>ERZ773210.21-NODE-21-length-174051-cov-11.994500_pt1 | contig 174051 bp, 149 predicted proteins | sample MGYA00580528_ERZ773210 | MGnify/ENA primary metagenome ERZ773210 (study PRJEB29015, sample SAMEA2737769) | human gut metagenome | biome: human gut; feature: human-associated habitat; material: faeces | place: China | collected 2012 ...
AAATTTCAAGTCCCTGCCTTTTTTCGTTAGATATTAAGTAAATCACTATATACTTTTAAAGCACCATCTGTATCATGAGCAAGTACCTTCTTGGCAAGTACTTTACCAAGCTGAACACCTTCCTGGTCGAAGCTGTTGATGTTCCATACGAAGCCCTGGAACATAATCTTGTTCTCGAAGTGGGCAAGTAAAGCACCAAGTGTCTTAGGAGTAAGCTTGTCTCCGATAATAATGCTTGAAGGTCTTCCGCCCTTGAAGTTCTTGTTAAGGTTCTCATCTGACTTTCCACATGCAAATGCGACAATCTGAGCAGCAACATTTGCACAAAGCTTCTGCTGGCTTGTGCTGTCCTGAATTGTAACATCTGTTTCTAACTGGTTGTTCTTAAATCCGATGAACTGTAATGGCACAATGTCAGTTCCCTGATGAAGAAGCTGATAGAATGAATGCTGACCGTTAGTTCCCGGTTCACCAAAGATAACTGGTCCTGTAGGATAAGTAACTGGCTCACCAAATCTGTTTACTGACTTACCGTTAGATTCCATATCAAGCTGCTGAAGATGAGCAGGGAAACGGCTTAAAGCCTGTGAATATGGAAGAACGGCTGTACAAGGATAACCTAATACATTTCTTTCGTATACACCGATAAGGGCATCTAACATCTCAGGGTTCTTGCGCATATCAGGATTAGCTGATAACTTGTCCTCCTCTGCAGCACCATCAAGGAATTCTGCAAATACTTCAGGTCCGAAAGCAAGTGATAATACTGCACCGCCAACTGATGAAGTAGAAGAGAAACGTCCACCGATATAATCGTCCATGAAAAATGCGTCTAAATAATCATCACTCTTGGCAAGAGGTGAAGTCTCGCTTGTTACGGCAATCATGTGCTTAGAAGGATCAAGTCCGGCCTTCTTTAGAGCGTCTTTTACAAATGATTCGTTAGTAAGAGTCTCAAGTGTTGTACCTGACTTGGAAACAAGTACGAATATAGAATGTGCAACATCAGTAGAAGCAAGCACTGCGGCAGCATCATCAGGATCAACATTGCTTATGAACTTAGCTTCCATCTTAAATGAGTTGTTCTTCTTAGCCCAGTTCTCAAGTGCTATATACATAGCTCTTGGACCTAAGTCGCTTCCACCGATACCAATCTGGACAACAGTTGTAAACTTCTCGCCGGCTGCATTAGTAATCTCACCGTTATGTACCTTGTTAGCAAATTCTGCAATTCTTTCCTGCTGTGTCTTGTAAAATGTTCTCTTATCAACACCATCAGCTTCAACTGCGTCACCTAACTGACCTCTTGTCATATGATGGAGAACAAGTCTCTTCTCACCAGTGTTAACAACTTCTCCGTTATATAAAGCCTTAAACTTGTCTGCAAGCTGAGCCTCATTAGCAAGCTTTTCAAGTGCAGCAAGCACATTTTCATCAACCTGCTTAGATGCGTAGTTATATGAAAGTCCGGCAGCCATAGGTACGCTGTAATTCTTAACGCGTTCTGCACCATTATCACCAGACATAACCTCTGTAAGACAGGCTGGCTTAACATCTGCTAACTCCTTGTAAGATGAAAGTGTGTCTAAATTGTTCCATGAAACCATAATCCATATCTCCTTCTCTACAAATATTTAATTACACAATAAATCATAACAAAATTATACTATTTAAGGTTGTCGAATTCAAGGAAAAGGAGAAATTAAAAAAAGGAATAAGTCCAAAAACTTATTCCTCTTAAAATTCCTTATATTATGCGATTCTATTAAGGTTACAATTAACCAAAGTATCTCTTAAGAAGTCCCTCGAATGCCTTACCATGTCTAGCCTCGTCACGAGCCATCTCATGAACTGTATCGTGGATTGCGTCAAGGTTAGCAGCCTTTGCTCTCTTAGCAAGGTCAGTCTTACCTGCTGTTGCGCCGTTCTCAGCTTCAACTCTCATCTCAAGATTCTTCTTAGTGCTGTCTGTTACAACCTCGCCGAGGAGTTCAGCAAACTTAGCAGCATGCTCAGCTTCTTCCCATGCAGCCTTCTCATAGTAAAGACCGATTTCTGGATAACCCTCTCTGTGAGCAACTCTTGCCATAGCAAGGTACATACCAACTTCTGAACATTCACCTTCAAAGTTAGCTCTGAGGTCAGCAACGATATCCTCGCTTACACCCTTAGCTACGCCAACAACATGCTCAGCAGCCCATTCTCTCTCACCTGTCTGTGCAGCAAACTTACTTGCTGGAGCCTTACATACTGGACAGACGAAATCTGCTGGAAGAGATTCTCCTTCATAAACATAACCACAAACTGTACATACATACTTCATAATAATAATCTCCTTTCGTTTATAAACATAACAGGCATAAGCCTGAACTTTACTTATCGGAACTTCTGAAAATGTTTCATCAGTTCGTAACTAGAATATAACAGAAATAAATCAGCTTGTCAATAAAAATAGGAATGATTACTATTTTTTATTTTGCTGACTTGTAAAAACGTTAATTTTCCGAAGCACATTTTTCACACAATCCATAGAAGCAGACTGAACCAGCCTCGATTTTGCCCGGAAAATGTGATGAAACATTAGCTCCGAGGTTTTCAAGGATTTCATTGTCAGATGGATTGGTGATATCAATTAAACATTTACACCTTCTGCACTGAAAATGCAGATGCGGCTTCGTATTGGCATCATAATGAACGAAACCGTCCTCACATGGAACAGTAACGGCTTCGCCATGCTCCACAAGAAAGGAAAGGTTTCTATAAACTGTTCCAAGACTTATGCTTGGAAAATCATTTTTGACAAATGTGTATACAACATCGGCAGTTGGGTGGTCTTTGCGTGACATAAGAAATGTTTTGATAGCGTCACGCTGACGGCTATGTTTAACAGCGCCCATAAAATCACCTCCGGATTATTATTTACTATTATCTTTAATTAAATTCATAATTTTGTCAATAGAATCCTGCTGCTCACTTTTTTCCATATTAATGATGTACTGGTGTCTGTCAGCGTAAAGCTTGCGGACTGCGGCAAGTAAAGTATCCTTAGTCATATCCTCCTCTGTAAGAACCATAGAATAGCCATGCTCCTTGAAAGAATTGGCATTAAGAATCTGGTCGCCACGGCTTGCATTAGCAGAAAGCGGAATCAGAAGATTAGGCTTCTTGAGAGCAAGCAGTTCGCATATGGCATTGGCACCCGCACGCGAGATAACGATAGAACTGATTGCGAAAAGGTCGCGCATCTGCTCGCTTATGTACTCGAACTGGACATAGCCGGGAGTTCCATTGAGTGATTCGTCCATCTTGCCTTTTCCACACAGGTGAACAACCTGAAAATCCTTAAGAAGCTCAGGTAAAATGCTTCTTACAGCCTCATTTACATGGACAGCGCCAGTACTTCCGCCGACAACAAGAATAATAGGTTTGTCAGTTGTGAAGTTGCAAAGGTCAAGTCCGGCTGCTTTATTGCCAAGCAAAAGCTCTTGTCTGATAGGAGAACCTGTAAGAACAGCTTTTCCTTCAGGAAGGTACTTGAGTGTCTCTGGGAAATTGCAGCATATTTTAGTTGCTTTTCTCATAGCAATCTTGTTGGCAAGGCCGGGTGTCATATCAGATTCGTGGATAATTACTGGAATATGACGGCTTCCGGCGGCAAGAACAACAGGTACAGACACGAAGCCTCCCTTAGAAAATACGATATCAGGTTTGATTTTTTTCATAAGTCTCTTAGCCTGAAAAAGTCCATGAAGCACACGGAATGGATCAGACAGATTCTTAAGACTTCTGTATCTTCTTAATTTGCCGGATGAAATACCATAATAAGGAATTCCAAGATCTTCAATAAGAGTTTTCTCAATACCGGTATAAGAGCCGATATAGAAAACCTCGTAGCCGGCTTCCTTAAGGCTTGGAAGCAGGGCAATATTAGGTGTTACATGTCCGGCAGTACCACCACCGGTAAGTACTATTTTTTTCATAGGTCATTCTCCTGAAAATATAATAAAATGTCCGATTTGTTCAAATGTATCATTACATTTTATGAGCAAATCTTTCCTTAAAGCTGCAATGCATACAGAGCGGTTCGACCGCAGTCTTTTTCTTGAATCCTTCCATAAATGCAACGCTTCGTGGGCTTGAAAGGATTTCCTCAAGTGTTGAATCAAGAATATTGCCAAGAGCCATCACTCCATTACCGTCAAGACAGCACGGAACGACAGTGCCGTCACACAGAATAGCCATATGCTGGCGGAGTCCCTGACAGAATCCGCGCTCATTACAATAAGCGCTGTTCACATCAGGCCATTCAAACGGAGACTGAACATTTATATAAAGATGTCTCTTGATTGTGCAGTTCTTCTCACCAAACAGAAATGGCTCTTTCTTAGTATTCCAGAGTCTTAGTGAAATCTCAGTGTCAGTCTTATCAAGAAGCGTTTCGCAGGATTCAAAAAGGTTATGAATATAAGAATCCATGTCAATGCAGTCGTTATCGTCAGCACTGTGAAGCGACACATTAATCTGATGCACAGGATACTCCAGTAAAACAGGAAGCTTCTCTTTAATAAGAGTGGCATTGGTAGTAAGATTTACTGTCATATCAGCGTCCTGACATATCTTAAGAATTTCACCAAGCTGTGGATGCAGAATCGGCTCACCTTTAACATGAAGATAAATGTAATTAGTATAATGTCCGATTCTTTCAATCACTGTGCGGAATTCGTCCACACTCATAAAATGTGGTTTTCTCAGAGTTTCCTGACAGAAAGAACAGTGCAGGTTGCAGCTGCTTGTTATTTCGACATAAACTCTTTTAAATCGCGCGACACTATTCATTATCTTTCTTATATTCCTTTAAGGCTTTAGCAAGCTGGTCAGGACATGATGTGTCCTTATAGCCACATTTGATACCGTCCATTCTTTTGATAGCTTCGTCAATGTCCATGCCCTCGATAAGAGCAGCAACGCCCTGAGTATTGCCGGCACATCCGCCAGTGAAATGCACATTAACAACCTTTCCATCAACAACATCAAAATCTATTGCACGTGAACATACGCCTGAAGTTTTAAATTTCATAAAAATCTCCTTACTTATCTTTCTTGCATTATTAGTTATTTGGTATATGTATTGTTGTGAGAAATTGACAGATTAGCGCAGAGTGCTTTGGAGTCGCCGGCACTTAGCGTGCTGTAAGCAGATATCGCAGATATGTGCTTATAGCAAGCTTAGTACCGCTGCGAACGACAAGCAGCGCAAGCGTGCTATGCGATAATCTGTCAATTTCTCACAATGTTAGTACATATATCTAATTACAGTATAACACTTTTACATGATATGAAAAAGCATAAGTTGTTTTATTGCAAATGTTCAATTATAATGTATGCAGTTTGAAATGGATATATAAGGAGGATTTATGATAGGCATTATTGGCGCAATGGACGAAGAAGTAGAACAGCTTGTTGAGGTAATGGAGATTACCCGCGAGGAAACTAAGGCATGCATGACATTTAAAGCAGGAAAGCTTGCCGGGAAAGATGTTGTTATTGTAAGAAGCGGAATTGGTAAGGTTAATGCTGCGGCATGCACACAGATTCTTGTCGATGACTTCAAAGCAGACTACATTATTAATACAGGAATTGCTGGTTCACTTAAGGCAGAGATTGATATTGCAGATGTTGTTATTTCATCAGATGTTCTTCATCATGACATGGATGCGACAGGATTTGGATATCCTTTAGGACAGATTCCAAGAATGGATACACTTTCATTTGCAGCAGACGAAAGACTTATTAAACTTGCTGGCGAGGCTTGTAAAAATGCAGTTCCGGAAATCGGAGTTCATGTCGGCAGAGTTGTAAGCGGCGACCAGTTCATATCAGACAAGGCTGTTAAGGAGAGAATCAGCAGTAATTTCGATGGCTTCTGTACAGAGATGGAGGGAGCAGCGATAGCACAGGTTTCTTACCTTAATAAAGTTCCATTTGTAATATTAAGAACTATATCAGATAAGGCTGATGACAGCGCAACAATGGACTACCCGGCATTTGAAAAGCTCGCAATTGCTAATAATGTCAAGGTTATGAAGGAACTTGTTGCAAATATTTAATCAGACGGTGGTTCGACAATATCTGCTTTAATTAAGTTGTATAATGCGGTAGTATTCAATGTCTTTTGGGAGGTTTATATGCAGACTGTATTAATAGCAATCAGAAATTATGCAGATGATGATAGCGGAAATGTCGATATACATAGCAGGCTGGCTGTAAAACCATTTAAGAAAATGAAAGGTGCAGGACGACTTTTTTTACTAAAAAATGTAGACAGGGAGCTTGTGAAACTAAATAAACAGTACAGGGAAATTATTAAAAATGTACGATAATTATGCAAAAATGTGCAGAAACGGAGGATTATTATGAAGATACTTATGTTGGAAACTATGACATACGGAGATGATATTTCGCTTGAGCAGTTTAACAGGCTTGGCGAAGTTGTGACATACAGCTTAAGTTCTTATGAGGAAGCTGTTGCAAGAATGAAAGAGCATAATCCTGATGTCGTTATTATTAATAAAACTAACATGAACGCAGAGTGCATGGCAGCCGCGCCTAATCTTAAGATGGTGGCAGAGGCAGCTACAGGCTACAACAATATTGATATAGAATATGCCAAAGCGCATGGAATAAGGGTTGCCAATGTTGCTGGATATTCAACACAGTCAGTTATACAGCATACATTTGCACTTGCATTTTATCTTGTCGAGAAGATGAGATATTATGATGATTTCGTAAAGAGCGGCGAGTATGCAGAGTGGCCTTGCTTCTCACATTTTGCAAATGTGTTTCACGAACTGGCAGGAAAGACATGGGGAATTGTCGGACTTGGCAATATAGGAAGAGGCGTTGCTAAGATTGCGGCAGACTTTGGTTGTAATGTAATATACTATTCAGCAAGCGGTCACAGCTATGATGTGCCATACGAAAGATATGAGCTTGATGAATTTTTGAAGAAATCGGACATCGTGTCAATTCATGCACCGCTTAACAAATATACAGAAAATCTGTTTAATTATGAGACACTTAAGAAGATGAAGAGCAGCGCAGTTCTTCTGAATCTTGGACGTGGCCCGATTGTTAATGACGCAGACCTTGTAAGAGCGCTTAACGAAGGCGTGATTGCAGCAGCAGGACTTGATGTAATAACCACTGAGCCGGTTGCTAAGGACAATCCTCTTCTTACAATTAAGGACAGCAACAAGCTTATCGTTACCCCTCATGTTGCATGGGCGACATACGAGGCGAGAACCCGCCTGATGGACGAGATATTTCTTAATATCAAGGCATTTATGGCTGGGGAAGAGCGAAATGTTATTGTTTAATGTATGGTAATAATTAGATGTTAAAAAGAAGAATACTTTTTTAAAACGCAATATATCAAATGAGATTGATATTCTTCGCATGAAATTGATATATTGCGGATGAAAGTTGATATTCTTCGCGCAAAAAGTCAATGTATTGCTAATCTTCATCAATAACCTCAATTTCCATATAAGCAAATTCGATATCTTCAACAAAGTTATCTTTAGTGAAGCGTACTTTCGAGTGGCGCTGGAATTCTGAAACATTGGAATCGAGCCAGATTGGCTCGGCAAGGTCGAATTCATAGCATGCGTCATGAATAGCAGCGAATATTTTGCGGGTTCTGTTTAAATCAGAATCCGGATTTTTAATTACAGTGTCTTTGATAAGATGCCCTCTGTCGTCAAAGAGCTTACACCACATTCTAAACATATCAGAAATCCTCACTATCTATCAGTATTGTGAATGGTCCGTCGTTTTCAAGGCTGACCTTCATATCAGCACCGAATCTGCCGGTTTCAACTTTAGGAACACGTTCACGGCACATTGCCACAAATTTTTCATAAAGGGCGTTAGCCATATCAGGCGCGCCGGCATTAGTAAAGCTTGGGCGGTTGCCTTTGCGGCAGTCCGCATAAAGTGTAAACTGGCTTACAATAAGCAGCTCGCCACCGACATCTGCCAGCGACAGATTAGTTTTGCCATTCTCATCTTCAAAAATACGCATTTTGCATATCTTGTCTACATATTTTGGAAGCATTTCTTCTGTATCGTCCTGACCAGCCCCGAAAAGAATCAAAAGACCATGTCCGATATTTCCAACAACTTCGCCATCTATCTTAACATTTGCATGATTAACACGCTGTATTACGAATCTCATATTAAACTCCTTAAATGTGTGAATAACTGAATATTATACGCTTAGTGGAATTGTGTCAACTTGTTAAGGAACATTATTATCATGTTGCAATCAATAATTGACAGGTGATACAATCTAAGCAACAGCAATAAGGTATAGGAGGCATGAGTATGTTAAAGAATATTCTGGTAGGTCAGTCAGGCGGACCAACAGCGGTTATTAATTCATCATTATATGGAGTGATTGAGGAAGGACTTAGAAATAAGGAAAAGATTGGCACTGTGTATGGCATGGTGCATGGAATTGAGGGATTTCTGGCAGGCAATTTTATTAATCTTTCTGAAGTGGCAGATAATGAGCCGATTGACAGATTAAAGATAACACCGGCTTCTTTTCTTGGAAGCTGCAGGTATATGCTTCCAGAAGATTTAGGGGATAAGGTGTATGATAAATTGTTTGATGCATTTGCACAGATGAACATTGGATATGTGTTCTATATTGGTGGCAATGATTCAATGGATACAGTGTCAAAATTATCAAGAGTGGCATTATTGAAGAAATCGGACATAAGATTTATAGGTGTACCTAAGACAATTGATAATGATCTTGTTATGACAGATCATACTCCAGGATACGGCTCAACAGCAAAATATGTTGCTTCAACATTAAGAGAAATTATACTTGACGCAACATGTTATGCACATCCGTCTGTGACAATTGTTGAACTTATGGGAAGGCATGCAGGCTGGGTTACAGCGGCATCAGTACTTGCTAGAACAGAGTATAGCAGAAATCCTTATCTTATATATATGCCAGAGCATGCATTTGATATGGAAGAATTCAAGAAGTCACTTAAGGCGGCACTTGAACAGGAAACTGCTGTTGTTGTGTGCGTATCAGAAGGAATTGCGGACAAAGACGGCAGATTCATATGTGAATATGCAGATGCAGCATCGGTTGATGGTTTTGGACATAAGATGCTTACAGGCTGTGGAAAGTATCTTGAAAATTATGTTAAAGCAGAATTTGGAATCAAATGCAGAAGTATTGAGCTTAATCTTCCACAGAGATGTTCATCACTTCTTGCTTCAGCAACAGATATTGATGAAGCCGAAAAAGCAGGGAAGGCAGCGGTTGTAGCAGCTCTTGACGGTGAAACTGGAAAAATGATTACATTTGAAAGAGATGATACTAACGGATATGAGATTAATTACGGACTTGCAGATGTGAACGATATATGCAATAAGGAAAAGAAGTTCCCAGCAGAGTGGATAACCGCAGATGGAACAGATATTTCTGATGAGTATATTAAGTATATAAGGCCACTTATTCAGGGGACTAATATTGCGGAGTATTCAGATGGGGTGCCGGTTCATCTGAAGCCTGCTTATTACAGATAACATAAAATATTAAATAAAAATAAAAATGACAGCACGCTATTGACAGCGTGCTGTCATTTTTGTAATATAGCAAAGCTACTTAAGATTTTTATTAAAAGAATGGCAGGTTCGGATGCCGTTTTGTTACGAAGGGAGCAGATATGCAGCGAGAGTCACTCCATTGTGGAGAGCTTATAAAGCGTCTTAATGATATTCTTGGAAGATGTGCCAATGAGGAGTTAAGAGCAGATGACATGACATCTTCACAGGTTAAGATGCTTATGATAATTAATGAAACTAAAGATGAATGTATTACGCTTAAGGAGCTTGAGAAGCACTTTGGCGTAGCCCAGGCGACAATAGCGGGAACAGCAGCAAGGCTTGAAAAGAAGGGGATGATAGAAAGCTTCTATGACCCTTCAGATAAGAGAGTCAAGCATGTGAGAATAACAGACAAGGGCAGAGCCATGTGCGTTCATGCAGGCAAGGCAATGCATGACAAAGAAAAATGGTTTCTTTCAGCGCTTTCTGCTGATGAAAAAGAAGAATTACACCGTCTGTTACAAAAAGTATACGATGATGTGAATAACTGTGAAAGGAAGTGTAAGAAATGTTAAAAACTTTATCAGCATATATTGGTGAGTATAAAAGAGTCTCGATAAAGACGCCAATATATATAATTGTTGAAGTTCTTATGGAGATACTTATTCCGTTTGTTACGGCAAGTATTATCGATAAGGGTATTCAGGCGGGAGACATGAGCAAGGTGTTAATGTATGGCGGACTTATGCTTGTGCTTGCATTTATAAGTCTGTTTGCTGGAATTCAGGCAGGAAAATATGCGGCTTTGGCCTCTACCGGATTTGCATGTAACTTAAGAGAGGGAATTTATTCGAATATCCAGAACTTCGCATTTTCTAATATAGACAAATACAGCACAGCAGGTCTTATTACCCGTATGACTACTGATGTTACAAATGTGCAGAATGCATATCAGATGATTTTAAGAATTGCAGTAAGAGCACCACTTATGATGATATGTAGTATGGTTATGTGTTTTGTTATCAATCCAACATTAAGTCTTATATTCTTATGTGCGCTTATTTTTCTTGGGTTTGTACTTTTCTTTATTATATATAAGGTGACTCCAATATTCACAGAAGGTTTTGCCAAATATGATGATTTAAATGCAAGTGTCCAGGAGAATGTCACAGGAATCAGAGTTGTCAAAGCATTTGTAAGAGAAGACCATGAGAATAAGAAATTCAGTAAGGCTGCCGAGAATCTTTATAAGACATTTGTTAAGGCAGAATCATGGCTTGCATTCAACAATCCTATTATGATGTTTGTTATATACGGAAGTATTATTGCGCTTTCGTGGTTTGCGGCACATTTTATTACAGATGGAACTATGACAACGGGTAATCTGACATCAATGTTTAGTTATGTAATGAGCATGATGATGGCACTTATGATGCTTTCTATGATATTTGTTATGGTATCAATGAGTGCAGCGAGTGCAAGACGAATTGCAGAGGTTCTTAATGAGAAGGCTGATATTATTAATCCTGAGAATCCGGTTATGGAAGTACATGATGGAAGAATTGATTTCAACCATGTGAACTTCACATACAAGAAGGACAGCGACAAGGATGCCCTTGAAGACATAGATATCCATATAAATGCGGGCGAAACAATTGGTATTATAGGCGGAACGGGTTGCGGAAAGTCAAGCTTCGTTAATCTGATAAGCCGTCTGTATGATGTTAAGGATGGTTCTGTATGCGTAGGCGGAATTGATGTAAGAGACTACGACCTCGAAACTCTTCGTAATGAGGTTTCAGTTGTTCTTCAGAAAAATGTGCTTTTCTCAGGAACTATTCTTGATAATTTGAGATGGGGCGATGAAAATGCGTCTGAGGAGGATTGCATTGAGGCATGCCGTCAGGCCTGTGCAGATGAATTCATTGAGAGAATGCCTGACAAATACAATACATGGATTGAGCAGGGGGGAAGCAATGTTTCCGGTGGACAGAGACAGAGACTCTGTATTGCAAGAGCACTGCTTAAGCATCCTAAGGTTCTTATTCTTGATGATTCAACAAGTGCTGTTGATACAGCCACAGATGCTAAGATTAAGAAAGCATTTGCAACAAAGATACCAGGAACTACCAAGATTATTGTATCACAGAGAATTTCAAGTATTCAGGACGCAGACAGAATATTGGTGCTTGAGAATGGCTGTGTGAGTGGTTTTGATACTCATGAAAATCTTGTTGAGAACAATAAGGTTTACCGAGAAATCTACGAGGTTCAGACACAGGGCAGCGGTGATTTTGACGAGGCAGGAGAATAGGAGGCAGCATATGGATAAGAATATTGATATGAAGAATAAAAAGAATAAAGAAAATCCACTTCCTCTTATGAAGAGGCTGCTTGGATATATTTTAAAGAATTACAAGTTTTCGTGTATAGCAGTGCTTGTGTGTATTCTTGTTTCAGCGCTTACAACACTGATAGCAACGCTGTTTATCCAGAAGCTTATTGACAGTTATATTATTCCGCTGACACAGTCAGCAGTACATGATTATGCACCGCTTGCAGGCGCACTTATCAAGCTCGCTGCAGTTCTTATGGTCGGTGTATTATGTTCATATTGCTACAACAGAATTATGGTAAATGTTGGTCAGGGAACTTTAAAGAAGTTGAGATTAGAGCTGTTTACTAACATGGAATCACTTCCTATTAAGTATTTTGACACTCATGCACACGGCGATATCATGTCAGTATATACTAACGATATCGACACATTAAGACAGCTTATAAGCCAGAGTATTCCTCAGGTTATTAATTCATGCATAACACTTGTATCTACATTTGTAAGTATGATTGTACTCGATATTCCGCTTACAATCGTATCGGTTGTGATGGTTGTTATTATGCTTTATGTAACTTCTAAGCTGAGTGCACTTTCCGGAAAATATTTCGTTGAGCAGCAGAAGGATATCGGTAAGGTTAATGCTTATATCGAGGAAATGATGGAAGGACAGAAGGTTGTCAAGGTGTTCTGCCACGAGGATAAGAGTATTGAGCAGTTTAAGGAGATTAACAACAGGCTTCGTGAGAGTGCCAATAACGCTAACAAGGTTGCTAATATCACAATGCCTGTTAATGGTAATATAGGTAATATCAGCTATGTTTTATGTGCAATAGTTGGTGGTATTCTTGCTCTGAGTGATTTTTCAGGACTTACTATTGGTACACTTGTTGCTTTCTTAAGTCTTAACAAGAGCTTCACACAGCCTGTAACCCAGATAAGCCAGCAGGTGAGCAGTATCGTCATGGCGATGGCTGGTGCCGGAAGAGTATTTGAATTATGTGACGAGAAGCCGGAGGTTGACGAAGGTTTCGTTGAGCTTGTAAATGTAAGATACAACAAGAACAATGAGCTTATCGAGACAGAGGAAAATACTGAGATGTGGGCATGGAAGAAGCCTGCAAAGGACGGCAGTAGTGCAGAGTACACAAGACTTGCTGGTGATGTAACATTTGACGGAGTTGACTTTGGCTATAATCCGGACAAAATGGTACTTCACGATATTAAAATGTATGCTACACCGGGACAGAAGATTGCATTTGTCGGAAGTACCGGAGCAGGAAAAACTACAATTACTAATCTTATCAACAGGTTCTATGATATTCAGGATGGTAAGATCAGATATGATGGAATTAACATCAACAATATTAAGAAAAATGATTTAAGACGAAGCCTTGGTATCGTTCTTCAGGATACTAACCTATTTACGGGTACAATCATGGATAATATCAGATACGGAAGACTTGAGGCGAGTGATGAGGAATGCATCGCAGCAGCAAGACTTGCCAATGCTGACGGATTCATCAAGAGACTTCCTGATGGCTATAACACTGTGCTTCATGGCGGAGGTGCTAATTTAAGCCAGGGACAGAGACAGCTTCTTGCAATTGCAAGAGCAGCGGTAGCAGACCCACCTGTACTTATTCTTGATGAAGCTACTTCATCTATTGATACAAGAACAGAGCGACTTGTCCAGAAGGGTATGGATGCGCTTATGTCAGGAAGAACATCGTTTGTTATTGCCCACAGACTTTCTACAGTCCGTAATGCAGACTGTATTATGGTTATGGAGCAGGGAAGAATTATCGAGCGTGGAACACACGACCAGCTCATGGAAGAGAAGGGCAGATATTATCAGTTGTATACTGGTAAGAGCATATCAGCGTAGAGACAGAAACAAAAAAGCAGGTTAGGAATGATATGCCCCCTGTCAAGTAGACAGGTTAAATATCTAAAATGAAGTGTTGCTAAACGACCGTATAAAGTGTACGGTCGTTTTTCTATGCACACCATTTCTCTTTATATTTTTCAATTCGTTTATTTTTAGGAATAAGATACTGTTGTGGTGTTGCTGTAGATAATGCTTCAGCTCTTACCTCTAGTGGCGTTTTGCAATGATACCTGTCTTGTGGTCGTTCTTCACTGTAGAATCTAATATAATCTTTTATTGCAAATCTTAATGAAGATTCATCTGTTATATCGTACATCTGATACATTTCTGATTTTATGATACCCCAGAATCCTTCAGTAGGTCCATTATCTATACAATGTCCAACTCTGGACATAGATTGTTCTATCTTATGTTCCTTAAGTTTCATTTGAAATACCTTACTTGTATACTGAAAACCTCTATCACTATGAAATAATGGTTTAGCTTCAGGATTTGCGGCAATAGCTTTATCAAAGGTTTTAAATACGAGCTCATTATTATTTCTCGTACTGATAACATACGCAACAGGGTATCTATCATATAAGTCAAGAATGGCACTTAAATAAAGTTTCTTTTTCTCACCTGGAATCTTAAACTCTGTTACATCAGTTGTCCACTTCTCATTTGGTGCAGTTGCATAAAAGTCTCTGCCTAATCTATTTTCAGCTACTGCTTCCGGTGTCGAAGAAGTATATTTTTTCTGCTTTCGTCTAATGACTGAATGAATACCCAACTTCTTCATAATTCGATGTACTCTCTTCGGTTTATAATCAGTATGGTTAAAGTGATTAATCCAAGAGGTCATTCTTCTATAACCCAGGATGTGATTAAAGCGCTCATCGTACTCCTTTATAAGTTCTGCCAACTTCATATTTTCTGCTTCCTGTTCAGGTATCTCACGATTCAACCACTTATAATAGGCAGCTCTTGATATTTCGAGCTGTTTACACATCCAATTAATACTCCAGTTCTTTGTTTCATAGAAAAACTTTATTGCTATAAATTCCGAATTATAGCGAAGTTTTCCGAGCCTCACATCCTTTCGAATTCCTGTACTTTTTTTAACAGTTCCGTTAACATATCCTTTTCTTTGAGTTGCTTCTTTAAACGTACATTTTCCCGACGAAGACGTTCCAATTCGTCTACCTCTTCATCCGTTTTATGACATCCACGCTTATCTGTTAATCCTTCTTCACCTAGTGCATCATACTTTTTTACCCAAGAATAGACTTGATTGTATGAGACATCATAAGCACTTGCAGTTTCTTTATAATTACGATTATGTCCGATACAATACTTTACGATTTCTTTGCGTTCTTCAATGCTTGTTTTTCTTCTTGCTTCTGCCATATAGACCTCCGGTTTTGGACAATAGTCACTAAGTTCTCTATTGGCATTATACACTGAAATCCATTTTCGTAGTTGGGTTGTAGAAGAAATATCATATTTTACAATCAGTTCCTCTAGTGAACCATAACCACTTATATATTCTTCCACTACTTGAATTTTAAATTCTTTTGTATAACTTTTGTTATATGACTTTTCCTGAAAAGCAGATACTCCGTACTTCTCATATTTTTTTAACCACTCACGGATAGTTTTCTTTCTGGTAGTTCCGAGAGCTATACATATTTCTTCTAAACTACGAGTTCCATTGTGATAGTCTTCACATGCTTGTACTCGCTGTTCTATAGAATACTTAGATTTTCTGGACATAAAAATACCCCTTAAATAGATTTTGGTTATTTACCATGTCTACTTAAGAGGTATCATATCAGAAATTCCCTACCTGCTTTTTGTTATGTAATAATATTATTATGAATTAATATTAAGATGTCTTGGAAGACCGTCTACCATGATTGGTGAAAGCTCAGCCTGGATAAGTGGTCTGATGTAGTGGATGAGGTCGTCTGTTACGAAGTCATCATCTGTAATCCACTCAAGAGGAACTTTCTTTTCGATGTTAGCAATCTGGTGAACATCATTAGTCTCTGTGATGCACATATATGGATCATCAGAAACTCTCTTAAGAACAACAACCTTACCTGTCTCGCCTTCAAATGCAGCCTTAACAGCAGCACCACCAACGTTGTATGCTTCTGTGATATCTGTACGGCTTGTCATATGAGCTGCACAACGCTGAAGTGTTGAAAGTTCGATAGCACGAGTCTTGATGCCAAGTTCAGCACCGATCTTGTTAGCAAGGAATTTAGCTGAGCCAGCAAGCTGCTTGTGGCCAAATGCATCTACGAACTCTACATGCTCTGAAAGCTCAAATACATATCTTCCGTCAGCAACCTTAATACCTTCTGAAACAGCGATAACCATTGAACGGCCCTTAGCTGCAATTTCTTTAACTCTTGCCATGAAATGGTCGATATCAAATACTTTCTCTGGAAGGTAGATAAGGTCTACACCTTCGCAGTCATCACTCTTTGCAAGAGCAGCAGCGGCTGTAAGCCATCCGGCGTTACGTCCCATAATCTCTACAATAGTAACTGTAGGATAATCATATACAAGACCATCTCTGATGATTTCCTTCATAGTAGCTGCGATAAACTTGGCAGCAGAACCAAATCCTGGTGTGTGGTCTGTAACAGCTAAGTCATTATCAATAGTCTTAGGTACGCCCATAAACTTAATGTCACTTCCAGTAACAATTGCGTAATCAGATAACTTCTTGATAGTATCCATTGAGTCGTTACCACCAATATAGAAGAAATACTTGATATCAAGATCGTTAAGAATCTTGAAAATCTTGTCAAATGTTTCTCTGTCTTCGCTTATCTCAGGAAGCTTGTATCTGCATGAACCAAGATAAGATGAAGGTGTTCTCTTTAATAAATCAATATCCATTGTTGAGTTAATCTTCTCTGAAAGGTCAACATACTGACCGTCAAGAAGTCCCTTAATACCGTGGAGCATACCATAAACTTTCTTAGCTCCTCTGTCTATGGCTGTCTTATATACCCCAGCAAGACTTGAGTTGATAACAGAAGTAGGTCCTCCTGACTGTCCAACTATAACATTACCATCCATATTATATTCTCCTCCGAATCATATTTCTGCATAAATTATGCAGGTTACTATGGGCTTAGTTTAGCACATTTTCCTTAATCATACAACTTAAATGTTGAATATATTAATAATTATATTTATGCAAATGTACAGGCATTTATGATATAATCGTTTCCGGGTGTTTTTAATGCCGTATACACAAGTAGGCGTGTCTGTGTGGGCAGGCGGGAATGGAGAACTATATGTCGGTAAAGATTAATTCTTACAAAGGAAGAAGCATTAGACCAGTATACAAGGCGAGAATTAAGAAGGATGAATATTCTAATGCGATAGACAGGATATGTAATAGATATAAGTTAGGACACATTAAGCAGAATGAGTCTGGCAGGGAATATAAGAACAGGATGAATAAGCTGTTTTCAGATGATGTAATACAGAGTATGAAGAAATATTCGCACCATGGACGGACCAGCCTTTTCGGGCACAGCGTACATGTTTCTTATTATAATTATCTTGTGTGTAAGAAATTACATCTTGATGAGAGGGCAGGAGCTAAGGCAGGACTTTTACATGATTTGTTCCTGTATGACTGGCACAAGTATTCGCCTGGGAAGGGTGAGAGACTTCATGGTTTTGAGCATCCTACAAAGGCCCTTAAGAATGCAGGAAAGTATTTTGATATAACAGAAAAAGAGGGAGACATGATTGCAAAGCATATGTTTCCATTGACAGTTACACCACCTAAATATAAAGAAACATTTGTTATTGTACTTGTAGATAAATTCTGCAGCTTTAATGAGGTGCTGGATGATTTCATACACAGAAAGTTCTGTGGGGCAAAGGATACAAGAATTAAATGGTTTGGTGCAGGTAAGGGAGAGAAGCGATGAAATATTTAAGTGAAGAGCAGAATAAATGCTTTGTGGGAACCGGAGAACTTAATAAAGCTGGTGATAGTCTGGCCGTTTTCCTTGACAAATACGACCCTGATAAATATCAGAACCCATGCAACACGGTGGATACACTTGTATTTACAAAGGAAGATTCACAGGTTAAGAGGATTCTGCTTATAAAGAGAGGCAATCATCCATGTATTGGATTGTGGGCGTGTCCGGGAGGCTTTGTTGAGTTTAAAGAGAATCTATATGATGCGGCTTTAAGAGAGCTTCAGGAGGAAACTGGTCTGCATGATATTGAAGCAGAACAGCTTAAATCATATGGCGATTATGACCGTGACCCAAGAACAAGGATTATTACAACAGCATTTGTTGCATTGATAGATGAAGGCAGCCAGAAAGCACAGGCTGGTGATGACGCAAGAGAGGCCGGATGGTTTGATATATCAGATGAGCTGGTTAATAAGACAGAGGATAAGTCACTTGTTAAGGAAGAATGGCTGTGCAGGCTGTCCAATGCAGATAAGAATATTAATATCTGTGCAAGAGTGGAAGTTACCTATAGAAGAGGTATTCTTAAGAACCGCACATATAAGGTTGTTGACGGCGATGGGCTGGCAGCAGACCATGCGGCTATTATACTGGAAGGATATCATCATGTTAAGGAGGCACTTAACGCATGAGTGAGAAGATAAAGAAGAACGAGAAAGCTAAGAAGCAGACATGGAGGGCTGGCAATATGCTCTATCCCGTGCCGGCTGTTATGGTAAGCTGTGCAAGAAAAGGAGAGAAGCCTAATATTATCACGGTTGCATGGGCAGGAACTGTATGCTCTGATCCGGCGATGGTTTCGATATCTGTAAGAAAAGAACGCTACAGCCATGACATTATTAAGGAAACAGGAGAATTCGTTATTAATCTTACAACAAGAAAGCTTGCGAGAGCCACTGATTATTGTGGAGTAAAATCTGGCAGGGACGTTGACAAATTTGCAGATATGCATCTTACAGCAGCACCGTCAGTTAAGATTGAAGCACCGGCAATTGCAGAAAGCCCTGTCAATATCGAATGTAAGGTTAAGCAGGTGTTAGAGCTTGGAAGTCACGATATGTTTATAGCAGAGGTTATGGCTGTAAATGTAGATGAAAGCCTGTTAGATGAGAAGGGAACACTGCATTTGTCAGACGCAGACCTTATTGCATATTCGCATGGAAGATATTATGGACTGGGTGATTTCATAGGTAAGTTCGGATATTCCGTACAGAAGCCTGCCAAGACAAAATCTTCCAGAAAGAAAAAATAGGGTTTACAAACCAAATATCATATGTTAGTATAAATGTTACGAAATTGTTACAAAGATATTACAAGAAGATGACTATATATTAACACAATATTTGGAGGACATTATGGAACGCTTGTCAAGATATGGCAGACGAATGAGAATAACACTCATTAAGACAATGACGGTTGCCTGTTTTGTATGTATTATTGCTATTCCATTTTTATCAAAGAATTTATTAAAGACGGAAGCTAATTATTACAGTATTACAATTAATGGAATCAAGGTTGGAGCAGCTAATACGGAAGAAGAAGTTATTGTTGCTCTGGCATCAGCAAGGCAGGAGCTGAGTGCACAGTATGAAGAAATCGTGTACATGGATCCTGATATAGAGATTGCCAAAGAGAATAAAACAGTTGCACAGAGAATGAGTGTGGACGAGCTGTCTGGTGCAATATACAGTTACATGTTTGATAATGTTATGGATGTTGATTTCCATATGAATTATACAGTAAGACTTGGTGATTTCGTTGTAACATTGGAATCGAAGGATGCAGTTGTTTCTTTATTTGAGAAGCTTATTGCCAAATATGATCCCAACAATGCTTTTACAGTATCACTTGATACAGTTGATGCAGCGACAGGTACTTATGGAATAAGTGTAAATGAAAAGGCCACAGAAACTACAGCAGCAGAGATTGTATCCTCAGCAATTAGTGGTACAGCGATTTCGCAAGACGGAGAGACAGTGGTTAATGGAGATGGTCTTACTGGAATTGGATTTGATGTTGACGTAGTTGTTGTGGAAGTTCCTACGGATAATGCAACTGTAACATCAGTAAATGACGCTTATGAGAGCATTACTAAAGAACATGAAGAGAAGACAATATATACAGTTGAGGCTGGTGATACATTATCGGTAATTGCACAGAATAATGGACTTACAATGTCACAGCTTCTTGAGCTTAATTCTAATCTTACAGAGGACAGTGTAATTGCACCGGGTGATTCAATTGTTGTTACAGTTCCTAAATCAGAAATATCTGTTCTTACAACTTATCAGATGACTTATGAAGAAGATTATGAAGCAGAGCCTGATTATGAGGATGACAACACTAATTACAGAGGAACTAATACAGTTATTTCTGAGGGAACTGTTGGTCACAGATCTGTAATAGCAGAAGTTACTTACACTAATGGTAACGAAACAGGCAGAACATATGTTAAGGAGACTATTATTAAAGAATCCGTTCCGAAGACTATTGCAGTCGGAACACTAACACCTCCAACATATTTAAGACCGATATCAGGAGGAACATTATCATCTGAATTTGGTTACAGATGGGGAAGTTTCCACAAGGGTGTTGACTGGTATGTTCCGCAGGGTACAACGGTTACAGCAGCAGCAGGAGGAACTGTAACAAGAGCAGGATGGTTTGCTGATTATGGATATTGTGTAGATATAACACACAGTAACGGAACAATGACAAGATATGCTCATCTTAGTTCTATAAATGTAAGAGTTGGACAGAGTGTATCACAGGGGCAGGCTATTGCAGCATCAGGTAATACAGGCTACAGTACCGGACCACATCTTCATTTTGAAATATGGGTTGGAGGAACTGCTGTGAATCCGCTCAATTACGTTAATAAGAATTAATAAATATTGAATAGGCTGCCCTGTTAAGGACAGCCTTTATTATGTAACTAAATGCATTTTAAATGCATATAATAAAATAAGGGTGAAATTGCCATATTTTTTATAAATGTATTTTCGGAGAAAATCTTTACAAATCAAAGTTCTGTGATATACTTTATAAGATGTGACTATTATGTTTAGAGGTGCTATATGGAACAATATGTTGTCAAGGGTGGAGTGCCACTCAGAGGAAAAGTTTCCATTGGTGGTGCAAAGAATGCGGCTTTAGGTATTCTTGCGGCAGCAATTATGACAGATGATACTGTAACAATTGAAAATGTACCTAATGTTAGAGACACAAGAGTTTTACTTCAGGCTATAGAAGGAATTGGTGCTAAGGTTAAGTATGTTTATAACAATTCCGTTCAGATAAATGGTGGTTCAATCTGTGATACCAATGTAGAATATGATTATATAAGAAAAATAAGAGCATCTTACTATCTGTTAGGTGCTTTACTTGGCAAGTACAATGAGGCTCATGTTGCACTCCCTGGAGGATGCAATATCGGAAGCCGTCCAATTGACCAGCATATCAAGGGCTTTAAGGCACTTGGTGCGGATGTTGATATAGATTGTGGAGTTGTACATGCAAAGGCAGAGAAGCTTACAGGAGCTCATATTTATTTTGATGTTGTAACAGTTGGTGCAACAATTAATCTTATGATGGCTTCATGTATGGCAGAGGGAGACACTATTCTGGAAAATGCGGCTAAGGAACCGCATATAGTTGATGTAGCGAATTTCCTTAATTCTATGGGTGCTAACATTAAAGGTGCAGGAACTGATGTAATCCGTATCAAAGGCGTTAAGAGACTTCACGGATGTACTTATTCTATTATTCCGGATCAGATTGAGGCCGGAACATTTATGATGGCAGCAGCAGCTACACATGGCGATGTTGTTATTCAGGATATTATTCCTAAGCATATGGAATCAATATCTGCAAAGTTAATTGAGATGGGATGCAGGATTGAGGAAGGTGATGACTGCTTAAGAGTTATAGCAGAGGGCTGTACACTTAAGAGTACTAATGTTAAGACTTTGCCATATCCTGGATTTCCAACAGATATGCAGCCACAGATTTCAGTTGTACTTGCACTTGCAGAAGGCTCAAGTATGGTAACTGAGAGTATATTTGAGAACAGATTCAAATATGTAGATGAGCTTGGAAGAATGGGTGCCAAGATTAAGGTTGAAGGTAACACAGCCTATATTGAAGGTGTTAAAAGTTTTTGTGGTGTGCAGCTTAATGCTCCGGATTTAAGAGCTGGTGCGGCACTTGTTATTGCTGCGCTCGCAGCAGATGGTATATCAGAGATCGATGATATTGAGTATATCCAGAGAGGTTATGAGGATTTTGAAGGAAAGATTACTAACCTTGGTGGAATTATTAAACGAGTTGATTCTGAGAGAGAACTTCAGAAGTTCAGGCTCAAGATAGGTTAATTGTAGGCTGTAGCGGATATTCCGTTACAGCTGTTTTAATTTATATTTAATAAAATTAATACATTTGTAATGTTACAAATATCCCTGTATATGGTAGTATGGAGAGGAAAAGGGGTTAATTATGAAGCTAAAGAATAAGTTGTATATTTCTTTCTGTATTATGGTTATACTTCCTGTGCTGCTAAGTGGTCTTGCTCTGGGAGGTCTGTACTGTGTACAGAAGGAAAGTATAGAGAGAACATATAATGTGGATGACGGAGCAATTTTCGTTGGCGTATATTCACCTATAATCCTTTTTGGAAAGATTACTGACAGCATATATAAGGATATGAAGACGGAGGTTGATACTTCGCCGGAGCAGTTTACTAATAAGGAATATCTTGATGAGTTATCAGGGGAGCTGTCATCTAAGATGTCCTGTCTTGTTGTAAGAAGGAATGGAATTATTATATATAATTCAACAGAAGCACCAGATAGCGAAATTGTAAAGATTCTTCCTGATTATTCTGCTGATGAAGAGAATGTTTCTGATGTTGGAACTTACAAGGGTGGAGAGTACCAGAGTCTTATAAAACAGCTTAATTTTAAGGATTCAGAAGATAACTTTTACAGCGTGTCAATTGTTACTTCATTGAAACAGATTCTTCCACAGATTAAGACATTTATAATGCAGGTTATATTTGTTATAATTATGGTACTTATTATTACAAGTCTTGGGCTTACTCTGTGGATATATAGTTCTATTGTCAAGCCACTTAATAAGCTGAAGCTTGCAACTGATAATATTAAAGAAGGCAATATGGATTTCGAGATGCCAAAGGTGTCTAACAATGAAATCGGCGATGTATGCCGGGACTTTGAAGAGATGAGAGTCGTACTTAAGCAGAGTGCGGAGGATAAGATAAAGTCTGATGCCGAGGAAAAGGAGCTTATTAGAAATATTTCACATGACTTAAAGACGCCGCTTACGGCTATTAAAGGATATGTCGAAGGCTTGCGTGACGGAATTGCCAACACGCCTGAGAAGCAGGCTAAGTATATCCAGACTATTGCTAACAAGGTTAATGATATGGACAAGCTGATTGATGAGCTTACTATATATTCAAGGCTTGATACTAACAGGGTTCCATATACGTTTGTCAGATGTAATGTAAGTGACTACTTTGGAGACTGTTGTGAAGAGATAGGCACTGAGCTTGAGGCAAGCCAGATTGAACTGGAATATAATGACCATCTCACTGAGCCGGCATATATGAATGTTGATCCGGAGCAGCTAAAGAGGGTTGTTAATAATATTATAAGTAACTCAGTTAAGTATATGGCTGAGGGACGACAGGGAAAGATTAAGATTGACCTGTATGATGAAGGCGACTACATTCATGCGATATTCTCAGATAATGGTATTGGCATTGCAGCCAAAGATGTTGAGAGAATATTTGAGCGTTTCTATAGAACTGATGAGTCAAGAAACAGCAAGCATGGGGGAAGTGGTATTGGTCTTGCAATTGTTAAGAAGATTGTCGAAGACCACAAAGGAAAGATATGGGCAGAGAGTGTAGAGGGCGAAGGCACGACCATGCATCTTAATCTGCTTAAAGCAAAGGATGAAGAGAATCCTGAGAATGCATAATGAAACTACACGAAAGGGGACTGGCTATGAGCAAGATATTAATTGTAGAAGATGAAGAGAGTATTGCAGATATTGAGAAGGATTACCTTGAACTTAACGGATACGAGGTTGAGGTATGTAATGATGGAACAAGTGGACTTGCGGCTGCACTGCATGAGGATATTGATATGTGTATCCTTGATATCATGCTTCCCGGAACTGATGGTTTCGAGATATGCAAGCAGGTAAGAGAAGTTAAGGATATTCCTATTATCATGGTATCTGCCAAGAAGGAAGATATCGATAAGATAAGAGGACTTGGAGTTGGTGCTGATGATTATATGACCAAGCCATTCAGCCCTAGCGAACTTGTAGCAAGGGTTAAGGCACATCTTGCACGATACGACAGACTTGTAAGTAACTCTAAGCACAATAATAACGTTATTGAAATCAGAGGAATCAAGATTGATAAGACAGCAAGAAGAGTGTTTGTTAATGGCGAGGAGAAACCATTTACAACAAAGGAATTCGACCTTCTTACATTTCTTGCAGAGAATCCTAACCATGTATTTACTAAGGAAGAACTTTTTAAGGAAATCTGGGATATGGATTCAATCGGTGACATCGCAACTGTAACTGTCCACATCAAGAAAATCAGAGAGAAGATTGAGCTTGATACAAGCAAACCTCAGTATATTGAGACTATATGGGGAGTCGGTTACCGTTTTAAGATGTAATCTACTAACCGCATGCTTGGTATGCTGGTGAAGCGACGGATTTAATTAACCAAAAGCCTACTAAGTTACCAATAAATCTAGTTTTAGTAGGCTTTTTAGAAGCTTATTCTGCTGGTTGATATGGCATAGACCTACGAAAAGAGATGTATAAGCTCTTTTCGTAGGTCTTTTTTGTCGATAAATGTATGTATCTGACTGTGACGTGAGCGAAAAAGCCTACTAACTAGGCAAGAGAATTGGATTGAGTAGGTGATTCGTAACGTAAAAAAGTTGAATGACGTGAAAAAAGCCTACGAAATGTACATAAAAATGTGATTTCGTAGGTCTTTGAAATTGTGTACGACATATCAACTCAATAATCCAGCCAAATACATCACTGAAGCTCATCAATTTTGCGCAAAATCTGGTGTAACAGTGTATGTCTTATCATCAATAGTAAGTGAGACTGCACAAAGTGCAATCTGGTTTCTTTTAAGTGAAGACGCTTTAACGGCAGCATCCATATCGTATCTGCCAGAATCATTGCCATTGCCAGCGGCATCCATATCACAGGCAGCATTGTGCTCATAAGCAGCATACTTATAATCTCCAACAAGTGCGTGTCCACGGCTTGCAAACTGTACTCTTATCTGGTGATGTCTGCCTGTAATCAGATGTATTCTTACATGTGTAATGTCTTTAACTTCATCATAAGATATCACTTCATATTCAAGCTTTGAAAGCTTTGCTTCTTTATCATTAGCGGCGGCGTCTGACGGAACAACGACTGATGTGTTATTTCTTCCGTCTTTTTTTAGATAATCCACAAAAGTTCCTTTTGGTTCGGATAGTTTTCCACATATTAAAGCTTCATATTGTTTATTAAATCCGCCTTCCTTCTGCATAAGTGTGGAATACTTTGCTGCTGCAGACTTATTCTTTGCAATAAGCAAAAGTCCCGAAACCGGCCGGTCAAGGCGGTTGATTATTGCTGCATATGCAGGCTTTCCCTGTGAAGCGTTGTAAGTCATAACTTCGCTTACAAGGTCCAAATCAAATCCTTTCGCACCCTGGGATAGCTGTCCGGCTGGTTTATTCACTATAATAATGTCTTTAGTTTCGTGTATTATATTAAGCATTGTTGTGTCCTTTTATGTTTTTATTAAGAATACATGCGTTTTGATAATTAATCAACAACATTCGGCGAATAAATGTCCCCGCCGCGCACACACTAATTAAACGATAAGTATTAGCAGGTGTGAGGTGGCATATGGGTGAAAATGTGTGGTGTTTCAGGAAGCGGCTGACATTGCTTTTTGGCAGCGCTGTTATTATTGCGGTGGTTTTCTTTATATTCAAGGTGCTTTTTTATTATGTGTGGCCGTTCATGCTTGCATTCTGTTTTGCGGTGCTGCTTCAGAAGCCGATAATGGGGCTGGCGAAACTTTTAAGGGAGAAAAAGACGCTTGCTGCGAGTATAGTTGTAACAATGGTAACGCTTATTATTCTTTCAGTGCTGTTGTATGTCGGTTATATGGCGTTTCGTGAATTAAAGAATTTCATTGCCAATTTTGATGACAATCTTAACAGCCTCGATGGGCAGTTTAAGCTTGTGTGCTGCCGTATTGATGGCTGGATTAAGTTAAAAGAAGGCTGCAGTTACGCATTTTTTGAAAAATGTAAAGGGATAATTATAGATGGTGACGGACAGCAGATGTTTTTTACAATTATGAGAAAACATTCTGTCCCGGTTATAACATGGTGCATTATGGCTGTTGCCGGACTTGTGGTGTGCTTTATCGGGACAATATATGCGGCGGCTGGAATGGAGAAGTACAGAAGCTGGCGGGAGAACACTATATTTAAGGACGAAGTCGGGGCGGTGCATGTGGGACTTCGCAATTTGATAAATGTATATTTCAGGGTTCAGCTTATTATAATGTCGATAAATATTGTGGTGTGTTCAACAGCATTTTTAATGATAGGCAATCCTTATGCGATTCTTCTTGGTGTGCTGACGGGGATTATAGACGCACTTCCGATATTCGGTACGGGAACGGTGCTGATACCGTGGGCTGTGGGAAGCCTGCTTTTCGGACATGTGAAAAATGCTGTGATTCTTGTGGTATTGTATATTGTCACATATTTTGTGAGGGAGATTATGGAGTCAAAATGTATGGGCGACAGGATGGGGATTGCACCATTTACAATGCTTGCGGTCATATATATCGGGATACTTGTGTATGGGGTTGTGGGATTTATTCTTGGACCAATATCATATTGTATAATAAAAGCACTTGTTCTTTACTTGAAAAGCATTTTAGAACATGATAAACTCTAGTGGTGCCGTCAATGGCAGGCGGACAATGCGAAGCAGCATTCGCATCAGGCTCCGTAGGAAACGGGTCTGTAATGTCATAGAAAGAGGTTTATTATGGCAGAAGATAAGAAGTTAGTAGAAGCGATTACATCTATGCAGGATGATTTCGCTCAGTGGTACACAGATGTGTGTAAGAAGGCAGAGCTTATGTCTTACTCAAGCGTCAAGGGATGCATGATTTTTAAGCCGGCTGGATATGCAATCTGGGAGAATATTCGTAATGAAGTCGACAGAAGATTCAAGGCAGCAGGAGTTGAGAATGTTTACCTTCCAATATTCATTCCTGAAAGTCTTCTTGAGGTTGAGAAGGATCATGTAGAAGGATTTGCACCAGAGGTAGCATGGGTTACTCATGGCGGACTTAATCCACTTCAGGAAAGAATGTGTGTAAGACCTACATCAGAGACACTTTTCTGTGATTTCTATAAAGATGAGATACAGTCATACAGGGATTTACCAAAGGTATATAACCAGTGGTGTTCAGTTGTAAGATGGGAGAAGGAGACAAGACCATTCCTTCGTTCAAGAGAGTTCTTATGGCAGGAGGGACATACTGCACATGCTACAGCAGAAGAGGCTGAGGCACGTACACAGCAGATGCTTAACCTCTATGCAGATTTCTGTGAGGAAGTTCTTGCAATTCCTGTAATCAAGGGGCGTAAGACTGATAAGGAGAAGTTCGCAGGTGCAGAGGCTACTTATACAATTGAGGCGCTTATGCATGATGGTAAGGCTTTACAGTCAGGTACAAGCCATAACTTTGGTGATGGATTTGCCAAAGCATTTGGAATCCAGTACACAGATAAGGATAATAAGTTAAAATATGTTCACCAGACTTCATGGGGAATCACAACAAGACTTATCGGAGCAGTTATCATGACTCATGGTGATGATTCGGGACTTGTGCTTCCACCTAAGGTGGCACCAGTACAGGTTGATGTTATTCCTATTATGCAGAAGAAGGCCGGCGTTCTTGATAAGGCTTACGAGGTTGGCGATGCACTTAAGGCAGCCGGACTTCGTGTTAAGGTTGATGATTCAGATAAGAATCCAGGCTGGAAGTTCTCTGAGCAGGAGATGCGTGGTATCCCTGTAAGAGTTGAGATGGGACCAAGAGATATCGAGGCTAATCAGGCTGTTATTGTTCGTCGTGATACAAGAGAGAAGATTACTGTATCTATCGATGAGCTTGCAGACAGAATTCCAGAAATTCTTGATACTATCCAGAAGGATATGCTTGAGAGAGCAAGAGCTCACAGAGAAGCTCATACATATACAGCTCTTAATTATGATGAATTCAAGGATACAGCAGCTAATAAGGCTGGATTCATCAAGGCTATGTGGTGTGGAGACCAGGCTTGTGAGGACAAGATTAAGGAAGATACTACATGTACATCAAGATGTATGCCATTTGCACAGGAGAAGTTAAGTGATGTGTGCGTATGCTGTGGTAAGCCGGCTAAGGCTATGGTTTACTGGGGTAAGGCATATTAATTCTAAGAAGTATTAATTATAATAACCCTCATCGGATTTGCCAGAAGGCATCCGGTGAGGGTTATTTTATGATTATATTATTTGATATGTTCAATCATTGCAATAAGAGTAGTTTTATCATTGAGCTTAGGGTTCTCTATAACGATATCAAGCAGGGATTTCAGTGTTTCACCGATTTCGTGTCCCTGAAGACCATATTCAATGAGGTCATTGCCTGATATGTCGAGGTCTTTTATTGTAAAGCAGTCACCGCGTGCAAGAATATCTGTTGCAAGACGCTTTAATGTCAGAAGATGCTTTACCTTCGCCGGATTGCTTATTCCTGTGATGTCTTCAGATGCCTGAATTACAGCCATCATAAGCTCATGCCACAAAGGCAGGAAATCTCTGCCGTACTTATTAAGGGCAGTACGAACAGCCGGCTCAGTTTCTTCTATATCCATCTTTGATAATTCAACAAGCTTAGATACTGTGTCAACTGTCTTGTTATCCAGCTTAAGTGCACGGAGAGTCTTAGCTGCTTCATCAGGTGTAGAAGTTATGAAAAGTGCAGCGTAGCGTAAGTATATATTATCAGGTGTATGTTGTAATGTTGCAAGTATTTTGCGCTTGTAGCGGCTCTTTAGAGCATTGTCAATTACCGGGAGTATTGGGGCAAAAAGTCCTGCTTCTGAATATTCTGCAACATAATCGGGATGTGCAGACATAAGCGTTTTGCCAAGCTCTACATGCACACGCTCCATGCTTATTTTGCTGATTGATGGGGCAAGCTTTTTAATTGCATTCCACGTTGCTTCATCAATGGTAAAGCCAAGCTGTGCAGAAAATCTTATGGCACGCATCATTCGCAGAGCGTCCTCTGTAAATCTTAATTCTGGTTCACCAACGCAGCGTATTATTTTTGCATCCAAATCATCAAGACAGTTAAATTCATCAACAAATCCATCAGTGTCGTTGTATGCCATGGCATTTATCGTAAAATCACGGCGGCACAGGTCATCAACAAGCCTGTCTGAAAATTCTACAGACTTCGGATGCCTGCCATCCTCGTATTCGCCATCAATACGATAAGTAGTAACTTCATAACCTGTTTTATTGACCATTACTGTTACAGTACCGTGAACGATTCCTGTATCAATTGTTCTTTTAAAGAAAGTTTTTATCTGAGCTGGGACAGCAGAAGTGGTTATATCCCAGTCATCTGGGTTTCGGCCAAGGATACTGTCTCGTATACAGCCGCCAACAGCATAGGCTTTAAAGCCGTGTTCTTCTATTGTATGTATGATATTTCTGACTGCTTCAGGCATGTCTATGGTGTAATTCTCAGGCATAATATCCCCCTGCTATTAATAATTTAGTTAAAATGTGAAACTCACATCTATGTATTATAAGAAAAAAATACATTTTCATCAAGATAATGATTATGTTAATTCAAAGGAATATAGGCACGGTTAATTTCATAAGATAAGGCAGACGTAGGTGTGTGAGCAGAAGACGTCTGTATCAAGTACAGAAACGGGGGAGATTATGAACGATAAATCATTGGAATGTCTTAAGGCTTATGATATGCAAGTTAAGAAGATGATTAAGGGGCGTGGAGGGGTAATTCTGTTTACTGATGCGGGATGCCGGCTTTTTCTTGAATGTACAAGAAATGATGGGTTTTATTACCGCGACGAGGCTGTGACTAATGCAGTCTGTAAGGCTGGATTTGAAAGTGTTGATACATATATAAGAAATAAGGATGGCGGGTTATTCACTATTGGTGATGACGGACGTAAATATGTCGTGAAGAACTGGTTTGGAGGAAGAGAATGTGATGTAAAATCTGTAGATGATGTAACTGAGGCGGTAAGAACGCTGGCAAGATTACACATTTGTTTAAATGTGGTATCTTCCAAAGGCATTAAATATGTCCGTGATGATGCAGGACAGAATATCATGAGGCAGTGGGAGTGCATGGCGCTTGCTGAGATGGAGGCTGAGTGTCAGAATGCAGAGTTGATTGCGAGCGAGAGCTGCGGACAGAATATATATGTGAAGTTCGATAAAGGAACTGGAATCAGGCAGAATTTTGACAGGCATACGAAAGAGATAAAGAAGGCTGCCAATTATATGAGGGGCAAGAAGAAAAAGAATGAATTTGAACAGATTGCACTTGCTGCGATAGATGGATTTTACAGGGAGGCACTTGCTGCCAGTGAGTTGGTACAATCTAAGATGTTTGATGAAAGATTTAACCGGATGGAGCAGACTAATGAGCTTATTCATGGAAGCTACAATTATCATAACATTTTTCTTGATGTTGGAATCGGAGGTGATGCAGTTACTAATTTTGAGAAATGTCACAATGACTGTCAGGTTGTGGACCTTTATCAGTTTCTCAGGAAGGTTATGGAGAAACACGATTGGGATATTAATGTTGCATACAGGCTTGTGGATGAATATGACCGTTGTAAGCCGCTTGACGATACTGACATTGAGATGCTCGTTGCCTTGCTTAGTTTTCCAGAGAAATTCTGGAAGATAATTAACCAGTATTATAATGCGGGAAAGGCGTGGGTTCCAGCTAAGAATATAGATAAATTAAAAACTGTTATAGCACAAAACAGACACAGGAGAGAATTAATTGATAAAATGTGCGGTCTGTGATAAAATCGGAAGATGCGAGGGTATAAGTTTCGCGGATTGGATATACTACGAAGAGGAGATAATTAATTATGAATATTTCATTTTCACCACCGGATATAACAGAGGAAGAGATTCAGGCAGTTGCCGAAGCACTCAGATCGGGATGGATTACAACAGGTCCAAGAACTAAAGAGTTTGAAAGAAATATTGCTAAGTTTGTAGGATGTAACAGGGCGGCATGTCTTAATTCAGCTACAGCATGTCTTGAGACTGCACTCCGTTTACTTGGAATAGGCGAGGGCGATGAGGTTATCGTGCCGGCTTATACTTATACTGCATCTGCAAGTGTTGTTGCACATGTTAATGCAAAGCTTGTGCTTATAGATGTAGAAAAGGGCACATATCATCTTGATTATGATGCACTTGAGGCTGCAATTAATGAGAATACCAAGGCAGTCATACCTGTAGATATTGGCGGGGTTATGGTGGATTATGACAGGATAAGAAACATTGTAGAGAGTAAGAAGGATATATTCAAGCCAGGGAATGAATTACAGGAAGCAATCGGAAGAGTAGCTATAGTTGCTGACTCTGCACATGGGTTCGGTGCAAGTGAGGGTGGCGTTATGAGCGGTATGAAGGCTGATTTCACAAGCTTTTCGTTCCACGCAGTTAAGAACCTTACAACAGCAGAAGGCGGAGCTCTTACATGGAGAAGTGTTCCTGGGGTTGATGATGAGGATATCTATAAGCAGATAATGCTTTTCTCACTTCACGGTCAGTCTAAGGATGCGCTTGCAAAGACTAAGCTTGGTGCATGGGAATATGATATCAAAGGAACTTATTACAAATGTAATATGACTGATATCATGGCTTCTATTGGACTGGTGCAGCTAGAAAGATATCCGGGACTTCTTAAGAGAAGAAGAGATATTATTGAGAGATACACACAAGGGATTGCAGCCGATGATGTGGATATTATGAAGCATTTTACAGATGAATATACTTCAAGTGGTCATCTGTATCTTGTAAGACTTCTTGGAAAGGATGTTGAGGAGCGTAATGCACTGATTACAAGACTTGCCGAGGCAGGTGTAGCAACTAATGTACATTTTAAGCCGCTTCCAATGCATACAGCATATAAGAACATGGGATTTGATATTAAGGATTTCCCACATTCATATAATATGTACCATAACGAGATAACACTTCCACTGCACACATGTCTGACAGATGAGCAGGTTGAATATGTTATCGAACAGTTTAACAGATTGAAATAATCGGACATGTATTACTGATTATTTATCAATATTTAAGAGGGGATTGATACGATGGAATTAAGACCATGGCGACTTCTTCCTGATGAGATGAGAACTAAGGAAGTCAGAAAATACTACAATATACTTATGAAGCACAGAATGTGGCTTAAGGTGAAGAGAGCATTTGATGTGGTTGTTGCAGGCATTATGCTGGCAGTCCTAATTATTCCAATGGGTATAATTGCACTTGCAATAAGATTGGACTCACCGGGACCAGTGTTTTTCAGACAGGCAAGGGTAACACAGTACGGAAAGATTTTCCGTATATATAAGTTCAGAACTATGGTTGATAACGCAAGCAAGTTAGGTGCTGCTGTAACTGTAGATAATGATTCAAGAATTACTAAGGTTGGGGCATTTTTACGCAGGTACAGAATGGATGAGTTTCCTCAGCTTTTTAATATACTTGCCGGTGATATGACTCTTGTTGGAACAAGACCAGAGGTTCCTAAGTATGTTAAGAAGTACACTAAGGAGATGTATGCGACACTTCTTCTTCCTGCCGGACTAACATCAAGGACAAGCATTGCCTATAAGGATGAGGACAAGCTTCTTGGCAAGGCTGTTGATGAAGAAAGCACTGATAATATATATATTAATGAAGTGTTACCAGCAAAGATGCGTTATAACCTTGAGAGTATGAAACATTTTGGCGTGCAGGCGGATGCATCTGTATTATGGGATACATTTACATCTGTTGTTGGCAGTGAAAGAATGACTATTAAGAAGTAGGTAGATTATGTTTATTACGATTGCCGTTATTGCATATAACGAGGAGAATACGATAAAGAATATTCTTGATGACATAAGCAGACAGGATTATGACCATAATTTTATGGAGGTTGTACTTGTTGATTCGGCATCAACTGATGGAACTAAGGCTGTTATGCAGAAGTTCGCAGATGAGAATAAGATGGGAGCAAGACAGATAGTTGTGCTTGATAATCCTAAGAAGACACTTCCGTGCGGATGGAACGTGCTGCTTGATAATTATACAGGGGAAGCTGTTATAAGAGTCGATGCGCATGCACATATTCCAGAAGATTTCGTCAGCAAGAATGTTAAAGTTTTAGAAGAAGGCGAGATGGTTGTTGGTGGTGTCCGGCCTAATATAGTTGATGAAGAGACACAATGGAAGGATACACTTCTTCTTGCCGAGAGTTCTATGTTTGGTTCAAGCATAGCACCATACCGTAATGGTGGTAATGGAACAGGAGAAAAGATATATATGAAATCATTGTTCCATGCTGCATATAGAAGAGAGGTTTTTGATAAAATCGGACATTATAATGAGTCTCTTGCGAGAACTGAGGATAATGAAATTCATTACCGTATGAGAAAAGCAGGGTTTAAATTAAGGTTCTGTCCGGATATAATATCATACCAGCATACAAGAAGTTCGCTTCCTAAGATGCTTAAGCAAAAATATGCTAATGGATACTGGATTGGAAAGACAAGCAAGGTATGTCCAGGATGCCTTTCTATATATCATTTTGTTCCGTGGGCTTTTGTCATGGCTATTATTGTTACAACAGTTGCAAGTGTGTCATGTAAGCTGCTTGCTGTGAAGTCGCTTTTTTCGCGTATTGTATACGGTCTTACAGGACTTATGTGGGGAGCATACTGGCTGTTGGCAGTAGTTATGTCGATTGTTGCAGTAATAGGAGCAAAGAAGGAGCGCAATAAAACATGTTTTGCACTGCCATTTTTATTTTTCCTGTTGCATATTTCTTATGGAATTGGTACAGTATGTGGGTTAGCTGCTAAAAAGCCTGCTAAAGAAACGAGGAACATATGATGGGTGAGACTAAAAAGGACAGAATACAGCTTCTGGTAAGAAGATTTTTCTTGTTTTTAACAGATACATTTTTACTGAATGCATGCGTATATCTGTCGCTTATTATGAGATTTGATGTAGGTATTGTATCTATAGAACCTCAGTATATTAGTAATTATGTAGAGAACGTGCTTCCGTACACGATAATGTCTCTGCTTATATTCTGGCTGTTCAGACTTTATCACAGTCTGTGGCAGTATGCGAGTATAGCTGAGGTGTACAGGATTGCTGAAGCGTGTATTACTGTAGAAGTAGTGCATTTCTTAAGCAATAAGATTGTTGGTAATATGCTTCCTAGGAGCTGCTATTTTAATGCGGCAATATACCTTATTATTGCAATATGCGCAAGTCGTTTTATGTACAGAATGATAAGAACTGTTCTTAACAAATACAGAAATATTAAGACTTCCAACAATGTAATGATTATTGGTGCCGGAGAGGCAACTAATGTCATTATGAGAGAAATACAGAATTCGAGCTATCTTGCCAACTCTAATATTGCATGTATTATTGATGACGACCGCCGCAAGGTTGGTAAATACATACGAGGCGTTAAGGTTATAGGAACAAGGGACAAGATTAAGGAAGCAGCAAAGCTTTATGATATTGATGAGATTATATTTGCAATTCCATCGGCGTCTAATGAAGTTAAAAGGGATATATTAAACATTTGTAAAGAGACTGATTGTACTCTTAAGATTCTGCCGGGTGTATACCAGATGGTAGATGGAGAGATTAATGTTAACTCTATCCGTAATGTTGATGTGCTTGATCTTCTTGGAAGAGACCCGATTGAAGTAGATATTGAATCTATCATGGGTTATGTTAAGGATAAGGTCATTATGGTAACAGGTGGTGGTGGTTCTATTGGTTCAGAGCTGTGCCGCCAGCTTGTAAGTCACAAGCCTAAGCAGCTCATTATATTTGATATATATGAGAATAATGCCTATGATATTCAGCAGGAATTAAAGATTAATTATCCTGATGCCAATGTTGTTACTCTTATTGGTTCGATAAGAAATGTTTCAAGACTTGAAAGCGTATTTGCACAGTATAAGCCAGATATTGTATATCATGCAGCAGCACATAAGCATGTACCGCTTATGGAAGTCAGTCCTGATGAGGCTGTTAAGAATAATGTTGTCGGTACATGGAATGTTGCAAGGATGGCTGATAAGTATGGGGTTAAGAAGTTTGTTATGATAAGTACAGATAAGGCTGTTAATCCAACTAATGTAATGGGAGCAACAAAGCGTATCTGTGAGATGATTGTCCAGACGTATAACGAGATATCCAAGACAGATTTCGTTGCTGTAAGATTCGGTAATGTACTTGGAAGTAACGGCTCAGTCATTCCTCTTTTTAAGAGACAGATTGAGGCTGGTGGACCGGTTACGGTTACAGATCCTAATATTATAAGATATTTCATGACTATACCAGAGGCGGTTTCACTTGTTCTTCAGGCAGGTGCATATGCCAAAGGTGGAGAGATATTCATCCTTGATATGGGTGAGCCTGTTAAGATTGATGATCTCGCAAAGAACCTTATCAGACTGTCAGGTTATACACTTGGCGTCAATATGGAAATTAAATACACAGGACTCCGTCCTGGCGAAAAGCTCTACGAAGAGCTTCTTATGAAAGAAGAAGGTCTTCAGGAGACAGATAACAAGCTTATCCACATTGGAAAACCAATTGAGTTTGATAAAGAGAATTTCTTTGATAACCTTGAGAAGCTTAAGGAAGAAGCTTATTCAGAAACTGGTAATATAAGAGAATCACTGAAGAAGGTGGTTGATACTTACCATCCGAATGAACATTAATGGAGAAGACCTACTAACATGCTTTTTATAAGGATGTTGGTAGGTCTTTTTTATAGAAAATTGTTGGAATTAATTAGCTGGGAGATGGTGGGAAAAAGACCTACTATATAGCATATATTACTAAGATTAGTGTGCTTTTCAAGTTGCTAATTAAATAAAAAAGAGGAGGTTAGTAGGTCTTTCGGCATCGTAGCGCGAAAAACCGGCTAATCTCCTCTGGAAACCGGATAAAAATATTCATAACCGGGTAAAGATATCCCAAAAACAGATAAATATCTTGAAAGCAAGATGGATACACTAAAAGCAAGATAAAATCTAGAAATATAACATCTTCAAATTAATCAAACTTAAATGTGTTCTCAAGTGTATCCCAAAGCTGGTCCTTATCACTTAGGTTAAGCTTTGTTCCATCGCTTAAAGCGTAGCCTTCGCCTGAAGCTGAGCCATTGTAAGTGCCTGTAAGCTCTGGCCATTCAATACCGATTGCCGGGTCATTCCATGCAAGACCGCCCTCGTCGTTAGGATGATAGAAGTCATCGCACTTGTAGCAGAATTCCGCTGTATCAGTAAGAACGAGGAAGCCATGTGCAAATCCCTTAGGGATAAGGAACTGCTTCTTATTCTCCTCTGTGAGAAGGATTCCGTACCACTTTCCATAAGTTTCAGAGTCTGTACGAAGGTCAACAGCTACATCAAAAACGGCTCCCTTGATAGCTCTTACAAGCTTTGTCTGTGGGAAATGCTTCTGGAAGTGAAGACCACGAAGAACACCCTTAGTACTCATAGACTGGTTGTCCTGAACAAAGTTAATATTGATACCAGCTTCTTCCATATCACGCTGGCTGTATGTTTCCATAAAATATCCACGGTTATCTCCGTGAACAGCAGGAGTGATGACACAAAGTCCTTCGATACCTGCGACATTCTTTTCAATTGTAATCTGTCCCATGATAAAATCTCCTTTGAAATATTAAATCTCACCGATTTCCTTTAAGAATCTGTGAAGAGCATCCTGCCATGTTGGAAGCGGAGTGAATCCGTTAGCAGTAAGTTTGCTCTTATCTAAACGGCTGTTAAAAGGTCTTGCAGCTTTAGAAATGCCGTATTCAGCAGTAGTTACAGGTGTAACCTTAGTAGAAAGACCTGCCTGTGCATAGATTTCCTTAGTAAAGTCATACCATGAAATGTATCCACCTTCATTAGTTGCATGGTAATAACCGTATTTGTCAGTTTCAACCATATCAACAAGAAGTCTTGCAAGATCTAATGTGTAAGTTGGTGTACCAATCTGGTCGTTGACAACACGAACCTCGTCATGAGTCTTTCCAACATTAAGCATAGTCTTAATAAAGTTCTTTCCATTAACACCAAATACCCATGCAATACGCACGATAAAGTATTTATCAAGAGTGTTAGAAACAGCAAGTTCTCCGGCAAGCTTAGTCTCTCCATATACATTAAGAGGCTTGTAGTCCTTGCAGTCTGGTTCCCAAGGTGTTTCACCCTGACCATCAAATACATAATCAGTACTGATGTATACCATCTTGCAGTCAAGCTGTTTGCAGACATTGGCAATATTCTGAGTACCATCTGCATTGATAGCCTTAACCTTGGCTTTCTTATCATCATCTTCAGCAGCGTCAACGGCCGTCCATGCTGCGCAGTGAATTACAACATCAGGTGAAACCTGGGTGATAACTTCAGAAACCTGGGCAGCATCAGTTATATCCATAGGTACATATTCGGCTGTTGTGACAGCGCTTCCATCAGCAACTCCTGAATATTCAGGTGCGATGTCGCTGCCAACGCCTGTATGACCTCTGCCTATCAGCTCATTCATAACGTCGTGGCCAAGCTGACCGCCAACGCCGGTAACTAATATCTTCATGTCAAATCTCCTTACAGAATAAATGTGTTAATTAGCGGTTGCTATACATTTTCTCATAGTAGTTCTGATATTCGCCAGAAATGATTGTCTCCCACCATTCCTTATTATCAAGATACCACTGAATTGTCTTCTTGATACCATCTTCAAACTTAGTTTCTGGAAGCCATCCTAATTCATTGTGAATCTTAGTTGGGTCGATAGCGTAACGCATATCATGTCCCTTTCTGTCACCTACATGAACGATAAGTGATTCAGGCTTGCCAAGCTCCTTGCAGATAAGCTTAACGATATCAATATTTCTCTTCTCGTTGTGTCCACCAACGTTGTATACTTCACCAACACGTCCCTTGTGGATGATAAGGTCGATAGCCTTGCAGTGATCCTCAACATAGAGCCAGTCACGAACGTTAAGACCTTCGCCATAAACTGGAAGTGGCTTATCGTTAAGAGCATTAGCAATCATAAGAGGGATAAGCTTCTCTGGGAAGTGGTATGGTCCATAGTTATTAGAGCATCTTGAAATAGTAACAGGAAGTCCATAAGTTCTGTGGTAAGCAAGAACAAGTAAGTCTGCGCCAGCCTTTGATGAGCTGTATGGGCTTGATGTATGGATTGGTGTCTCTTCTGTGAAGAAAAGGTCAGGTCTGTCAAGTGGAAGATCGCCGTATACTTCATCAGTAGATACCTGATGGTATCTCTGAATACCGTACTTTCTGCAGGCATCCATAAGAACCTGTGTACCAAGAATATTAGTTGTAAGGAAAACTTCCGGGTTCTCGATAGAACGGTCAACGTGTGACTCAGCAGCGAAGTTTACAACCATATCTGGATGCTCTTCTTCGAAAAGCTTGTAAACAGCTTCGCGGTCTGTGATGCTTTCTTTAACGAATCTGAAGTTAGGGTTAGACATAACAGGTTCAAGAGTTGAAAGATTACCTGCGTATGTGAGGCAGTCAAGACAGATGATTCTGTAGTCTGGGTATTTGTTTAACATGTGAAATATAAAGTTACTTCCGATAAATCCGGCTCCACCGGTAACGATAATTGTCATAATTAATCTCCTTAATATTTAAAATGTGTTCTTAATATGAAAAATGTTTTAACTAAATGTACTTAATTATTCATGAAGCTTGTCAACATATTTGCCGTCTAAGACATCCTTTAAGTACTGGCCATACTGGTTCTTCTTTAATACTTCATAAACCTTGAGAACTTCATCTTTGTTAATCCAGCCGTTTAAGTAAGCGATTTCTTCAAGGCAGGCAATCTTTCTGTGCTGATGAGTCTCAACAGTCTTTACGAAGTTAGTAGCTTCTACAAGACTTTCATGTGTTCCTGTATCAAGCCATGTAAATCCCTGACCGAGAAGCTCTACATTTAAAGTACCCTTCTCTAAGTAGATACGGTTAAGATCAGTAATCTCAAGCTCGCCTCTTGCAGATGGTTTTAAGTTCTTAGCGTACTCAACAACCTTGTTGTCATAGAAGTAAAGACCTGTTACGCAGTAGTTGCTCTTAGGCTGTGCCGGCTTTTCTTCAATAGATATGGCCTTTCCTTCATTATTAAATTCAACAATACCGAATCTTTCAGGATCATCAACATAGTAACCAAATACTGTTGCACCCTTTCCTGATTCAGCATTCTCAACAGCTGCCTTAAGTCTCTTCTTAAGACCGTGACCTGCAAATATATTATCACCAAGAACCATGGCAACAGTGTCGTCGCCGATGAATTCCTCACCAATAATAAATGCCTGTGCAAGTCCGTCCGGGCTTGGCTGTACAGCATAAGTAAGGTTAACACCAAACTGGCTTCCATCCTTTAAAAGCTCTTTGAATCTTGGAGTATCCTGTGGTGTAGAGATGATAAGAATATCTCTGATACCAGCGCTCATAAGAACTGAGAGTGGATAATAAATCATTGGCTTATCATAGATTGGAAGAAGCTGTTTACTAGTTACCATTGTGAGTGGGTAAAGGCGTGTGCCAGAACCACCAGCTAAAATAATACCCTTCATAATTGAAGTTCCTCCTTGTTTGTTAAAATGTTATGTTAATTTTCAAGTAGACATTTTTTAAGTCAGGTATATAATAAAAGATGACGTAACGTCACCTTCAAGTGTTTTTTGAAAAATTTTTACAAGGAGTAATATATGCATAAAGACGGGTATTATTCTTCAGGCGAATTTGCGAAGAAATCAAATGTTTCAGTAAGGACTATAAGATATTATGACCAGCAGAACATATTAAAGCCTTCACTTCTTACTGATGAGGGCGTGAGATTTTATACGGATTCAGATTTTACAAGGTTACAGCAGATATTATTGCTTAAATATCTGGGATTTACACTGGATGATATAAGAAATATGACAATTGGTGATTCAGATTATCATGTACTTAAGAATTCACTTGAACTTCAGAAGCGTATGATTCAGGACAAGATTGCACAGATGCAGCTTGTATGTAAAGCTATTGAAGAAACAGAAGACTCTATTAATGAGGGAAAAGGAGTTGACTGGAGTAATATGCTGGAGATTATCCATCTTACTAATATGGAAGACAGCATGAAGAATCAGTACATTAATGCTGGAAATATATCTGCAAGAATTAATCTTCATAACAGGTTTTCAGTTAATAAACAGGGATGGTTTCCGTGGGTATATGAGCAGTGTGGTATTGTTAAGGGAATGAGAATTCTTGAGATTGGGTGTGGTGATGGAACGCTGTGGGTTGACAATATAGGTCAGCTTGCCATGACAGGAAAGAGAAATGAATTTTCAGGGAAGAAAAAAAACATATATATAGAGCTTACAGATATATCAGAAGGCATGATAAGTGATGCGAGAAGAAATATAAAAAAAGCAACAGAGAGCTGGAAGGAAAGAGATATTGATGTGTCATTCAGGTTCAGAGTGGCTTCATGCGAAAAGACAGGGGCAAAAGATGAATCGTATGATCTGGTGATTGCTAATCATGTGCTGTTTTATTGTAAAAATGTAAATAAGGCACTTGATGAAATTGTGAGGGTGTTAAAGCCTGGAGGAGTGCTTGTGTGCAGTACATATGGCAGCAGGCATATGCAGGAGATAAGCAGCCTTGTGTCGGGATACGATAAGAGAATTGCACTTGAAGCTGATAAGCTTTTTGAAAAATTCGGACTTGATGATGGATATAAGATTTTAAAGAAACATTTTTCAGATGTTGAAAGAAGAGATTATAAAGATGCGCTTGTTGTTGATGAAGCAGAACCGCTGGTAGATTATATACTATCATGTCATGGCAATCAGAAAGAGTACCTTGTTGATAAGTATACGGATTTTAAAAAATATGTAGAAAAAAAGCTTGTGAAGCCTATGACAATAACCAAAGAGGCTGGTGTATTTGTGTGTAGAAAATAATGTATAGCAATTATATCTATAATATGGTAAAATCAAGAGAAGCATGTTTTATTACAGGGATAGTTTGAACATGCATATTATGGAAATACTCTGATAGAATGAAAGATTATTTATTGGGGGCAGAGAATACAGTTATGAAGAAATTAAAGATTGCTGTTGATGCAAGAACTTTAGGCAGCAGACCAAGCGGTGTGGGCATGTATCTTAATGACTTCTTAGAACAGCTCATAACATATGATGAATTTGAATGGATTCTTTTTACAGATGTTAAAGAGAGTGAATATATTAAGAGATTTGAGGCTAGAGGAATCAAGGTTATTGAATGGGGAAAGCCTGTATATAGAAGTGCGGGTGTGTATGCATATTTTGCATTTATTAAGAAAGAATTAAAGCAGGTGAGGCCGGATATATTCTGGGAGGTTAATTCGATTATTCCTATTAATCTCGGTGGAAGCTTTAAGACACTTATCACAATACACGATATGTTTCCTATTCAGTATGTAAGATACTTTGGGAAAATATACAGCTATTATTTTAAGTTTAATCTTGGTGTGACTTTAAGACATACAGATATGATTCTGTATAATTCCGAGCAGACTAAGGATGATACAGAGATGTATTTTCCAAAGGCTAAGAAGATTCCAAGCTGCAATGCCTACATTATATCTAATCCGCTTACAAGATATGTACCGCCTAAGGATGAGAATTATTTCTTGTATATAGGTAATATGGAGAAGCGTAAGGGCGTTGATATCCTTATTAAAGCGTACAGAAGATACAGGGAAGAAGGTGGAACAAGACCTCTTATTCTTGCCGGTAAGATGCAGGAGGATGATATTGAGCAGCTTCTTGAGACTGCACTTACAGAGGTTGAAGGTCTTACCTATCTTGGATATGTGTCACACACTACAAGATATGACCTGTATAACAACTGTTCATGCTTTGTGTTTCCTTCTATGGCAGAAGGCTTCGGAATGCCTATATTAGAGGTAATGAAGCATAATAAGCCAATACTTGCAAGTAATCTTAAAATATTTGACGAGGTAGTAGGTGACTGTGTGGAAAGATTCAGTCTTGCCGGTGATGATGATGATAAGGTTATAAGTCTTGCGAATGGAATGAAGAATATAGATAAGAAGATTAATTCTGGACTTGTTGATGAGAATGCATACAGACATGCGTTGGACAAGTATACACCGGAAAGACTTGGTGGTATGGTGAGAGACTTTATTAACAGCCAGATGAATAACAGATAGAATGTTGAGGTTTATATGGGTTTATCAAAATTTTTTCTTAATACGGGAGAAGCATTGAGACCAGTGCTGACCAAGATTATTCCTATGAAGCTATTAAGTAAGATGAAAGCAGGAATAATTAATAATGCCACAGACAAGCTGTCGGCAGACTCTATTGAGAAATATGAGGCAGGAAGATACAAATGTGGTGCCAATATAATAGGTAATATTAAGGGCGATAACGGACTTGGACAGAGCGCAAGAATCATGTGCAGGCTGCTTGATGAGAATCAAGAACCTCATGTTATAAGAGATTTCTTTGTTCCGCCAGGAGGTTCAAGAAGTAATGATACTTACGATGACAGACTTACGGAAGAGCTTCCGTATGATGTTAATATTATTCATGTTAATGCAAGTGAATTCATGGTAGCATATTTAAGCCTTGGAAAAGAAGTATGGGATTACAGATATAACATAGGATACTGGGCATGGGAGCTGGAGACATTTCCAGAAGAGTGGCTTCCGGCATTCAAGCTTGTTGATGAAGTCTGGACACCGTCGGATTTCGTTACGAATACTTTGAAGAAATACACAGACAAGCCTGTTATAACAGTTCCACACTGTGTTGCACCTGAGACGGATACTGTAAAGTTTGATAGAAAGCATTTTAATCTTCCGGAAGATAAGTTCCTGTTCCTTGTAATGTATAACAGTGGAAGCGTTATGGAAAGAAAGAATCCGCTTGCCGCTATTAAAGCATTTAAAGAAGCGTTCTGCAAAGATGAACAGATGAAAGAAAAGTATAAGGATGTCGGACTTGTTATCAAGATAAGCGAGGCAGAATTATCTGCAGAAGATGAAAAAATCATTGGTTCTGTAATAGAGAACTGCGACAACATTTATTATATGTGCGGTCATATGGGAAGATGTGAGGTTAATACACTTCTTGCCGATGTGGATGTGTATGTTTCACTTCACCGTTCTGAAGGCTTCGGACTTGTTATGGCTGAGTCAATGTATGTTGGTACACCGGTTATTGCAACTGACTGGTCGGGCAATACAGAGTTTATGAACAGTGATACAGCATGCATGGTCGGTTACGACATGATAGAGCTTGATAAGGATTATGAGCCGTTCAAGAAGGGCAATGTATGGGCTGATGCACATGTTGATGAGGCAGCAGACTATATGAGAAGGCTTTATGAGGACAAGGATTTCTACGAAAGAATTGCTGGGAATGGTCAGAAATATGCTAAGGAACATCTTGCATATAAGAGGTCTGCAGATATTGTCAGCGAGAGGTTAAAGAAAATTCATGGAGAGAATTGATGTTTTTAACAAGAGCATTTGAGATAATCAATAGAGAGGGTTTTCTTACATTCAAGTATGCGTTAGGGCAGAAAATGCGTGAGAATATGACTGATGAAAAGGTTTATCAGTCATATATAAAGAATGTAGAACCAAGACAGAATGCCATATCAGAAAATCAATGTGTTCAGGTAGTATCTGTTAAAGAAAATAGTACTGTAAAGCAAGTGATGGAAGCGGTAGAAAAAGTTTCTGCAGAATATGCTGCATTGTGTAGTGCTGATTACAGATTGTGTGATGATTATGAGAAAAAAGTGTCTCATTATATATTGATTCAGAAAAAAGCTGGTAGAAATCTAAAATACATTTATAGTGACTCAGACATTATTAATGATAGTGGTAAACGGGAAAATCCTGATTGTAAACCTGATTATTCATGGAACACACTGCTTTCATTCAATTATATTGGCAATGTGTTTGTTGTGAGAAAACAGTTTTTTCTTCAGAAAATGAATGAGTTTATAGATGATTCTGGTTATGATAGTAAGTTTGACAGTTACAAGACCTCATTGTTCCTGTTATCAGATAATTCACCAGAGAATGTTGGACACATTCATCAGATTCTTGCCCATAAAAAGGCGGATTATAAAGAAAAATCAGATGTTTCCGATTATAAATGTTTGCTGCCTGAATTAAAGAATAAAAATGCATGTGTGGTTACTGATAAACATAATAAAAATGTACAACACGTACATTATCCTCTTTCTGAGGATGATTGTGTCAGCATCATTATTCCGTCCAAAGATAACCCGGAAATTCTTAAGGTTTGTCTTGAAAGTATAAAAAAATACACGAAATACACGAAATATGAAATTGTTGTTATTGATAATGGGAGTAATGAAGACAACAGAAATGAATATAAAAAGCTGATAGCTGAATTTGGAGAAAATGCTTCGTACACATACGAAAGATTTGATTTCAATTTTTCTAAAATGTGTAATATAGGTTCAAAGAAAGCGACTGGAAACATGTTATTATTTCTTAATGATGATATTGAAATAATCGGACAGGATTATGAAGATACAGACTGGCTTTCAGTACTAGCCGGACAGGCAAAGCAGGAAAGTACCGGCGCGGTTGGTGCAAAGCTTCTGTATCCGGACTCATCATATATCCAGCATGTAGGTGTAATTAATTATGAATCAAGCTGTTTTGCACATCTGTATGCCAAGGCAGTTGATGATGATAATATCAAGGCTTACAGAAATTATGCTGATTATGACTGTCTGTGTGTTACAGGAGCATGCTTTATGCTTGAGAAGGCTAAATTCGATAAAGCAGGTGGATTTGATGAAGCATTTGAAGTAACACATAATGATGTTGATATATGCCTGACTCTGTATGAACAGGGATATTACAATGTCTTAAGAAATGATGTTGTTCTTTTTCATCATGAATCATTCTCAAGAGGTGATGATGAGGTGGATGAAGAAAAGAACAGACGTAATATGTATGCCAGGGATATGGTATATGAAAAACATCCCAAGCTTGAGAAATATGACCCTTTCTATAGTCCGCTTCTTACGCAGACGGAGAATAACTACAGATTCGGAGATGAGATATATTCTGTAATATACAGAAAACCTCAGAAAGCTGACAGATTAAGGCCGGCTGCTGGATATATGGAAGTATCACCTACAGTTAAGGTGACAGAAACAGGATATCATGATGATATGCAGCTTAGGGGATTTGCATATAATGGAAATAAAGTGTATTATAATCCCGTAATTTTTCTGTGGAATGAACAGAATTGTTATAAGATTAAGGCACAGTCAGTATGTGACAGAGTATTTCATTTAAGAAAAGGTGCAGATAAGAATATTAACTACGCACCGTTTTTTTGTGGGATAGATACAACAGATATGGAAAGTGGCACATATAGATGTGCTATCAGAGCTGATGGTAAATATTATGATGCACAGACAGATGTCGTAATTGATGGTTAAAACAATATGGCAGAACAAGGAGGAATTTATGAAGACTACAGCACTTATTATGGCAGGTGGTAAGGGAGAGCGTTTCTGGCCAAAGAGCCGTGTTAATATGCCAAAGCAGTTCCTTTCTCTTACAGATGACGGAAAGACTATGATACAGCTCACGGTAGAGCGAATCAGCCCATTGGTTGATATTAAGGATGTTTATGTTGCTACTAATAAGAACTACAGAGAACTTGTAAAGCAGCAGCTTCCGGGTATTCCAGAGGAAAATATCTTATGCGAGCCTGTTGGAAGAAATACAGCACCATGTGTAGGTCTTGGAGCAGTTCATGTTGCAAGCAAATATGATGATGCAGTTATGATAGTACTTCCATCAGACCACCTTATTAAGAATAACGAAGTGTTTGCAGATACATTTAAAGAAGCTGTTCAGATTGCAGAAGAGGGGGCTAACCTTGTAACAGTAGGTATTACTCCGAACTATCCAGAGACAGGCTATGGTTATATTAAGTATAATCAGGCTGACAAGAAGAATAATGCTTATTCAGTTGAAAAGTTCGTCGAGAAGCCAGACCTTGAGACAGCTAAAACATACCTTGCAGATGGAACATATCTGTGGAATAGTGGAATGTTCGTATGGAGGGTATCTACAATATTAGACTGCTTTAAGAAGTTCATGCCGGATACATATGAAGGCTTATTAAAGATTAAGGCAGCAGTGGGAACAGCAGATGAAAATGCAGTACTTGAGGCAGAATTCCCTAATCTTGAGTCACAGTCAGTTGACTACGGTATTATGGAGAAGGCAGATTCTATCTATACGCTTCCAGGCAATTTCGGCTGGGATGATGTAGGCTCATGGCTTGCAGTTGGAAGAATTAAGAAGAATGATGACAACAGCAATGTAATCAACGGCAATGTAGTTGCGGTTAATACTAAGGGCTGTGTAATAGAAGGTGGCGAAAAACTTATTGCCACAGTTGGTTTAAGAGATATCGTTGTTGTTGATACTAAAGATGCAACTCTTATTACAACTAAAGAGAATGCAGGAGAAATCAAGCAGGTACTTGCAAAGCTTCGTGAAGAAGGAAAGAATGAGTATCTTTAATTAGAAAGAGGAATTTTATGGATAAGAGAGTACTGGTTGTTATTCCAGCTTACAATGAGGAAGAGAATATTGTCAGAGTGGTTGATAATCTTATCAATAACTATGGGCAGTTGGATTATGTTGTTATCAATGATGGCTCAAGAGATAACACTGCTAAATTATGCAGGGAACATGGATATAATCTGGTAGATCTTCCTATTAATCTTGGCCTGGCAGGTGCATTTCAGGCTGGTATGAAGTATGCACTGACTAATGATTATGACTATGCAATCCAGTTTGACGGGGACGGTCAGCATAATCCACAGTTCATAGAAGGGATGGAGCAGATGGCTGAAAAGGACAATCTTGATATTGTCATAGGTTCAAGATTTGCATCAGAGAAGAAGCCATTTACCGCAAGAATGCTGGGAAGCAGACTTATTGAATTCTGTATACTTGTTACATGCCATAAGAGAATAAAAGATCCAACATCAGGAATGAGAATGTTTAACAGAAGAATGATTCACAAACTTGCTACAAGCATGAATTTTGGCCCAGAACCAGATACTGTGGCATATCTTACAAGATGTGGGGCTAAAGTTGGCGAATATCAGGTTGAGATGAGCGAGAGAATTGCTGGAGAAAGTTATCTTAATCCAATAAACAGTATGAAGTATATGTTTAATATGACTACATCTATACTTTTTGTACAGTGGTTTAGAAAGAGAGGGCTGTAAGTATGACATTAAGTTTAAAAGTTGTTTTAATAGTTATTTCGATACTTACATGCTTTTATATTGCAAGAAAGTTAAGAAAATCACAGATGAATATTAATGACACTGTTTTCTGGATATTTTTTGCACTCGTGCTGGTGCTATTAAGTGTGTTTCCGGGAATCGCAAGCTGGGGAGCAGATGTTTTAGGATTTCAGGCAGATGTTAATTTTGTATTTGTTGTTGTTATTTTCCTGTTAATATTAAGGGTATTCGTTATGTCTATTAAGATATCAGTTCTTGAAGACAAATTAAGAAATCTTACAGAGGAAATAGCTGTAAGAAATAATATGTCAGAGAAAAAGTAAGCTAAGGAAGGAAATAGTTATGAATAAGGACATAAATACTAATCACACATTTGCAATATGTGCGTATAAAGAGAGTCCATATCTTGAAGAGTGTATACAATCTCTTATAAATCAGACTGTTAAGTCTGATATATTGATAGCTACAGCAACACCAAGTAAGTATATTGATGATATTGCAGCAAAATATAATCTGAAAGTATATGTAAATCATGGGGAACATGGAATTACACAGGACTGGAATTTTGCGTATTCTAAAGCTGAAACAGATTATGTGACTATTGCACACCAGGATGATAAGTATAATCCTTCATATGTAGAAAATCTTATGGCATATACAAAAAACGCGAAAAAACCATTAATTTTCTTTACAGATTATGCAGAAATTCGTGATGGAAAGATGGTTGAATCCAACAAATTATTAAGAATTAAGAGAATCATGTTATTCATATTGCGGCCTAAGTCAATGTGGGGAAGCAGATTTGCAAGAAGAAGAGTACTTTCTATGGGGTCCCCAATATGCTGCCCGTCTATAACATACTATAAACCAAACCTTATGGAACCAGTGTTCTTAAATGGTTTCAGATCTAATGAAGACTGGGAGGCAGAGGAAAGAATTTCACAATTAGATGGAGAATTTATATTCTGTAACAAGATTCTCACATATCACAGGATACATGAAGACTCAGAGACATCTAAGATAATACATGACAGTAAAAGATCAGAAGAAGATTATGCAATGTATCGTAAGTTCTGGCCATCTGGTATAGCACGTATATTGACTAAGTTATACAGCAGCAGTGAAAAGTCAAATAATATCAAGTAAAAGGGAATAATTAACAATGAAGGAATACGATGAAGCAACTTTGAAAAAAGTACAGCAGACCGAATTGGGAATACTTAAGGATTTTATTAAGGTATGTGAAGAGAATAATCTTACATGGTTTGGCGATGCAGGTTCAGGAATTGGAGCATTAAGACATAAAGGATTTATTCCATGGGATGATGATATTGATGTTGTCCTGCCAAGAAAAGATTTTAACAAGATGATAGAAGTCTTTAAAAGAGATTATAGTGATAAATATTCTATAGCTAATGTTGAGACTATGGAAAACTATCCACTCATGACGACAAGACTTATGTTAAAGGGAACTAAATTTGTTGAAGAGCCATTGAAAAATCTGAAATGCGAATTAGGAATATTCCTTGACATATATCCATATGATAATATTCCGGACAGTGATGAGGAGTTAAAGAAACAGGCAAAACGTGCATGGTTCTGGAGCAAAGTACTTATATTAAGACATGTTGCATTTCCTGTGCTTCCTTATAAAGGCTTTAAGGCAAAGCTTACACATGCAGTTACAGGACTTATCCATGCGGGAATGGTTGTGTTCAGAATATCTCATAAATGGATTGCAGGAAAATGTCTTGAGATAGCTAATATGTATAATGACAAAGAAACAAAGAGAATGGCATTTTTGTTTGATACTAATCCATATTGGCACATAATGGTTAAAGAAGAGGCATTTCCTTTACAGATATATGATTTTGAGGATGTCAAGATGCCTTTGCCAGCATGCGAAGATAAAAAGTTAAGAAAAATGTATGGTAACTATATGGAACTTCCGCCAGTGGAAAAGAGAAAAAATCACTATCCATATAAACTAGAATTCAATGATTAAGAGGTTTGAATGAATTTTATATACAAAATAATGGGTGTTGACAAAAAACCGGATGATAAATATAAATATATCTGGTTTACTATGGGAACAGCCTGTTTTGCTTTAGCAACACTGGTAATGACAATTGTAATAAGCCGTTTATTAGGAGAAACACAGGCTGGAATGTTTTCAGTGGGTTTATCAATTGCACAGTGGCTTGTTACAATTGCTTATTTTGAAATAAGAACATTTCAGGTTACAGATGTAAGAAATGAATATTCTTTTAAGTATTATCTGACATTAAGAATCGTAATGTGTATAATAACATTTCTGGCTAGTATAGTTTATGTTGTATTTAATAATTATGATATACAGAAGGTAATTATTATATTGCTTGTCTGCTTATATAAGATATCAGATTCTATAGCAGATACATTTGAAGGAGAATTTCAGAAGGAAGACAGAATAGATATTTCAGGAAAGTCTGAATTTTACAGAATTTTTTTCAGCATACTGGTTCTTATTATAGCTGTTGCAGTAAGCAAAAACCTTATACTGGCACTTATTATTATGAATGTAGTTGCATATGGAATGATTGTGCTCCTTGATATCAGCATTGCTGTTAAACGTGTAAGTGTAAGAATGACAGGGGACAGGAAAAGATTATGGGAACTTGTAAAGATGTGTATTCCTCTAGCCGTCAGCACATTTCTTAGTACTTACATTATTAATTCATCAAAGCTGTCAGTTGACAGGGTTCTTGGTGATGAAGCACAATTATATTACACTGCAGTTTTTATGCCTAATATGGTGATTAACCTTTTTAGTGGAATAATATTTAAGCCAATGCAGACCGCTATGGCAGTTAATTATTATGAAAAAAAATATAAAAATTTCTGGCATATTATAAGCAAAATGATTTTAATAATAACAGGATTTACATTCGTATGTGAGGTTGGAGCATATATATTAGGAATTCCGGTTTTATCATGGCTGTACGGAGTTAATCTTAAAAAATATAAACTTACACTACTATTATTATTATTGTGTGGTGGAATTAATGCAGTTAATATTATTTTTTATTATGTTCTTGCAATTATGCGTAAGCAAAAATATATGACAATTCTGTATATCATAGTATGTCTGGTATCATTTTTAATAATGGATACTATGACAGTAAGAATGGGACTTACGGGAGCATCATTAGGATATCTGATACTTGTATCATTGCTGGCGGCATTATTGTTAGTGTATATCATTATTCAGACCAGGAGGAACACAAAAAATGAATAGTAATAAACAGTATGACCCTAAAATACTTAGGAAATTACAGCTGTCAGAATTGTCAGTTTTTAAAGATTTTATAAAAATATGTGAGGAAAATAATCTACAGTATTTCTTATTTGCCGGCTGTGCTATAGGTGTAGAAAGACATCAGGGGTTTATTCCATGGGATGATGATATTGATATAGGAATGCTAAGAGAAGATTATGACAAGATAATTAAGATAATAAGAGAAAAATATAGTGACAAATATAATGTATTAGATATAGATTCTTATAAAACATTTCCGTTTTATAATGCTGAAATTGCAAGAAAAGGAACAAAGAATATACCATTTGTTTTTAGAGATGCTAATGTTCCTATGGGGATAGATGTGGCAATTTATCCGTTTGATAATGTTCCTGATGATAAAGGGGCACGAAAAAGACAGACTATGTCAGTGTTTTTCTGGAGTAAACTTCGAATTTTACGCGAGTTTGACAGGCCGGTTCTTTTTCTAAAGGGATGGAAGAGAAAGCTTGTAAGTGCAATCTGTATAATAGCTAACAGAATTCTTAAGTGGACTCATTTTTCAAGAAAATTTATTAACAAAAGATATTTAAAGAGTGCAACAAAATATAATGGACAGAAGACAGAGTGGGTATCATGTTTCTTTGGAGAGATGCATCCGTTAAAGCAGGCCATAAGATATGATGATTTGTTTCCGCTTGCAGAAGGCCCTTTTGAGGATATTGTTGTTAAAATACCAAAGAATAACGATGTATATTTAAAGCGTATGTTTGGTGATTATATGGTGATTCCACCTGAAAGCGAAAGAAAGAATCACTTATCAGAAATATTAGAATTCGGACCATTCGAAGAAGAGATAAATGTTGATTAGAATGTAATAACATCGGAGGATATAATGGCAGAGGTTAAGGTGATTAGTAAAAAGAAAAAACTGATAGTGACATTTATAATAATGCTGATATTAGTATTTTTATTTAACAGAGCTATGTACTGGACGGAATTCAGTACATGGAAAAATAAAGTTATGGTAGCAGTAATAAGCCTGACAGGTGTTATTGGAATGCCATTATTTCTTACATATGTTAAATCAGTATCTGATTATATTGATATGTTTATAAGCAATAAGATGCATCAGATTAAAGCATTAAAGAATAACCGGAAAAAGGTGCTGTTATATACAGCACTTTTTGTGGTTATTATTATAGCAGCTGTTTTATTGGAAAAACTTATATTAAGCAGAATATCTGGCGGTTATTCATATCTTAGAATGTATTTCTGTATGGGAGCGGGAATACTTATATTTGCAATTGTGTTGTGCGGAAAGATAGCATATAAGCGTGTTGAGGTTATATTTGCAGCAGCAGCACTTATAATGGGGATTACTTATATAATGGTTTCTCCAAGAAATCTGCTTGTAACATGGGATGATGAGACTCATTATTTAAGAAGTGTTTCAATAGCAGATGCCTTTGATAATACCAAGTATAATGCAGAAAGCTCATTTTATGATTCACAGGCGGCAACATATATGTATTCACAGGGAGAAATAACAGAGGAAGAATACAAAGCAATTCTTAATGATGTGGAATATCAATATGAATTAAAATTAACAGATATCAGATTTGGAAGTGAAATCGGAAAAGAATTTGTTGCATATATTCCGGCGGCAGCTGGCATAATTATGGGAAGGGCATTGGGACTGTCATTTTTCCATACATTTATGCTTTCTAAAATGGTAATATTATTCACATATGTTCTGGTAATGTATTTCGCAATTAAAAAGCTAAAGAATGGTAAGATTCTTCTGGCTGTAATTGGACTATCATCCACAACGATGTTTATGGCATCTACAATGTCATATGATTACTGGGTAATAGGGTTTACAACTCTGGGGTATTCTTTCTTTATTTCTGAACTTCAGAACCGGGATAAGAAATTAGAATATAAAAATATGATAATGATGAATATCTGCTTTTTGCTGGGAATAGCACCAAAAGCAATATATTTTGTGTTGATGTTTGTTCTTTTATTTATGCCAAAAGATAAATTTGTTGATAAAAAGCAAAGAAAGATATATTATACATTAATTGTAGGTGTAGCAGTATTTCTTATGATGACATTCCTGCTTCCTATGCTTATTGGTTCCTCAGGAACCGGTGACACAAGAGGGGGAGAAGATGTTAATTCTATAGAGCAGATTAAATATATACTTTCTAATCCGGGTGAGTATACAGGAACTCTGTTAAACTTCCTTAAAGAATATCTTGATCTTGACTATGCTGAAGAATTTATTACTTCAATGGCATACATGGGTTATGGAATGGGAACAACAATAACTTTGATGTTAATGGCTGTACTGATGTATATTGACAGGGATGAGAAAAAGATAAAAATGCCATGTGTAAGAGGTGCTTATTTCTTTAGTGCTGCAGTATGCATAGTTTTAGTAGCAACGGCCTTATATATATCATTTACGGAGGTTGGTGCTAACTATATTGCAGGATGTCAGCCGCGATATCTGCTGCCTATCCTGTTCCCGACAGCATATTTTACAGGGGTTGACGGAGTTCAGATAAAGATTAATAAAAATGTAATGACAGTGGTATCAATAAGTATAATGTCTTACTTTTTTATGGTAGGAATGTGGAATACATGTTTTTAGTAAGTTTTAAGTGTGATATATGAGGATGTAAAAATGGATAAAAAGAAAGAAAAAAAGAATATAAAAGATTTTATTCCTGCTGTTTTGGTGTCATTAGCAGCAAGTTTTATGCTTATGGTATTTGCACCAATAGAGATATATTATTCCAATCAGGATCAGTTCTGGTTTGAGATAAAACAGCTGATTCCGGTTGTGGCATGCCTTTTTGTGCTTTTATTTATTGGAAGCCTTATTATATTAGGCATAATGTTTTTAATTAATACAAAGGTTTATAATATTGGACTTGCAATGTATTTTATAGCATTTATAAGTTCATACATTCAGGGAAATTTTCTTGTTAAGAATCTTCCTGGGTTAGATGGTACACAGCCAGTATGGAAGGATTATATATCTGAAGATATCAAAACTATTGTTGTATGGGTTGTTGTATCAGCAGTAGTTATAGCATTTTCAATAAAATTCAAGCCGGTAATTATGAGAAAAGCAGTAAGTATAGTATCAGTATGTATGTTCCTTATGATTGCTGTTACTATGGTAACTGTAGTTCTTACAACTAAGGTGGCTGATAAAGATTATGAAATGGTTGTTACAGACAAAGATGAGTTTGAGATGTCTTCAGACACCAATTTTATAATATTACTGTTGGATGCAATGGAAGGTGGAACATATAATGAGGTTGCCCAAAATCATCCTGAATATGCGGAGATAATGAAAGATTTTACATATTATGATAATACAGTATGCGGATATACTTTCACTAAACAATCGATTCCATTTATTTTATCAGGAATATGGTATGAAAATGAGAGACCTTTTGAGGAATATGCGGCAGATGCATATACTAATTCACCTTTTCTTACAAAGTTAACCCAGAAAGGTTATAAAATGTCTCTTTATGAGCCAGAATTATATACAACAGATGAGGAACTGTATAAATTCAGTAACATTATAAAGAATAAAACAGGAATAAGTTCATATTTCACATTTTTAAAGAGGGAAATACAGATAAGCGGATATAAGTATGCACCATTTGTACTAAAGAGATTCTGCATGGTAGGAGCACAGGATTTTGAGGATTTCAGAGCTAATCCTGATGATTGTAAGGCATATACATATGATAACGAAACATTTTATGATGAAGCTAAGAATTCTGAAGTAACAACAACTAATGACAAAACATTTAAGTTTATACATATATGGGGTGCACATGTTCCATTTGTCTTTGATAAAGATATGAACAGAATAGAAGAGGGTACTTATGCACAGAATGTAGAAGCATGTATGACAATGACAGATGCATATCTTAAGAAACTTAAAGAAAATGGTGTATATGATAATTCTGTTATTATTGTTATGGCTGATCATGGATATGGGCTTTCTTATGGACCAAGAAACAGACAGCATCCGGTTCTTTTCGTAAAAGGAAAGAATGAAAGTCATGATTACACGGTGTCAGAAGCTCCTATATCTTATGATGATTTACAGGAAGCTTTTTCAAGACTTCTTGATGGGGCAACGGGTGAGGAAGTATTCGATTATAAAGAGGGAGACGAAAGAAAGCGCAGATATCTTTATTTTGAGTATGAACATGAAGAGATTCTTGAGGAATTTTATCAGGAAGGATATGCAGGAGATTTAGATACATTGAAAGCAACAGGCAGAAAATATATATATAGTGAGTAAATGATCTTATGTTTTTATAATGGTATAGATGTGTAGATGGAGGAGTAATCATGCAGCAGAAGATAAAGCCGTATATGAAATGTCTGATATTTATAGCAGGATTGATAGTTATTGTGGCATTATCAGATTTTCTTTTTGCAAAAACGGGATATATTAATTATATAATCAGACAAGCAGATTCTAAAGAGAATAACGAGAATGTATTTATTCTTGGTGCATCACATGCGAGGTGTGCGATAGATCCGGCTGCTATTGAGAAAAATTCGGATGACAGGGTATTAAATATGTCTATACCAGGAGAAACAATAAAAGATTCATATTATCTTATACAGGAACTTAACAGAACTAACGATGTTGAAAAAGTTATACTGGATATAGATTATAACTACTGGTATGGAAATCTTGGTGAAGGATGTTTTGCTGAGCCGTTTCTGTACAACCAGTATAGCTGGACTTCACCGGTAAAGTGGAAGTACCTGATAGAAAATACAGATATGATGGACTTCAGAAATTCGTTTACTAAAAAATTTGTATATAAATACGAATTAGAAGACATAAAAGCAAATGTGAAACAGAAAATGTCGAAAGACTATAAGGCTGCCAATATATATTCACTTGATACAAGTGATGCAGGTGGTCCATATACAGGTAAGGGATTCTTTGCATTACCGCTTCCGGCAGGAAATCCGGTTGGAGAGGAGTATGTCAAAGGTCAGATGGGTATTGAAAAACAAGATGTTAATCCTTACCCGGAAAAATATTTTAGAAAACTCGTCAAATATTGCAAAGATAATAATATTGACTTAGTCTGTGTGACATCACCTATAACCCCATCAAGTAAAAAGAGACTTGGGATAGAAGAGGCTTACAGAAAGCTGAGAATGATATTTGATGAACTTGGTGTCAGATACTATGATTTTAACTTATGCTTACAAGAAGTGTTAGAAACTAAAGATACAGATTTTATCGATAAAGAAGGACATATGGGAGGAGAGCTTGCTTATAGATATTCAGCTGTATTAGCAGAGGTTCTTGAAGAGGATGAGAAAAAGACGCTTGATACTTCAGATTATTTTTATGATACATATGAAAAGATGTATCAGAGTATAGGAGAATAGATATGTCATTCACAACTACAGTATATTTCGTATTTTTATTAATAGGACTGGTATTTTATTATCTGATTCCTAAAAATTACAGATGGACAGTTCTGCTCGTTATGAGTTATATTTATTATCTGTCATACAGACTTAAGGCAGTAGTGTTTATTTTATTTACGACAATAACGGTTTATTTGTTAGGAATCATGCTTGAACGTATCCAGAATGGAGCTGATGCGTATCTGGCACAGAATAAACAGGTGCTGTCAAGAGAAGAAAAGAAAAGTTACAAGAATAAGATAAAGCATAAAAAAAGAATATATCTTGTTATTGCTTTATTACTTAATTTTGGAATGCTTGCAGCAATAAAGTATAGTGGATTTGCTATAAGTGGGGCTAACTATATATTAAGAGCCGTTGGAACCCAGAAACAGTTTTCATTATTTACAATAGTTGCTCCAATTGGAATATCTTTTTTTACATTTCAGGCAATGTCATATATAATTGATATATATCAGGGGAAATATGCATGCGAAAAAAATTTCTTTAAGTTTGCACTGTTTGTATCGTTTTTTCCGCAGATAATGCAGGGACCAATAGGAAGATATAACAAACTTGCTCCAACGCTTTTTGAGGGAAATGAATATTCATTGAAGAATATCCAGTTTGGAATACAGAGAATAGGATGGGGTATTTTTAAGAAACTTATTATGGCAGACAGAGCTGGAGTATTTGTAAACGCTGCATTTGCAGATATCAACCAGTTTCATGGAATGATAAGAATAATAGGACTTCTTATGTATTCAGTACAGTTATATATGGATTTTTCCGGTGGAATTGATATAGTTATTGGTTCTGCACAGATGTTTGGTGTCCGTATGGACGAAAACTTCAGACAACCATATTTTTCTAAATCCATAGGAGAATTCTGGCGTAGATGGCATATTACACTGGGAACATGGATGAAGGATTATATATTCTATCCATTTTCTTTATCCAAGTGGTCTAATAAGGCTGCTAAATGGGGAAAGAAGCATTTAGGAGATCATCTTGGCAAAATGCTTCCAATATGTTTTGCAAATTTGCTGATATTCTTTATTGTTGGTGTATGGCATGGCTCAGAGGCAAGATATATTGTATACGGATTGTATAATGGTGTTATAATTGCATTAAGTAATCTTTTATCCCCAGTTTATAAGAAAGCGTTTAAGGTATTTCATATTAATTCTGAAAGCAGGATATGGAAAGGCTTTCAGATATTAAGAACATTTATACTTATAAATATAGGATGGGTATTTGATGTAAGTGTGAGTGGAATGCATAGCGCAATAAATACACTAAAGATGTTTATTGTAAATCTTGACTTTGCACAGGTGAATACACAGACATTTGCTGCAATTGGATTAGAGACAAGAGATTTTGTGATAATAGGAATCGGGTGTATAGTTGTCTTAATTGTCAGTATAATTAAAGAAATGGGAGTTAATGTAAGAGAAGCTCTTGCGTTAAAGCCATTGCCGGTCAGATGGACGGTATATTATGCATTTTTTGCTGCAATAATAATACTTAGTTATGTAACAGATAACAGTGGATTTATGTACGCGGCATTTTAATCAGCAGAATGGAGAGAGTATGAATCAGATTAAAGAAATATATGAATACAGGGAAATGATAATAAGTCTTGTTCGAAAGGATTTGAGAGGAAGATATAAGGGCTCAGTTCTTGGATTTTTCTGGACGTTTTTAAATCCTTTGTTGCAGCTTGTTGTATTTACACTTGTGTTTTCTATTATTATGAAACAGGAATACGAGCAGTATTACATATTCTTATTTGTTGCACTTGTGCCATGGATGTTCTTTGCATCGAGTGTACAGGATGGCTCGACAAGTGTTTTAAGAGATAAAGAAATGGTTAAAAAGATATATTTCCCACGAGAAGTACTGCCTATTGCAACTGTAACAAGTGGATTTGTGAATATGCTTCTTACATTTCTTGTTATATTTGTTGTCCTGATTTTTTCGGGAAGGGGAGTTAATCCGGTTGCGTTATTGTGCCTTCCTGTTGTTATGATAGTTGAATATATTCTCTGCCTTGGTGTAGGACTTATCGTAGCATCAGTAACAGTATACCTTAGGGATTTGCAATATATTCTTGGAATTATTGTCATGGCACTGCAGTATCTTACACCTGTAATGTATGGAGTTGATGTTGTTGAGAATGCACATGTTGGTAAATGGCTGATTACAATGTTTAACCTTAATCCAATGACATCAATTATTAAGATATACAGGCAGATTCTTTATTATAAAGTTGTTCCGGAATTAAGCGACCTTTTATTATCACTTGTTATGGGAATTGTATTTATTGTTATTGGAGAATTGCTTTTTACAAAGCTTCAAAAAGGATTTGCAGAAGAATTTTAACAGATATATGCATATAGAAAGAGAGATTACCATGGAAAATCAGGTAGCAATTGAAGTAAAAAATGTCACTAAGAGCTTTAAGGTTTACTATGATAAGGGAAAAGAATTAAAAGAAAAAATGCTTTTCTGGAAGAGAAACAAATTCGAAAACCGTGTTGTTCTTGATGATGTGAGCTTTACTATTAAAAGAGGTGAAGCTGTCGGTTTAGTAGGAAAGAATGGTTGTGGTAAGAGTACAACACTTAAGATGTTAACAAGAATTATTTATCCGGACTCTGGTTCAATCACAATGCATGGAAGAGTTTCTTCACTTATTGAGCTTGGAGCAGGGTTTCATCCAGATATGACAGGAAGAGAAAATATCTACACCAATGCATCTATTTTTGGACTTACAAAGAAGGAAATTGATGCCAGACTGGATGATATTATAAGTTTTTCAGAATTAGGCCAGTATATTGATAATCCGGTAAGAACATATTCATCGGGTATGTATATGAGACTTGCCTTTTCGGTAGCTATTAATGTTGATGCCGATATACTTCTTGTGGATGAAATACTTGCTGTTGGAGATGCGAATTTTCAGACAAAATGTTTTAATAAGATTAGAGAAATCAAAGGACAGGGAACAACTATTGTAATTGTATCTCATTCTTTGGGTCAGATTGAGCAGATATGTGACAGGTCTATATGGATTAAGGACGGCAGGATTGAAAAAGAAGGTGATCCTAAATCTGTTCATCTTGAGTATCTTGATTATATGAATAATGAGAGAATGGATGAAGAGGAAAGAGCAAGAGTTAAACAGCAAAGAATTGAGTCTGGTCTTGAAGATGAAAACCGTTTTGGAACTGGTAATGTAAGGTGTACTAATGTCAGACTTTTAGATGATAATGGAGACGAACAGGGAATATTCAAATGTGGTGGCAATATGACAGTACAGTTTGATTATCATGTCAACAATCCGGTTGAGAATGCTATTATCGGTGTAAAAATTAATAGAATTGATGGTGTATATGTATATGGTACAGATACACGAATAGACAAATTCAAGAATTTTGAAATAACACAGGATGGAACTATCAGCCTCACATTTAAGGATATGCCGCTTATTAAGGGACAGTATTATCTCGATATAAGTATAGAGTATTCAGAGGGACTTCCGGAAGATTATCTTAAGCATGCAGCAAAGTTTGAGATAGTTTCAAGTCTGGAAGATATGGGAATTGCACTTGTTTCACATGATTGGGATATTTCAAAGATAAGATAGTTTTCAAAAAGGTTGGAGTGAAAGATGAATAAAAGTAAATATATAGATAATATTCAGTTTAGTGAAAATAATAATAAGCTTCATGCACATATTGTTGGATGGTATACAGGTGGAAAGATAGATGACCATCAGTTTTATGTAGTTGTAGATGGCAGTGAAGTAGAATCACATTTTGAGAGAGTAGACCGTTTTGATATCGCAAGCCAGAATAATATGAGCAGTGGTAAAAGAATAGGTTTCAATCTTGTGAGTGATATAGATGGATATGAAGCTATAGAAACATTGCAGCTAAGGGTAAGGAATGCTGGAAAAGATGAGCTTTTATTAGAGATGAATAAAAGAAATATCAAAAATATAGTTGCCCAGACAGCTATAGAATATAATATTGATGAGGCAATTCTTATCAACTCTGAAGGAAAAGAAGCAAGATTAAAGGTTACAGGATGGGCTGTAGGACATGGTGGAGATCTTTCAGTAAAATTTACAGATAAAGCTGGAAATGAGCTTAAGCATACAAGCAAATATTTTAACAGAGTAGATCTTTATATGAGAGGATATGCAGATGATCCTAAAGATAAAATAGGCTTTGAAACAGAGATTTTAACTGATAAAGAAGACGCTGTTATTCATCTTAGTATGGGCAGATATAAAAAAGATGCTGATATATTCTCGGAAATCAGGAAACAGGCAAGAGCAAGAAAGAGAGCACACATAAGACAGTTTACATCAATTGCAACACCTGGCAATGTTGCACATCTTGTTGGATATGGATTTAAGCACGGATTTGGAGATTTAAGAGAAGAAGCTTACAGAATGATAACTAATGGTGAAGAATCACAGGAGGTTATTTATCAGAATTGGTTTGAAAAACATAAAGTCACAAAAGAAGAGCTTGAAAAACAGGCAAAACATAAGTTTGACTATGAACCTGTTATCAGCATTGTTGTGCCAACATACAACACTCCAATAAAATATTTAAGAGAGATGATTGATTCTGTAGTGAACCAGTCATATCCACACTGGCAGTTATGTATTGCAGATGGAAGCGGCGGAAACAAAGCTCTTGAAAAGACTCTTAAGGAGTATGCTGATAAGGATAAGAGAGTAAAATATCAGATTCTTGAGAGCAACAGAGGTATTGCCGGAAATACTAATGCTGCACTTGATATGGCAGATGGAGATGTATTAGGACTTCTTGATCATGATGATACATTAGAGCCAGATGCTCTTTATGAAGTTGTAAAATGTTTTCAGGACAGAGAAGTTGATGCTGTATACACTGATGAAGATAAGATTCTTGGACCTGACTGGAGAAATGTTGAAGCGCATTTTAAACCGGATTTTAATCTTGATTTATTAAGATCAAACAACTATATCACACATTTCTTCTGTGCTAAAAAAGAGATTATTACATCAGTAGGTGGGTTTAAAGAGAAATATGATGGTGCACAGGATTATGATGTTATTTTAAGATGTTATGAGAAATCAAGAAAAGTGGCGCATGTAGCTAAGATTCTTTATCATTGGAGAATGCATCCTAATTCAACAGCTGCTAATCCACAGAGTAAATCTTATTGTCATGTTGCAGGACAGAAGGCTATACAGGATCACCTTGACAGAGTTGGTGTTAAGGGTGAGGTAATAATGAGTGAAGTATTCTGTACATACAGAGTAAAGTATGAAAGAGAATCCAGCCCATTAGTTTCAATTGTAATACCTAACAAGGATCATATTGCTGATCTTAAATTGTGCATAGATTCTGTTCAGGAGAAGAGTTCATATAGAAACATTGAATTTATTGTTGTAGAAAACAATAGTACGGAAAAAGAAACATTTGAGTATTATGATTCTGTTCAGAAACAGTATGATAATGTCAGAGTTGTTAAATGGGAGAAAGAATTCAATTATTCTGCAATTAACAATTTTGGTGTCAAATTTGCTAATGGGGAGTATATTTTACTCCTTAATAATGATACAGAAATCATTAATCCAGAATCAATAGAAGATATGCTTGCAAACTGTATGCGTAAGGAAGTTGGTATTGTCGGTGCCAAGCTTTTCTATAATGATGATACTGTTCAGCATGGCGGAGTAATTCTTGGATTTGGTGGAGTTGCAGGACATGCATGCGTAGGAATTGATAAACGTGACCCGGGTTATTTTGCAAGAGCCTTCTTAAGTTGTGATTATAGTGCAGTTACTGCTGCATGTATGATGATTTCTAAGGAGCTTTATAATGAAGTGGGTGGTTTCTCTGAGGAATATGCAGTTGCATTTAACGATGTGGATTTCTGCATGAAGGTAAGAGAAAAAGGATACCTTGTTGTATATGATGCATTTTCACAGTGGTATCACTATGAATCAAAGTCAAGAGGATTGGATGATACAGCAGAAAAAATGGAAAGATTCAAGGGCGAAGTAGACAGATTTCAGGAGAAATGGAAAAAACAGCTTGATGCAGGAGACCCATATTATAATAAGAATTTCTCACTTACAAAAGCTGTATTTATGCTGGATAAAGAATAGCTGGTTGTATGTATAATTAAACATGGATAAGGAAGATGGTATTTTTATGAAGATAATGAAACAAAAGATAAAACTGCTGTGTCCACAGCTTATATTTTTGATTGTGACATTCTGCATATTTATGCCATCATCTTTATTTCTTGGCAATATTGATCAATTTGCAGTGGGATTCACAGCACTTATACCGCTTCTTATGGCAGCGTCGTTAATTACGGCGGCAGTTGTTATACTGATAGGTCTGATTGTGCCAAAGAAGATATATAACATATATGCAGCAGTTATATTTGGCGGTGCACTTGCTGCTTATGTGCAGGGGAATTTCCTTAATCCGGATTTTGGTGTCCTTAATGGAAGGCAGATACAGTGGAGCCAGTTCAGGGTTAATGGAATAATAAGTACAGTTGTATGGATAGTACTTATAGTTGTTCCGGCAGTTATTGTATGCTTTAAGAAAGATATCATGACCAAGATAATGAAGTGGGGAAGCCTTTTTATAGCAAGCATACAGATTGTCACACTTGTGGTCCTTATTATATCTTCAAAAAGAACTGTTGATTATTCATATGTAGTGACTAAGAATGATGAGTTTGTGTTATCTTCGCAGGGCAATGTAGTGGTATTCATTGTTGATACACTTGATAATGATGATGCACAGAATTATGTTATTGACAGATACAGTGAAGAACTAAAGGATTTTACTTATTTTGATAATATGATAGGCGGCGGTGCACCTACAGCACTTGGAGTTCCGCTTATGCTTACAGGTTATCAGTATGATACCACACAGTCACTGGCTGATTACAGAAAGAAAGCATATGAAGAAGGTACGCTTATTCAGGATATGTCAGATAACGGATATGATGTTAAGTTGTATACTTCAAGTGAATATCTTAATGGAGTTAATCAGGAGGCAGTAGCCAATACTGCAGGTGGACAGAGATACAGAATATCAGACAAAGTTCAATTTTTTAAGAATATATATAAAATGTCGGCATTCTATGCATTTCCACAGATTATAAAACAGTATTTCTGGTTTTATGGTGATGATTTTGCAGCATGTCAGGCTCCAAAGAATAACAATATTATTCAATATGAACTGGATGATTCACAGTTGTATGCTGATTTTAAGAATAATAGCGGTATAACAGTTGATGCTGGAAATAAAACATTTACACTGTATCATATGGTAGGAGCACATGCACCATATGAAATGAATGAACAGTGTGTAGATGTGGGAGAAACAGGGACTTCTCTTGATAAGCAGATACAGGGTGTATTCAGATATATTAATGAATATATGCAGCAGATGAAGGATAAAGGCGTATATGATAACAGTACAGTTATAATTACAGCTGACCACGGCGGATATGGATTGTATGAACGTCCTGCTGTATTTGTGAAAATGGCTGATACTCATAATGATGTAATGCAGGTTAATTCAGATTCTGTAACATTTAAGAATTTGTATGCTACTTATGGCAAGGCAGCACTTGGACAGAAGAGTAATTATGGAAATACGCTTTTTGATATGGCTGGTGTTTCTCAGTCAAGATATCATGTAGCACCATGGGATGTGTCAAAAGGTATGTACCCGGCAGATGAATATCTTAAAAACAGAGATTATTCGGTGTTTAGAATAGAAGGGGACGCTGTAAATCCACAGATATCTGTAATTAAAGATGAGCAGCAGATGAAGAATATTAATAATTAATGATGAAGCAGCAGCTATAGCCATGAAAGGTTTATAGCTGCTTATTTTTATACTGGTAATTTAGTTTATTATCTGATATAATCCATTCTGTTCACGCAGATGGACAAAAATATGACCGAACGAATAAACTGTGAGAGGGGATATTTATGAATGAGAATAATCAGCTGGTTCGTGCTTTAGGGCTTAAAGAATCAATTAGTATGACAATTGGAACCGTTGTAGGTGTAGGACTTTTTACCTGTGGTTCAGCACAGATAGGAAGTGTAGGCTCATGGATAATAGGATTTACCTTTGTTGCACTTCTTATATCTATATGGCCATGTCTTATATATGGAGAGATGTCTGCAGCACTTCCTTGTGCTGGTGGAACATATAATTATGCCAAGAGAGGACTTAACAGAGTATGGGCTAATATGGCAGGATGGCATTATATAGTATCTGTTGTAGCTATTGGTGCAGGTGAAACGCTTGCATTTGCCAATTATTTTAAGATTCTTATGGAACAGCTTGGAATAAGTATCGTTAAGCTTGATTCAAGAATTATAGCTATTATCCTTGTTGCAGTTTTCCTTATTCTTAATTTCAGAGGTATTGAGCAGTCAGGTAAGGCACAGACAGCATTCATGTTTTTCTTCTGGGGCTGTTCAGTGTGCTGGTTCCTTTATATGATACCTAAGGTTCATGTTGAATATTTTGGTGGAATAGCAATGAATTCATTGCCTCCATTTAATGAGATGATGTATATATTTGGTCTTGTATGGTGGTGCTATACAGGATATGAGACATGCGTATCTATGGGAGCAGAGACTAAGTATCCACAGTATACACTTCCAAGAGCATTAAAGATTTCGGTATTTATGGTATTTGCACTTAACGCATTATTCCAGTGGTTTCTTGTAGGTCTTGTGCCTAAGGAGTTTTATGGAATTCTTGCAGCGGCAGATGCTCCATATGCAGAAGGACTTAAGGCAGTCGGACTTGTCGGATTCCCTATTATACTTTTATGTATTGGAATTGCATTTGGTGGGGATTTATCTACTATTAATCCGGGAATTGCTGCACCTGCAAGATACATTTATACAATGGCAGAAGATGGCGCATTACCAAAATTCCTTGGAAAGATTCATCCTAAGTTCAAGACACCATATGTTGCTGTTATTGTGGTTGGTGTTATCAATTTTATACTTATTGCAACAGGTTCAATTAATTACATAGCATCAGTATCGCTTATATCACTTGCTATATGTTATATGATAGGCTGCCTTTCATATATGGGGCTTAAGAAGAAGTATCCTGATATGAAGAGACCTTATAAGGCTCCCCTTGGAGTTGTTGGATGTATATTTACAATTGTTGTGTATTGCTTCATGTTAATATTTGCGGATAAGGCAGCACTTATTACATCAGGAATCATAACAGTATTATGTGTAATATTCTATTTTGCATATTCTCACAGAAAAGAATGTATTATGCCGACAATTGAGGAAGAGATTGGCGTTATAGAAGAGCCGGATGAGCAGACTAAGGTTAAGATGGACAGACAGTACACCATATGGAAGGTATGCACAATTATTGTCACATGCATTGCACTTGGAATCTATATAATTCCAATGGTGCTGTAAGGAGGAATTATGAATCGTTATCAGTTTGAAGTACTTACATATATTGAAAAGAATGGTAAGAAAGATTATCCGATGAGAACTCTTTCAGATACATTAAAGATTTCAGGAACAGCTATATCTAAGGCTCTGGATGAATTAGAAAATGACATGCTTATTAAAAAATGTGGAGACCAGATGGAGATTACTGAAAAAGGTCTTGAGGCACTTGAGCCATATCGTGTAAAAAGAGCGGTTATTATGGCAGCAGGATTTGGTTCAAGAATGGTTCCGGTTACATTAGACAGACCAAAGCCTATGGTTGCTGTGAATGGAGTAAGAATTATTGATACATTACTTGATGCACTTGTTTCTGTAGGAATTAAGGATATAACTCTTGTAAGGGGCTATAAGAAAGAAAAATTTGATGAGATTCTTGATAAATATCCATTTATCAATCTTATTGATAACGATATATATGATAAAACCAATAATATATCATCAGCAATGGCAGCATTAGAACATATTGACCAGTGCTATTTATGTGAGGCAGACCTGTATATATCTAATCCGGCTATTATCACAAAGTATCAGTACTGCAGCAATATCCTTGGCTCTTATTCGTTAGAGACTGATGACTGGAGTTTTAAGCTTGATAATGGACATATAACAGATTACCAGAAGGGGAATACATATTGCTTTAATTATTATGGAATATCGTACTGGACTAAGGAAGACAGCGCAAGATTAAGAGAAGACTTTGCACAGGTATATAATGAAGAGCCGGAGGGCAATGATTATTTCTGGGAGTTCATTCCACTTGTGCTTCGCAAGGAAAGATATGCGGTAGAGGTAAGACCTTGCGAGAAATCAGATATTATGGAGATAGATAATTTTTATGAGCTGGTACAGTTAGATCCTTCTTATAAGGATTATCCGGGACAGGAACAGTAAATGCAGATATAAAGGGAAGGTAAATGTCTATGATATGTTATAAGGGAAAGGTTCTTACAGTAGACAGCAATGATACAGTAGCCGGTTATCTCGTTGAGGATAAAGGAAGAATCGTGTATGTTGGTAATGAACTGCCAGAACAGTATAAGAATGTGCAGACAGTTGAACTTGGAAAGAAGGTGCTGGTTCCGGCATTCGTAGATACACATCAGCATATGGCATCATTTTCTACATTTCACGCAGGACTTAATGTTATGGATGCAGAGTCCAATGAAGAGATTGCACAGATGGTTAAAGAATTCGTGCAGTCAAGCGGTAATAAAAAGACACTTATAGCATTCGGTGCGTCACCATATTCAGTTAAAGAAGGAAGACTTATAAGCAGGGAAGAATTAGATAAGGTATGCCCTGATAAGGAAATCATGGTTGTCAAATATGATGGACATGCGTGCATAATTAACAGCAAGCTTCTTGATAAGCTGAAGGGGAAAGTAAGTAAGTTAAGAGGTTATCACGAAGATACCGGTGAGATGAATCAGGAGGCATTCTTTGAATGCTCTGATTACATTACTAATTCACTTTCTATTATTGAACTGTTTAAGAATATGCAGATTGCCATTGATTTTCAGGCGTCTCATGGAATTGGCTGTATTCATACTGTAAGTGGTGTGGGTTTTACAGGCAATCTTGATATTACATTTGAAAAAATATTTGCAAAATCCTTAACTAATGGATTTCAGGTAAGAGTATTCCCACAGTCAATGAATGTTGATGTCGCATTAAAGAGAAAACTGCCAAGAATAGGCGGGTGTTTTGAATGTGCGCTTGACGGATGCTTCGGTTCACACGATGCAGCTATGAATGAACCATATATTGATTCTTTAGGCGGTGACGGAGTACTTTATTATGATGATGAAAAGGTTATTGATTTCTGCAAGAAGGCTAACAGAGCCGGACTGCAGATAGAGATGCATGCGATTGGGGATAAAGCATTTGACCAGGCATGCAGGGCACTTAAGGCGGCACTTGACGATTATCCAAGAAAAGACCACAGACATGGAATTATACATGACTGTCTTCCAACTGAAGAGGGAATTAAGATATGCAGGGACTATAATATACAGATGCCTGTACAGAGTGCTTTTATTAACTGGAAACAGGAACCTGATGAGTATCTTGAAAGTATTATGGGTAAAGAAAGAACAGAAAGGCTTAATCCGCTCAGAACATTTAATGAGAATGGAATAGTTGTTTCGTGCGGTTCTGATGCTCCATGTACATCACCGGATCCTATCGTATGGATTGACAAAGCTGTTAATAATATGAATCAGTCTCAGGCAGTATCGGTTCAGGAAGCACTAAGGATGTGTACATATAATGGATATTATGTAACATTTGACGAGAAAGAAAGAGGAAGCCTTGAGGCAGGAAAGATTGCCGATATGGTGGTTCTTTCAGATGATTTGTATTCAGTTGACAAGAAGGATATAAAGAACATTAAGGTAGAGGGACTTATACTTTCGGGGAAAAAGTATGAATCATGCAGAGAAAATGTAATCAAAGCAGTGATTCGAGGAATGTTCTCAGGAAACATGGCATAAGGAGATATGTATAATGAGAAAAGAAGAGTTTTATGTATTGAACAGTTTGTATAATGGAAGCATTGGAAGAGCTGGCTGCACTTATGATGTTGAGGAGACAAAAGCTCTTAATGACACAGATATTTATAATAAACTTGTAAAAACAGGGTATATTGAAAAAGAGTCTGGTAGTATTACAAAGACTGGATTAGAGGCGCTTGAACCATACAGGGTTAATAATGCCGTTATTCTTGCAGCTGGCGCATCTACACGATTTATTCCTTTATCACTCGAACAGCCAAAGGGTCTTTTTGAAGTAAAGGGTGAACGTCTTATTGAGAGACAGATAAAGCAGCTTCAGGATGCTGGTATTAAGAATATTACAGTTGTACTTGGCTATAAGAAGGAGATGTTTTATTATCTTGAAGACAAGTATGGTGTAAAGTTCATTATTAATGATTCATTTAATATAAAGAATAATATTGAAAGTCTTTATCTTGCGAGAAAAGAACTCAAGAATACATATATATGTGTAAGTGACAGTTATTATATAGAGAATCCGTTTAATCAGTTTGAATATCATACATTTTATTCAGGTTATTATGGAAAGGAAACAACGGATGAAGTATATGCAAGAACTGACGGATTTGGAAAGATAACAAGAATTGCCAAGGATAATAAGATTGATGGCTATGTTCTTATGGGACATTCATTCTGGAGGAAAGAATTCTCAGAAGCATTTATTAATCAGGTTGAGGCTGTACGGGAATCTGGAATATATAATAACTGCTATTGGGAGATTCTTGTAAAGGATAAGCTGGATGAAATGCCTGATATTTATTTTAAGGAATATCTTCCGGGTAATATATTTGAATTTGATTATTTTGATGAGCTTAGAAAGTTTGATTCACAGTATCTTGGACATACGCACAGTGAGATAATAAGAAATATCAAGCTTGTATTCAGATGTGATGAGGAAGATATAATTGATTTCAGAAATGTAAGCGAAGGAATGACCAACACATCATTTATATTCAAGATTGACGGAGTTGATTATATATATAGGCATCCGGGCGATGGAACAGAAAGTATAATCAATAGAAGAAATGAAAAAAAATCACTTATCAAAGCCAAAGAAGCTGGTGTAGATCCTACATACATATATGCAGATGTTAATGAGGGCTGGAAGATATCCATATTCATTCCAGAATTCAGAGAACCTGATTATAATTCTTTTGAGGACTCAAAGAAGATATTGGCTGTTTTAAGAAAGCTGCATAAGGCAGATATAACAGCTGATTATGGAATGAAACCTTGGGAAGATGCACTTGATATGGAGAAGCTTCTTGAGAAGAAAGATCCTGTGTGCTTCGTTCAGTATGAAGGACTTAAGAACAGCATAGGACAGTTGTATAAGATGACTCTAGCAGATGGAGTTGAAAAATGTTTCTGTCATGGAGATACATATAAGCCAAACTGGATGATAAGACCAGATGGAAGTGTCATACTTATTGACTGGGAGTATTCTGGATATTCTGACCCGGGAATTGATGTTGGATATTATGTGGTTGATGCCATGTATGATTTTGATAAGGCTGAGGAATTCATAAAGGAATACCTTCAGGAAGATTATAATGAGACAACAAGATTTCATTATATGGCATATATTGCTATTATTGCGTACTACTGGTTTGTATGGGCTATGTACAGGGAATCATGTGGTGCAGATATGGGAGAGGCATTGGAGAACTGGCGAGACATGGCAGTTAAATATGCTGAGTACCTTTTGAAATAAATAATATTAAAAGGACACTGTATTATGTAAGAACAGTGTCCTTTTTTGTGTGCAAAACATGTAAAATTTATATTGGGTATGTAAAAAAAGTATATCGGATATGTAAAAACACCTTTCAATAATTGATAATAAGTGATATGATTAATTATTGTGTTGGATGACTCTGACACAATCAATAAAATCTTCAAAAGAGGAGTCATTTATGGAAATATTATCGACAGCCTTAGGTTATGTAATGAATTTTTGTTACAAATTGCTGCATGATTATGGATTGGCAATTATATTATTCACTCTGATAAGTAAGATTGTTCTCTTACCTGTATCAATCTGGGTACAGAAGAATTCAATTAAAATGGTTAAGATGCAGCCTGATATTAACAGGATTCTTATTAAGCATTATGGGGATAAGGATGAGATAGCAGAGGAACAGTCTAAGCTTTATAAAAAAGAAAAATATAATCCACTGGCATCACTTATACCTCTTATTATACAGATAATACTTCTGCTTGGAGTTGTTGCAGTTATCAAAGACGGAATTAATGAAGGTGTTGCGAACATGAAGTTCTGTGGCTATGACCTTACATGGATTACTACAAAAAAGTGGGGATTATCAATAATAACACCAATTATAGCAGGTGTCTCAGCATGGCTTTTATGTGTTGCACAGAATGCAAGTAACGTATTACAGGCAGAACAGAGTAAGCTTAATAAGTATGGTATGATGATATTTTCAGTAGGTCTGTCGTTATATTTAGGATGCTTTGTATATGCAGGAGTAGCTCTTTACTGGACTGCCAGCAACATATTTGCAATTCTTCAGTTATATCTTCTTAACTGGGCGATTAATCCTAAGAATTATGTTGATTATGAGGCTCTTGAGGAAACTAAGAAAGAACTTGCAGAGATTGAAGCTCTTGGTACGAAAAAAGGTAAAAGAAACAAAGAAGATATTAAGAGAGAAAAAGCTGATTATAAAAAGTTTTTCTCTGTTGTTAATAAACATCTTGTCTTCTATTCAGAGGGCTCAGGTTTTTATAAGTATTTTAAAGGGATAATTGAATACATACTTAATAATACGAATATTACAATTCATTATGTAACAAGTGATCCAGATGATCAGATATTCAGAATTGCAGAAAAAGAAAGTAAGATTAAACCTTATTATATAGGGGAAAAGAAACTTATAACACTTATGATGAAGATGGATGCAGATGTTGTTGTTATGACTATGCCTGATATTGAGAATTATCACATTAAGAGAAGTTATATCAGAAAAGATATTAATTATGTTTATGTTCCTCATGGCATGGACAGCCTTAATATGACAATGCGAACCGGATCAATGGATCATTATGACTCTGTATTATGTACAGGAAAGATTCAGAAAGAAGAAATAGAAAAAACTGAAGAAGTGTATAATCTTCCTAAGAAGGAGCTTGTCGAGTGGGGATATTCATTGCTTGATGAGATGCGTGAGGATTATGCAAAGATGCCAAAGAAGGAAAATGATATTAAGTCAATACTTATTGCTCCATCATGGCAGAAAGATAATATTGTAGACAGCTGTCTTGAGGACATACTTGATAATCTTAAGGGACATGGTTATAAGATTACAGTCCGACCACACCCACAGCATGTAAGACATATGCCTGAGAAGATGGAAGGACTTAAAGAAAGATATAAGGATGATACAGATATAGAGATTCAGACTGATTTTTCATCAAACAGTACTGTTTTTGAGGCAGATCTTATGATTACAGACTGGTCAGGTATAGCATATGAATATGCTTATACTACATGTAAACCGGTTCTTTTCATTGATACACCAATGAAGATAATGAATCCTGAATACAAAAAGATTGGAATTGAGCCACTTAATATATGGATGAGATATGAAATCGGGCGTGTACTTAAGCTTGATGAAATTGATAAGACAGCTGATACAGCAGCAGAGATGCTGGCAGCTTCTGATACATATAAGGACAGCATAGACAGATTTGTTAAAGAATATGTGTATAATCTTGGCAGTAGTGCATCGGTTGGAGCTAAATATATTATTCAGGAAATTCAAAAAGCAATTAAAAGACATAAGGAACAAGAGTAACGCCAGATTATAGGAGGGGAATATGCAGGCAATTATTTTAGCAGCGGGAATGGGAAAGCGTTTAAAGGAACTTACCCAGAATAATACCAAATGTATGGTAAAGGTTAATGGAGTATCGCTTATAGACAGGCTTTTGCATCAGCTTGAGAAACAACATCTCTCAAGAATAGTGATTGTTGTGGGCTATGAAGGACAGAAGCTGATTGATTATATAGCGACATTGGGAATTAAGACACCAATTTCATATGTTGATAATGCGGTATATGATAAGACAAACAATATTTATTCACTTGCGCTGGCAAAGAATTATCTTATGGAAGAAGATACTCTGCTTTTTGAATCAGATGTAATTATTGAGGATTCTGCAATTGATGAACTTGTAAAAGATCCGAGAGATACACTTGCCATGGTAGATAAATATGAGAGCTGGATGGATGGTACATGTGTAAAGCTTGACGAATATGATAATATTGTTGCATTTGTTCCAGGAAAGAGCTTTGATTTTAAGGAAAAAGAGGAATACTATAAAACTGTAAATATCTACAAATTCAGCAAACATTTTTCACAGGATATATATGTTCCTTTCCTTGAGGCATATTGTAGTGCATTGGGAGAAAATGAATATTATGAACAGGTTCTTAGAGTTATAACGATGCTGGACACACCTGGAATTAAAGGTATGAGATTATCAGGTCAGAAATGGTATGAAATAGATGATGAACAGGATCTTGATATAGCAACGACACTTTTTGCTCCAGATGATGAGACAAGAATTAACCTTATGCATAAAAGATATGGAGGATTCTGGAGATATCCGGGATTGTTGGATTTCTGTTATCTTGTTAATCCTTATTATCCGCCTAAAAAGCTTAAGGATGAACTGCGTGCAAGCTTTGATACACTTTTGACAGAATATCCTTCAGGTATGGGAGTTAATTCTTTACTTGCAGCTAAGAATTTTGGTGTTCACAAAGATAACATAATAGTTGGAAATGGAGCAGCAGAACTTATTAAGTCACTTATGGAGAGCTTTTCTGGAAAGACAGGCGTTATCAGACCTACATTTGAAGAATATCCTAACAGATATGCTGTTGAAGACGAAGTAGTATTTACACCGTCAAATGATAATTATACATATTCAGCTGAAGAACTGATAGAGTTCTATACATGCAACAAAGTAGATAATATTATTATTATTAATCCTGATAATCCATCTGGTAATTATCTGAAAAAGGAAGAAATTATAAGGTTAATAAAATGGACAGACAGTCAGGGAATAAAGCTGGTGGTTGATGAGTCGTTTGCTGATTTCTCAGATGAACCGGATAATTCTCTTATAGAACAGAAATTTATCGAAACATATAGCAGTTTATATGTTATGAAAAGTATATCTAAATCATATGGTGTACCGGGGCTGAGGCTTGGAATCCTTGTTTCTTCAGATACAGAAACGATTGCAGCAATGAAAAAAGATGTTGCAATATGGAATATTAATTCATTTGGAGAGTATTATCTTCAGATTGCAGAAAAGTATAAGAAAGATTATGCAGCTGCAATGGACAAATTCCGCGTAGAAAGAAAAAGGTTTTATAATGAACTGGAGCAGATATCTGGTATAAGAGTTATCCCATCACAGGCTAATTATTTTATGATTGAGGTAACTAATGGAATGACAGCAAAAGAACTTATGATAAAACTGTTTAAGAATCATTATCTGCTTATAAAGGATCTTACATCAAAAGTACATGATGGAAAACAGTATATAAGAATTGCAATCAGAAATGATGTAGATAACAACAAGATGCTTGAAGCATTAAAAAAGGAACTTAATTAAAAAGGAGATAAAAAGTATGTTGACATTATTAAATTTAAATGTAGCAGGTTACATTGACCCATCTGTTATGACTTATGCCATTCAGGCTATTGCCGGAGTGATAATTGCTGTTGGTGCATTTCTTGGTATTTATTTAAGAAAGGCAAAGAAAAAGCTTAATAACAAGCTTGGCATTGATGAAAACAGAAACAAGGAAGTTGAGACAGATGATATCGTTATCAACGAATCAAAATAATAAATGAATTTTCAGGACGCCGTTTCAACACGGCGTCTTTTTCTTGATTTGTTATTGATAAAAGTATAAAATAGTATGGCGTTATATCAATAAAAACAGTGAGGTAATTATGAGTAACAATACAGATAATAATATGCAGGAAATTAAGCCGGATATATTTGATAAGATTATGCATCTGCCGGGTCTGAGGGTGTTTGAACCATTGTATAGGAAGTATAAGGAAGTACTTCTGTATCTTTTCTTTGGAGTACTTACAACAGTGGTGAGTATAGGTTCATATGCATTCTTTAATGTTACACTTGGAATTAATGAGCTTATTGCAAATGTTATTTCATGGGTGCTTGCAGTACTTTTTGCATTCTTTACTAACAGGATATGGGTGTTTGCAGCACCAACTAAGACTGTGGAAGAATTTATGAAACAGTTAGTTTCATTTGCAGGTGGAAGAGTATTAACTCTTGTAATTGAGGAGATAATTCTTCTTGTATTCATTACAATGCTGCATTTCAACAGTATGTTAATAAAGTTTATTGCGCAGGTAGTTGTAATTATACTTAATTATGTTATAAGCAAGCTGCTTGTATTCAGAAAAGATAAGAGTAAGAAGTAAAAGGAGAAGGTAATGGAAAAGAATGTATTAGAGTTTCTTGAAAACTCACAGAGAATGTATGGGGAAAAGACAGCGTGTGCGGACATGAATAATGAACTTACATACACACAGCTTATGAATCAGGCAAAGTTCATAGGAAACTGTCTCTCACTTAAGATTAAGCCTACACAGGGAGTTCCTGTGTATATGGATAAGACATGTAATACATTATCTTTATTTATGGGAATTGTGTATGCAGGCGGATATTACTGCATGCTTGATACAACTCATCCGGCTGAGAGAATTAATCTTATATTAGATACGATTAAGGCAGATATTCTGGTTGTAGATAATAAGTCAGCCAAGAAAGCAGAAAAGCTCGGATTTCAGGGCGAGATTATTAATCTTGACGAATTACTTGAAGAATACGATGGACAGGCTGTGGATTCAGAGGCTCAGGAAAGACTGGGAAAGATAAGAGAACAGGCACTTGATACAGATCCTCTGTATTCAATATTTACATCAGGTTCGACAGGTGTTCCTAAAGGAGTTATAGTTAATCATCGTTCAACAATAGATTTTATTGACTGTTTTACAGAAACATTTGGAATTACTAATGAGGATGTTATAGGTAATCAGGCACCTTTTGACTTTGATGTATCAGTTAAGGATATATATTCAAGTTTAAAGACAGGCGCAACCTTACAGCTCATTCCTAAGATGTGCTTCTCATTTCCAACCAAGCTGCTTGATTTCCTTGATGACAGAAAGGTTACAACTATTATATGGGCTGTATCAGCGTTATGTATTGTAACAACTCTTAATGGATTCGAGTATAAGAGACCATCTTCACTTAACAAGATTATGTTCAGCGGAGAGGTTATGCCTATAAAGCATCTTAATGCATGGAGAGTGCAGTATCCGGATGCAATGTTTGTTAATCTTTACGGACCAACAGAGATAACATGTAATTGTACATATTATGTTATTGACAGAGAGTTTGGTCTTGACGAGAAGCTTCCGATGGGAAAGCCATTTGCCAATGAAAGAGTATTCCTGTTAGATGACGAGGATAAGCTTGTTGATGCAGGCAGACCAGGAGAGTTAGGAGAAATATGTGTATCTGGAACAGCTGTAACCATGGGGTATCTGCGTAATCCTGAAAAGACAGCAGCAGCATTTGTACAGAATCCTCTTAATGACAGATATTTGGAAACTATATACCGCACAGGTGATCTTGGTTACTATAGTGAAGACGGTGAACTTTTCTTCTCATCTAGAAAAGACTTCCAGATTAAGCATATGGGACACAGAATCGAGCTTGGCGAAATTGAGACATACATGAATGCTATAGAGGGACTCCTTAGAAGCTGCTGTATATTTGATACAGATGAGAATAAGATTCTCGGATTCTTTGAGATAGAAGGAGCAAGTGAGCTTGACAGAAAGGGCGTAACACATGCCCTCAAAGATAAAGTGCCACAGTGGATGATTCCAAATGTGCTTGTTAAGGTGGAAACAATGCCTCTTACTAAGAATGGTAAGATTGACAGAAAAGAACTTATGAAGATATATAAAGAACAGGAGGCATAGAATGTTAGGAGTTAATGAATTAAAAGAGATTGCCATAAAATGTGGAACACCATCGTATATATTTGACACAGATGAGCTATGTGCAAGGATTGATGCCATTCAGCAGATTCTAGGATGTGGAGTTACAGTGTGTTATGCAATGAAGGCCAATCCGTTTCTTATAAGCGTGCTTGACAAGAAGCTTGATAAATTCGAGGTATGTTCTCCAGGTGAATTTGCAATATGCGAAAAAGAGGGCATAAACAGGGAGAAGATAGTCCTTTCGGGTGTTAATAAGGAAAAGAAAGATATCCTCTACACAATGAAGACAGGTGCTGTTGGAATCTACACTGTGGAATCGCTTAACCAGCTTGAACTTATCAATTCATGTGCAGTTGAGTGTGGTATTAAAGTTAAGGTTCTTATAAGAGTTACAAGCGGCAACCAGTTCGGTATTAATGAGCGTCAGGTATATGAGATTGCAGACAGAAAGGATGAACTTAAGGGAATTATTATTGAGGGAATCCAGTGCTATTCGGGAACACAGAAGAAAAAATTAAGCCAGATAGAGTCAGAGGTTGTGTGGTTACAGGCAATAGCACATACATGTGAGGCTGAACATGGTGTTAAGCTTAATGAGATTGAATATGGTCCAGGTCTTTCAGTCGATTACTTCGTTACAGATAAATGTGATGCAATGAATACTGATTTTGACGAGCTTAAAGAGTTTGCTGCGATGATTAAAGAAATGTCCGAAAAATTCAATGTTACTCTTGAGATGGGACGATATATTGCAGCTACCTGTGGAATACTTATAAGCAGAATTGCTGATATGAAGATGAATGACACAACAAGATATGCAATTATTGACAGCGGAATTAATCATATTAATTATTATGGACAGGCTATGGCTATGAAGAAACCAAGATGTGAATTCATTCCAATGGAGTACACAGAAGAGTTTGCTGATGGCGTAGATCATGATGTGGAAGTGTACTCACAGGGAGTGCAGCCATATAACATATGCGGTTCATTATGTACAGTAGGAGATGTAATTGTTAAGAATCTTGAATTAAAGGATGCTAAGATTGGTGATATGATAGCGTTTTATAATATTGGTGCATATTCTGTTACAGAGGGAATTTATCTTTTCTTAAGCCGCCGAATGCCGGCAATTGTGATGTATTCCACTAAGAATGGTTACAGAGTTATAAGAAAATCTGTAGAAACATTTTTAATCAACAGCAGTGATACACAATAATTTTACAATTTTGTAACAAAATATGATTGACTATATGTGAATGAGAAGATAGAATGTTTTTTGTTCACAGATGTGTGATCAAAAGATTTTAATATTTTGCGAGGTTTATTATGGATCAGTTATTAGACATTTTGAATGAAATTAACAGCGATGTAGATTATGAAATTTGTGATACTCTTATTGATGATGGTATATTCAGCTCATTTGATATTGTATCACTTGTTGGTGAGTTAAACGATGCATTTGACATCGATATCACACCAGTTGATATAGTACCTGAGAACTTTAATTCAGCAGAAGCTATGTGGGAGATGATTCAGCGTCTGCAGGATTAATCCGGAAAGCGGGGTAAAATAATATGTCACTAGTTTCTACCGGATTTCTGGTATTTTTATTAGTGGGAGTAATTGTATATTATCTTATACCTAAGAAGGCACAGTGGGCATGGCTTTTGATATTAAGCTATGCCTACTATTTATGTTCGGGATATAAGACGGTTGTATTTATATTACTTACAACAATTGTTACTTTTACATCAGGAATCCTTTTAGAGAGAACAGAGGATAATCTTGCCAGGAGCCTTAAAGCAGAAGGGCTTGCAAGAGAGGATAAAAAGGCTTTAAAAGAAAAGGCAAAGACATATAAAAAGAGGGTTGTAGTTATTGCTCTTCTTCTGGTATTTGGTGTGCTTGCAGTTGTTAAGTACCATAATTTTGCGATTGAGAATGTTAATGGCATAATTAAGGCATTTGGTGGCAATGGCAGGATATCAACATTTACACTGCTTCTTCCACTTGGAATATCTTTCTATTCATTCCAGTCAATATCATATGTTATTGATGTATACAGAGGAAAAGTAAAGGCATGTAATAACATTTTTAAATACGCCTTGTTTGTTTCGTATTTTCCGCAGATAACACAGGGACCTATCGGGAGATATGACAGACTTGCACCACAGTTTCTGGCAGAGCACAAGTATGATCTTGCAGTTATCCAGCATGGATTGCAGCGTATGGCCTGGGGACTTTTCAAAAAGTTCATTATAGCTGACCGTGCAGGAGTCGTGTCTGATCTGGTGTTTAATAATCCAGGCCAGTATCATGGAATATATGTAATAATAGGCGTTCTAGCGTATTGTGCACAGCTATACGGAGATTTTGCCGGTGGAATCGATATGGTTATGGGTGCTTCCGAGATGTTTGGAATCCACCTGGATGATAATTTCAGGCAGCCATTCTTCTCTCATTCTATTGGAGAGTTCTGGCGCAGATGGCACATAACACTTGGTACATGGATGAAGGATTATGTGTTCTATCCGTTCAGCTTAAGTAAAGCCATGAATAAGCTGGGTAAGTTCTTCAAGAAACACAGCAAAACAAGATTTGGTAAATATATGGCGAAGGCATTGCCTATATGTCTGGCAGATTTACTCATATTCTTTATAGTAGGTGTATGGCATGGAGCAGCATGGAAGTATATAGTATATGGTATGTACAATGGTATAATCATGAGCTTTAGCAGTATTATGGCACCTGTTTATGAAAAAATGTTTAAAATAACTCATATTAATAAGAATGCACGCTGGTACAGAGGATGGCAGATAATAAGAACATTTATACTTGTTAATATAAGCTGGTATTTTGATAACGCAGCTACTCTTACAGATGCATTCAGACTTATGGGAAATACATTTAAACATGCATCATTCAGCATGGATGCAGTTGTAAAAATGTCTGGAAGCCAGCTGGATTTGATTATATTACTTGCAGGCTGCTTTGTATGGCTTATTGTAAGCATACTTAAAGAGAAAGGCATTGTAATCAGGGAAGCTCTTGACAGAAAGCCGCTGATTATCAGATGGGCTGTATATATAGCTCTTGTTATGTCGGTTGCAATGCTTGGCTATATTTCTAATACATCGGGTGGATTTATGTACGCCCAGTTCTAATCAGAGGTGCAGGATACCATGAAGAAGAAAGCATTTAGAGAGATATTAAAATATGTGAGGGTGATAGTATTCTTTGCGGTTATAACTATACTTGTTGAAGCGGTTAATTATGTAATGGTTCAGCCGGGGTATGCAAGATATATAATCCATACAGTTGACAATCCGGATGATGGCTCTGATTATGATTGCATTGTAGTGGGAGCTTCACATGGAAGGGCTTCAATTGACCCACATTATTTTCTGGAAATGGAATATGCAGTTAATCCAATTAATATGTGTATTCAGGGTGCCACGGTGATTGATAATTATTATATGATCAGAGAAGCGTGCAATAATAATGATGTAAAGAAGATAATTCTTGAACTTGATTATCAGTACTGGAATAAGAATCTGAAACGCGATTCGGATTTTGGAGATCTTCTTGTATATGGGCAGCTTCCTTTTTCAACTCTTAAGATGGAGTATATTGCAAGTCAGCTGATGGATAAGGACTTCAGGACAATATATTTCAGAAGATATGCATTTGCCAAGAATTGGAAAACGGCTAAGAAATATATGGCTATAAAGAAGACTGATGAATATAAGAATTTCCAGATAGAGGGTGTTGCCGGAATTGATACAGAAGGACCATATCAGGGACTGGGATTTTTCTACCGTACAAAGGTAACTGATAAGAAGGGAAAGCTTAATCCATCACCATGGACATATGATGATCTTAATCCTAAGGTGCAGAAATATTTTCAGAAGATAGTTAAGTATTGTAAGGACAATGGAATTGAGCTTATATGTGTTACTGCACCAATTCCACCATCGTCGGTTGTTTCGGGTGGTGCCAATGAGGCTGATACATATTTTAGGCAGATATGTGATGAGAATAATGTAAGATATATAGATGGCAATCTTATTAAGAATGAGATTCTTAATGTAAGTGATGATGATTTCTCTGACTGGGAAGGCCATATGAACGGAGAGCTTGCTGAGCAGTTCTCAGAGGTACTCACAGATATACTTAAAAAGGATGATTGTTCAGAATATTTTTACAGCAGTTATGATGAGTGCATAGAGGCAATTAAAGCGAGGGGCAATGAGTAATAGAATATTAAAATATGTCAGGGCTGTGGTGTTTATTGCCATAGTGGCCGGGCTTATCAAATGTATGGATTATGCGATGATGCCATCAGGCTATATAAGATACATTATACATGAGGCTGACAATGCAGATACTGATGAAGGATATGACAATATAATAATTGGAGCTTCACATGCAAGATCTGCTATAAATCCAGTAAAGCTCGATGAAGCCGGGGCATCTGACAATGCATTTAATCTTGCAATACCAGGCGAGACTGTAACGGATTCATATTATCTTTTAATGGAGAGTGACAGACATAATAATGTAAAAAGAGTTATATATGACCTTGATTATCAGTACTGGTGCAATTATGCAGAGAGGGAGTTTGAGGACTGTTTCATATATACATGGCTTCCTTTCAGTAATGTAAAGCTTAAGTATATAGCTGATAATCTGCTCACAAAGGATTTTCGTACTGTATATTCAAAGAGATGGGCTTATGAGATATCACCGTCTGCTATTATGAATAATCTTAAGGTTAAGAGCAGCGCGGCATACCGCAACTACAGTATGGATGCAGTTGAGATACATGATGCCGGAGGACCTTATGCTGCCAAAGGATTTTTCTATAGAGATATGAAGATGGACAGCCTCGTGCCATCTGATATTGTTGCATGGGATGAGAGTGGAATAAGTGATAAGGTTCTGGATTCATTTGAAAAGACTGTCCAATATTGTAAGAAGAATAATATTGAACTGGTATGCGTTACATCACCTATTACGCCGACAACATCAGTTAACGGTTATTCGGAACAGGCAGGAGCGTATTTTACGAGGCTTTGTGAAGAATATGGTGTTGAATATTATGATTTCAATCTGTTAACAATGGATACACTTCCAAGAACAGATGATGACTTCTTTGATGAAGAAGGTCATATGCTTGGAGAACTTGCCGACAGATATTCAGATATACTGGCATCAGTTCTTCTTGACAAATGTGACAAAAGTACCGCTTTTTATGGTACTTATGCACAGTTAGAGCTGGCAGTTTATGAAAATTATGTGACAAAACAGTGAAACTGACAAAATATGCTTGCTATAAACATAACAATGTGCTAAACTTCATTCACTGCATATGTTGAATCTGCAGGTAGTAAAGAGTCGTGATGTACTACATATCTGTTATTGCATTTGGGACACTTAGGCTGCGCCAGAGGAAGTCATATGTATTAATAATACGCCTGCTATGCAGGCACTTTACGCCGGTGTGGCGGAACTGGCAGACGCACAGGACTTAAAATCCTGCGGGACTTATACTCCCATACGGGTTCGATTCCCGTTGCCGGCATATTAATAAAGAGCTGTACATAACTATGGTTATGTATGGCTCTTTTTTCTTGCTATATAGAAGTACAAGTCGTACAATTAAGGAAGATTATTACGATGGGGGACAATCAATGATTAATAATAGAAAACGCATTATTATAATTTCTGTTCTTAGTGCAGCAACAGTTGTGGCGGCTATCATGTGTGTTGTTATGACACGCAGAATAAGAGGAGGTAATCCTACAGGAGAGGCTTTATCACAGAATGTTAATCCGATAGAGTCTTCTTCACAGACAGAAGAACCAACTGTGTATGTAGATAATACGGTCGACATAATTGACGTTAATTCGAAGACAAGACCATTTGCAGTGTCTGTTAATAATACACCAGTAGCTGTACAGGTGCAGACCGGACTTAATAAGGCATATATTGTATATGAGCTTCCAACAGAGAGCTATACATGCAGACTTCTTGCCTTGTTCAAGGTAGAGGATTCAGATGTTACAGATGAAGCACCACAGGAGATTGTAGGTTCAGGCAATGTAAGCCAGACAGATACGGTTATTGGAACAATAAGAAGTGCAAGGCATAATTTTCTGGATTTCTGTTTTGAGTCAGATGCGATATTTGTACATTTTGGCGGAAGCACTTACGCTGAGAGTGATGAGGCAAAGACTGGAATTAACTGGATTAACGGCTTCTACAACAGTGCATATTACTGGAGACATAATCCGGAAGGACTTGCAACAGAGCACACAGCATATACATCGCTTTACAGGTTAAAGAGTGCAGTACAAGAAAAAGGCTTTAATGCTGAGGCTGAGAATGCATCGGATACAGTGCTGCTTAATTATGATGTATCAGATGTTGACCTTTCAAAAAGAGAAGATGCAATCAGTGCATCTTCTGTGTATGTGCCTTACAGCAGTTATCAGTACACAACATTTACATATGATGCTGCGTCAGGCAATTACTTAAGATTCGCGAGTGGCGAGCCAAGTATTGACCACGAAACAGGCAAGCAGTTTAATACTAAGAATATTATTGTGCAGAAGATTACACACAGCATGATGGATGATAATTACTGCTGGAATCTTCATACTGTTGGCAGAGGGGAAGGCTATTACATAACTAACGGTTATGCTGTTCCAATCCAGTGGAGTAAGTCAGACCGTTATTCCAAGACAGTGTATACATATGCAGATGGAACAGAGATTAATGTAAGTGATGGAAGAACATACATAGAAGTGTCTGATGTAACTATGACTGTTGAAGTGGAATAGTACAACAGGTGGAAGCATATACTTCTATTATTCAACAATAATGGAGGTGTGCATTGTGAACAAGACAATCAAAAAACTTAATATAACAATGATAATAGGGATTCTGGCAGTATGGGTGTCAGGGTCCTTATTTCATTTTGTGTATGACTGGACGGGAAGGAATACATTTGTCGGGCTGTTTTTTCCAACTAATGAATCAACATGGGAACATATGAAGCTGGCGTTCCTGCCGATGAACCTTTATGGAATCTATACATGGTATGCATTAAAGGACAGATACGAAGCAAGCGGCTTTGCAATTCTTCTTGGTGCAAATGTGGCAACATGGGCAATTCCGTTTCTGTACTACACATATATGGGAGTACTCGGATTTTCAAAAATGTGGCTTGATATTGCAACATTTTTTGTGGCAGTGCTAATCGGTTTCGCTGTGGAGTATCATGTGTTAAGATGTGCCGGGCATGAGAGCTTTGTACTTGGAACATGGATTATGGCAATTGTTGATTTTGTGATGGCAGCAGCATTTGTTTCATGCTCGTATGGTGCGCCTGAACTTGGCATATTTGCAAAACCTTAAAAATAACAGTTGACAATATCTAATTATAATAGTATGCTATAACTGTACTAATCAATATAGTACAGTTATTACGCAAGCTTGTAACCAGTTAAAATAAACACAGAAAGGAATGGAACATGTTCACTATAGATGTCATGTCGCGAGTGCCAGTCTATGAACAGCTCATTAAGCAGGTGGAAGACCAGGTGCTTAAAGGGATTATGAAGGAAGGCGATAAGATGCCATCGGTACGGTCTTTGTCGATGGAACTGTCTACTAATCCGAATACAATCCAGAAAGCATACATGGAGCTGGACAGAAGAGGAATTCTGGTGAGTGTACCGGGAAAGGGCTCTTTTATATCGGCAGAAGCGTTAAAGATTGTCGGGAATCAGTCTAAGGAAAAGCTTTCAGAACTTAAGGAGATTGTAAGAAAGCTTGCATACGTAGGGGTGAGTAAGAGTGAGATAACAGATATGATTGAGGAGGTTTATAAGAAAATATGATAGAGGTAAAAGGTGTTACTAAATCATTTGATGACTTTACAGCACTTGACAATGTTACCTGTAATATAGCGGAGGGCTGTATATATGGTATGGTTGGTTCTAACGGTGCAGGAAAGTCCACACTGCTAAGAGTTCTGTCAGGGATATATAAGGCAGATAAGGGAGAAGCAATAATCGATGGAATTAATGTGTATGAGAATACATACATGAAGAATAAGCTGGTGTTCGTTGCAGATGAATTATTCTTTCTTGCAGGCGCGAACATGAAGAGCATGGCTAAGTTCTATAGTTCAATATATGATAATTTTGATATGGACAGATTCACAGAACTTACGAAAACATTTGGACTTGATCCGTCTAAGAGTATATCAAACTTTTCAAAAGGAATGAAGAGACAGGCAGCTATAATACTTGCACTTTCAACCAGAGCCAAGTATATGTTCTTTGATGAAACATTTGACGGACTTGACCCTGTTATGCGTAATCTTGTCAAGAAGTTAATATGTGGTGATGTTGCAGATAATAACGCTACTGTTATAGTTACATCACATTCATTAAGAGAGTTAGAAGACTTATGTGATCATTTGTCACTTCTTCACAAAGGCGGGCTGGTGCTTGACAGCGATGTATTTGAACTAAAGACGAGTCAGTTCAAGGTACAGGTAGCTTTTAAGGATGATTTTGATGAGAGTAAGTTTGAGGGCATTAGGATTACAAGATACCGTCAGGAGGGTTCAGTTGCCAACATGATAGTAAGTGGCGACAGGGAACAGACCATGGACATTATAAATGCCATGAATCCGGTAGTATTTGATGTCCTCCCGCTTACGCTTGAAGAGGTATTTACTTATGAGATGGAAGCGCTCGGTTATACATTTGATGTGAAGGGGGATAAGACGCATGAATAATAAGAAAGTATTCAGCTTTCATATGTTTTTACAGACATTGAAGCAGACAAGGCTTGCAGGCTTTATAATGATGGCGGTAATTACACTTATATCAGTTGTACCGATTATTTCATCATTAAGCTATATTAAAGAATATAAACAGGTTAATAATGTAGGTGGAATTTCGGGGAATTATTTTCTGGTATTAGTATTCATAATTGTTGTACCTGTTATATCATTGATAGTATGGAGTTTTCTTAATAAGAGAAGCAGCAGTGATTTTTATCATTCAATTCCATATACAAGATTGTGCATATATCTTAGCAAGACGGCAGCAATACTTACATGGATTGCCGGAATACTTGTTGTGTCATATGTATCACAGGCAGTTTTATTCATGGCTAACAGGCAGTATTTTAATGTTGATTATGCAACAATGTTCCGTATGTATCTTTCAATATTTATATGCAGCCTTTTATGCATGGCAATTATAAATGTATCAATATCCATTACAGGAAACATATTAAGCAATATATGTGTTACAGGACTTATAATGTTTCTTCCAAGATTTATTGCGTTAATGGTTACAGAACTGACTGTGTTTCATGGAGAAACTTACATGATAAGTAACAGTGGTGTGGGGTTACTTGATTCTTCCAACAATATGATTGTTGGCTGGGTATTTTCTGTATTTGATATGTACAATGGTTCATCAGGAATTGCAGATATGGTTCTCAGCCTTACAAGTAACTTATATACACTCGTGCTTGCACTTATATATATAGCGCTTGGCGCACTTCTCTTTGTAAAGAGAAAAAGTGAGACAGCAGGAAAAGCAGCTAATGGAAAGGTTCTGCCAATGATTATCAGAACACTTATCGGCTTTTCAATTGCGTTTATAGGTGTAATGATAGCATATACAAGTATAGACAATGATGAGACAATAGCAGTTGTTGTGCTGTTTATTGTAAGTGCATTGGTTGTGTTTGTTTATGAATGTATAGTAAGTAAGAAGATGAATGTTATAAAGCAGTGTATTCCATCAATTCTTCTTGGATATGTTCTTGCAGTGGTAATTGGAACAGGAGCTAATTCATTTGGCAAATATGAGGCATCATACGAACCGGATGCTTCAAAACTTGCGTATGTATCAATCCAGCCAATGGATATGTATTATGCTTCAGATAACGGATATTTCAGCTCTATATCATCGAAGGTTCAGTTTACAGATGAAGAGATTCTCAAATATGTATCGGAGAAATTTGGGGCATATAAAGATAAATGTATATCAAATGGTGTTCATAATTATATTTATAACGGCAGAGGTTCAGTGACTAATTATAAGGTTGGTTTCAGACAGAACGGTGTTACACATTACAGAAGGATTCAGCTTACAGACAGTGATGCCAATAAACTTGCAAGTCTGTTAAAGAAGGATGAGAATTTTGTTAAGGCTTATATGGAACTTCCGGATAGTGACAAGATTTCTGTTAATTATATAACAGGTAATATGGAGGATTCTGACTGTAAGGATATATATGAAACAATTAAAAGTGAAATTAAACAGATTGGTTTTGAGAAATGGTATCAGATAGTTACTTCAGATGCTGATACTTTCTTGATGTCAGTACGGTTTTCAAAAAATGGCGTTACTTATGATATGGTTCTTCCAATCAGTAAGAATATGCCACAATCTTATAATAAGTATATTAGTATACGGAATGAATATGCCATTAAGAATAATGAAAAAGAGCTTGGGACAATGAGCGACATTTTAAAGCAGTATTTAAATGACAGTTCCAGAACATGGGATAAATATACTAGTGGATATGAAACTCTTTCAGCAGTTCTTGTATATAATGATACCAGAACATATATTGACCTGGATTCGTATGTAAGAAAAGATGAAGAAAGAGCACAAAAAGTATTAAATGGGCTTATAGAGTCCCTTGACAAGAAGAATTTTAATAAAAATATAAATGCAGATAATCCTTGTATTGTATTGAATTATGAAAAGTATAATCCTGACAACGGTAAATCTGTTCTGGCAGATGCTATTATACAGTTAGATGGTTATACAAGGACAGAAGATTATATATCTGATATTGATTATTAATTACTTTTTGTGTTGAAATAATGTAATATAATAAGTATAATTAATGGGATGGTGCGTCGGCATCATCCCATTATTTAAGATAGAAAAGGAACAGGATTATGTATGATTATTTAATAGTAGGAGCCGGACTTTTCGGTTCAGTGTTTGCACATGAGGCAGCAAGAGCAGGAAAGAAGGTTCTTGTAATAGATAAGAGAAATAATATTGCCGGTAATGTATATACAGAGAAGATGGAAGGTATTAATGTGCATGTATATGGTGCGCACATTTTTCATACCAATAATAAGAAGGTGTGGGAGTATCTTTCACAGTTTACTACATTTAACAGATTCACTAATTCACCTGTTGCTAATTATAAGGGGGAACTGTATTCACTGCCATTTAATATGTATACCTTCAATAAGATGTGGGGCGTTGTGACACCACAGGAGGCTGCAGAAAGAATTGAGCAGCAGAGAAAGGAAGCAGGAATCACAGAGCCTAAGAACCTTGAGGAGCAGGCTATAAGTCTTGTCGGAACTGATATATACGAGAAGCTTATTAAGGGATATACACAGAAGCAGTGGGGCAGACCATGTAATGAGCTTCCATCATTTATTATCAAGAGACTTCCTGTAAGACTTACATTTGATAATAATTATTTTAACGCGCTTTATCAGGGAATCCCTGAGGGCGGATATACTAAGATGGTCGCCAATATGCTTAATGATAGCGAGCTTTCCGGAAGCATTGAGGTAAGACTTGGCGTTGACTATCTTGCATCTGCTGATGCTAAGGAAGAATTAGACAGTCAGGCTGAAAAGGTTGTATATACAGGTGCGATAGACGCATACTTTGATTATAAGCTTGGTAATCTTGAATACCGTTCAGTAAGGTTTGAAACAGAGACTCTGGATACTCCTAATTTTCAGGGTAATGCAGCAGTTAATTATACTGATGCCGAAACTCCATGGACAAGAATTATTGAACACAAATGGTTTGAGTTCGGTAAGGATGAGAATGGCGACGACATTCCTAAGACTGTTATCAGCCGTGAATACAGCTCTGAGTGGAAGCCGGGTGATGAGCCATATTATCCTGTAAATGATGAGAAGAACGGCGCTTTATATGCACAGTATAAGGAACTTGCTGACGCTGAAAGCAAAGTTATATTCGGCGGACGTCTTGGTGAGTACAAATATTATGACATGGATGCTGTTGTGGCAGCAGCACTTGACTGTGCCGCAAATAATATATAATTGCAGGTGGTGGGGGTGACCCATAATAAAGTCACCCCTGAAAATTGTCACTTGCCTTGCGGTCACATAACTGACTATATATATCAGGACCAAGTCCTGTCTGTAATTCTGTGTAGGCTTTTCTTAACTGTTCGTCAGTCATATGCTCACGTCTTCTTTCGATTGCATTAATGCTGTCGACAATCACTTTGTCCTGATTATCGTGAGTTTCCCAATTATACATAGTTTTCCCTTTTACGATAGATTTATTGTTGTTGTCTGTTGGAAGATTTTCTGAGTTATTCATAAATTCACCTCATTATAATATATAAGATATTTTTTATATAAGATATTATCTGCATTAATTCCCTGTCTATACTTGAAAAACATGGCATAGCATTGTAATATTAAAGGGTGTGTAAACATCAGAGGGAGAGTATAAATGTTAAATCTAAATGGTATGCTGTCTATTGTTATGCCGGCTTACAATGAGGAAAAACTTATATATCACAGTATCATGGAAACCTTGAGAATTGTTGAAAAGTTTGTTCCTGAATTGGAGATTATTGCGGTTAATGATGGCAGTAAGGATAATACCAAAGCTGAGATAGAAAGAGCTATCAAGCAGGATAGCCGTGTGCGTATGGTAAGTTCTGAAAAGAACAGAGGCAAGGGTAATGCAATAATTGCCGGAGTGTCGCAGGTTGAAGGAAAGTATGTCGCATTTGTTGATGCAGACCTTGAACTTAATCCATCACAGTTAGAAGGTTATCTTAAGAAAATGCTTGATGATAATAAAGATGTTGTTATAGGCTGTAAGTTCCTTAAGGATTCCAAGCTTGATTATCCGTTTAAGAGGAAAGTGATAAGCATGGGTTATTATATAATGCTTCTAGTCTTGTTCCATCTTAATGTTAAGGATACGCAGACCGGGCTCAAGGTATTCAGGGTTGAGGCAATCAAGCCAGTTGCACATCTTATAAGAACATCAGGTTTTGCATATGATATAGAACTTTTAGTGGCAATTCACAGAAGAGGATTTTCGATAGCACAGATGCCTGTGGAGGTTGTATATGTCAGGGATTCCGGTGTAAAGCGTATAGGAATGAAAGATATATGGCAGGCATTCTGCGATACATGGGCAATATTCGGGAGAGTTTATTTCAGACACTATTATGATTAATCAGGAGCTGTTGCATCTGATGAGGCAAGTTATCGTATTAACCTTACTAAAGATTATAAGATAACATATACGGTTGAATACAGGTTTAAAGATCCGAAATCAGGCTGGATAAAAAATACTGCGAGACTGGAAATTATTGTTATGTCAGGTGAAAAGGAATCAACACAGCAGGAAACAAAGGAAGAGGTTTAGTGAGAAGCAGATATGGACGATACAGAGATTAATACAACAGATACAAATGAGACTGAGCCAGAAGGCAAAGAGATAGAAGAAAAAGAAAAGTATGAGGTGCTAGAGGTAGATAAAGTACCTGAGAGTTATAAGGAAAAGATGGCAGCCTTCTTCAAAGTCAGGAAGCATGTTATTATGACTGCAGTGCTGACATCAGTAGCTTTAATAGTGGCAATTGTTGCAATTGTAGTAGGAGTTAATATCAATAAAACACTTAAGAAGCATCAGCCGGAAATAGTTGAAGCAGCAGAGACTGAGACAGAAACTCAACCAGAGACTAAGACACAGGAAGAAACAACCGAAGAGACAGAGACAGAAGAAGAATCAACAGAGGAAGAGACTTATCAGGTGATAGAGAATATCATGACTAAGGTTGTTAAGGATAGCACTGTTACGCAAAAGGAAGATCCGATTAAGAACAGGAATAATGAATCTTCAGGCGAAGTTATAAAGCCAGTTTCCTATGTTGATAATGCTGTTTCTGGAAGCGTAAGCGTATCATCTGTTAAGAAATCTGGCGATGATATTGTGTATACTGTGAAGAGCAGGAAAGCAAAGGATTTCACAGAGAAACAGATTGCAGGATGTGTTAAAGGTTCTGTTCTTGTACAGGAGAATGAGCAGGAAAATAAATATACAGGCTATATATATGAGACTGGAATGGTAGAAGTTACTGGTGGAAGCGAAAAGGTTGTCACAACATTTCTTATGAAGAATGATTCTAAGAATGATGAGACAAAGGAAACATCAGAAAATATAAGGGCTTTATCCAATATAGAAGAAACTTCACAATTGGAATCAGAAAGTTCAACTGAAAGTAAGAAAGTTTCGTATATAGTTATGGAAGTTGAAGCACAGATAGAATATATATATGCTGACGGATGGCAGAATATCAAAGGAAAAAATTATTACTTTGAAGACTCTAATGCTGTAACAGGATGGAAGAATATCGACGGAGTACAGTACTATTTCAATGAGGATGGTTCACTTGGTTCATCACTTGTAATTGATGTTTCAAGATATAATGGCAGTATTGACTGGGATAGTGTTAAGGCTTCCGGTATTAATTATGCAATGATAAGAGTTGGCTACAGGGGATATGAGACAGCTAATCTTGTCCTAGACAACAGATTTCATGAGAACATGAGCCAGGCAATCGCAGCAGGAGTTAAAGTAGGTGCATATATTGTTACCCAGGCGGTGAATACTACTGAGGCAGTTGAAGAGGCCAGCTTTATTGTATCAGCCTGCAGTGGATATAACATATCACTTCCGCTTGCTATAGATGTAGAAAGCGCAGGTAATGGAAGTGGACGAGGAGATAAGATATCATCATCACAGAGAACAGCAGTTGTTAATGCATTTGCACAGACTGTGAATAATTGTGGATATTCAGCGGTTGTATATGCGAATAAAGACTGGATGAATAACCGTATGTATGCTGGTAATATAAGCTGCAGCGTATGGCTTGCACAGTACAGAAGCCAGTGTACTTACACAGGTCCTTTTTCAATGTGGCAGTTTACTGATAAAGCAAGAGTTAATGGAATATCAGGATATGTTGATATGAGTGTATGGAAACATTAAATGACTATATAAGTGACTATATAAAACAACTGAAAAACGTGACATTTCTTTAACAGAGTGGTATAATCAATCGGAGTGTATATTCACGAGGAGATAAAGTATGAGTAAGAATCAGGAACAGATGAAGGAATTGATTGAAGCCATAAGGTCTGGTCAGAGTGATAAAGAGACTTTATGTAAAGCAATTCAGAAAGATGTTAATAATCTTATATATCCTGTGTTTGGGGAGGATTACAAGAGAATTTCGCCTAGGGCAATAATTGATATATGCATGAATCTTGACAGCATTAATGTTGATAAGAATATTATGCGGCAGATTGCAACAAGAGTATCGGTGTATATGTTCGGTCTTATAGATGATTCTACTATAAGAATAGATGATAATTGTGTATATGAGTACAACCGTATTAAGGAAGATGAAGAATTATTTGGTATTATCAGGGATAATTCCAAGATGTTCAAGGATTTCAAGGCATACGATTCAGTTTCAGACAATATTAAGTCTTTATCAAGAGTACAGACTATAATGATGGAACTTTATGGATATGAGATGCATTCCATTGATGAAATCAAGTCATTGCTTAACACTGACAGAGATACAATTTCTAAGATTATTGGAATGATGAAGAATAATATGTTAGGTATAACCTCTGAGGATGAGGACGTACTTGAATATGAAGCTTTTGATGAGAGAAATGTTGAGGCTGAAGCTGAGACAGATGAAGGTGATGAAATTGTAGCCATAGCACCGGAGGATATCATAATCCCAGAGAACATTACAGATTCTGAATCTGAGGAAGAGCCTCATGATGAAATTGAGGATGAGCCTCAATCTGTGAGTACGGAAGAACGTCCAGTTGAAGAGGCATCTGACATTGGTGTTGAAGAATCGGACGATGAAGAAGAGGGCGTTACATTAGAGTATGAAGAAGATGATTATAATGATGCCCCTATGTATTATGAAAGAGCTGGAAGAAAACGTAACATTATAGACAGACTTGTCGATATGACAGGAAGAATATTTCCAGATACTTCAAGAGGAGCAAGACGTAATATAATATATTCTATTATGATTATGGTTCCGGCTGTTATTGTTATTATTATTTCAATAATTGCAATGTCAGGAGGCGGTAATAAGTCAGATAATAAAGTGTCATCTACTGAATATACAACCAAGGCACCATCTGAGACCGTTGTGAATAAGGAAAGTTCAGGTGTTGCGGAATCAAGTACAGAGATGACAACCGAAAGTACAAGCACACAGCAGGAGACGACACAGGCTGCTACACAGAGAGCAACGGAAGCCTCTACAAGAAGAACAGATGCGGAAACACAGCAGGAGTCAGAAGAAGAGTCAACTGAAGAAGAGACTAGCACACCACAAGAGACAAGTGCACCGGAGACTACTGCTCCACCAGAAGATACAGAATCAACATCTGAAAGTGTTACAGAAAAAACAACTGAGGCTACACAGGCATCAGCAGAGAATGTTTCAGCAGATAACTAAAAAACATACTATCTATAACAGATATTTTAAGAAAGGATTGCTATGAAATGTGTAATATTAGCTGGAGGTAGTGGTGACAGTTTATGGCCATTATCCAGAAGGCAGTTTCCAAAGCAGTTTATGAAAATAAAAGAGGGCCGGTCATTGTTACAGGAAACTGTAGTAAGAAATATGCCGTTCTGTGAGGAATTCATAATAGTTACCAATGAGAGCTATAAGAATATTGTTAATGGACAGATGAAGGCATTTCAGAGTCTTAAGTACAGAGTTATTCTTGAGGGCACACCGAAGGGAACAGGAGCAGCTGTACTGTTAGGAACTATGTTTGCCAATCCATCAGAATTGGTTCTGGTTGTTAATTCGGACAATCTGATTGAAGGCGAAGGATACAAAGAAGCAGTTATTGCTGCTAAAGAATATGCAAAAGAAGGCTATCTTGCGGTACTTGGAATTAAACCAGAATCGCAGTCATCAACTTACGGATACATATTACGTGATAAAGAGAATGTAAAGAAATTCATTGCAAGAATTGATTTTGATGAGAATGAGACAGAGGGTCTGTTAGGTTATGGTTATGATGAAGGATATCTCTGGAACAGCGGAATACTTGTATTCACAGCGGGAGATATGACTAATGCAGCAAGAAAATTGTCGCATGAGCTTTATACAACATGTAAGACTGCCAAGAGAAAAGTACCTGCAATCAGAAGGTCAGTTCGTTTTTCTGAGAGTATAATGCAGCCTATGCCACATGGAAGCATTGAAACGCTTCTCCTTGAAAAATGTGATTCAATCAAAGTAGTAGAAGCAAAGTTTGAGTGGCTTGATGTAGGTAATGCCAGTGATTTGGCTGAATTTGGCAATAATATCAAGTCAGAATGTGTTATTAAATACGACTGTGATAATGTTAATATTATCAATAATGCACCGAGAAGACTGGTAGTGGCTAATGATTTAAGAGATCTAGTTGTTGTTAACACAGATGATGCAACATATGTTTCATCTAAGAAGTCTGCCGATAATATTAAGCAGATTATGAAAGATAACATGGAGACATATGAAGCATTTTTCGATTATAACAGAACTACTTATAAAGAGTGGGGAATGCAGGAGATACTTAATTATTCCCAAGGGTATAAAGTAAGAAAACTTACGATATTTCCTGGAATGTCAATGACTCTTCACCAGCATGAGAAAAGAACGGAACACTGGTCGATAGTCGAGGGTGTTGCAACAATTACAGTTGGTAATGAGACAGCGGATTATAATAAATACGAAAGTGTATTCATACCAGTTGGAGCAAAGCATAAGATAGCTAATAAGACGGATAAGAATGTTGTTGTTATCGAGGTTGGTATAGGAGACAATATTTCCGATAATGACCTTGTAAAGATATATAATCAGGATAATCAGCAGGTATCTAGTTATGTAAGACTTGATAAGAGCCCTATTATAAAGCTCGAGCCTGCATTTAAAGATAATCTGTGGGGCGGAACCAAGATACGTGATGTATATGGCAAAAAATGCGATTATGATGTTATAGGTGAAAGCTGGGAGCTTTCAGCGCATCCTGACGGACAGAGCCGTATAGCAGAAGGAAGATACAAGGGAATGCTCTTTAATGAGTATCTTAATATTATAGGAAAAGATGCACTTGGCTGGAAATGTCAGGCACAGGACAGATTTCCTATTCTTATTAAGTTCATTGATGCAAAACAGGCACTTTCTATACAGATTCATCCGGACGATGAATATGCACTTGAGAATGAGAATGAGTATGGAAAGAACGAGATGTGGTATGTAGTGGACAGTGAGCCCGGTTCATACCTCTATTGTGGTCTTTCAAGAGATGCTTCCAAGGAAGAGATTCTGGAAAGAATCAATAACAATACAATAACTGATATACTTAACAAGATAGAGGTTAAAGCCGGTGATGTTGTTATGGTTAAAGCAGGAACAATTCATGCGATTGGTGCCGGAGTATTTATATGCGAGATACAGCAGAATTCTAACTGTACATATCGTATGTATGACTATGACAGAAGGGATAAGTTCGGTAACCCAAGAGAGCTTCATGTCAAGAAGGCACTTGATGTTGTAGATAACCATAAGTATGTCAAAGATAATAAGACAGAGATAGTTCTGGCAAGGAATGAACATTTTACAGAACAAAGGCTTGTACAGTGTAAATATTTTGAAGTATTCAAGTATGAAGTTACAGATGAAGTTAAGATAGCTGTAGATGAAGCATCATTTGTATCTGTACTGTTTATCAGTGGAAAAGGAACTATCGAAACAGATGATTATGAGAAAGTAATGCCATTCAAGGCAGGAGAAAGTTTCTTTATAAGTGCAGGTCAGAGAGGCATAATTGTTAAGGGGCAGGCGACAATGATTGTTACCAGAGTATAAAAAATGTTTGCGCTTGACGGATTTTGATGTATAATGACCAGAGAATTCTTTATTAAAAGGAGATAAAAACATGTTATCAGTAGTAATACCAACATTTAATGAAAGCAAGAATATCAGAAATCTGGTTGCACAGATTGATGTTGCTTTGAAAGGTGTTGATTATGAAATTGTCTTTGTTGATGATAGTAAGGACAATACACCTGATGTAATTATGGAAGTTGCTAAAGAATATCCACAGGTAAGAATGGAACATAGAAAGAATGGAACAGGCTTGGCAACAGCTGTTCTTGATGGATTTAAGCTTGCAAAGGGCGAGTATATGGCATGTATGGATGCAGATTTACAGCACCCACCAATTGTTCTTAAATATATGTATAAGGCTATGGAAAGCGGTGCAGATTTCTGTATACCTAGCCGTCTTATTCCAGGTGGTGATGATGGCGGACTTAACTGGTATAGAAAGTTTGTATCTGGAACAGCCAGAAAGATAGGACAGGTAATGTTACCATGCCTTAGAAAGATATCTGACCCAACAAGCGGATTATTTATGTTCAGAAGAGAAGTTATTGAGAATGCCGATCTTCAGCCAATTGGATGGAAGATTATGGTTGAAGTTCTTGCTATGGGAACATACAGCAAGGTAGTTGAGATTCCTTATAAGTTCCAGCAGAGAACTGAAGGTGAGTCAAAGCTTTCTGGAAAGGTTACATTAGAGTACTTAAAACAGCTCAAGAATCTTAGAAAGAGATACAACAAGAGCAATAAGTATGAAGTTGAAGTATGGTCAACCGAGAGAATGATGGCATAATAATTGTGCGTATGTTTGGAAGAGGATAATATTATGGGTAAGTATTTTGGAACTGATGGGTTCAGAGGAGAAGCTAATGTGACTCTTACTGTTGACCATGCATTTAAAGTAGGAAGATTCTTAGGATGGTATTATGGCAAGAATCATGAGGACGGTAAAGCTAAGATTGTTATTGGTAAGGATACAAGAAGAAGCAGTTATATGTTTGAGTATTCTTTGGTAGCAGGTCTTACAGCATCAGGAGCAGATGCATACCTGCTTCATGTAACAACTACACCAAGTGTTTCTTATGTAGCAAGAACAGAAGATTTTGACTGCGGAATTATGATTTCTGCAAGCCACAATCCTTTCTATGACAATGGAATTAAGCTTATTAATGCAGCTGGTGAGAAGATGAAGGAGGATGTAATCTCTGAAATCGAGAAATACCTTGATGGTGAGATGGGAGAGATTCCATACGCAACAAGAGAAAAGATTGGATGCACAGTAGATTATACAGCAGGTCGTAACAGATATATGGGATATCTAATGAGTCTCGCAATCTATTCATTCAAGGGAATCAGAGTAGGTCTTGATGCTTCTAATGGTAGTGCATGGACACTTGCCAAGGCTGTATTTGATGCACTTGGAGCTAAGACATATGTTATAAATGCAGCTCCGGACGGAACTAATATTAACGAGAACTGCGGTTCTACACATATTGAAGGTCTTCAGGATTTAGTAAGAAGAGAACATCTTGATGTTGGATTTGCATTTGACGGTGATGCAGACAGATGTCTCTGTGTAGATGAAAAAGGTAATGTTATAACAGGTGACCATATTCTCTACATCTATGGATGCTACATGAAGGACAGAGATAAGCTTGCAGGCAACAAGGTTGTAACAACTGTTATGTCTAACTTCGGACTTTATAAAGCATTTGATGCAGTTGGAATTGAGTACGAGAAGACTAAAGTTGGTGATAAGTATGTATATGAATGTATGTCAGAGAACGGCTACCGCATAGGTGGTGAGCAGTCAGGACATATCATATTCTCTAAATATGCAACAACAGGTGATGGAATTATCACAGCTCTTAAGATGATGGAAGTTATGCTTGCCAAGAAGAAGACATTATCAGAACTTGCAGCATCACTTGCTATCTATCCACAGGTCCTTAAGAACATCAGGGTTACAGATAAGACACAGGCACAGGATGATGCAGATGTTAAAGCTGCCGTTGAGGCAGTTGCCAATGCACTCGGTACAGACGGACGAATCCTCGTACGCGAAAGCGGAACAGAGCCGGTTGTGCGTGTAATGGTTGAGGCTGGAAGCACAGAAGAGTGTGAAAAATATGTCGACCAGGTTATAGATGTCATAAAGAGCAAGGGATACGCTGTGTAAGGTTTGTGTCCATTTGTAAGGTGAACACGCACGCTCCAAGTGTCTGTCTATGGCTTACGCTTTCAGTATTCCTGCGCTTAGCAGGAGTAAATGCCGCTATCTACAGAGTTTATTACAGTGTGTGAAAGCAAACGCACTTCGTTTGAACGAGCTTTCACACACTGAACTTATGTATATAGCGGCATTAACTCCTACACAGCTCGTCATAATTCAAGCATAAGCCATAGACGGACACTGGGAGCTGGCTGCCATCTTCCAAAGGTACATAAACAAACATCAGCATTTTTAGCGGAAAGTTATGCCAAGAGGGGGCATTTGACACTATATACACAAATCAAAACTTTATATGAATATTTTAAGTACCTCCACATAAGATTAATTAGGTCTTATTGTGGGGGTGTTTTTTATGTGTAGAAAAATATGGGGAAAAGTTGTGGTTGTCATGCTTGCATTGTTGATAATTATGCCTGTGTGCGCCATGACGGGGTGTTCTGGCAGCAAAGAACCGGATAATAAGACCAGTGTTGATTATACAGTGGTTGAAAATGCGGATTTGCCGGATGAACTTAAGAAGCTTATTGAAAGCAAAAAAGATAAAGTGATGAGGCTTACATATACGACTAAGGATTATACATATGTTGTGGCCGGTTATGGAACAAGGGAAACCAGCGGATATTCAATTAAGGTTAATAATGTCTACACAGGCGATAATGCACTTTATATTGACCTTAACCTGATAGGTCCGGCAGCAGGTGAAGCTGTTAATGAAGTGGAGACATATCCGGTAATAGTGCTTAAGATGGAGCGGCGGGAAGAAAGCGTCGTATTTAAAATGTAGAATGTATGGGAGGTCAGTCTGTGAGACTCAGAACAGAAAATATTCATGAATACAGATTAAAATGTAATACTGTGGCACAGATTACACTAGATGATGATTTTAATGTGCCAGACACGAAAGATGATATTGAACTGATTGTAAAGGAATGGGGCAATGTCCAGACGGACAGCGTTAAAGTCAATAAGGATAAAGCAACAGTGGATGGAGAGTTAAGATTTGCACTGTTGTATATCGGTGCTACTTCCAGCATAGAACGCATGCATCCTGTTAAGATGGATGGCAGAATGAATTTCAGTGAAAATGTTAATCTTTCGAGTGACTGCACTGGTGATTATATAACATGCCAGGCGTCAATAGAGGACCTTAGCATTAAGGCAATTAATTCAAGAAAAATAAGTGTTAAAGCTATTGTAACGCTTAAGCTTATATGTGAGAAGCTTCAGGATATCCAGATGATAACAGGTGTGGAAGAGACTGAAAATACAGATATACAGCAGTTAGGAAAGGAACTTGAGTTCGTGCAGCTTGCTGTTAACCAGCGTGACAATTTCCGAATCAGGGAAAATGTATCACTTCCTGCAGGTAAACCTGAGATACAGGAAATAATCTGGGATGATGTTGATGTGAGAAATTTGAATACAAGACTCGCAGATGACGGTCTTTCACTGACTGGGGAGTTAGACATATTTGTAATGTATATCGGAAACGGTGATGCAGGCAATGTTCAGTGGTATGAGACAACAGCTTCATTTGAGGGACGACTGGATATAAGCGGATGTAATGCAGATATGATACCATATGTTAATTTCCAGATTATCGGAAAGACAATAGAAGAAAGACCCGACCTTGATGGCGAAAACCGCGATATCGCAGTTGAAGTGGTGCTTGATATGGACGTCAAGGCATACGAGGAGCGGAAGAAAGATGTGATAGCGGATATATATTCACCGTCATATGATATGGAGATAGAGACTTCTGATACACAGCTTCGGTGTCTTGTTGTGCGTAACAATGTGTCAAGCCGCGTATCAGGTAATCTGCAGCTTGAAAACTATGCAGACCTTATGCAGATATGTAATTGTACAGCGACAGTGCAGCTGGATGATGTTACATATTCGGCAGGAGAGCTTGTAGTGGAGGGAGTTGTCAGTGCAAATGTGTTTTACATAACGTCAAGCGACAGCCAGCCACTTGGAAGTGTGCATACGATAATTCCATTTGCAGGTACAGTTAAGATTGCCCAGATAAGTGCTGATGAACTTGAATATAATATAAAACCTTCAATACAGCAGCTTTCGGCGACAATAAACAGTGCGGGTGTAATAGAGGTAAAAGCGTCAGTTTCATTGGATGTAATTGTTTTTAAGAATTTTGAATATTGTGGAATCAAGAGTGCATATATTTCAGAAGAAAAATGTGATCTTTCCCGGATGCCGTCAATGACCGGATATATTGCAGATGGTACTAAGACATTATGGGACGTTGCTAAAATGTATCACACAACAGCAGATTCAATAAAGGCAAGTAATCCTGAGTGTGCTGATGGATTGTCAGAGTCGGTAGTTATACCGAGAAAGACAAAACTTCTGTTAGTTAAGGCATAGGGAAAATAAAGCCAGAAGCTTATGAAAGCTTGAGAGAAAGAAGAATTCGAATGAATAAAAGTCTGGAATGTAAATAATCAAGGGGTACATGTGGAAAACACATGTACCCCTTAACTTGTTAAATAATAATTATCAGAATTAGCTTTCTGTCTTTTCAATCTTGATTGTAGATTTTTTCCATATTCCTGTCCAGTACAGTGCATAAAGTATGGCAGCGGATGTTCCATTACTGATTACGACAGCATACCATACAGATTCAACCCCCATATTAAGCACATTGGCACATACCCAGAGTGTGAGCAGACGGAATATCCATATTCTTGAAGCATCTACAATCATTGTAATCATGGTGTGACCACTTCCCTGAAAAAGCCCCTGCGTAACATTGTAGAATGCATTGCTCCAGCACCAGAAAGCCATGAGTGAGAGAAAATCTGTTGCAAGCGGGATAACTCTTTCGTCTGCTGAGAAAAATGTTACCATAGCATGTGAAATAAATCTTCTTGATAGAATCAAGCCGAAGAATAACAGGAACAGTGCTCCCATGCGAAGAGCATAATGGTAAGCTTTGTCTGCTCTTTCCTGTTGTTCGGCACCTATATTCTGACCAACGATAGTTGATATGGCGGAGCCGATACCATTTGCAGGCATTGTAATGATACTGTTAATTTTGTTTCCTATACCATAAGCACTTGTTGCAATGAATCCGTAAGCATTAACATTTTTAGTCATAAGAAGGAAACCAAGCTGCATAGTGCTTCCACCGATTGCTGTAGGAAGTCCGATTTTTACAATCGAACCCATCTTGCTTTTATCAAACTTAAATCCCCTGAAATCTATTCTGATAAGCTGTTCTGGTCTTGTAAGTACAATAAGTGCAATCACTGCACATGGAATCTTGGCAATCAGAGTTGCAAGGGCAGCACCACCGATACCCCATTTGAAAACCATAAGAAATAACGGGTCTAATATAAGATTAATAACAACGCCAAACATATTAAGAAGCATTGGTTTTACTGTGTCGCCCTGTGACTGTTTTACAGATGTAAACAGGTTAATTGTGAACAGGAACGGCAGGTCAAGAACAACAATTCTTATGTATGTAAGTCCATATGTGTAGATGCTGCCTTCTGCACCGAGCCACTTCACAAGTCCCGGAGAGACAAGCCAGCATATAAGTGCGCATAATACTGAAAATGCAAGTGAAGTGAGACAGATGTGGTTTGCCATAGAGTTGGCCTGTTTATCTTCTCTTGCACCAAGATACTGTGATATAAGAATCGCACCGGCTGTTGTGATTCCGTTACCAAAATTAATCAGAATATTCTGGAATGGAGACACGAGCGTAATTGCAGACTGGTTCTCAGTTCCTATCTTTCCAAGCCAGAAAGTATCTGTCAGATTGTACATTGACTGTATAAAACTGTTAATCATAACAGGAATTGCCAGCATGAGAATTGCATGGAAAAGATTACCATTAAGAATAATATCTCTCTTGTCTTCACTTATTGGTTTCGCCATAATAGACCTTCTTTCATAATATAGATTTATTAAAATACTTTGCTTTACAGAAAAAATTTCAAAATACTGATTTTTGGTTGACATTTCAAAATCATTTATACATAATATAAGCATAAAAAACAGTGATTTCTACAATTAAACCGATGAAAGATTAAAATAATACAGAAATGTTATTATAATAGTCGTAAAAAGCTGGAATGAGAGGGTGGAATATATGTTTCAGGATATGTCGAAGGATTTTGATATTAAAAGAATAAAAAGAAGTAATACCAGTTGTTCTACAGGAGTAGGGGCACATGTGCATCCGTTTAATGAGATATTCTATCTTTCGAGCGGAGAGTGTACAAGTTTTATTGACCACAACATTTATAAGTTCGGAAAGGGTGATCTTGTTATTGTTCCAAGTGGCTGTCTTCACAGGACAACTTATAATGGAAAAGGAATGCACGAAAGAATTGTTATAAGCTTCAGAAATGAAGCAACTGAATGGATTCAGAACCAGACTGGTAAAGAGCTTATGGAAAACTGTATGAAGCCGGGAGTTATTAATATTCCTGAAAAAAGAAGAGACTATGTTGTTGCCCTGCTTGATAAACTGTTATTTGAAAATGATTCTCCTGATGAACTGTCGCCGGCATTCATAAAGGTGGGGCTTATAGAACTGCTGCTTTTTATTATCCGCTGTAAGAATTATGAGGAAAATGTTATTAAAGAAATTGATGTAGATAATCGAATAATTCAGGAAGTTGCCACATATATATATGAACACTATGCCGATAATCTGTCACTTGAAAATGTTGCAGAAAAATTTAACTTAAGCAGGTCATATCTTTCTAAGAAATTTAAGACAGCTACTGGATTTGGATTTAAAGAATATATTATTAATGTCAGAATTCAGAATGCCTGCAGACTTCTGCTTGAGACAAACAGGTCTATTACTGACATTGCATTTGAATGTGGATTTAATGACAGTAATTATTTTGGTGATGCATTCAGGAAGGCAAAGGGAATTTCGCCCCATAAGTATCGTAAGAATGAAACATTTTAGAATTGTAATTATAAGATTGTACTTGATTTTGTACAATTTCTTTAATATAATAGTCTTGAAAAATGGATTTTGTATACAAGGTTAGGTGATATATGGAAAGTATCAGATTAAAGGCAAGAGCTAAGATTAATCTTGGACTTGATGTTATTGGAAGACGCGAGAACGGATATCATGATGTAAGAATGGTAATGCAGACTGTTGGTTTGTATGACCGTATTATAATGACAAGGATTTCGGAGGAAGAGATAAGAATTAAGACTAATATAGGATTTCTACCTGTGAATGAGAATAATCTTGTTTATAAGGCAATTATGCTTATGAAGAGTAAGTATAAGCTTGATGGAGGAATAGAGGTTGATCTTAATAAATTCATTCCTGTTGCTGCTGGAATGGCTGGAGGTTCAAGTGACGCAGCAAGTGCACTTTTCGGAATGAACAGACTTTATGAGCTTAATCTTCCTATGGGGGAACTTATGAATATAGGTGTTGATATAGGAGCAGATGTCCCTTATTGTATTATGAGAGGCACAGCGTTAGCTGAGGGAATTGGCGAGAAGCTTACAAGGCTTCCGGATATGCCATTCTGTCATATTCTTATAGCAAAGCCACCGGTTAATGTATCGACAAAGCTTGTCTATGAGAATCTTGACAGTACACAAATCAAGTCACATCCTGATATAGATGGAATAATTGAGGCTATTAAGTTAAAGAATGTTGCACTTGTTGCTTCAAGAATGGGTAATGTATTAGAGTCGGTTACAGTGCCATTGTATCCGGTTATTGACAGTATTAAGAGGGATATGATAGAACATGGAGCCATTAATGCAATGATGAGCGGAAGTGGTCCGACAGTATTTGGAATATTCCCTGATGAACAGTCGATGATAGCGTGCCAGCAGTTCTTAAGACAGAAGGGCGAAGCAAGGCAGGTGTATACAACGGAAACATTTACTCCATAATATATATGAAAACAACACACATTCAGAGTAATAGAGAAAGGCAAGGTTTTATATGAAAGGTGAACTTAAGATGGATGTTAATGACTATCTCCCATTAAGAGATGTGGTTTTTAATACTTTAAGACAGGCGATTCTTCGTGGTGAGATGGAGCCAGGTGAAAGGCTTATGGAAATTCAACTCGCCGATAAGCTTGGAGTGAGCAGAACTCCTATAAGAGAGGCAATTAGAAAGCTTGAACTTGAAGGCCTTGTTATTATGATTCCAAGAAAGGGTGCTGAGGTTGCCCATATAACAGAGAAGGACATGAGAGATGTTCTTGAGGTAAGAGCAGCACTTGAGGAGCTTGCAGCAACACTTGCATGCCGCAATGTTACTCCGGAGCGAATTGAAGAGCTTAAGATGGCTAATAAGAGATTTGAAGCAGCAATTATATCTAAGGATGTGGTTGCAATTGTAGATGCTGATGTGAATTTCCATGATAGTATATATGCAATGACAGATAATCAGAGACTTATTCAGATTATTAACAATCTAAGAGAGCAGATGTACAGATACAGGCTGGAATATGTTAAGGATGCAAGAGCACATTCTATTCTTATAAGCGAACATAATGACATCATTGATAAGCTTTCTAAGAAAGATGAAGAAAATACTAAGATTGTCATAAGACAGCATATTACTAATCAGGAAAAGGGTATTATCAGACTTCTTAACAAATAATCTTTAGATTACACGGAGGCTGGCTGTATATGCCAGCCTTTGTTAGTTTGTAAATTTTTGTTTATTATGCAAATATATGGATATAATCCCAGATATGAAGATATATCAGGGGGTAAATATCATATGAACATTAAAAAGAAACTTGGAATTCTGCTTATTGTTATAATAGTTGTCAGTGGACTGGTTGGTTATTACAGAGTGTTTTATGCAGGAAATTTAGAGGCAGTTACAGAAGGCATATCTGAGAGTATTATAAGATTCCATGTGAGGGCCAACAGTGATTCTCAGGAAGACCAGGAGGTTAAGCTTAAGGTTAAGGAAGCAGTAGTTGATTACATAAGACCGGCTCTTTCAGAGTCAGATTCTCTTTCAGAGTCAAGAGCTATATTAGAGTCAGAAAGTGATAACATAAGAAATGTTGCAATTAAGACTTTAAGAGATAATGGATTTATGGAAGATGTAAGCGTGTATTTTGAGAAAAGTTATTTTCCGGTTAAATCATATGGTGATGTTACATTTCCAGCAGGATACTATGAGGCATTCAGAGTTGACATAGGAGAGGCAGAAGGAAAGAACTGGTGGTGCGTACTGTATCCACCATTATGTTTTGTAGATGCAGTGTATGGCGTAGTTCCAGAGGATTCTAAGGAAAAGCTTGCAGGAGTTCTTACAGATGAAGAATATAAGACAGTAACTGACAGGGGCTGTAAAGTCAGATTTAAATATTTAACATTTATAAATGAACTGCTTGGGTTATAAGCAGTCAGTGGAGGAAGGACGATTGAATAATAAGGATAAGGTCTTTATTAAGATAAAAGGTTTATATACCGGAACGATGGAAGAAGGATTTCAGAGTGACGGGGAAAATATAGATGAAATTGAGACTCAGGACGATGAAATTGAAGTTATTAATGTTGGAACGTATTCAGTTGTTAACGGCAAAGAATATATACGGTATGAGGAAGTATATGATGATTCACAGGAACGGTCAAGCAGCATAATAAAGATTGATGGTGACAGCGTAGAGGTGACAAAGAAGGGCGTTGTATCTACTAAGATGAGGTTTACAATGGGTAGTAAAAATATGACTTATTACCAGACACCTTATGGAAATATGAGCCTGGGGATTATCACAAAAAGTCTTGAAATTGAACGAACTGAGGATACAATAAGTATATATCTTGTGTATGGAATGGAAGTAAATTGTGAACATCTTTCAGATTGTGATATGCAGATAACAATAACAACCAGAGAACTTAGAATTGATGAATAGTACATTTTTCTTTGAAAAAGGAGTAGTTATGAAGAAACAGTTTGATGAGAGAAATCTTACAATGGTAATGGATTTTTATGAACTTACAATGGCTAATGGTTATTTTAAGGATGAGGACAAGGAAAGAAAGGTTGCATTTGATGTGTTCTACAGAAAGAACCCTGATAATGCCGGATATGCTATATTTGCAGGACTTGAACAGATTATTGAATATATTGAGAATCTGCATTTTGACGAAGATGATATTGAATACTTAAGAGGTCAGGGGCTTTTTGGGGAAGAATTCCTTACATACCTTGCCAACTTTAAGTTCAGAGGAGATATTTATTCATTCCCAGAAGGAACTATTATGTATCCTAATGAACCTGTAATCACTGTTGTTGCACCGTTACTTGATGCACAGCTTGTTGAAACTGCAATTCTTCTTCAGGTTAACCACCAGTCACTTATTGCAACCAAGACAAGAAGAATAGTGCGTTCAGCTAAGGGACGTGCTGTATCAGATTTCGGTGCAAGACGTGCACATAACATGGATGCAGCAGTATATGGTGCAAGGGCAGCTTATATAGGTGGTGCAGTTGGAACAGCTACTGTTCTTGCCGGTCAGATGTTTAATATTCCAATCAGTGGAACAATGGCACACAGCTGGGTAATGTTTTATCGTGATGAATTTGAAGCATTTAAGCATTATGCGGAGAATTACCCGGATGCAACTGTGCTTCTCGTAGATACTTATGATGTTGTTAAATCGGGTATTCCTAATGCAATCAGGTGTGCCAAGGAAGTACTTGAGCCAATGGGCAAGCGTCTTAAGGGCATCCGTCTTGACAGTGGTGACCTTGCATACCTGTCTAAGAGGGTAAGGAAAATGCTTGATGATGCTGGTCTTACTGACTGTAAGATAGTTGTTTCCAACAGTCTTGATGAATGGACTATTATGTCAATATTAGAGCAGGGCGGCTGCATTGACAGCTTTGGTGTAGGTGAGAGACTTATAACAGCAAAGTCAGATCCAGTATTTGGAGCTGTATACAAGATTGCAGCAGTAGAGGAGAATGGAGTATTCCAGCCAAGAATTAAGATTTCTGAAAATGTCGAGAAGATAACAAACCCGGGTCTTAAGAAGGTTTACAGAATATATGACGAGAATAAAAAGGCAATAGCAGACCTTATAGCAGGTGCTGATGAGGTTGTTGACCTTTCAAAGCCTTACCGCTATGTAGACCCTGTAAAGCCTTGGAAGAACAGATACTTTGAAAACTGCACAGCAGTAGAGTTACAGCAGCTTGTTGTAAAGAACGGCAAGCGTGTAGTGGATAGGGTTTCAATAGATGAAATCAAGAAGTATGTTCAGGAACAGCTCAGTGACAATATATGGGAAGAGGAGCAGAGATTTGAGAATCCTCATAACCATTATCTTGACATGAGCCCGGCATATTATGATATGAAGATGTCACTTCTTCATAAGTTGACTGACTAGAGGAAAGTGGCAGACGGACGGGGGCAGGGTGTGTATATGCTGCATCGTAAGACACGCTCCCGCTCGTGGAAAGGCGTAGCGGTACTAGGCGCACTGCCTCACTTCGTGAGGTGCGTTTGCCAAGTGCCGACGCCTTTCCAACGGTCTTACGCTACAGCATATGCACACCCTGCCCCCTTACGCTGTCACATCCCCTGTCCGCCTTTGGCGGAGGCGGGTCTGGCGAGAGTGAATCCCGCAGAGAGCGATGGTGCCAAAGGCACCAAGCAAGTTTTTGTGGGGAGGTGGGCGGAGTGTGTGGGTATATGTTATTTTCAGACCGTTGGAAGTGCGTCGGCACTTAGTGAACACACCTCACGAAGTGAGGCAGTGAACTTAGTGTCCGCTACGCACTTTCACGAGCGGGAGCGTGTCTGGAAATGACATATACCCACACAATCCGCCCCAGAGTCCAACACAAAACACTTGCAATTACTGATTGTTTTGATATAATTAACTAGTATATGAAAAGTTAACGAAGGAGTAGTAAATATGCCAGTTTGGAGTATTGTTTTATTGATAGTTATTGCTGTACTTATAGCAGCACTTGTTGCACTTACTATTGTGGGTAGAAAGCTTCAGAAGAAGCAGGAAGCTAATAATGCACAGTTAGAGGCTGCAAAGCAGGTTATGTCAATGCTTGTCATTGATAAGAAGATGATGAAGATGAAAGATGCAGGACTTCCAAAGATGGTCTTAGACCAGACACCTAAGGCATTCAGAGGGCGTAAGATGCCAATAGTTAAGGCAAAGATTGGACCAAGAGTTATGTCACTTATGTGTGATCCTAAGGTATTTGACCAGATTCCAATTAAGGCAGAAGTCAAGGCAGAAGTAAGTGGTATCTATATTGTAGGTATCAAGTCTGTAAGAGGTGGAAAGATTGTAGTTCCTGAAAAGAAAAAGAAGGGATTTTTTAAGAAGAATAAGTAAGAAGATTAGGCTACATCAGCGGATTGCTGGTGTGGTCTTTTTTTCTGACGTGAGGGAGGGCTGTGGCTGTGGTATATGTCGTTTTCAGACACGCTCCCGCTCGTTAAAATGCGTAGCGGATACTAAGCGCACTTCCTCACTGCGTGAGGTGCGTTTGCTAAGTACCGACGCATTTTAAACGGTCTGGAAACGACATATACCACAGCCACAGCCCACTACTTCCGGTAGAAAACCAATTACCAGCGTTGTCGCCCCGCTCCCGCAAAGTTTCCGCAGGAAACAAGCGCCCGTAGATTAAGCGAAGTGTAAGGTCAGGATGGAGGTATGTTGTAGTTTCAGACCGTTGGAAAGGCGTCGGCACTTGGCAAACGCACCTCACGAAGTGAGGCAGTGCGCCTAGTACCGCTACGTCTTTTCACGAGCGGGAGCGTGTCTGAAACTACAACATACCTCCATCCTGACCGCCCACTTTAAACCAATCTACACAAGTGCCTTGTTTTCCTCGTACATCTTCTCAATAAGATCCTGCACATCCTTGGCAAGAGTTTTTTTCTGCTCGCGGTCCATGCTGGCGACATCGATTGGCTTGCCAAATTCAAGGACAGTGTGAGTCTTTTTAAAGAATGGAAGGTGGTCTTCTAATGCAGCAGCTGTGTTGTTCTGTACCATAGGAATAATCCTGCAGCCTGATTTTTCAGCAAGCTTAAAGCTTCCTGCATGGAAAGGGAGAACACCATCAATGCCTTTGTTTCTTGTTCCTTCAGGGAATATAACAATTGAAGTTCCAGCTTTCAAGTAATCAATACCGGTAAGGATAGTCTTTAAACCTTCTTTCATATTCTTTCTGTCAAGGAAGAGGCAGTAAAGATATTTCATCCATATATTAAGAAGAGGGACTTTTTCAATCTCTTTCTTGGCAACAAAGCCAGTTCTGGGTTTCATGTATGTGTAAGAAATAATTGTGTCGAAGAAACCATGGTGATTGCCTACAAAAAGTACAGCTTCTCCGTCTTTAGGGAGGTTTTCAAGTCCTTTTACGGTTGTTGTAACACCAGACAGAAAAAGAACAACCTTAAAAACACCCTGCACAAAGCGGAGACTTCCGCGATCCTTAGCATCCTGATTGAACTTGCCAATAAGCCAGAATACAGGAAGCATTATAAGGCTGGCAAAGATTATTATTATTGCAAATATAACTATTAATATGAGTCTTATCATTGTATGTTCTCCATTTCATTTTTGATATTAAGTTAAGCCTAGTAGCGCGAGATATCTCAGCTCTTTACATAGGCCTTCGCTCCACTAGAATAGTGAATTTCACCTTCATTAGTCACAAATACAGCTTCAATTCCATCAAGGCTTTCAATAAGCTTCATGCCATCATCAAGACCCAGACAGAAGCAGGTAGTGCTTAAGCAGTCTCCGGTAAGCGAATCATTTGATAGAATAGTAACATCGGACAGGTCATTGTCATAAGAATAGCCTGTAGCCGGGTTAAGTATATGATGGTAAAATGTGCCGTCATCAGCATAGAAATAACGCTCATAGTTGCCGGATGATACAACAGAGGAATCATCAACAGAAAGAGCAACAAGCACTTCATTATTGGCTGCAAATGGCTTCCTTACGCCGATTCCGAAGTTATCTGTGTTAGTTTTTTTACCGATACATAAAACATTGCCACCGAGATTGATTATAGCACGTTTTACACCATTTTCTTCAAGAAAATCTTTGATTTTGTCGGCAATATAGCCTTTAGCAACAGCTCCGAGGTCAAGGATGACATCATCAGGCTTGCTGATTGAATAAGTACCATCACCGTTATCGGACACACTGACCCTGGTGTAATCGACATGTGTCAAAGCTTCAGCAATACGTCCGCTGTCAGGAACTTTCGGAGATTCCGCAGTGAAATCCCACAGTCTGGAAACGCTTCCTATTGTTATGTCAAATGCTCCATTACTCAAAGCAGCATATTCAAGTCCGGCACTTACTAATTCATACATTTCCTTAGATATGCTTGTTGTCTGGTTAGAATTAACCTTTGATAACTCGCTATCTTCCTTAGTCCTTGAAAAAATGTTTTCGTAGTAGTCACACAGATTAAGAGCTTCCGTAAGAGTATTCTTAGAAACACTTGTGTATGAGTCAATCTGCACAAATGTGTTTAACTTAAAGCCGTTCACAGACTCCGGGGTAGTCAGTGTAACTGCAGGTTTTTCGCAGGCGGTAAGCACAAAGCCCAGAGCCAGAATAACAGTAAACACATATGAAAAGCATTTTATTTTATTAAATTTCTTCATAGAATAATTACCGGAATAAACCGGCATCCTCCAAAAATTTTTAACACATTGAGATTATAACAGTTTAACGCTGTATAAAAAAGTGAAATTAGTGTGAAATTACTTTTATTTTTTTGATAAATGTGCTATAAATATAAGGCTTGCTGTTAGGCAGGAATGTTTATGTATGTAGAAATGAGGAAGTATATGAAAAAGAAGTTATTCAGTGTGTTACTTGTAGGTGCACTTGCAGCATCATTAGTAGCATGTGGTAAAACAGAAAAGAAAGAAGCTAAAGCTTCTACAGCTAACACAGAGATAAATGCAGAAGAGTATGCAGGAACAATTACATCTAATGCAGGAGTATATAAGACATTTGTTAATCTTTCAGACTGGAAAGGAATGTCTGTTGATCTTAAGGAGTCAGATTATGTTGTTCTTGATTCAGATGTTGAGGATTATATCAAGAGCATGCTTGAATCAAAGGCTACAACTAATGTTATAACAGAGGGAACAACTAAGGCAGGAGATGTTATTAAGCTTGATTACAGTGGTAAGCTTGATGGAACAGCATTTTCAGGGGGAACTGCTACAGATGCTACTTACACAATAGGTTCAGGAAAGTTCATTGATGATCTTGATAAGGGCCTTGTGGGACTTACAGTAGGTAAGGAGACTGATATTACATGTGTATTCCCAGAGAGCTATTACAATTCAGATCTTGCAGGAAAGACAACAGTATTCACAGTAACTGTTAATGAAATTGACGAATCAGTTGTTCCAGAACTTACAGATGAGTGGGTTGCAGCTAATGCTGCTTCATTAGGAATTGAGGATAGTTCAGTTACAACAGTTGAGCAGTTAAGAACATATGTAAGGTCTTACCTTGAGACACAGGCTTCATCAAGCCGTTCAAGTGCTATATTTGATGCTGCTTATAAACAGATGTCTGATGGACTTGACGTTTCAGATTATCCAAGTGAAGAACTTACAGATTTATTAAATACTCTTAACAGTAACGTAGATGCAGAATATCAGTCATATAGCTCATCATACTCTTCTAAGGAGGCGTATATTAAGAGTGCATATAACTTTGATTCACTCGATGCATTTAACGAGTATGCAGATAATTATGCAAAGCAGTATCTTTTACAGAAGATGATTGTAACTATGATAGCTGCTGATAACAATATCACTGTTACTGCAGATGATATTAATTCAACAGGTGAGGAGCTTGCTTCATATTATGGTTATGATGACTATAATGATATTCTTGATACTTATGGCAAGACTATGAATTCAGAGATTGGATATCAGGTTCTTTATCAGAAGATAGTTGATTTTGTGTGTGAGAATGTTACGGTTAACGATACAACAGATACAGCAGAGTAATTCGTGATTAAGTTAATATTTAATGTTTGACAGGACTAAGGTTGCACAGCTATTAATGGGTGTGCAGCCTTATTTATTCTTATTATTTCCGCATTAAAACGGGATTTACATATATGAGCAGGCAGGTTCTGTACTATTAATAATATGAGAAATGTGGTAAAACCACTTAAGGGGAAAACAATGAATCAATTTGTACCAAAGCTTTTTGATGTTATGAAAGGCTATTCTAAGAAGCAGTTTGTTAATGATGTTATTGCAGGTATTATCGTTGCAATCATAGCGTTACCATTATCTATCGCACTTGCGCTTGCATCAGGAGTAGGTCCTGAGCAGGGTATCTACACAGCTATATTTGCTGGTTTTGTTATTTCATTCCTTGGCGGAAGCAGGGTTCAGATTGCCGGACCAACAGCCGCATTTGCAACTATTGTTGCAGGAATTGTGGCACAGAACGGAATGGATGGCCTTATTGTTGCAACAATTATGGCTGGTATCATTCTTATTATCATGGGATTTCTTAAATTTGGTAATCTTATCAGATTTATTCCTTATACAATTACAACTGGATTTACATTTGGTATAGCAGTTACTATTCTTGTAGGACAGATTAAGGATTTCTTAGGTCTTGATACTTCTGCGTATACAGGACCAACTATTGAGACACTTGATAAGTTAAATGCAGTGTTTAAATGTATTAACACATTTAACTGGCAGGCTCTTGTTGTAGGTGGTGTATCACTTGCAATTCTTATAATATGGCCTAGATTCAAGAAGTTAGAGAAGATTCCGGCATCTTTAATTGCTGTTATAGTTTCTGTAATTATGGTTAAACTTGGAATGCAGGCTAAGACTATCGGAGATTTATATACAATTTCAAGCAAGCTGCCGGGTATCAGCATACCACATGTTAATATAACAATGGCTAAGAATCTTTTGCCAGATGCATTTACAATTGCGGTACTTGCAGGTATTGAGTCACTTTTATCATGCGTTGTTTCTGATGGTATGATTGGAAGCAGACATAAGCCTAATATGGAACTCGTTGCGCAGGGTGCAGGTAACCTTGTGTCTGCTTTATTCGGTGGAATTCCAGCAACAGGTGCTATTGCGAGAACAGCAGCTAATGTTAAGAATGGTGGACGTACACCAATCGCTGGTATGGTTCATTCTGTAACACTTCTTCTTATCCTTGTTGTGCTTATGCCATATGCAGCATGGATTCCAATGCCGGCAATTGCAGCGATTCTTTTCATGGTAGCTTATAACATGAGTGGCTGGAGAGAAATGATTTCTCTTTGTAAGACTTCACCTAAGAGTGATATTCTTGTGCTTCTTACAACAGCAGTACTTACTATTGTATTTGACCTTGTTGTTGCTATTGAAGTTGGTGTTGTGCTTACAGCACTTCTTTTTCTTAAGAGAATGGCTGATGTTACAGAGGTTAAGAGCTGGAAATATATTGGTGATAATATAGATGAGAATAATGATCCTGACAGTATTAATCTTAAGCAGGTTCCTAAGGATACACTTGTATATGAGATTAACGGACCTATGTTCTTTGCAGCTGCAGACAAATTCCTTGATATCCAGACTGTATCAGGTTCTAAGGCAGTTATTGTAAGAATGAGAGGCGTTCCAGCAATGGATGTTACTGCCCTAAGATCTTTAAGAAATATTCATGCGGTATGTAAAAGACATGGTTCTGTTATGATTCTTTCACATGTTAATGAACAGCCTATGTCAGTTATGGAGCATGCTGGCTTTGCGGATGAGATTGGAAGAGATAATTTCTGTGCCAATATTGATGCAGCTCTTGAGCATGCTAAAAATATTGTAGAAGGGTAATGCTAAATGAAGGAAGATACACTTTCCTATATAAGAGATAATAAAGAAATTACATTTGAACAGAAGATAAGACTTGTAATTATGCTGAGTCTGCCTACGATTCTGGCACAGGTGTCATCAATTATAATGCAATATATTGATGCGTCTATGGTCGGAAGACTTGGGGCAGGCTGTTCGGCTTCAATAGGTCTTGTATCGACAACGACATGGCTGCTTGGAAGCCTTGCTTCTGCACCATCACTTGGATTTTCAATTCAGGTGGCACAGCTTGTCGGGGCAAAGAAGTTTAACAGGGCAAGAAGAGTGTTCTTACAGTCATTTGGAATTGTTCTTCTTATATCAATTATTATTGGTGCTGCCGGAGCCATGATAAGCTGGGGACTTCCAGCATGGCTCGGTGGAGAAGAGTCGATACAGAAGGATGCGACAATGTATTTTCTTATAACATCATTGTCTATGCCGGCACTTGGTTTTAACCGTCTTGGTACGAGAATGCTGCAGAGCTGTGGTAATACGAGAACACCAGGAATTCTTAATTCCATGAATTGTTTACTTGATGTTATATTCAATTTTATATTCATATTCAGTTGGCATGGTTTTGGCTTTGGTCTTGGAGTTATGGGTGCAGCACTTGGAACAACGGCGGCAGAGATTGTAACTACAATTATTATGTTTTATGTATTGATGTTCAGAACACCGATGCTTTCTAGGGGTTACGGAACAGATTCTGATGAGAAGGCAGGTCTTGCGACAATAAAGAAGTCATTTGTTTTATCGCTTCCTGTAACATTTGAAAATGTAGTTATGTTCGGAGCTATGATTACGATAACAAGAATTGTTGCACCGTTAGGAGTTGTGGCTGTGGCTGCCAATGCATTTGCAATAACTGCTGAAAGCCTGTGTTATATGCCGGCTTACGGAATTGAGGAAGCTGCAACAGCACTTGTTGGACAGAGTATCGGTGCAGGCAGAGGAAAGCTGGCATTGTCTTTTGGAAGAATTTCAGTTGCTTTCGGAATGGGAATAATGGCGTTCACCGGACTTCTGATGTTTATATTTGCGCCGTTTATGATTGGAATTCTTACACCTGACCCGGCAGTAAGAGAGCTTGGAGTAAGGATACTAAGAATTGAAGCATTAGCAGAACCACTGTATGGAGCATCAATTGTTGTAACCGGAGTGCTTCGTGGAGCAGGAGATACGCTTGTATCAAGCCTTATGAATTTCTTCAGTCTCTGGGCTGTTCGTGTTGTTCTTTCATTCCTTCTTGTTGGAAGTTACGGACTTGTTGGTGTGTGGATAGCGATGGCGGCAGAGCTTTGCTTCAGGGGTGCTATATTCCTTGTACGCATGGAGCGGAAGAAGTGGCTGAAGAAGGTGTGATTACGGAAAAAGAATGATTATAAGGGGCGTTCAGATAACCAGCAAATCGTCTGGTTATCTGAACGCCCTTAATTAGTGCTCTTTATATTGAATGTCTGTTTGATTTAAGTTAATTAACCAAGATACTTAGCAAGTGCATCTACCTTGTCAAGCTTCTCCCAAGGGAGATTAAGGTCTGTACGTCCAAAGTGACCATAAGCAGCTGTCTGCTTGTAGATAGGTCTTCTTAAGTCAAGCATCTTAATGATTCCGTTAGGTCTTAAATCAAAGTTCTCACGGATGATTTCAACGATTTTTTCTTCATCAAGCTTTCCTGTGCCAAATGTATCAACCATGATAGATGTTGGTCTGGCAACACCGATTGCATATGAAAGCTGAATCTCACATCTGTCAGCAAGTCCGGCAGCAACAATATTCTTAGCAACATATCTTGCAGCGTATGCAGCAGAACGGTCAACCTTAGTGCAGTCCTTACCAGAGAAAGCACCACCACCATGTCTGGCAGCTCCACCGTAAGTATCAACTATAATCTTACGACCTGTAAGACCTGAATCTCCATTAGGTCCACCAATTACAAAACGGCCTGTTGGATTGATGTATATCTTAGTGTCAGCGTCAATCATAGCAGGATCAACGATTGCATCAATAACATATTTCTTAATATCCTCATGAATCTGTTCCTGAGATACTTCAGGAGCATGCTGTGATGAAACAACGATAGCATCAAGTCTTATAGGCTTTTTGTTTTCATCGTATTCAACTGTTACCTGAGTCTTTCCGTCTGGTCTTAAGTAAGAAAGAGTTCCATCTTTACGAACCTTTGTAAGCTGCTTAGAAAGCTTCTGTGCAAGTGCAGAAGAGTAAGGCATGAACTCAGGAGTTTCGTTAGTTGCGTAACCAAACATCATACCCTGATCGCCGGCACCACCTTCTGAATCATCAATCTCGCCATCCTTTGCTTCAAGTGCCTTATCAACACCCATAGCAATATCAGCTGACTGCTTGTCTAATGCAACCATAACAGCACAGGTGTTACCATCAAATCCCTTATCAGAGCTGTCATAACCAATATCTGTAACTGTCTTTCTTACGATAGAAGGAATATCTATGTTAGCCTTAGTTGTAACCTCGCCCATTACCATAATAAAACCTGTGTTAGTAAGAGTTTCGCAGGCTACTCTTGAGTATGGATCCTGCTCATAGAGAGCGTCTAATACGGCATCTGAAATCTGGTCGCAGATCTTATCAGGATGTCCTTCTGTTACTGATTCTGAAGTAAATAATCTTCTTTCCATGTTATCTCCTTTTGATTTTATCGTGAATATGTCTATCCCATGATTTTTCATCGCTATTCGAGTTAGATTCTCATCGCTACTTGCGCTCGTAGCTTAGACGTCAGAATTACATTGCTATCGCTACTCGCACAAAAAAAGGTCCCCGACAAGGGGACCCGATAGACTGTATCGAAATCCTCTTATTGTTCGACTAATATCGCTCAGGTTGGCACCTTCCTCAATACAAAAGGGGTTGCCGGGCTTCATAGATCCTATGTATCTCCACCACTCTTAATAAGGGATATAAAATATTCAATTAATATTACCGCATAAGATAGTACACAATATAATGACATTAGTCAAGAGTAAATTAAGATTTTTATATAAATTTTATAGTAGCTGTTTTATCTGGTACATGAGTGCAGATATTTTTCTTTAGTTGCCATTCCACCGCGAATATGACGTTCCTGTTTATTGACATCAAGTATTTTGCGGGCTTCTTTGGCAAGCTCAGGATTGATTTCCATAAGTCTGGTGGTAACATCTTTATGTGCAGTACTTTTACTTACGTTAAATGCTTTAGCAGTCTGTCTTACAGTAGCCTTATGTTCAATTATGTAATATGCCAGTTGTATGGCACGTTCTTCTATATAGTCTCGCATGTGGGGACTCCGCAGGATTCATTTATACAATCTATGCCAGAGCAGGACATTTTATGTTAGAATGAAACAAGACAGACAACAAGGAGATGGATAATGGTCGCAGAGTATAGTGTGTGGCAGCAGGGAGTGGAAGTTAATTATGCTGCGTTATGTGAAGAGGAAAAAGATGGTTTACATATATTGAGGCTCATGGGTCAGACATCTGTGGTGTATGTTCCGCAGATGATAGATGGATATGAGGTTAAGGTGATAGGTGAATATTGTTTTTCTGCCAGAAATAATTGTGAGAATCGGACATCAGATAATGACTGGGAGAAGATGGAAAAGACTGCCAGAGACAGAGGAATGAATGAGCTTAGCGGAGATTATATTGAACAGGTTATATTGCCAGACAGTGTGCAGGAATTATGCAGTTACGCATTTTATAATTGTAGAAAGCTTAAGCGTATAGAATTTGGGAGCAGTTTAAATGTGGTTAATAATGATGCATTTATGAATTGCATGGGACTGTCCGTGCTTATGGTAAGAAGCAGGGCGGAAGAGCCGACTGGAGCACAGTATTTCCTGAAACAGCTTAATAAGGGAATTGAACTTAAATATGTTGATGATGGAAATACATGTGGAAGTTTCTATTATTCAGAGTATACTGAAAGCTATGAAGAAATCGGACCTGCACATATATTCCACATGGATCTGCAGGGGGAAGGCTACAGGGCAAGACAGCTTTTTGACAATGGGGTTGTAGATGCTGCTGGATACGATACAATATTTGAAGCAGCGAAGGCTCTGGAAAGTACATATACTTTATCGAAGATGGCGGTTGGAAGACTGCAGTATCCAGTTAAACTGACAGATAGTGCAAGAGATATGTATATGGAATTCATTAAGGACAATACTGCAGATGTGCTGGAATGGGTAGTTGCTGAGCGAAGAATTGATATTATTGAGTTCATGGCTGATAATAATATACTTGATGAGAGTAGACTTGATGCCGCACTCAAACTTGCTGGGAAATGTGACTGGACAATGGGAAGCACAGCAATTATTGAACTTGGCAGCAGATTTGCACCAAAGTTAAAAAAAAGCAGATATGAATTTTGAAGTTGAAAAAATCGAACATGAAAGGAGATGATGGCATGGCACATATTCAGACAGAGAGCGAATGGGAACTTGAGATGTGTGGCAAGATAATAGATTATCTTGCAGGGGAAATATATATTGATATGAGATTTATGGAGCCCGTGCTTAATGTGCTTGTGCCAAGGGCTAACATGGGATTGTCCACATTTGCAACAGACGGAGTATATCTGTATATGAATACAAGACATACGATAGATGTGTTCAGAAAGAATGAGAATTTTCTGGTGAGGGTGTATCTACATTCAGTGCTTCATTGTGTGTACAGCCACATATGGCTGTGTGACGGAAGAGATGAGAATCTGTGGAATCTTGCGTGCGATATTGCTGTTGAGAGAATAATTGACAGACTTGATAAGCCGTGCGTGAAAAGGATTCTGACATGGAGAAGACAGGATATATATAAAAAGCTGGATGATGATAAATGTGTTTCGTCAGCACAGATATATGAATATCTGCTGGATATTAATAAGGAAGAACTTAATAAGCTGTGGCTGGAATTCTATACAGATGACCATACAATATGGCAGTACAAGAATGACAGAAAGAACATGATACAGCAGCCACATAAGGTGCAGCAGCAGTGGGAGCAGCGGGCGCGTCAGATGACTATGGAGAAGCAGAAAAGCGATGGTGAGAGTGGTAAGGATGAAAATTCATTAAATGAGCTTATGCGTGTACAGAAACGCCGGCGTAGCTACAGGGATTTTCTTAAGAAATTTGCTGAGTATCATGAAGAGTTAAAGATTAATGATGATGAATTTGATCTTGGATATTATGCTTATGGATTGTCAGTATATAAGAATATGCCGCTTATTGAGCCTCTTGAGACAAGAGAAATTGACAAGATAATGGAACTAGTGGTAGTTGTCGATACGAGCTATTCAACGAGTGGGGAGCTTGTGAGAAGATTCCTACAGGAAACATTTGACATAATTATGGACGACAGGGCATTTTTCAAGGTGAGCTGCATTCATATTATACAGTGTGATGATGTAATACAGAGTGATGATGTGATTAAAGACAGGGTGCAGCTTGAAGGATTTTTCAATACATTTGAGATAAAGGGAGGCGGTAATACTGACTTCAGACCTCCGTTCAAATATATAGACAGACTGATTGAAGAAGGAAAGATTAAGAATCCCGGTGGAATGTTGTATTTCACAGATGGAGAAGGAACTTATCCGAAGAAAAAGCCAGGTTACAGAACCGCATTTGTATTCATGAAAGATTACGATGAGACGAAAGTGCCTGCGTGGGCGATGAGAATAAGACTGGACAAGTCAGACAGATAGAAAGGACATGACTATGAATATTAAAGAGGCAAAACAGGAGATTGTTAATACAGTAAAAGCATATCTTTGTAAAAATGCAGAGGGAGAATACAGGATTCCGGCGATACGTCAGCGTCCTGTGCTTCTTATGGGACCTCCGGGAATTGGAAAGACACAGATTATGGAGCAGATTGCAGAAGAATGTGGAATTGGTCTTGTTTCATATACTATTACACACCACACAAGACAGAGTGCTGTCGGACTTCCGATGATTAAGACAGAGGAGTTTGAAGGGAAGGAATACTCTGTAACAGAGTATACGATGAGCGAGATAATTGCCGGAGTGTACAAGGCTGTTAAGGAGCATGGGCACAGGGAAGGAATTCTTTTTATTGATGAGATTAACTGTGTTTCTGAGACTCTCATTCCAACTATGCTGCAGTTCTTACAGTGCAAAACATTTGGCAATCAGAAGGTGCCGGAGGGCTGGATAATTGTCGCAGCTGGCAATCCGCCTGAATTTAACCGTTCAGTACGTGAGTTTGATATGGTTACATATGACCGTCTGAGAGTAATTAATATTGATGCGGACCTTGAAGTATGGCGTGAATATGCAAGAGAACGTGAGATTCACAATGCAATTCTTTCATATCTTGATATAAGACCACAGAATTTCTACAGGGTAGAGGCAGATGTTGACGGGCTTAAATTCATTACGGCACGAGGCTGGGAGGATATGAGCAGTCTTATGTATGTGTATGAGGAGCTTGGAATCAGCATTAATGCCGGGGTTGTTGGGGAATTTCTTCATAATGAGGATGTTGCGGAGGATTTTGGAGCATATTATGACCTATACAATAAGTACAGGGATGATTATGGAATTAACAATATTCTTATGGGTAATGCTGCGCCGGATATATACAGACGAATGGTAGAAGCTGATTATGATGAGAGACTAACTGTGGTAAATCTGCTGCTTGACACTCTGAATAAGCATTTTAAATATTCAGCTGCTTTAAAGGCGGATACTGACAACTGGTATAAATCTATCAAAGATAAGATTAAAGCAGGAGAGGATGCAGCTGCTATTGATAAGGAGAAAGCGGAATTTGCTGCACAGGCTGAAAGGTTGGAAAGTGTTGAGAAACAGACACTTGCAAAGTTAGAAAATGCATTTGACTTCTTAGAAGGTTCTAAACAGGAGATTTCAAGGGAAGATATCGGAAAGCTGGATCAGGAAATGCTTATATTTGTCACAGAACTCACAACAGGAAAGGAGTCATCATCATTCCTTCTTGTGAATCCGTGTGACAGATACAAGTCTTATAGTGCCATGTACTTAAAGGGTGGCAGAAGAAACCAGCTCCTTAAGGAAATGGAATAAAGATACGATTGAATAAATCGGACATTATATTTTAAGCTTCTCCGCAAACATAAGAAGTACACTGATTGAAAGCAGAGCACTTGAAATCCAGATTGTGTGTATTCCGAACAGCATTGAAAGGTTTCCACCAATACCTGCGCCGATTGCAAAGAATAATATTATGCCAAAATAATATCCGGCTTTCTTAAGAGATGTTTTATTGCCAGTACGCACAAATACTGAAAGTGCGTCTGTACCGCTTCTTAAATTGCCGATGCACATGGTGCTCGCATAAGAATAACCATTGACTTTTCTGAATGCCTGTACCTGCATCGCACATGAGAATGATACGATTATTGTTGCAAACATGTCCATTGAGTGGGGCATGAAGCCAACTGCAATTAAGATAACAATTTCAATAAGTAATATTGCCTGCCGCCAGTGAAGTCTGGTGGCATTTTTATATTTGCCCTGAATCCGCTCTGTCACGAATACGCCAAGACTAAATGCTAAGAATGGAAGAAGATATTTTAATCCCTGATACCATTCACCCATCATAAAATGTGTACTCATAAGAACCACATTACCGGTCTGTGCGTTGGAGAATACTTCATTTCTGGTAAAATATGTATATGCATCCTGAAGTCCACCGGACATGGCAAGGAATACGCTGTTTATGAAGGCTTCGGACATCTGTATATCCGGCAGCTTCTTAGCGAAGGCATTGTGAAGCTTTGATGCCATAAATAACCTCCTTGTGTTTTATAACTTTGGTTGTTATAGCACAAGGAGGTTTTGTTGTAAAGGGTATATAAATATTAGATATGTTGTGAATTACCATATGCCGTAGGATTATCTGGCAGCAGCTATGTCCTCATGGCGGCTACACCTAGCGGGAGTAAATGCAGCTATATACAGAGTTTATTATGCTGCGCGAAAACAAACGCGCTTCGCTTGAACGAGTTTTCTTGCAGCAATCTTTAGTATATAGCTGCATAACTCCCACACGGTTCGCCTTAAATCGGACATAGCTGCTGCCAGATAATCCTACGGCTGGCTGGTAACACAACATATTAATTATTTTCCAAGTGCTGTCTTCTGTGGCACTTCTGTTTCTTTTTCGTAGCATGCAAATGCGCTGTCGACAAGTTCTTTATCTGGCTTCGGTGTAAACAGGCTGACTACAGGAACGATAATCATTCCGGCAAACATTGCAAATGCACCACAGTTGATAGGTGACTGGAGCCATGTTGGGAAGCCGGCTCTGAAGAAGATGTTGGCGAGCATAAGTACTGAGCTGAATAAAAAGCATGCCCAGCATGATGCCTTGGAAACCTTCTTAGAGTAAAGCGAGAACATAAATGGTGCAAGGAATGAACCTGCAAGTGCACCCCAGGATATTCCCATAAGCTGTGCAATAAATGTTACTGAACTCTTGTACTGGATAAGTGCAAGTATTGCAGATATCGCAATAAATACAACAACAAGAATTCTTATGTATAATACCTGTTTCTTTTCACTCATGTTCTTGATAAAGTTATCTTTTAAGAAGTCAATAGTAAGTGTTGAGCTTGAAGCTATTACAAGTGATGAAAGTGTAGACATTGAAGCTGACAACACAAGAATTACAACCAATGCAATAAGCGCAGGACTTAAGTTAGAAAGCATAGTTGGAATTATTGAGTCGAATCCATTAGCCTTGACATCTATCTGGTCAGAGAATAATCTTCCAAAACCTCCGAGAAAATAACATCCGCCTGAAACTATAAGTGCAAATATTGTTGATATTACAGTACCCTTCTGGATAGACGCTTCATTATCGATGGCATAGAATTTCTGAACCATCTGAGGAAGTCCCCATGTTCCAAGTGATGTAAGGATTACAACACATAAAAGGTTGAATGGGTCAGGCCCGAAAAATGAAGCAAATATACCGGGAGTATCGCTTACAGCCGGGTCAGTCACATTTGCAAGGCCCTGCAGTGCTGACATGAAGCCGCCCTTAGAGTGGATTACGGCAGCAATAACTGCAACAATACCGAATAACATGATAATTCCCTGAATGAAATCATTGATTGCAGTAGCCATGTAACCACCTGCAATTACATAAATTGCGGTAAGTGTTGCCATGATTATGATACAGACGCTGTAATCAATGTTGAAGGCCATACCGAAAAGTCTTGAAAGTCCATTGTAGAGCGAAGCTGTGTATGGAATCAGGAAAATGAATATGATAACGGAAGCACCGATTTTTAATGGATTGCTGCCGAATCTCTTTCCGAAATACTGTGGCATGGTTGCTGAATCAAGGTGCTGGCTCATAATTCTTGTTCTTCTGCCAAGTACGACCCATGCAAGAAGTGAACCTATAATTGCGTTGCCAATACCAGCCCAGGTTGCGGCAATGCCGTATTTCCAGCCAAACTGACCTGCGTATCCAACGAATACAACAGCCGAGAAATAAGATGTTCCGTATGCAAATGCGGTGAGCCACGGACCAACGCTTCTTCCACCGAGAACGAAACCATTAACATCAGTTGCATGCTTGCGGCAGTATAAGCCAATGCCTATCAGCACCGCAAAGTAGATAATAAGAATAACCAGTTTTAACATAAAAACCCCCATATTAAATGTATTAACCCTTACTTCATAAGTTTAAAGTGTAACGCTTTAAATCAATAAAGTAAACATAAATGGATTGTAGCATATTGGGGAGGGATTAGCAAGGAGAAAATGAGGATGGTAAATATGAATTATCTTATTATCGTCTGCCGCTGAAGCCGCCAGTGCCAGAAGCTCCCATTGTTCCAGATTCCTGAGTCCAGTCTGCAATAGAGTCAGAACCTCTGTAGAGTGTGTAGCCTGAGCCGGTTGAAAGAGTGTCAGAACATATCCAGCCGTTGCCAGAAGAATCTTTAAGTGAATAGCTTTCAGAACTGAATGATACGGAACTTAATACATAAGCATTAGCAGAGTTTACAGGCGTTTCGCATACACCACCGAGTGCAATGCATGTTCCACCAGTCTGTACGTAATTTCCATTAGAATCAATACCATCAGTATCACCAGACGCAGTTGTGACATCTATATATCCGCCTGTTACATTGACAATTGGAGAAGTCTTTCCATTACCTGTGCAGGCGTTGATACCATCATCTGTCGAACTTATGTTAATTGTAAAGCCTGAAATATTTATTTCGCTTTTTGCTTTAATACCTTTAGTTGAGTAGGACTGTCCAGAAGAATTACCGGATTCATTAAAGTCACCAGGCATTCCTGGACGGTCGCCGCCGGTCTTATTTCTACCAGAGCTGCCATGACTGGCAGATGTACCAGAAGAACTGCCTGGCGAAGTAACTTCTTCACTATATTCAGAGTAAGTATCTGTATAAATGTTTAAGTTATCGTAAATGAGTTCTCTTCTGATTTAATCTTGACTTTGGAAGCATTTTTAACATATATGGGTGAACCGGTTGAGCAAGTGCCAGATGTTCCGTTTAATACGATAGTAACTTCGTCCTCATCATCTGCGTGTGTTACATCTGTGTCTTCTTTAGTAATGTCTGAAGTGATGGTAGTCTCACCGCCTGATGCAGTAGTAGTTGAAGTTGAATTTCTGGCACAGCCAGCAGTCATAAGACACATAGTAAGAATAACTGCGGCTACACAATTCCTTTTGATTTTATTTAATTTAATCATAGTCATCTCTCCATTTCTTTAGTGTATGTTAATTGATTGTCTATAGTTTATTGGAGAAATTTGACTAAAATATGGTATGAGTGCGAATATTCGGTGTCCTGATTAATCATGTGGAATATCGTTAAATCTGCCGTCAAGCTCTTCGGTTTTTACCACATTTATAAATGCGTGCTTGTCAATTGAGCGTATCAATATGATAAGCTCACGTTTCGCTTCGGAGTTGATTACGGAGTATATGAGCGTGCGCTCTTTTTCCTCGTAGCAGCCGATTCCCTTGAAAAGCGTGGCGTCGTGGTTGGTTGTATTCTTTATGGCGTGATAGATTTCTTCGGATTTGTCAGAAATGATGAATAATGTCATCTTCTGGTAGCGTTTGTACATGAACTGGATTACCTGAGTGCTACAGAACTGGTATATTATTGAGTAGAGCGCGATTGACCAGCCAAACAGTCCGCCTGCGATAAGCAGAATCACAACATTACCAAGAAGAATATAGTTCCATGCGTCTATTCCTTTAACATGAGAAAAATAAATGCTTATGAAATCGGTTCCGCCTGTGGTAGTGCCGACATTGAGGCACAGGCTTATTGCAAATCCGTTGATAATTCCGCCAAATACGCTTATAAGCAGGATATCTTCTGTAAAAATGTATGGAGGAAGGATATCAACAAGTACACTGGAAAGTATAATTACCACGATTGAGTAGATGGTAAACTTCTTGCCGATGTAGCGGTATGCAATGTAGGCGGGGAAAATGTTAAGTGCCACATTGAATATTGTAAATGGGATGCTGATATAAAAAAAACGTAGTCCGATTGCCTGAAATAGCAGGGAGACTCCTGAAAAGCCTCCTGGCAGCAGGTCTGCGACTTTGGCAAAGCATCTTAAATTCCATGCGTACAGCACGGAAGCAATTATAACTATAATGAATCTGAATACCTGATAAAACTTAGGATATTTAACTTCTAAAGATTTGAACATATATTAGCCTCCATATTTTGTGTTAAATATAATAAGCAAATAATAATTATTTGTGTGAGTTGTCGTAGGCAGCCTGAATATCAGCGGGGAGCTTGTCTGGAAGCATTGAATGTATTCCGTCCTCGTTGCCGTCCTTGATAGCCTGCTCGTAATAGAAGCACTTGAAAGTAAGCATATCAAGAGTTTCCTGCATTTTTTCCATCTCTTTTTCAACAGCGGCTTTCTGTCTCTCAAAAAGCTGTTTTCTGAGTTCGTAAGTTCTGCTGCCTTCCTGACACCATTCCATAAACTGCTTGATGTCGCGGATTTCAAGACCTGATTTTTTGAGACATTCAATAAGCTTAAGAGCAGCAATTTCAGTGTCAGAGAACTGTCTTATTCCAGAAGCACGCTGCATAAAAGGGAATAATCCTTCTTTATCATAATATCTTAATGTTGAAACGGGAAGATTAAACATTTCTGAAACCTGTCCTATTGTGTACATAATACACCTGCTTTCTGTAAGCTATGCTTACCTGATATTAGTTTTTTACAAATGTGATAATAAAATTCACAAAATGTTCACTATTATTGGGTTGACCTAAAGTTAGGTTTAACTCTTATGCTTAAATAGTAGCACAGAGAGACTTAAAATACAATTTAAAGTTGGTTTAAAGTGAATATGATAGTGTATTTAACAAAGAGGTGATCATATGTATGTAGTGCTAATGTATTTTTGCATTACTTTTTTTGGATTGATACTTATTATGATGGCAGTGGAAGGATGACATATTTTATGGAGGATAAATGTATGGAATGGAGACAGGAAAAAGACATGCCGGTATTTATGTATATTTTTCTTAATAAAATAGATGATGCCGAGGAAGCAAGATGGACAGAGAAAGAGAAAAATGAGGGGTATAAGACATATAAAAAGTTGTTAGAACTTACAGAGGATGATTCATCCGATGTAATTAAAAAATGTCTCAGGATAATTAAAGAAACAAGGCATATTGTAGAGTATGAGCTTTGGAATAAGATTGTATATTTTATGACTGATTATATTAATGGTGAGACTGTGTGGGGATAAGTGAAAAGTTGTCTGATAATTTTATAATATTTGAAAAGAAAAACAATATACTTGTAATGTCTGATGGCATGTGATACAATGTCATTGGATATAAGTAGTGCATTCAAGCAATCTACGAAAACCCCACGAGTTCGGGCTCGTGGGGTTTTCTATTCCGTTCTGGCAGGGGTAGCACTAGGAATTATATCATAGCAATATATAATAAACAAGTATATAAAAAATACGAATAATAACTATTGCTATGATTTATGATTTTATAACTAACATGTATTTTACAGGAATGACACATGGGGGTATGATACATTTATCAAGGGCAAAGGAGCCGGAAGTCTTTAGGGGATTCTGGCTCTTTTTTTGCATTAGCAAGTATTTGAAGGAGGAAATATATATGGAATACGAGATTTCTAATCGTTTATCAGGTGTTCATGGTTCGATGATACGAGAACTTTTTAAGTTAGGAGCAAGCAAGGATATTATATCTTTTGGTGGTGGCAATCCGTCAGCAGAGACATTCCCATGCAGGGAAATAGAAGAGATAGCAGCAAAGGGTCTTGGCGAGAATCCGGTTTCTTTATTACAGTATGGACTGAGTGAAGGTTATACACCTCTGCGTGATACTATGAAGAAATATCTTGAGAAGAAGGAAGGCTTTGATTTCGAGAATAATGAGCTTTTCATAGTGTCAGGCGGACAGCAGTGTGCGGACCTTACAACTAAGGCACTTGTTAATGAAGGAGACGTTGTGCTTACTGAAGAGCCTGCATTTGTAGGCTGCCTTAATACATTCCGTTCTTACGGTGCAAAGCTAGTAGGAATCCCAATGGAGCAGGACGGAATGAATATAAATGCGCTTGAGGAGGCTTTAAAGGCTAATCCTGATGCAAAGCTTTTATACACAATTCCATCTTTCCAGAATCCTACAGGAATTACAACTTCTCTTGAGAAGAGAAAAAAAGTATATGAGCTTTGCTGCAAATATGATATCGCAATATTAGAGGATAATCCTTACGGTGAATTAAGATTTGCAGGTGAAAATGTGCCAACTATCAAATCAATGGATACAGAGGGCAGGGTTATATATGCAGGAAGCTTCTCAAAGGTAATGGCACCTGCATTCCGTCTTGGTTTTCTTGTGTTTAACAAGTCGCTCACAGGACCGCTTACAGTTGCAAAACAGTGCACAGATGTACATTCAACTGTCCTTTTCCAGTACATTTGTAATGAATATATTAATAACTATGATTTCGACAAGCATCTTGAGGATTCAAGAAAGGTGTATGAGCACAAATGTAATCTCATGATGGAGTGCATGAAGAAGGAATTCCATCCTTCAGTAACCTTCGGTCACCCTGAGGGCGGACTTTTCGTAATGGCATTCCTGCCAGAGGGAATGGATTCTGCACCATTTGTAAGGGAGGCTATTAACAGAGGCGTTCTCTCAGTTCCGGGAGCAGCGTTCTTAGCAGATGAGAGCCAGAAGTCTAATGGATTCAGACTTAATTATTCGACACCTTCTGATGAGCAGATTGTTAAGGGAATCGAAATTCTTGGAAAACTTACATATGAATGGATTAAGTAGGAGGAGTGAAAAGTTATGAAGATAGCAGCATTCAGCGTTCGTCAAGATGAAAAACAGTATTTTGATACATTTGCAAATGTATACAAGGTGGAATTACAGATTAATAGGAGCGGATTTACAGCAGATGATATAGAAAGTGTCAAAGGCTGTGAGGCTATGTCGGTGTGCGATGGCATGTGTGACTTGTCAGCACCTGTTCTTGAAAAGCTTGCAGCAGAGGGTGTAAAGTACATCGGTTTCAGGACAATCGGATATAACAGTGTTGACCTTGAGGCAGCAAAGCGCCTTGGAATCCGTGTTGCACACAGCGGATATTCGCCATATTCAGTTGCCAATTATACAGTAATGCTTATGCTTATGTGTATCCGTAAGGCTTTGTATGTAATGATGCGTTCACACACAGCAGATTATTCACTTGGTCCTATATGTGGACGTGAAATGCAGAATATGACAGTAGGTATTATCGGAACAGGAAGAATTGGAAAGGCAGTAATTAAGAATCTTTCAGGATTTGGATGTAAGATTATTGCGTATGACCCATATCCTGCAAAAGGCCTTGAAAATGTTGAGTATGTAACTCTTGATGAATTGTATGCCAGAGCAGATATTATCTCGCTTCATACTTTCTTAAGTGATGAGACATATCATATGATTAATAAGGATTCAATTGCAAAGATGAAGGATGGCGTTATCCTTATAAATGCGGCAAGGGGTGCGCTTGTTGATACAAAGGATCTGATTGAGGCTGTTGAGAGTGGCAAGATTGGTTCAGTTGGAACTGACTGCTGTGAGGGTGAGGATGAATTTATCCGTACAGACCGTAAGTATGATGACCTTGTTGTTAATCACGATTACATCATACTTAAGTCTTTCCAGAATACTATTGTCACACCTCATGTTGCATTTTTCACAGATCAGGCTGTGTCTGATATGGTTGAGTCTTCAGTTAAGAGTGTTGTGCAGTTTGCAGCCGGTGAAGACACACCATTAGAGGTGCATTAATTATTCAAATTTTTGAAATATTCTTCAAGCTGGTGCTCGAAGATTCGCTGATTTTCTGAGCAGAATGAGCCAAGCGGCTGATAATAAATGCTTCTGAAATGTGGACAGTCATCTATATGCAGCAGGCTTATGTTTTCAGGAAGGCTGCTGCTTGTCCATGTTACAGAGGCAACAAATGATACTCCAAGGCCAAGACTTATGAGTTTGCCCTGTAATATGTAATCATTGCAAGAGTAGGCTATCTGAGGAGTTTTCTTACATTTACTGAATATTGAATTGAACACTCCGGCGTAGGATGGGGAATCTGCAAGGTCAATGAATTTCTCGTCCATCATCTGTTCTACTGATATGTGTCCTGTATGGGCAAGTGGATGTGATGATGAAACGGCAAGGCAGATTTCTTCTGTCATAAGAAGGTGTGCATTGTCTGGAATATCATAAGCTGATGAGACAGAGTCAATCAGCAGGTCACACCCTTTTGGTTCAGAAGATATTGAAAAGCTGACATGAGGGTGCTCATGGATAAAATCTTTAAGTACATTGCTGACAAGAACTGCACTTGAGCGGAGACAGAGCCTTATTTCGCCTGCATCGCCAAGACTTTCACTGACAGCACGCGCAGCATCTTCTGAAAGAGCCAGTATTCTGTCTGCATATTCAAGCAGAATTTCTCCCTGACGGGTACATTCGAGCCCTTTTTTATTACGGATAAAAAGCTGTGCGCCAAATTCCTCTTCAAGCTTGTGGATTGTCTTGCTTAATGCTGGCTGTGCTATGCACAGTTCACTGGCAGCGCGGGTCATATTCTTGTGTCTGGCGGCAGCCTGAAACTGCCTGAGCTGATATAATTCCATGTTCGCACCTCTCTTGTATGTAGTATTTTATAAAAATTACAATTAACATAATATAGAAATCAGGATATTTACGATTATGATAACACAAATATTATTAACGCAGACATTTATAATGTTTATTCTTATGATTCTGGGACTGATTCTGTCTAAAACAGGTCTGCTTACAGAACATGGCAGTAAGGATATGGCCAATATTCTGCTGTATGCGGTTATTCCGTGTGTAATTATAAGAAGCTATATAACAGATTTCACGATGGAGAAGCTGTATGGACTTCTTATGTCGGCGGTATTGGCTGTAGCTGCATTTGCAGTGGCGATAGCTGTATCATATATAATATACGGCATGCGAAAGCCGATAGACAACTTTGGAACTGCTTTCTGTAACGCAGGATTTATCGGAATTCCACTTGTAACTGCGGTATTTGGAAATGAAGCGGCATTCTATGTTGCGTCATTTGCAAGTATTCTTAATCTGTTGCAGTGGACATACGGAATTGTGATAATAACCCGCCGCAAGGATATGATAAATATAAAAAAGGTATTCGTCAATCCTGTGACAATATCACTTGTTATAGGACTGTTTCTTTTTATTACGGAAATTAAACTGCCAGGTGTAATAAACAGCACGATGGCTGGAGTTGCGGCACTTAATACACCTGCAGCCATGATAGTACTGGGATATTATCTGTCATGTGTCAGGATCCGTGACTTACTGCTTAATCCGTCCCTGTATCTGGCATCGTTTGTCAGGCTTATAATAATTCCGCTGCTTACATTGCTTGTGCTTTATATTATACCGGCGGGACACGGTCAGATTGGAATGATTACACTAATTGCTGCGGCAACACCGGTTGGAACGAGTACGGCAATATTTGCACAGAAATTTGGGCAGGATTATGAGAGGGCAGTATGTATGGTCTGTCTGTCGACGCTGTTTTCGATTATTACAATGCCGGTTGTGATGTATCTGGCACAGATGTGGATTATGTAGTTTAATTATTATTTTTGGTTATGGTTTTATAACCAACATGTATTTTACAGGAATAACACAATGGTATATTATACAGACATCAAAGGCAAAGGCGCCATGACCCGGAAGGGTTTCTGGCTCCTTTGCCTTTTTTGCGTATGAGCGTTCATGAAGAAACTTTGGTACAGACAAGTGATGTGCTATTGGCAATATGAGGAAGAAAGGAACTAAAGCTATGGGAAATAACGGAATTGAATTGGAAAGAGATGGCTTTAAGAGCCGTACAGGTTTTATTCTTGCCTGTATCGGTTCGGCAGTAGGAATGGGAAATATATGGCGTTTTCCATATATGGTATCTGCATGGGGTGGTATGACATTTTTAATACCTTATGTATTATTTGTAATATTGATAGGTTCAACAGGTGTTATCGAGGAGATGGCACTTGGCCGTGCAACTAAGGGCGGACCTATTAAAGCATTTGGCGACTGTATGCAGATGCGTACAGGAAAGAGAAAAGCAGGTGAGGCAATTGGTTTTATTCCTGTGCTTGGCTCACTGGCTCTGGCAATGGGCTATACTGTAGTTGTTGGCTGGATATTCAAATATACTTATCTTGCATTTTCTGGAAAGCTTTCAGCAATGGGCAATGATATGTCAGCTATTGGTGGGATGTTTGGAAGTACAGCAAGCACATTTGGCAATAATATGTGGCTTATAATCGCGATGGTTGTAACTGCTGTTATTATGGCACTTGGTATTGCAGGCGGAATTGAGAAAGCAAACAAGGTCATGATGCCTTTGCTTTTCATCATGTTTGTAGGACTTGGAATATATATCTTCACACTTCCTGGTTCAAGTGCAGGTTATAAATACATTTTTACTCTTAATCCTAAGGGACTTCTTGATATAAAGCTCTGGATATATGCATTTGGTCAGGCATTCTTCTCACTGTCTATCGCAGGTAACGGAACTGTTATCTATGGTTCATATCTTAGTGATAAGGAAAATGTTGTTTCTTCTGCAAGAAATGTTGCAGTATTTGATACTATTGCTGCTTTATTAGCAGCATTTGTTATTATTCCTGGTATGGCAGCAGGCGGTGCAGAGTTATCTTCAGGTGGTCCCGGACTTATGTTTATCTATCTTGTAAATGTATTTAATGGTATGCCGGGTGGAAAGATTGTAGGAATTGTATTCTATGTATGTGTTCTGTTTGCCGGTATGAGCTCACTTGTTAATCTGTATGAAGCTCCGGTTGCAACTATTCAGGAGAAGCTTAAGCTTAACCGTGTTGCATCTGTTGGAATTATCGCAGTGGCTGGCTGTGTTGTGTCACTTGTAATACAGGGTATTGTATCAGGCTGGATGGACGCAGTATCTATCTACATCTGCCCACTTGGCGCAATGCTCGCAGCAATTATGTTCTTCTGGGTTGCAGGAAAGAAGTTTGCTGTTGATGCAGTTAATGCAGGTGCAGATAAGCCTGTTGGAAAGTGGTTTGTACCACTTGGCAAATATGTTCTTGTCCCACTTTCACTTGTTGCACTTATCGCAGGTGCTTTACTTGGTGGAATTGGCTGATGACTGGCATGGAAATAGTAGAATTGGACTGGCGGATTAGAATTGCCGGAATGAGACTGGCGGATTGCTTTGCAATCCGCCTTTTTTGCGTGGAGGGGAGCGGGAGCGTGGAGGATTGGACCTTGAAGCGGAGGGGAGGCAGGAGGAAGTCCAAAAGGAGAGAGAAGGAGAGGAGGATTGGACTTTGAAGCGGAGGAGAGGCACGAGGAAGTCCAAAAGGAGCGAGAAAGAGCGGCGGAATGGACTTTGAGGTGGAGGGGAGGCAGGAGAAAGTCCAAAAGGAGAGAGAAGGAGCGGCGGAATGGACTTTGAAGCGGAGGGAAGGCAGGAGAAAGTCCAAAAGGAGCGAAAATAGCGGAGGATTGGACCTTGAGGCAGAGGAGAGGCAGGAGGAAGTCCAAAAGGAGCGAGAAGGAGCGGAGGATTGGACTTTGAAGCGGAGGAGAGGCAGGAGGAAGTCCAAAAGGAGCGAGAAATAGCGGAGGATTGGACTTTGAAGCGGAGGAGAGGCAGGAGGAAGTCCAAAAGGAGTGAGAAGACCAGACATAACATTTGTGTAACACTATAATGAAAATAAGCACCGAAATGATATGAAAATTGATTTTATCATTTCAAATAATAGCAGATTAAAATATAAGATGTTTCCGATTGAAGTAAAGTCTGGAAAGCAATATAAAACAACCTCATTAAATAATTTCAGAGAAAAATATAAGGAGCGCATAGGGGAAAGTTATATTATTCATCTAAGAAATTTAATTGTAAAAGATGGAATTATATGCATTCCCCCATATATGACTATGAATATATAAAAATCTGACATACACACTTGATTTTAAAATAATTGTTATTATGATATTATAAAGAAATGCCAAAAAACAAAGGAGAGGTGTATGTATCACAAGAAATTAGAATCAGATATCAGATGTCCATTGGAATACGGCCTGGAAGTCTTTGGAGGCAAATGGAAATCAAGAGTTATATGTGTTCTGGCGGATAAGAAGACATTAAGATATAGTGAGTTAAGGACAGAACTGGTGAATATTACAGATGCAGTTCTTTCAACAACATTAAAAGCACTGATTGCGGATGATATTGTATCAAGAAAATCATATGATGAGATTCCGCCAAGAGTTGAATATTCACTTACGGAAAAGGGCTTATCTGTAATGCCGATATTGCAAAGTATATGTGACTGGTCATGCGCATTTTACAAGAAAGAAACTGACAAAGAATCGAGCCAGTGCATGAAGTGCGACCATAAGTAATGGATGAAGGGAAGGTTATTGTGTGAAAAAAATAACCTTCCTTTTCAAATTAACATATATTGTGTAAAATGTTACATGGAACTGCCTAGCGGTATACTGGCAAGCAGCAATACGACATACGCAATATGCAGAAATGGAGCGGGAATTGAGCAGATTAACAATTATTACTAAGGATAAGGCTCAGGTTACAATGGAGTCTTTATATCAGGATTTAGAGAGAAGAATAGTAGCAAGTCCACCGGGATTGTGTACTATCGACCTTACGAGGTCATTTATAAAAATGTGTCTTGCACAGTCATGTGGTAAATGTGTCCCATGCCGTGTGGGACTTAGACAGCTTGCGAGACTTTTTGATGATGTGCTTGATGGTAACGCAACAGAGGAAACTCTTGATGTTATCAGGCTTACAGCAGAGGGAATCTATTATTCCGCTGACTGTGCAATCGGATATGAGGCAGCAAAGCTTGTACTAAAATGTATTGATGGCTGCGAGGATGATTTCAGGTCACATATTGAGAGAGGATTTTGTTCATGTAACAGTAACCAGCCGGTTGCATGTGTGAAGTCATGTCCGGCAGGAGTAGATATACCGGGATACATAGCACTTGTGCATGAAGGCAGATATGCAGACGCGGTTCGTCTTATAAGAAGAGACAATCCAATGCCTACAACATGCGCATATATTTGTGAGCATCCATGTGAAAACAGATGTAAGAGAACACTTATTGACGCGCCGGTCAACATCAGGGGACTTAAGAAAATGGCAGTTGATAATGCCGGTGATGTTCCGGTTCCGGCATGTAATGAGCCAACAGGTAAGAAGGTTGCAATAATCGGTGGTGGTCCGGGGGGACTCAGTGCCGCATATTATCTGGCTCTTATGGGACATAAGGTTACTATATTTGAGCAGAGAAAGCAGCTTGGTGGAATGTTAAGATACGGAATTCCTAACTACAGACTTCCAAGAAAAAAGCTGGATGCGGAGATTAACGCTATATTGTCTACAGGAATAGAAGTTAAGAAAAATATAAGCGTAGGAACAGACATTACGCTTGAGGATATTAATAAAGAATATAATGCAGTATACATTTCTATCGGAGCACACGCAGACAAGAAGATTGGAATTGATGGTGAGGATGCTACAACAGGCGTAACATCAGCAGTAGAAATGCTTCGTGCAATTGGTGATGATGAGATGCCTGACTATACCGGCAAGCGAGTGGTTGTTATTGGCGGTGGAAATGTAGCAATGGATGTTGCCCGTTCTTCTGTAAGATTAGGTGCTGAGAAAGTAAGCATTGTATATAGAAGAAGAAAAGCCGACATGACGGCACTTCCGGAAGAGGTTGAAGGTGCAGAGGCAGAGGGCTGCGATGTTCTTGAACTTATGTCACCAGTTAGAATAGAGAAAGATGAAAATGACGCAGCAGTTGGTTTATGGGTTCAGCCACAGATGATAAGCAGGATAAAAGGTGGCAGACCATCACCTAAGACTGCAGCTAAGGACGAGGTTCTTATTCCTTGCGACCTTATTGTAGTTGCCATCGGACAGGGTATCGAAACAAGATATTTTGAGGAGCATGGCGTTACAGTCAAGAGAGGAACAATTGAGGCACTTGATACAAGTGAGATTAAAGAACGTAAAGGAATATTTGCAGGAGGAGACTGCGTAACAGGACCTGCAACAGTAATCAGGGCTATAGCAGCCGGAAAGGTTGCGGCAGCCAACATTGATGAATATCTTGGCTACCATCACGAGATAACTTCAGATGTAGAGATACCTTATGCCGGATATGAGGACAAGGTACCTTGCGGACGAGTTGAGGTTGCACTGCGTGATGCCGCAGACAGAAAGAAAGACTTTGAACCTATTGAATATGGATTTTCATGCGAGGAAGCATGTCAGGAATCTGGACGCTGCTTAAGATGTGATCATTTTGGATTTGGTTCATTCAGAGGAGGCAGAGAGAAACAATGGTAAATTTAACAATTAATGGTAAAGCTGTATCAGTAAAAGAAGGAACTACCATTCTTGAAGCTGCCAAAACAATAGGAGAGACAATACCTACACTCTGCTATCTCAAAGAAGTCAACGCAATTGGTGCATGTCGTGTATGTGTTGTTGAAGTAGAAGGTACTGACAGATGTGTTACAGCATGTAATAACTTCGTAGAAGAAGGCATGGTTGTCTACACTAATTCAAGAAAAGTGCGTACAACAAGAAAGACTAATGTAAAGCTCATACTTTCACAGCATGATTACAAATGTGGTACATGTATAAGAAGTGGTAACTGTGCGTTACAGTCAATTGCTAATGAACTTAATATATCAGAGATGCCATATGATTCAATCTTAGAAAAAGATAATTGGGATAAAACATTTCCACTTATCAGAGATGCCCAGAAATGTATCAAATGTATGCGTTGTGTGCAGGTGTGTGATAATATTCAGGGAATGCACATATGGGATGTTGTAAATACAGGTTCGCGTACAACTGTAAATGTGCGTGCAAACAAGAACATTGCGGAGACTGCATGTACACTTTGTGGTCAGTGTGTAAGCAACTGCCCTGTAGGTGCACTTACAGAAAGAGACGATGTCGGAATCGTGCTTGATGCAATTGAAAATGAGGATATCATTACAGTAGTACAGATTGCACCTGCAGTAAGAACAGCATGGGGCGAAGATTTTGGTATGTCTAAGGAATATGCGACAGCACAAAGACTTGTTGCAGGTCTTAGAAGAATAGGATTTGATTATATATTTGACACAACATTTGCAGCAGACATGACAATTATGGAGGAGGGGAGCGAGTTCCTTGAAAGACTTCCGGAAATCAAAGAGTCAGGACTTCCAATGTTCACATCATGCTGTCCAGGATGGGTGAAATTCGTAAAGAGCGAGTTCCCTGAGATGGCAGGCAGACTTTCAACAGCAAAGTCACCACAGCAGATGTTTGGTGCAATAACAAAGTCGTATTATGCAGAAAAGCTTGGGGTTGACCCGGAGAAGATATTCTGTGTGTCAATCATGCCTTGTCTTGCAAAAAAGGACGAGTGTACATGGGACGGCGGCAAAGATGTTGACGCAGTTCTTACAACAAGAGAAGTTGAAAGAATGTTCAAAGCATTTTTCATAAAGCCGGAAGAACTTGATGAGGATGAGTTTGATAATCCTTTAGGTGAAGGAACAGGTGCTGGCGTTATATTCGGTGCAACAGGCGGTGTTATGGAGGCGGCACTCAGAAGTGCTTACTATCTTGTGACAGGAAATAATCCTGATGCGGATGCGTTCCAGTCAGTGAGAGGTCTTGAGGGCTGGAAGGAAGCTTCATTTGACCTTAATGGGACAACTGTAAATGTGGCTGTTGCCAGCGGACTTGGCAATACAAGACACCTTATGAATGCAATAAAGAAGGGCGAGGTTCACTATGATTTCGTTGAAATCATGTCCTGTCCGGGAGGCTGTATCAACGGTGGCGGACAGCCTTACAAGGAAGACGCTGTGATGGTTGAGGAGCGCCGTCATGTGCTGTACGGGCTTGATAAGCACGATAATCTTAGATTCTCACATGAGAATCCGTCGGTTAAGCAGTGCTATGAGGAGTATTTTGAGAAACCGTTGTCACATAGGGCGCATGAAATATTACATGTGAAATAGAATTATTTTCGAGAAGGTATGTGTAGACCGGTCTGCGGATGGGGCAGTACAGGGTGTACACCTTCGGGCTGTCTTCGCTTAGCAGTAGTAAATGCCGCCATCTGCAGAGTTTTTTACAGGGTGCGAAAGCAAACGCGCTTCGCTTGAACGAGCTTTCGCACCCTGAACTTTTGCAGATGGCGGCATTAACTTCTGCACAGCTTGTCAGACTCAGGCGTACACCCTGCACTGCCCCAGCCGCAGCGGCTATATATGCCGGATTGGAAATATGATTTCATTTACGGTGTGTGTCAGGGGATGGAGTGTGATGTGGGGCTTTGTTCATTTGGGATAGTGTCAAATAGCACATGAAATCAGCGCATAAGTAGGGAAAAGCCTACTAATGTTGCTAAATGTGATGAATTAGTAGGTTTATTTAGAAGAAATTATGATGAAAATAGAGGAGAAAAAAGAAAATTGCCTACTAAATTTATGGTTTATGCGAAAATAGTAGGTTTTTTGACTGACAATAGGTGTCTAATATTGTAAACATATAAGAAAAAGACCTACTAATGTTGCTAAATATGATGAATTAGTAGGCATTTAAGGGGAAAAGAAGCATAATAAACCAACTAACAATGTAAAAAAGACTTATCAGATTGTGAAAATTGATCAAAAAGTAGGTTTAGGAGGCTTTTTATGAAGTTAAATGAATTGTCACCTGGTGAGGTGTTTTCTTATTTTGAAAAAATATGCTCTATTCCGCATGGTTCAGGGAATACCGGGATGATTGCGGATTATTGTCTGGAGTTTGCTAAGACACATGGGCTTAAGGCAAGGAAGGATACGTCTGATAATGTTGTTATATTTAAGGCTGGTTCTTCTGGATATGAGGACTGTGAGCCTGTGATTTTGCAGGGACATCTTGATATGGTGTGTGAGAAAGAGCCGGACTGCGATATTGATATGAGTGTACAGAGCATTAAGGCTTGCACTGATGGTAAGATGGTATGGGCTGATGGCACGACGCTTGGCGCTGATGATGGAATTGCAGTTGCATTTATACTGGCAGTGCTTGCTTCGGATACGATTGCGCATCCTCCAATACAGGCAGTGCTTACGAGCGATGAAGAGATTGGAATGCTTGGCGCAAGAGACCTCGACACTTCTGAACTTACAGCAAAGAGGCTTATCAATATTGATTCTGAAAATGAAGGAATATTGTATGTAAGCTGTGCTGGTGGTGTGAGGGCTGAGTGCGATATTCCGGTTGCGTATGAGGATGCTGCGGGCTGGGTGGCAGATGGTGCAATTGATGTGCAGAATGGTTCGGTATGCTTCGAAGTTAAGATAAGCGGGCTTGCCGGCGGTCATTCCGGCGTTGAGATTCACAAACAGCACACTAATGCGATAAGATTGCTTGCTTCACTTCTTTCACATGCCAGCGGGGCAGCAGATTTCCGTCTTGTGTCGCTTTCAGGTGGCGGCAAGGAAAATGCAATTCCAAAAGAAGCAAAGGCAGTTGTAAGTGTAAGAAGCTGCGATGCCACAACATTTGAACAAGGCATCAAAGAGAGTGCAGATGTGTGGATGCAGGAAATCAGTGCGACAGAGCCACATGCTAAGATTGAGGTTGGCAAGGCAGACGCTGCAGCAGACAAAGTCCTCAATTTCCATAGCACTGAAAATGTAATATATGCCCTCTGGTTAAGTCCTGATGGCGTGTACAGAATGAGTCAGGAAATCAACGGCATGGTGCAGACTTCACTTAATCTGGGTACAGCGTATCTTGAAGATGACAAGCTCGTGTACAAATATCTTATAAGAAGCAATACAGCGGCTGGAAAGAAATTATTGCTTGAGAGAGTTAATACATTTGTAAAACATTTGTCAGGAAAAGTAGTCACAATGTCGGACTATCCTGCGTGGGAATACAAGAGTGATTCGCAGTTAAGAAAGATATGCGTTGATAGCTTTACAAATGTGTACGGCCACGAACCGGAAGTGACCTCAATCCACGCCGGACTCGAATGTGGCATACTTGCCGGGAAAATGCCGGGAGTAGATATGATATCATTTGGACCGACACTTGAAAGTGTGCATACGCCTGATGAGTGTATGAATGTGGCTTCAGTGGAGCGGACCTGGGAATATCTGATGGAGATACTTAAAAGTTTATTATAAATTTGCGGGAGTGAATGAGTGACGACAGATTGCACGACATTTACTTCCGCAAATTTAGTTATATACTACAGAAAAATGGGTAGAATATGCTATATATTAACCATAAGGAGAATTAATACATGATAAAAGATGGATTTTTATACCTTGCGGCACTTATATTTGCAGCCGCAGTATTAGTAAATCTACCTAAGATTTTTAAAGGAAAAAAGGCGCAGGTGTTCTTTAATTTTGCACCGCCGATTGTACTTATATACCTGGGGCTTATGCTGCTTTGCACAATGAAAGTGTGGGACCTTAGTGCAACAAGCGCTGTGTACAAATCAGTCAAGAACCCGATATTATATGCGATGCTTTTCATAATGCTGCTTCGATGTGATTTGAAGAAAATCATCAAGCTTGGACCTAAAATGCTTATCGGTTTCTTCGCAGCAACTTTGTCAATCGGACTTGGATTCTTCGTTTCATATGCGATATTCCACCAGCTCTTAGGCGCAGGTTCATGGAAAGCACTCGGCGCGCTGTGCGGAAGCTGGATGGGCGGCGGCGGCAATATGCTCGCAATCCAGGCAGCACTTGATGTTGACGAAGCAACAATGGCTTACGCCCTTGTTATGGATTCAATCTGCGCGACACTTTATGTAATGTTCCTTCTGTGGGCAATCGGAAATCACGAGAAGTTCAACAAATGGACAAAGGCAGACACAAGCATAATCGACGGCGTTGGAGCTGCACTCGAAGAGGAAGCAAAAGCCAACACAAAGCCTCTCGTATGGCAGAACATCATTCTTCTGCTCGGTTCAGGACTCTTAGTATCGGCAGTTTCAATGGAATTTGGCAGCATGATTAATGCACATTTATCATTCTTTGACAGCACAACATGGACAGTCCTTATCGTATCAGTGCTTGGTATCGTATTCGCCCTGACACCATTTGGCAAGATTAAGGGAACGGAGGAGATTTCAAATGTAATGCTTTATATAGTCATTGCCTTAATCGCTTCAAGAGCAGACCTTGGAGCAGTCGGCAATGCCCCAATATGGCTTCTCGCAGGATTCGTAATCCTCCTTATTCATGTGGCAATCATGATTGCACTTGCGAAGATATTGAAACTCGACATCTTCACATGCAGTGTTGCTTCCCTCGCCAACATTGGCGGAACAGCAACAGCACCGGTCCTCGCCGGCGCATACTCAAATGCCCTCGTACCAGTTGGTATCATGATGGCGCTGCTCGGCTATGTCATCGGAACCGGCGGCGGCCTGGTTGTGGCCAATCTGATGAGTATATTTGGGTAGATTTTAATGGAATAATTGATGGAGTGGATAGCACTTCGGCAGTAGATGGGTACTGTTGGGGTGCTGTTTTTTTATAATTATAAATGTGATTGGTTTGCAATGCAATAAACTTATAGTATAATATTTTTAATAAATGTGAAATGTGGAGGGAATGACCATTAGTAAATTATATTATCAGAGTATTGACTTGCAGCAGACAGGTATGCGATTAAAGAAAATGCTTGAATCATCAGGTTACACACCTAAAATGATACAGGAATATCTGCATTTATCCTGTGTTCAGCCAATTTACAGGTGGTATAAAGGTTTGATATTGCCATCAGTAGATCATTTATTAATGCTTAGTGAATTGTTAAATGTTCACATGGAAGAATTTCTTGTGAAGAAAAGTGAAATATCAATGTTGTACGATATACCAAAACAATATTCAGAGACGTCAATGCGCAGATGTATGATATATTATAATAGAATACATAAATATGCAGCGTAGTCGAGTATTGGACTAACAGTCCAATGAAAAATATATTGACAAATGATATCCTCTTATTATAACCCGCGTGGGAAATATAATAGGAGGATTTTTTATGGATAGAAAGATTGATGTGATTAGTGGTGTCGAGGGAAAGGGTATAGTAATTATTCATGATGTGATATTTAAAGAAAAAAGGTATGTTAAATGGAAAGAAGTTAAGGCATATTTAAAAAGATATGTGGGAGATGTATATAAGGTTTTATTATCGAAAGATAGTATATATATTGGACAAGATTTTCCTAATGAATTCACAGGTTCTGCATACACATATACGCTTAAAGGGGCAAATGTTAAAGCCAAAGCAAACGCGGTTCAAGGAATACCAGAGATGATTGAGATTGCCACAGGAGGTAATTATAGAGAAAATGATGAGGAAAAACATAATCGAGATGCAAAGTATGGCTGGTATAGATTTGATTCTTATTTTGCTATTCCTGTATATGATAATGATGGGGAGATTGATTATTATAATGTGTTTCATGCGTCATTATTAGTCAGACATGACGAAGATGGGAAAAAGTATTTATATGATGTTATAGACATAAAAAAAGAAACGAGCTACCCGCTTGAGCAATAATGCTGTACACGACAAAAAACCCATTTCCTATAGATATATTATAAAATATATCTGTAATAGTCAAGAGAAATCATAAAATATAGTGATTTGAAATTACAGAGTGGAGAACAAATATGATACCATTAATCAATAAAAAAGATACAGGATTGAATATACGCAGGCTTATGGATAAGTATAAGCTGACAGTAAGAGATGTACAGGAATATCTGGAATTAGGAAGTCAGCAGAGTATATATCATTGGCTGAATGGAATAAGTATGCCAACAATAGATAATCTGTATATGTTAAGTTATTTATTTGGTGTTCCAATAGATGATATCGTGTGTGGGAACAGACCAGAATTGAAAAAAGACAGTAGTATAGATAGGAGGATTTTAATATATTATAATTTAATCAGGAAATATGTAGCGTGATTATTATACTACAGGTTCAATGACAAATGTATTTATATACCTTAATGTATTAGATAGAAATAATGTATTAAGGAGGAAATATATATGAATGAAGGAATTCTGATAGCATATGATGACAGACGTTATTGTTGGAGTGATATGATATCAATAGAAAATAGAATGACTGATATTTTGAAACAATGTGGAATGAAACATGTAGAGGGGCATTTAATTTATGAGCCAGAGAATCCTGCAATGAGAGACGATATTATGTATGATGCCCATCAGTTACTTACTCAATATGAATGGATTAAGAAAGCCAGTATACGAATACTTATAATAAATAAAATAATTAATATTCCATTAAGTGATGTTGATTGCTCTGACATGACGGAACCAAGATCTGAAAAATATAAGTATTATGAGGATTTTTATAAACAAACAGGTAACATGGCGCATGATATATTAATTGATGAGAATAATCGAATTGTAGATGGATATATTTCATTTCTTCTTGTAAATAAATATAAAAAAGATATGAAAATGTGGCAAAAGCCTGATATATACAGAGTTAATTCTTCAGTTCTACACAAAAAAATTGTTATTGGACGACATGTTAATGTATCTGGATCAGATATATCAATAAGAGGTCCACAGTATTTTAAATGGATATATGATAAAAAGGATCCGGTTGTTCCAGGAGATATATTAAAGGTGGATACAAGAAAAGGAGATGCATACATAGTTGTGGAGAAGATTGACTACATAGCAGGTGCGAAAAACTGTGCTCAATTCAAGAAAGTTATTGAACATATGGGGATAAAGATGGAAGATTAGTGCAGAACGTAATAATTAATATAGGTATTGGTAGCATTCTGACAGTGAGTTGTCGTCACTGCTGGGATGCTTTTTGTATATTAGGCGAATGAAGAAAATAAAATTATATTGAGATAATATGATTCCTTTCGACAAAATGTGACATAACAGGGGTGGTAATATGTATATATAATAAATGAGGAGGATATAATTATGATATATTTTGTGGAAAATTATGTAAAAAAGGCAATTGAGTTAATAGATGAAAAAAGCAAGGCTGACGAATTAAAGGCATTTACAGATGTAAGTGATATTAATAAAACGATTGAAAATTTACAAATAAGTCCAGCTTATAGGCATTATGGCATTCAATTAGATGAAAGATTAAGAAGGGATTATCCAAGTATAGAAAAGTTACAAGAATTGGGTAGAAATATGGCTAATAATAGAGGTAATAACAATATAAAGTACGATGTTGTTTCTGCAATTATTGCTGACTTAAATGCAGATAAATATGGAATATATGTTGATGTGCTTCTCAAATATGGGGTTATAAATGATATGAAGAAGTTTATAGACAAAGTAGACTGATATGAAAAATAGCTGAGGAATAGTGATTATATTTTCACTTCGATTAAAAATAAATGTTAAATAGATTACTTTTTGAACAATTGACAGTATGAGCATTAATGTTGTGATGTTGCTTTTTGAGATATGATTACAGGAGGAGAAGATGTTTGATTCAGCGAATGAATATTTATTGGATTTTGCCCAAAATGAAAGATGTAATAAGTGGATAGCTAAGGTTATAAAGACCTTTTTGCAGAAAGAAGCAGATACACATATTATAGAGCTAGCAGAGGATCTTTTACAGATATCACAATATGTGTTAATAGATGATTGTAATAAAACAATTGATAATAAAACCAGCAAAGTGTGTTTAAAAGAATTGATTCATAATTCTGGTGTGAATGCATTAGCAGATAATCAGATTATTAAGTTTACACCGCAGGTAAATATTATTTATGGATTAAACGGAACTGGTAAAAGTAGCTATTTTAGAATACTAAATGAAATGATTGGTGGAGCAAATCCTACAGAGATTCGTCCTAATATTTATAGAAATGATATAGAGCCAATATCAGTTAGTGTCAAATATGTTTTAGGAACAAGCGAAAAACAAGTAATGTGGGATGGTTCATTTAGAGGGATTGATGATTTAAAAACATTAAGAGTTTTTGATTCATTCTATACAAGAGCTCTTTTAAAGAAAAGGAATTCAGATGAATTAGTTGTCAAACCATATGGTCTAAATTTGTTTGCTGATTTAATTGAGTATATTGACGAAATTTCAGAAAAAGCTTATGAAATAATACAATACAGAATTTCAGAGTGTGCGGAAATTAAATCTAAAGATATGGAAGAAGAAATTTTTCGTACTATACAAAAAGATGAGTATTCGGAAGATGATATAATTATAATAAAAAATATTTTAAATGCAAATTCAGTAACTTATGATAAAATTCAGGAACAAGAGAAAATTGTTAATGATCTTAAGATAGGGAACCCAAAGGATAAAATTGTAAATCTAAAATCGCAGATTATTTATATAGATAAAATAAAAAAATTTATAGAAAGTTCTGTTAAAATTGCAAACGAGTTTATAAAATCAGTAAATGAGCAGATTAAAGTATATATAAATAAAAAGAAACAATCAGATGAATATAAGAAAAAACTTGAAATTCTACATAGTATTCCAGACACTGATTCTCAATTATGGAAAGAATTTATAGCTAAAGGAATGGAATACAAAAATGTGAGTGGTATTATGGAATGTCCGTTTTGTCATCAGCCATTATCAGCACATGCCAATGATATATTAGATTCGTATGTGTTATTTTTAGATAACAAAGCCCAGTTAGAATTAAATATGGTGGAAAATAATTTGAACAGCATTTTTAGGGAAATAGAAATGTGGAATTTAAATTGTAACATAGAAGATGAAAAATGGCCAGATAATTTAAAAACAGATGTGGAGGCTGTATTAAAAAAGCTCGTTTCGATACAAGGATATTTACAAAAAAGAATTATAGAAAAAAATGTCAAAGATACAGAAAAATTTGATGGTAAAAATTTAATATCAAAAATAGAACAGTATCTTATAGAACTTCAATCTCAAGTTGAGGCGTTAAGCAATGAAGCAAATGGTAAAACAACAGCACTTTCTAATGCGGAGAAAATTCTTAAGAAAATGAAATCTATTTATGCAGTTCAGTCTCAAAAAATAGAAATAGAAAAGAATATTAAAATAAAAAAATGGGCATTAGAAAAGAGAAAAGTTGTGACAGAATTAGCAACTCAAAAGCAGAAAATATCTTCGTTAAGTAAGAAAGCACATAATGAATTATTGACTGAACAGTTGCAAACGGTTTTTGCTGAAAATCTTGTAAAATTAAATGTTCGTAACATTGAAATTGAATTACATGGTAAAAATAATAAGGGAATACAGCAAACAGAATTGACGATAAAAAGTAATAAAGATGTAACTACAATTTTAAGTGAGGGAGAACAAAAAGCAACTGCATTGGCGCTTTTTTTAGCAGAAATATTCTTGTCTCATAATAAGAGTACTATTGTATTTGATGATCCTGTTAATAGCTTAGATCATAGAATGATGCAAGCTCTGGCAGATATGTTAATGAATGTTGAAAATCAAATAATTGTTTTTACACACAATAAAATGTTTTTAGATTGTTTTGAATGTACTAAATATGGACATATTTGTAAGGGTATTAATTCGGCTTGCAGTAGTAATAAAGGAAAACATATTTATCTTTATGAGACTAGTTCAGAAGGTCAAAACCGCAAAGGAGTGATAATTGAAAAACAATCTCAAAATTTAAGATTTTACCTAAGGGATCTGGATAATATGTTAAAAGATTCGCCATTTACAAAATATGATGATGCAGCAATAAAATTAAGACGTGGAGTTGAAACTGCAATAGATGAAATTGTTTTTAATAAACAGGTACCTACCAAATTAAGTAATAAGAATAGCAGGATTAATTGGTCTGAACTTAAAAAGCTTTGCAATGATGAGATGTTAATTGATGGATTGAAATATATACATGATAGAGTGTCTGGTGGTGATTTACACAATGGATCAGAACGGGAGAATAATCCACTTGATAAAGAGGAAATTGAGCAGCTATATGAAAAATTAAAACAATTGTGTAATTTTGATTAACATCTTTTTAAGAAGTTTGTAGATATTTTTATTTGCTAGGGGTGCACCTTTATACCTGATTATTTATAGGTAGGGGTGCACCTTTTTCATAGGAAAAGTATTTGCGGAGGTTTTTATAAACAGGTCGCTGTATTATATTTATTATTTATTTAATCTTTCATTGCAACTAACCATAATAAATAATATAATTAGTATAATAATTGTCAGTAAAAATGGAGTACCAGTATGGATAAAAGAGATGAATTGCGATTAGGATTTGAGACAGCATATATAGACGGTTCGGTTGCATCGAACAGCTTATATAGCCCACAGTTTGTATCTAATAATTATAAGGATGGGAAGAAGGTTTTATCTTCTATTGAAGATGAACTTTTAAGATGCGATAAGTTTCAGATTAGTGTTGCGTTCATTACTTTGGGTGGAATTACGCCATTACTTCAGACGTTGAAAGAATTAGAAAAGAAAAATATTCCAGGCGAAATTCTTACTACTAATTATTTGAATTTTAGTGAACCTAAAGCTTTAGAGAAGCTTAATGGATTATCAAATATTACCTTGAAAATGTATGATGCACAAGAAGCAGGCGAAGGCTTTCATACAAAGGGATATATTTTTAAAACTGATGAAGTGTATCGTATTATCATTGGAAGTTCGAATATAACAAGTGCGGCACTTACTAGAAATCAGGAGTGGAATACTAAGCTTGTCTCAACCGAGCAGGGAGAGATGGCAAAGGAGATAGTTGCTGAGTTTAATAGATTGTGGAATTCCCAGTATGCTTTAGATTTTAATGAATTTTATGAGAATTATAAAGAACAATATAAAATTATTAAACATCAGAGAGATATAGCCAGGAAAGACCAGATTGTTTCTATTGAAAAATATAGATTAAAACCTAATAGTATGCAGGTTGGATTTATTACAAATCTTAAGAAGATTCTGGAAGCAGGAGAAGACAGGGCTCTTCTTATATCTGCGACAGGAACAGGAAAAACGTACGCTTCCGCATTTGCAATGAGAGAACTTGGATTTAAGAGAGTGTTATTTTTAGTTCATAGGGGACAGCTTGCAAGACAGACTAAGAAATCTTACGAAAAGGTGTTTGCAAAATCTGTTTCTATGGGTTTAGTTGGTGCTGGTTATCATGAATATGATGCGGATTATGTATTTGCTACGGTCCAGACATTAAATCGTGATGAACATTTGCTTCAATATGATAAGGATTCGTTTGATTGTATTGTGTTGGACGAGGCACATCATGTAACTGCTGATACATATCAGAAGATTATGAAACATTTTTCGCCTAAGCTTTGGCTTGGAATGACAGCAACTCCTGATAAGCGTGATGACAATGTTGCAGGCAGAAATGTTTATGAGTTATTTAATTATCAGATTGCTTATGAGATACGTTTGCAGCAGGCCATGGAAGAAAACCTGTTATGTCCGTTTCATTATTTTGGAATTACTGATTTGTCTATAGTTGGAGATGATAAAGATAATCGTGATTTTAGTATGTTAACAAGTGATGAACGTGTGAAACATATAATCCAGCAGGCAAATTACTATGGATATAGTGGAGAAAAGGTTAAAGGACTTATATTCTGTAGCAGTATCAAAGAAACACAGGAATTATCATATAAGTTTAACAATATAGTTAATCCGGATACAGGGGAATATTTTAGGACAATAGCATTGAATGGTGATGCTAATGAACGGGAAAGACAGGATGCATTTGAAAGACTTGCAATGAATGAGAGTGAGGCAAATGTCCATAAGCAGCCATTAGACTATATATTTTCTGTAGAAATATTGAATGAGGGTGTTGATATTGTGGAGGTCAATCAGGTTATTATGCTCAGACCAACACAATCGCCAATAGTATTTATTCAGCAGTTGGGACGAGGGCTAAGAAAGGCTGATGGTAAAGAATATGTTGTAATTCTTGATTTTATTGGTAATTACAATAATAATTTCATGATTCCAATAGCATTATCAGGGGATAGAACTTACAATAAAGACAATATTCGTAGATATATAATGGAAGGTGGAAGAATTATTCCAGGCGCATCTACAGTGCATTTTGATGAAATAAGCAAAAAGAGAATATTTGCATCTGTCGATAATGCTAATTTCAGTGATATTAAGCTGATAAAAGAAAATTATACAAATCTTAAGAATAAATTGGGAAGAATACCGGCACTCAAGGATTTTGATGATTATGGGGAAATGGATGTTATACGAATTTTCGATAATAACAGCCTCGGTTCATATTATAAATTCTTAGTAAAATACGAGAAGGATTATAAGATCCGTTTGTCACAGGAAGAAGAAAAGATAGTTGAATTTATTTCAAAGAAATTGGCAAATGGTAAGAGAATACAGGAGTTGCAATTATTAAAGAGAACACTTCTATATGCAAATGGGTTATCAAAATGTGGATTATTTACAGGACTATCACAGGATTTGTTGATATATGGTAAATCCATCAGTAAGGAACAGCAAGAAAATATCATAAATGTTATGACAAATGAATTCCCTGCGGGTTCAGGTAAAAAGACATATTCCCAGTGTGTCTTCATAGAAAAGGAAGGCAATGATTATAAACCAACGAAGACATTTCTTGAAATGTTATCAGATAGAGATTTTTATAATGTTATTAAGGAACTTGTTGATTTTGGCATAAGCAGATATGAAAGAGATTATAAGCAAAGCTATGATGTAACAGATTTTGTTCTTTATCAGAAATATACATATGAGGACGTGTGTCGTTTGCTTAATTGGGAACAGAACGAAGTGCCATTAAATATTGGTGGTTATAAATATGATAAGAAGACAAAAACATTTCCTGTATTTATTAATTATGATAAATCGGATGATATTAGCGATACGACAAAATATGAGGACCATTTTGTGCCAGGTTTTAGAGACCGTCTGATAGCAATATCGAAATCCGGAAGAAGTCTGCAGTCTGAAGATGTACAGAATTTTCTTAAGGCAAAAGAGCGGGGAATCAGAGTAGAGCTTTTTGTTCGTAAGAATAAAGATGATAAGATTTCTAAGGAGTTTTATTATCTGGGACATATGACAGCTAGTGGGAATACTAAAGAATTTACAATGCCCAATACACAGAAAACAGCAGTTGAAATAGAATGGATTCTTGATGTTCCTGTGCGTGAAGATATCTATGAGTATATTGTAAATTCATAAATACATACAAAATTCTGTGTATATGCAAAGAATTTTGTTACAGAAAAGAGGAAAATACATGAAAACAGTTAGGGTAGTTGCAGCAGTAATAAAGGCAGTTAATGATAAGAAAGAACCAATTTTTTTTGCAACCCAGCGAGGATATGGAGAATTCAAAGATGGCTGGGAATTTCCAGGCGGAAAAATAGAAGCAGGAGAAACACCACAGGAAGCGTTAAAACGTGAGATTATGGAAGAATTAGATACAGAAGTTAAAGTTGGAGCTTTAATCGACACAATTGAATATGATTATCCTAATTTTCATCTTTCAATGGATTGCTTCTGGTGTGAGATATTAAGCGGAGATCTGGTGTTAAAAGAGCATGAGAACGCAAAATGGCTGACTAAACAACATCTTGGAGAGGTTGAATGGCTGCCAGCTGATGTTACTTTGATAGAGAAGATAAGAGAGAATATGTAGAAATATTTATACGAAAGAAGGCGTGTTATGCAGTTACCATATTCAGATGAACTCAATATAGGCTATTTAAGTAAGTTGTTCGAGAACACATCAAATTGTTATAAGTTTTTCTGGTTTCAGGCAATTCTTGAGAAAGTAGATAGTGCTAAGTGTAGATTTACATTTGATGAATTGATTAATGAAATGATTGCTGATGCATGGTATATGGTAACCGAATATCACCTTAGATTAGGTCCGTTAGGAGTTACAGATAATCTTGAAGAAGTAGTTAAATATATTCATAAAAATTATGGATTAATATCAAATACGAAGCGAGAGAATATTATAAAATTTCTTGAAGATTCAGAGGATAAAAGAATAGCAAAATATAAATCAGATTTGACATTAAATGTTCCATATAGATTGCAGGTACCATTTTATGATGAAATTAATATTAAGCAAAGTATGTGGAATGGCTCAAAAAAGACTTTGACAGATGAAATTAACAGACAGAAAAGACTAATATATTATTTTGCTTTGATAGCTGGTCTTAAGACAGAGATTGAAATTGACAGTCTATGGTCGGATTATCTTGTAAGAAATAAGGATATTCTTAAAGGTTGGGCACAGCTTAAGTTAATTCAGTATTTACAGAATAAAAATCCAAGTGTACCAGGAATTGCAGATAAGATTGAAGCACCTTCTTCAAGAAATATAGAGAGAGTTAGAAAATACTGGAATTTGATAATTCAAATTGATCCATCTCTTAGTGATATATATGGTGATGTTGATTTGGCAGATGAAAACATTTCTGTAGATCATTTTGTACCATGGCAGTATGTAGCACACGATGAATTATGGAATTTAAACCCTACAACTAAATCTATAAACAGTAGTAAAAGCAATTTGCTTCCATCATGGAAATTATATTTCAATTCTTTAGGCAGTTTGGAATATAGAGCATACGAACTTAAGAATGAGAATGAAGCAGTTGCACACGAATTTCTGAAAATTGCGCCATATCATCTTAATAATCAGGAGATTCGTAATCAATTGTATGCAGATGGTTTGGACAAGAATACATTTATTGAAAGATTGGAACATGTGATTAAACCAGTTTATGAATCAGCCCATATGTCGGGATTTAAGGAGTGGAGTTACAATGGCGGTAAAAATATACAATAAACTTGTAAGAGATAAAATTCCAGAGATTATTGAAGCAGATGTAAAAACATGTAAAACAGAGATACTTTCTGATGAAGAATATTTAAAAATGCTGGATGCCAAGCTTGACGAAGAACTTGCAGAGTATCATAAGGATCAGAACATCGAGGAGCTTGCTGACTTAATGGAAGTTATATATGCGGCGGCAGTTGCTAGAGGGTATTCAGTCGATGAACTGGAGAAAGTAAGAGAGAAGAAGACTGAGGAAAGAGGTGGATTTAGGGAGAAGGTGCTTTTGAGGGAAGTGGAGAGTGAGGATAATGTTGTAATTAGCTGGAGCAGTTTGAAAGAATTTATTAAAACAAAAATTAAAGAATTAATAATACAATACAAAGATAAAATATATAAAATATTTTATTGCGCAAATAGCGCTATGCTAATTATGGGGATACTTATAACGTTTATTGGTATGTATAGTCCCATATGTGGTGATAAACCGAATGAAGTACGAACAACAATAGGCGCAATATGTATTACAATTTGGTTTTTAATGTTTCCAACTATAAGTATGCAAGAAAAAGATAAAATAATGCAAAAATTAGGAATTCATGTAATATTATCACTAATTACAGTGTTATTATCATCAATGGGAATTTTGTATTTTTTAAAAAATATGACAAAAGGACCATTAATAAAAGATATTTTGTACTGTTTATCTGGAATATTTGTATTTTCATATATTTCATACATATTTGTTGAATTTATAAAAATGTTTTTTTGTATTGTACGAAAAATAAAAAAATTTATTTTTCCTAAAGTGAAGGAAGCATCAGGAATAGTTAATGTAATTGAGTCTATAACAACAGCAATTTTATCAATAACAACATTAGGTGCTAGCATATATGGACTGATAACATTAGTTAAACAGCTGATTGATGTTGTAATAAAATAAAAAGTATTAGTGAGGAAAATGATTATGGATATGTTAAACATTGCTTCGTTATTTGTTGCTATATTGGCTCTAATTGTAACAGTAATAGCAAATATTATATCAAATTACCATTATGTAGAATCAAAGGCTCCACAGTTAACATTCGGTCTTAGTGAGAATGAAAATGAATTATATTTAAGTATTAAAAATACAGGAGAATCAGCTGCAAAAGATATAAAAATTAATATTAATTCAATAGAAAACAATGGTGATAATAATAAAATATATAATCATTTTAAAGAGAAATTTGATTTGTTTCCAGAAGAGATAGTGCAGGGGGAAATTGCATTTTCAGGACAAAACATGATTACACAAATATTTCCACAAATTTATGTGGATGTTACATATAAGGCAATGAACAACAAAAAGACAGTTAAATATTCAAGAAATATCTCATTTTTAAAAGAAAATAAACAAACAGCTAGGGATAAAAGTTTTGTTGATATAGCAGATAAACTAGATTCCATCATGTATTCTGAAAATAGGATAGCAAACTATGTGGAAGGTAGAAATTTATATGCGTTTGATAGATTAAATGTTATGGCATATAGTTCGTTAAAACAAGATATGATGGATGTTATGTCTGTTAATAATGATAATAAAAAAAGAAAATATAAAAATAAGTGAATATATAATAAAAATTATACGAGAGAGGATATATATGTTTGGAAACGAATCCAAGAATGAAGAAATGTTGTATGGTGCATATAAAAAATTAAAATCATATTATCATTATAATAAAAATAATTTGTTTTTAAAAAAGAAAATCGCAGAATTTGAAGACGATGATTTTCAAATGAGAGAATCTATTAAAAATCTTGCAAAAATATTGGAAAATCCAGTTGCTTTTATGAGTGAAATTCAAAATTGGATTGGAAGAGTTGGGTATTATGTTTTACCTAAAACTTTTGAAACTGTACCTAATTCTGAAAATATATTTGTAACTGGTCTGACACAAGATGCTGCAGTGACAAAAGTTAATTTTTTTATCGATATGCCTATTGAATTACATTTACTAGATACATTGTGGACCGTTCTTGTTGGGAAGATAGTATTTGATAAAAAATTATTGGAAGAAAATTGTTATGGAAATTGTTTGGATAATTATGTTGTTTACAATAAGAGCAGTGATTTTTTAGAATCTATTAATTTTGATAAAAATAAGTTGTTTAAGATATATTTTAATCAATATTGTGATTGGAAAAACAATGCAATTGATGCAGCTAAGTTTTTTTATAAAGAAAAGAAGAATACAGCACTTGTGTCTCTTGATATAAAAAGTTTTTATTATTCTGTTCATTGGGATTTTAAAAATTTAAATAAATATATAGGTGAAGATAAAAGGTTGGAAAGTATATCTTCTCTCACACGAATAATGGCAAAGATTTTTGCTAAATATTCGCAAGTTTTATCTTATGTAAGAGATTTAACACAGAATATAGATAGAGATCAGAGTGTTCTTCCTATAGGACTTTTTTCATCTATGTTGTTGGCTAATTTATATTTAGCAGAGTATGATAAAAAAGTAAGTTCATTGTCAAATGTCTTATATTATGGAAGATATGTAGATGATATGCTTATTTTAATTGATACAGGGAATAATTATTTGAAGGGGAAATCAGAAGAATTTGATGATTTATTAATAAATAATAACAGTATTCTTGAAAAAAATAATGACAAGGAATATTTTTTGAGTGGATATAAAACTCTTAAAATTCAAAAAGAAAAGGTCAAAATAATTTTTTTTGAAAAAGGTAAGTCAGCAGGTTTAATAAGAAATTTAGAGAACATCAAAATGATTCCAAGCCAGATGAATATTGTACCAGATACTGAATTAAAATTAGAAGATTTTGAAGAAGCTACATATATAATTAAAAATTTTAATCAACAAACAAAATTAAGAGATTTGACGAGGCTTGAAGTTGATAGATTTAAATTAGGCTGGCATATGTCACAACTTGTAAGAAGTAATAAAAATGGAAATATAAATTTATCAACAGAAGAAAATAGAAATGTACATGCAGAAGGAGAAAAAATTGTTAATTTCTTTAAGGGAAGTAATGCATTAAATTATAATAGCAACTGGATAAATGCGTTTTATTATTTTTTATTAACAGAAAAAAGAAGTTTGAAATTGTGGAACAATTTTAAGATGAATGTTAAAGAAGCAATAAGGTATTTAAGAATTGAACATCTAGATTCAATAAAAAAAGGAAAGAATCAGCATGTCAAGTCAGTGATGAAAAAAGATTTGTTAAAAATGTTGGATATTTGCATTGCAACGGCATTAGCATTGAATCCTACATATTCAAGAAAAGAATCACCACAAGTGTTACAGTTATCAATTAAAATGCGTCATGCGAATCTCTTTAATCATTACTTAGTATCATTTCCACTGATTAACTATTTTGACGAAATTCCAGATGAATACGATTTAACTGATGTAAAAATAGAGAATTTCCAAAAATTAACAGGTGAAATAGGTGAAAGTAGAAAGTGCAGATTTTCACCTAGATTTATAAATTTTGATGAATTATTTCATTTGACATATATACGGAACATAACACGTGGAACAAATTATTTTAAAGATGAAAGAAAATATTCAGCAAATGATAAAATAAATAACATTATATCTTTTTTTTATAGAGTTAATCATATTCAAATTCCTGACGAAAAGAATTTTGAAATATCATTACAAAATGACGAAAAGTATAATGGTTATATTGTTCAAAGAATTGATTTAGGAGAATGTAAAACTCAAAATATTAAGGTAGCACTTGCTAATATTAAGTTAGATCTTGACAGATGTTGTGTGGGATTACCACAAAGTAAAGAGGTTGTATTAAATAGAACAGATTTCATAGAATTTTTAAGAAAAAGCTATGAAGAAAAAGTACAGTTCTTGTTATTACCAGAGTATTATTTACCAATTAAATGGATATCAGATGTTCTAACTTTTGTTAGAAAATCTGGTATTACAGTAATATCTGGATTACAGTATGTTACGGCAAGTGGAATAGCACATAATAATGTTGCAATTTTTCCATCTATCAAGTCTGGGAGATATCGAAACTATTCTAGTTCTTGTATGTTTATACGTGAGAAAAATGATTATGCACCAATGGAGAAAGAAGTATTGGCTTTAAAAAATTTAAAGTGTTATGATCAGGAAAAAGCATATTATCAAGTGTTCCAGCAATATGGAATAAAATATGGAATATTTTTATGTTACGAGTTTACGGATATAATGGCTCGTGCATTATATAAAAATGAAATTGATATGTTATTTGCCCCAGAAAATAATAAAGATACAGGGTATTTTGCAAGTATAATAGAATCAACTGCTCGAGATCTTCATGCATTTGTTATTCAATCTAATACATCTAATTATGGAGATTCACGCATAACAGGACCATATGGAAAAGATTATAGAAATATTGTTCAGATAAAAGGAGGGGATAGTGATAATTTGATAATAGGAACTTTAGATATTCTTGGGGTAAAAAAGTATCAAAAAGAAGAGAAGATAAATCAAGAGAAATTAATAGAAGAATATTTTAATATGAAGCTAGAAGATAAATATAAAGAATTTAAAAAATTCAATGAAAAAGAGATTAAAATCTGTAAGACATCTGCTCGATTTAAAGTACAAGAGTAAGAAAAATTTATTTAATTAAGAGGCGGGATTTCGCCATTGGCTCCTGAATGTATAGAAAAGGAATTCTTGTTTGATGAGAGACTTTATCTTGTGGTAAGTGAGCAGATGCTTCAGAAGTATTTCCCAGACAGGTATCCTCAGTGTGTTGAAGAATTTAAGAGAGGTGCGGATATTCGTGAATTTAGTGCAATGCCTTTCTGTCGGAGCCTGCCTAATATTAGACCACTTGCTTGAGAGGGAAGGGGGTACGCTGGATTGTGTGCACACATCAGGTCATTTTGACATGCATCAGCAGATGTCACAGGAGAATCTGGCGGCGTGTTTCAGCTTGTCCATGTATCTGCCACATTTGCACGAACTGAACTTATATAATGACAATAAGCTGCTGGTGTTTCCGATAAAAGATTTGACAGAAACTAATCCTGTATACATACTTACAAATAAGGATAATGCATATGTTGAAGGAATTGATGAGTTTAAGGATTTGTTGAAAAATGCGGTGAAAGACCTTGGAGTTTCTGACATGTAAGGAGGATTTTCATGAGCAATATTATTGTTTTATTAGGCAGCCCGCGTAAGGGTGGCAATACTGATCTGTTGGTTGATGCATTTGTTAAAGGTGCGGAAAAGAATAATAATGTAGAAGTTGTTTCGGTGGCGGATTATAAGGTCAACCCATGCATTGGCTGTAATTCGTGCTTTGACAGGGCTGGGCATGAATGTTTTCAGCAGGACGACATGCGGACAGTTTATGATAAGTTAAAATGTGCTGATGTGATTGTCGTTGCTTCACCAGTGTATTTTTATGGAGTGAGCGCGCAGCTTAAAGCAATTATCGACAGGTTACATACTCCTATGAGAAATGATTTCAAAGTCAAGAAGCTGGCGTTGATACTTGTTGGAGCAGCGGTTTTGCCGGAATTGTTTGATTCAATTAAGATACAGTATCAACTTGTGCTTAATTTCTTTAAGCTTGAAGATGCGGGAATGGTGCTGGTCAGAGGTGCTAAGGATAAAGGTGATGTCAGGAACACTGATGGGCTGGATGAAGCTTATCGGTTGGGATTGGCGATGGAGTGGAGAAATAATAAATTAAAGGTAACATTATTATGTATGGAGGGATATGTTTCCAATAATTGATAAAAGAGAAACCGGAATTAATATAAGAAAAATCATGGATTGTCAGGGATTGACGGCAAAACTGTTAAGCGATGGCATACATACAAAATTTTGAACAGAAAAAGCCACAATCATTGGTAGGTGATAACTGCCAGGATTGTGGCTTAATATTTAGAAGTTACTTAGCAGATATTCTTTTCTTTCTGTTTCTAATTTCTTTTTTCTTTGAATTGCTAATTTCTTTTCTTCTAGTTTGTGTTGTACAAAGGATGTGAATTTTAATTGTTCTGTAATATCTGGTAAAACAATCTTTGTCTTTTGAATAACATTAAGATGAAGATTTGGGACTCCCATTCCAACAATACTATCTTTAAATAGTTTTTTTGTATATTCACTATTTATTGCACAAAGAAGATATTCAGGTGTAACTAATTCATTTGGTCGTAGTACTGCTAGGCTAACATATACATCAAATGTTTCATCTGTATCATTTAGTGCAGCAATGCCTATTGTACCATTTTTGGCAAGAAGAATGTCGTTTCTTACAGGTGAAATCCTTTTTGATAACTGTTCGTGTAATTCATAAGGAATGTACTCTATATTTGACCAATCTATATATTCTTTTGTAACATCCTTAGAAGAAAGAAATTTTATTCCATTTCCTTCAGTTGTATATGTAGGCGTCTGATGAGTTCCATCTGTTATTAATTGACAAACGGTTTCTAGTGATGCGGAACCGTATTTTGAGGACTCAATAGTACCAAATAAGTCAGTATATTGTTGTTTTATTTTTTGATTAATATGCAAGATAGAATCATCTTCATTTTTAATTTTTTTTATTATTTCTTGATAATGTTTGAGCAAGTCTTTTTGTGTATCTTTTGTAGGAATTTGAATCAGAAGCTTTTTAATCCTCTGTGTAGAGGCACGATTGTGCCTTGAAAATTTTTCATGGATTCCTGCGACTTCAAGTGCCAATGCAAAGTAATCTGGTAAAATATCTGGATTATCCTTTATTCTGAGTACGCCACAATGGTCTGTTGGATAAAAAGGTTGTCCAGCAGGAATGATATTGACCATCCAATCTCCATCAATGCCCCATATTATTGATGGTAATGAAAAATCGGTTAGATTTTGTTTGCTAATTCTTCCAAATTCTTCAAAAACATTTGCACTGTATATTGGATATATTCCATCTGCCTCAACTTCGTCAGATAGAACTCTGTTTCCTATACATAATTCAAAAGATTTATCACTCAATTTATAGTTTACCATTCCGGGTGTTGTTTTTAATTCACGTGCTTTAATTGTCTTTATGGTTTTAGTAAAAACAGCAGAACTGAAATCTAACATATCTTTTAAATGCAAATAGTAGGCATAATCTTCTAATCCTTCAATAATACACTCTTTACCATAAAATGAATTTCTTATCATGGTAGAAATATGTTTTTGAGAATTACGATCTTGTTCGTCATATAGAAGACCACCAGGAGATAAGATTTGGATACCTTCTTGTCCTTTTCTGTTACTCCACTTGTAACCTAAAAATTTTTCTTGAGCTTTGTTTTCGTCAGGTGAATTAATGATAAGTGTTGTTTGTAAATAGCAAAGAGCAAAATATGTTAATTTTTCACGTTCTATTTCATCAACATAATCATAAAATTTATTATTGTACCAATCTGTTTGTTCAGCAGATGACAATTTGATAAATGATTTCTGTTTTGATTTGTTTATATACTCAGGTGAGGTAATAAACGATTCAACATACATTTTGAAATATTCATCATTTAACCAATATGTATAGTCGAAGCTTCTTTTTATATAAGAAAAATAAGTATCCTTTTGCATATGTATTTTTTCTAAGTACTCATTGATAATATCTTCATCTTCCCAATTTGAAAGATCGTTAGAAGCAAAAATTGAATCAATACTATCGGTTACTAAATCAAATCGTTTAGGCGGTTCACAAAATTTTTCTAAAAACAGAATAACTGTATTTGTACCTGTTGCACCAAATGTTTTACTTCCCATAACAGAAATAGCGCGTATATTAAAGTTCTTTAATATGAATTCGCGTGCGTTGATAAAACTTTCACTTTCCTTGATAAGTATCGTGTTTGGTAATATTACTGCTGCTATGCCAGAAGGTTTTAATAATTGGGCAATTCTTTCAATAAATAAGGTTTCAATTTCTGACCCATCGTTTGATATTTTGTCAAGAGTATCAAATTTATTATCTTTTAACTTAAGGTGTGGTTTAAATGATTTAACCGAGTAAGGAGGATTTGCTACTAAAATATCAAAAGATTCGGGAATAATATCTTTATCTAAATAATTCTCTAAACCATCCCCAAATATTATATTCCCATCTCCGGCACCATGCATAAAAAGGGAGATTTTGGATACACGTGCTAAACGGTAGTCTTTTTCGATACCAAATATTTTATGTTCTGCCCAATTACGATTGATTTTATAGGTGGAATCAATGGAGAGAACACCTGCATTAACTGCTTCGAATCCTTGTGTGAGAAAGTGACCTGCACCGCATGCATAATCAATCATTTTTGGGAATTCAATTCCATCAGCTTTTTTAATTATTCGTTCAATTGGCAAACTATCCCATATAAAACGAGTGATTGGAATAGGAGTGAAGAATTGACCTTCATTCTGCTTGAAACCTTTATTAAGTAATTGCTCAAATAAATCACCAAGCATCTGTACGTCATTTGAGCCAATGATGCGGTAATTCTCAAAAAGCTGGACAACTTCTACAAGAATTTTACCATTCTGGTAGAAAAGTTCTTCGTTATGAACATCCATAAACGAAAAATCGTTATTGGTATAGAATTTAAGTACACGGATAGTATTTCTTAAATCTGCAATCATTTTCTGACGTTTCTGACCAGTGTACTGTTGAACGAGATTTTCTGCATAATCATCTGCAACATAGAAGATTTCTTCACGCATGAATTTCTCCATTCCTTCCTTATGAAGACGTTGAAGCCTATCTTGTAAAGTTTCGTATGAATCAGTTCCTATTTTATACTGGAAATCGACGATATCGTTATCGCCTTTCTGGATTTCATCAACTAATTTGCATATGAAAAGAGCTACAAGTCTGTTGAAAGCATTCTCCTTATCAGACACATTGTTATGACGTAGTATTTCCTCAAATTTATTTACGACTTTATCATTTTCACTAAAATCTTTCAAATCAACTTTACGAAGTGGTTTTACGCCAATCTGATATGCTTGCGAATCGTCTCTAAAGATTATATCACCACATAATCTTTTATCATAGGTTTCATCCCAAGCAGTAAATAAGTCTTCAGTTGTGCCAGCATCACGATAGAGTAGGATAGAAGGGTCTTTCTTAGCTGTTGCTAAGATATTTGCATCATCGCTACAATCAATGGTTTCTGTTGTATAAGAAACGTTCGTGCCGTCAAAATCAGATGCATATAGTGATAACCATTTACATGAACCTTCTTGCTTCCAATATGAGAACAACTGACCTCCATCATTAAGAGTATTGTTCAATTCCTTTTTGTATTCGTTACCGGCTGTTTTACATTCAACAATAAAAAGGGTTTTACCATCAGCATCTTTTACGAGGATATCAGCAAACCCACCTTTGTCCGAGTGACCAAGTGTCCATTCTTTCTCAAGCTCAATATGTTCGGGACGATAGCCTTTGTCCATTAATCGAGTGATACATTCAAGAACAACAAAGTTCTCTGGCTGAGAAAAATTACAAGTAGTCTTTCTTGTAATCTTCATACCTTTATCTTCTGGATAATTGATTGAACCACTGCCATTGAAATCAACTTCAATTATGCAGTCGAACTGCGCATAATTTTTTTTATATACTTTTGTACGTGAGCTCTGGATATAACCAATAGCTTTAATCATCGCTTCGAGCGTATCTTTTTTTATCATTGAAGCATTCCTCCTTAACCCCAGGGGGGAGTATTATCTCTGAGACTATTTATCTTAAAGACCGATGCCCCTCACACACTTTTTTGAAAATTGTATAGGGGATTCTAGTGTCCTTTACCATATTTTATATAATATCATAGCACATAATTGCATATAACTGGCTAATATGAGATACAATGCTCTATTTATTTCTATACCAAATTATATAAATTAATGTGTATTATGCTTTTTTTTTTGAGCCTTTTCAATGGCTTTTCGTTTACGATATGCTTTTTGCTTTCGGGCATTTCGAACTTTCTGACAATCTTCGGCATCACAAAATTCCTGTCGGTTGCTCTTTCGTATTATGAATTTACCACAGTTACGACAACGAATCATAATGCCTTCTGGACGATTATCCGGTTTTCCTTTATCCTCTGGTGCAGGGAGTTCGGAAAGCATTCTTGCAAGTGTCAGCCAAGCAATATCAAATACGGAATTAATATCGGTAGAAAATTCTAATCGGTTAGTGCGAGGATCTACCTTTAATTTCATGGTGAATTCTGGGATTATGTCAATAAGTGCATTCCGTAATTCATCGTAATCGTCATATGGTGTAGTAGCAAATTCTCCAGTAGGAGATTCTTCTGCCGTATCATTTTTAATGTAATCATTATTAATTCGAATTTTTTCTATGAGATTTCCTTTTGCATCTTTATAATCTAAGCAATCAGGTATTGCAACGATAGGATGCTTATATTTATCAAAGAATGAGTAGCTCTCAAAGTATTTTCCTTCCTTGGATAAATCATATGTAGCTTCGTCATCGGCAATATAGACACATTCGAGAGCAACATAATACATGGCTGCATTATATAATTTTCCAAGGTCATCTAGGAAAGTGTTAATTTCGAATGTTCCGTCTCTTTCTATCATTTCGGCATCGAAGCTATTTATATCAAATGATTCATTCAATTCAGAATAGATGAAATCAATATTATATGGATGCATGTTATTTGTACACCATTCCATAATGAGCTGCGTATATGGAATTTTATTATCAAAGCTGTTTATCTGCATTGCAAGGTTACAAAGGCTGGCAAGCAGGCCTTGTCCAGAAAGAAAATCTTCTTTAGGGAAGATTGGTTCATATCCAGGACGGCAAAATGGTGTTGTGCAATAATCATCGCTTTTATTATTATCAATATCAAGTTCATATTTCTTGAATCGGAAAGGATGATAAATCAGTTGTCCGATACCACCGATTTCTTTAAATCCTAATATATCTGTTGTTTTATCTGCTTCTAATGGAATAGCTTCATCATTCCAGTTTAATGGCATATCATACCTCATTCCAATAGTTAATTCGCAACTATTAGCGTTACCGTAAGTTTTTGAACTACGGTTACATTATAGCTTGAAATATACTTGAAAACAATAAAAAGTTACATAAAATGATGTAACAAATTTGCACCTTAACAAATTCATACCGTTCTCAATGAACAAGCCTTTGTTACTGCAGGGACTCGTAGCTCCAAAGAGCAGTAGCAGAGAAATGACAATTGAAGAGATGGTCGCAACAAAATCTAAGAAAGTTTTGTGGGAAAAAGTCGACTTTGGAGATATAATCTATATTGAATAATTTATAAAAGGGAGATATGTTTTGCTTATGAAAAAGTATGAAATGATACCTACAGAAGAAAATTTGATAGAAACTTTGTATAATGACACAATCAGTAGAAATAAAGATATTGTCTATTTTTATGATATTTTGCAAGCACAAGAATCAGCTAGTGCAATTGCAATTGATGGAAGATGGGGAAGTGGAAAGACATTTTTTGTTAAGCAAACAAAAATGGTTATCAATGCGTTAAATTCGTTAAGTACAATGGATAAAGAAACTAAAGCAAAAGCTACAATTAAATTACCATTTCCTAAGAATGATGGGGAAAAGAAAAATTGCAGTGTAGCGGTGTATTATGATGCATGGGAAAATGATAATGATACGGAACCCGTATTATCATTAATTTATGAAATTACAAAGCAATTAAGCATAGATTTTTCATTGTCAGATATAAGCATTGTTAAAATGGCGGGAGCAATTATAGAGGCAATAAGTGGTCATAATGTTAATGGAATAAAGGATGTTCTTACATCAGAAGATCCATTTGCAAAGTTTAAAGAAGAGAAAGATACAGCACAAAAAATTAAGGATTTTTTGGCTTGTTTGTTAGCTGAAAGGGGAAATCGATTAGTTATTTTTATTGATGAATTGGATAGATGTAAACCAACTTTTGCAGTTCATCTTCTTGAACAAATAAAGCATTATATATTTGATGATAGAATTACATTTGTTTTTTCTGTTAATTTGGAACAGTTGCAACATACAATAAAGAATTATTATGGAGTAGGTTTTGATTCGTGCAGGTATTTAGATAGATTTTTTGACTTGAGAATTTCTATGCCACCAGCTAATATGGAAAAATTTTATAGTGAAATTGGGCTTGAGTCTAGATATTATGTTGATATAGTAATAAAAAGAATCATAAAGATGTATAATTTTGAATTAAGAGAAATTACTCGTTTTTATTCTCAAGTCAAAGCGGCAGTATATGAACCTACTCATGATAGAAAAATATACGATTTTTCATTTCCTGATGATAAGGGCAGACAAATTATTCTAATTTATATAGTACCTTTGTTAATAGGATTAAAAATTGCAGATATTTCGAAATATGATCAATTTATTAATGGACATAATAGCGAGCCTTTAAAAGAATTATTAGATATTGATGAGGATAATCGTTTGTTAGGAAATATGTTAAATTCTGATGAATCATTTACAAAAGAGGAAGGAAAAACGCTAAGAACAACTGATGAAATGATAGATAAATTCTATAATGCAATTTTTGTAGATCAGTATGATGGAAGAAGGTATAACACAATGTTAGGACAGTATGAGTTTACTGAGGAATCAAAAGGATTTGCTATCAGCGCATCTAGTATGTTGTCACGATTTGCAGAATTATCTTAAACAATAGGAAGGTGGGATAAAATGGAAATACCTACAGTTTTTATTTCGTATAAAAGAGATAAAGTTGATATAGTCAATAAATTGGAAGATAAAATTGCTGGACGAGCAGAAATAAAAAGAGATACAAAAGAAATTGGTGCATGGGAAAGTATAACTACATTTATGAAGAGTATAAGAATACAAGGTTTTGCGATTCTTGTTATTTCTGATAATTACTTAAAATCTGTTGCATGTATGTATGAAGTGATTCAACTTATGAAAGAGGACGATTGGTTGAATAAAACAATGATAATGTTAGCTGATGACATTAACGTTTTTGGAACAAAGGAGCAACTAGCATATATTAAATATTGGAATGATGAATATAACAACATTTCTGAGTTAATAAAATCATTACCACCAGAAACTGTAAGTAGTCAGTCAGAAGAGTTGAAGAAGATATCAAGAATAAAAGATGAAATAGGTTCGTTTTTACATATTATTTCAGATAGAAATATTCCGATAGATGATGTTTATGAACAAATTAATCTACGTTTGGAGAAATATAATGTACAAAAAACACAAGAGGATACATTGGAAACTGTAAGATTAGGTAGAGATGCAATCGCATTACTAATTACCGTTTGTAATGCTTCGGGTATATTACAAGTTTCATCGTCTTTAGAATTATATTCAATTTCAATAGACCAAACTGATTTTGTTGATTGTAGTTCATTAGATAATAGAACAATTGCAAAATGGAATGAAGCACTGACAAAATTAGAGTATTATGGGTTGATTATTACAGAAAATAATTTTTTATATCGTGTAACGCAAAATGGATATAAGGCTGCTGCTGATTTAGAAAAGCAAATTGGCACAGAAAAGATTAAATGTAACAATTGTAATTATCATGGCACTTCGTATAAAAAGAATGAATGTCCAATATGTAAGAGTGAGATTGCAGAAAAAGAGTAAATTGTTTTTGATGCAATTAAGAAAATCCAGAAGTAACTGTAATTTTAGAGAAAAAATAAATTATCACAAAACACCCGAAAACCTTGCAAAACAGGGCGTTTCCGGGCAAATTAAGGAGAAACAAAACAATGATAAAAATACTTTTCATCTGCCACGGCAATATCTGCCGAAGCACTATGGCAGAAAGCGTTATGACATATTTAGTTGAAAAAGAGGGACTTGCTGATAGGTTCTATATTAATTCGGCGGCGACAAGCCGCGAGGAGATTGGTAATGGGGTGCATCATGGCACTGTTGCCAAGTTAAAGAAAGAAGGAATTCCGGTGATTCCTCACAGGGCAGTGCAGATGACTCTGAATGATTATGAGGAATATGATTACCTTATTGGAATGGACACGGAGAATATCCGTAATATGCAGAGAATATCAGGTGGAGATCCTGATGAAAAGATATATAAGCTGCTTACTTTTGCAGGAAGCGGACTTGATGTGGCAGACCCGTGGTATACGGGAGATTTTGAGGCAACTTACAGGGATGTTCTGGCAGGCTGCAAAGGACTGCTTGAATGCCTTAAGGAAGAATTGTAGGCGGTTGCAGGCGGATTGCTGTAGCAAGTGCCACGGCAATATATGTGAATAAAAAGGGTCGAGCAAGGCAGGCTGTCTTCTTCTGGGACAGCCTACCTTGCCCGACAGCCACTACCTATAGGTTGTTACCTACCTACCATGGCAGAATATACATATTCCTCTGGTAAGAACCGAATACAGTGGCAGTTGTCTTAAGCTCTGCGCCGAGACGGCGGAAAGATGAATTGCTGGCGATGTTGTCCGGGTGGGCTACGGCGAGGATTGTGTCGATGCCACGGTTGCGGGCAATTGAACAGAGGCGCTTGTTAAGCTCACACATAAGGTTGTGACCGCGGAAGTCAGGGTGAACCATGCATCGTCCGACTTCAGCTACATTTGTAGAACGAATGTCGAGACCGAGCTTTTCAGCTTCCTCAGCAAATTCATGTTCATTAAAGAAAAGGGCGCTGGCGGCAACAAGTTCATTATCGTCATTAAATGCACCTAAGAAGCATGTCCAGTCAGTATCAAAGAAATGTGAGCGTTCAATATCATCAATAGGAATCCACCATTCCGGAACAGGAAGAGCATTTTCTATAGTATATATAAGCTGTTCAAGGGCAGCCTTATCATTTTTATCTAATACACGGATATTCATAGCAATCTCCTATACACTTAAATTCAGAATCACCTTAATATATGTAAGTTATAATCCTAATCCACCACATTATAATATGTATGTAACTCAAAATCAAAATATTTTTAAATTCGCGGGCAGAATATTAAGCAGGCACAAATTAATGCCGATATACATTTACAAGACATATTGCTTCTTGATTATTTATAAAAATATATATTTAGATAGATTTTTTTTATTTAGGGCTTTTAAATTTCCTTTTTTATGTATATAATGGTGATTAGCCATGGGTACACATGGCTTCTATTGACTTTTGATTTTATGTTTTATCTGAATATATCGGACATGCAGAAGGTCCGCATTGTTTTATAAGAAAGGGGAATTATCATGTTATCAACAGATATTGGTATAGATTTAGGTACTGCAAGTATCCTCGTATATATTAAAGGCAAAGGCGTTGTTCTTAAAGAGCCTTCAGTTGTTGCATTTGACAGGGATACTAATAAGATTAAGGCTATCGGTGAGGAAGCAAGACTGATGCTTGGTAGAACACCAGGCAACATCGTTGCTGTAAGACCTCTTCGTCAGGGCGTTATCTCTGATTACACTGTAACTGAGAAGATGCTTAAGTACTTTATCCAGAAGGCTATCGGCAAGAGAATGCTTAAGAAGCCTAGAATCAGTGTATGCGTACCTTCAGGTGTTACTGAGGTTGAGAAGAAGGCGGTTGAGGATGCTACTCTTCAGGCAGGCGCAAGAGAGGTTGCTATTATTGAAGAGCCTATCGCAGCAGCTATCGGTGCAGGTATTGATATTTCAAGACCATGCGGTAATATGATTGTTGATATCGGTGGTGGTACAACTGATATCGCTGTTATCTCTTTAGGAGGAACTGTTGTAAGTACTTCTATTAAGATTGCCGGAGATGATTTTGATGAAGCTATCGTAAGATACATGAGAAAGAAGCATAATCTTCTTATCGGTGAGAGAACCGCAGAAGATATTAAGATTAAGGTTGGTTCTGCTTATCCTAAGGCAGAAGTTACAACTATGAATGTACGAGGAAGAAACCTTGTAACAGGTCTTCCTAAGACTGTAGAGGTAAGCTCAGAGGAGACAGAGGAAGCTTTAAGAGAGGCAACTTCACAGATTGTTGAAGCTGTTCACAGCGTTCTTGAGAAGACTCCACCAGAACTTGCATCTGATATTGCAGACAGAGGAATTGTCCTTACAGGAGGCGGAAGTCTTCTTTCAGGACTTGAGGATTTAATTGAAGCCAAGACAGGAATTAATACTATGACAGCCGAAGATCCAATGACATGTGTTGCTATTGGTACAGGTAAGTTTATTGAGTTCCTTGCAGGCTACAGAGACGAAGTTAAGTAATTTTCTTGAATAATAATAATATTTAACATAAAGGAGATAACAGATTGGATTACGAGTCTGTGAAATATGTAGAGGGCTTTGTGGAGAATATTATCTTCAGGAATGAAGACAATGGATATACGGTTTTTAATATTGTATATGATGATGAAGAAATCACCTGTGTTGGAGTGTTAAGCTATATCAACACAGGTGAATTTATTACTGCACAAGGCGAATTTGTTAAGCATGCAGTTTACTACATGCAATTTAAAGTCACATCTTATGAGTTCAGGGCGCCGGATGATGCTGCATCCGTAAGACGTTATCTAAGCTCCGGGGCAATCAAGGGTATCGGCGAGAAGATGGCTGAACGAATAGTTAAGACATTTGGCGATGATACATTCAGGATTATGGAAGAAGAACCGGAGCGTCTGGCTGAGATTAAAGGAATAAGCATGTCTAAAGCTATGGATATAGCGAACCAGCTTATTGACAAGAAAGATATCAGAAAAGCAATGATGTTTCTTCAGCGTTATGGAATCCAGATGAATCTTGCCAACAAAATATTTAAGCGTTATGGAAACGACATTTATAATATTCTTGAACAGAATCCGTACAGGCTTGCTGATGACATAGAGGGTGTCGGTTTTAGGACGGCTGATGAGATTGCTTCGCGTGCCGGAATCAAGATTGATTCTGAATTCAGGATTAAGAGCGGAATATTTTATGTGCTTAACCAGGCGACAATGCAGGGACACACATATCTTCCGTATGATAAGCTTGTGCGTCAGGTCAACGAACTGCTTTTGATTGATGTCCAGGACTATGACAAATATCTTATGGACCTGACAATGGATAAGAAGATAGTTGTCAAGGTTAAGGATAATGTAAAATGTGTCTATGCCCGCATGTATTACAACATGGAAGCAAATGTTGCAGCGATGCTTAACAATCTTGATGTCCAGATTGAGGAAGACCAGAAATTCATAGATGACAGGATTGCAAGGATTGAGGATAAAGAAGGCATAAATCTTGATGATATCCAGAAAGAGGCTGTTGCGAAAGCGGTAAGAAACGGGCTTGTTGTTATTACTGGCGGACCGGGAACCGGTAAGACTACAACTATTAATACAATAATCAAATATTTTGAGCTGGAAGGTCTGGAAATCAGGCTGGCAGCGCCTACGGGACGTGCAGCCAAGAGAATGACTGAGGCGTGCGGTTATGAAGCACAGACTATCCACAGAATGTTAGAGATAAGCGGCGGCGTGCCGGATGGTGACAGAAAGTCGGCAGCAGGTCTGTCTATGTTCTTTGAAAGAAATGAAGATAATCCGCTTGAGGCTGATGTTATTATTGTTGATGAGATGTCGATGGTGGACATAAGCATTATGAATTCACTTCTTAAAGCTGTTTCGATTGGAACGAAACTGATTCTTGTAGGTGATGTGGATCAGCTTCCAAGTGTCGGCCCGGGAAATGTACTTAAAGACATTATAGAATCCGGATGTTTTCCGGTTGTTAAGCTGGAGAGAATATTCAGACAGGCGGCACAGAGCGAGATTATTATTAATGCCCATAAGATAAACAGGGGTGAGGAGGTCGTGCTTAACAAGTACAGCAAGGATTTTCTCTTTGTTCACAGAAACGGCGCTGACAATATTATAAATGCGATGAAAACGCTTATTAAGGACAAACTTCCGGACTATGTAGGTGCCGATGTGTATGACCTTCAGATTCTTACTCCATCGCGAAAATCTAATGTCGGAGTTGAACGTCTTAATAAGATTATGCAGGATTTTCTTAATCCGGCTGATGCTATCAAGCAGGAAAGACAGGTCGGTGATGTTACTTTCCGTGAAGGTGATAAGGTTATGCAGATTAAGAATGATTATCAGCTTGCATGGGAAAAACGAAGCAGATACGGTATTCCAACAGAACAGGGAACGGGCGCATTTAACGGAGATACCGGAGTTATAGAGAGAATAAGCACATTTGATGAGAATGTAACTGTGAAATTCGAAGATGGCAGATTCGTTACTTATGAATTCTCTCAGCTTGATGAGCTTGAACTTGCGTATGCGATTACGGTTCATAAATCACAGGGAAGTGAGTACCCGGCGGTTATTATTCCGATGTCGCAGGGGCCAAGAATGCTGATGAACAGGAATATTCTGTATACGGCAGTTACAAGAGCAAGGAAATGTGTATGTCTCGTTGGAGAAGAGAAAATATTCAGGCTTATGGCTGGCAATGTATCAGAGTCAAAACGATATTCTTCACTCACAGACAGGATTGAAGAAATCAGACATATTGAAGATTTCGGACAATGATAATTGATATGTTTATATGTGATAATGATGACAATAATGGGGGATTATGAATTATAAGAAGGTATTAAGAGAGGTGGTTAATGCAGTACTTCCGCCGGCGTGTCCTGTATGTGGCAGACCGGCGCCATTTGCAGCTGGCAGGCGGGTTGATATATGTCCTGAATGTATGCAGAAGGTGAGTTATGTAGATGAACCTTTCTGTTTAAAATGCGGAAAGCCAGTGCAGAGTGATGAAGCAGAATACTGCAATGACTGCAGCAGGCATGTGCATGTGTATGACCAGGCATGCTCGGTTTATGAGTATTCTAAGGATGTCAAGAATTCAATATACAGATTCAAATATCATAATAAGCAGGAATACGCTGGTGTATATGCAAAGCAGATGGCAGACAGATGTGGCATGATGATACGCAGATGGTCACCAGATGTGATAATACCTGTTCCAATCCACATTTCAAGATTGAAAATGCGTGGATATAATCAGGCGGGACTGATTGCTGAGGCACTTGGCAGGATAATCGGAATCCCCATTGATGATGAGGCTTTAGTCAGAGTAATTAAGACAGCTCCGATGAAGGAACTTAGCAATCGGGAGCGTGTTAAAAATCTTCAAAATGCTTTTCAAGCAGATGAGAAAGTTGTAAGATATAAAAAGGTATTGATTGTTGATGATATATATACTACGGGAGCAACATTTGATGCATGTGCTGCTGTATTAAAGCAGGCAGGTGTGCGTGAAGTGTATGGAATAAGTCTTTGCGTGGGTGATGGCTTTTAGGTTTGTAATACATTTTAAAGATCGGAGAAAATCATGACAGAGAAGAACACATTTTATAATATGTTAAAAAGCAACGCACAGAACCGTCCAGATGCGGTAGCTATAGTTTATGATACGATGAAAGTAACTTATGCAAAATTTTTTGAGGATGTTACCAAGAAAGCTCTGCATTTTCAGAAATATGACGGAAAGAGAATTGCAATATTCGGACCTGCATCATACAGATGGATTGTCAATATGTTTGGAGCGATAGTTGCAGGAAGAGACCTTGTACTTATTGATTTCTTTCTGCCTCATGATTCGCGTGTAGACCTTCTGAAGAAGACAGAAGTAAGCTATACGCTGACATCAACTAACCAGTATATTCTGTCAGATGAGAATGCTATTATTATATCCAGTGCTGAGAAGGATAATGTCGATGGACTTGTGTATGATGAGAATACACAGGAAGGTGATATTATTATGTTTACAGCAACTGCTGACGAGTGTGATAAGCCGGTTGTGTTGTCCGTAGAGAATGTTCTTAGTGCAGCAAAGGCTATAAGCAGCAGGGTTGAATGTACGCCTGAAGATATAGTGCTTGCACAGATTCCTTTGCATAATGAATTTGGATTAATATATAGCCTGATATGGCCTATCTTTAATGGTGCAATGGTGTGTATCGGACGAGGATTAAGACATATAGATGCAGATACATATTATTATAATCCTACTATTCTTGTGGGAACACCTTCTATGATTGATTATCTGCGTGCAGTAAGCGGATTTAACAATGAACTGAACACCATTATAATAGGAGAGGCGAGCTGCCCATTCAGACTTTTTGAGAGCTTGCGAGGCAGCAATCTCAAGGTATACAGCATATATGGCATGACAGAGACATCTGGGTACATTGGAATTAATGAGCTTTCTGATGGTTCATATACTCTTTTTGATGCAAATGCTGTTTCAATCGCAGAGGATGGTGAAATCCTTGTAGGTGGTCCATGCGTAATGAAGGAATATTATAATGATTCAGAGGCTACAGCAGCAGTATTAAAGGATGGAGTGTACCACACAGGTGATTATGGAAGAATAAACAGTGCAGGAAGACTTGTTCTAATACGCCGCAATGATGATATTATCCTTTTGCCGACTGGTGAGAAGATAAGCCGTGTAAGAACTAATGAACAGATTACGGCAATTAACGGAGTTGCAGAAGGATTTATAACATTTTACAATAACAGACTTACAGCAGTTATTGTGCCAATTGATAAGAGCGCGACGGAAGATATATTCAAACGCCGCATTGACAAGTACAATGAGAAGAAGGGATACCGTTGGGAAATCCAGAAGATTGTATTAAGAAAAGAAGCTTTGCCAAGAAAGGCAGACGGTGTGGTTGATGAGGAAGCTGTGCGTGCATTTTTAGATGATTAATACGGTTCGCATTTTTGTCACTATATTTGCGTCACTATATTTTCTTTAAAAAAGTTGTTGACGAGTACGATTATGCTGTGCTATATTAGAACGGCTATGGAAGCGGTCTTTTTTGCGTGCCTGAATTTCAACAACCCAACATTGATTAGGCGGGCAAAGAAACCAATTGGTGTTTTAACACCTACAAAAATAATAATTGGAGGTGGAAGTTGTGCGAGTAAAGATAACATTGGCATGTACTGAGTGTAAACAGCGCAATTACAACATGACTAAGGAAAAGAAAGCTCATCCAGACAGAATGGAAACAAAGAAGTATTGTAAGTTCTGTAAATCACACACATTACACAAGGAAACAAAGTAATTAGTACAGTGAGGAGTATTTCATGGGTGATACTGTAAAAGCTAAGAAGCAGAAAAAGAACTGGTTCAAAGGTTTAAAAGCTGAATTTTCAAAAATCATTTGGCCAGACCGTCAGTCGCTTACTAAGGAAACTGTAGCTGTATTGGCTGTATCCGTATTATTAGGTGTAATCATTGCAGTTGTGGATTTAATTGTCCGCTTTGGAATTGAGTTCATTGTAAAATAAGGAATAGGTGATTGTATGGATGACGCAAAATGGTATGTAGTTCACACTTACTCAGGTTATGAGAATAAGGTGAAGGCTAACATTGAGAAGACAGTTGAAAACAGAAATCTTCACGATCAGATTCTTGAAGTTATCGTTCCACTTGAAACAGTAGTGGAGATTAAAGATGGTTCAAAGAAAGCTGCTCAGAAGAAAATGTTTCCTGGATACGTTCTTGTAAAGATGGTAATGAACGACGATAGTTGGTATGTTGTCAGAAATACAAGAGGTGTTACAGGATTTGTTGGTCCTGGATCAAAGCCAGTACCACTTACACCAACAGAAATCAGAAATCTCGGCATAAGCCTTGAGGAAGAACAGGAAGTTAAGCCTGTTATCCAGTTTAATGGCAAGGTCGGTGATAAGGTTATGATCCTCTCAGGTGCATGGGAAGATACAGTTGGTGAGATTACCAATATTAATGAAGGCAAGCAGTGCCTTACAATTAATGTTGAGATGTTCGGTCGTGAGACACCGGTCGAAATTGATTTCACAGATGTGAAGTTATTGTAAGAAGCAGTCCCGATCCTGGGACGTGGGAGACCAAAATGAATTAGCTTCGCTAATTCATTTGCAAGAATCACCTAAAGGTGATTCTTGGGAGATGGATAGCGGGTAACATTATTATGGTCGCCAATTACCACATTTATTTTTAGGAGGTGCCAAAATGGCAAAGAAAGTAACAGGATATATTAAATTACAGATTCCTGCCGGCAAGGCTACACCAGCTCCACCAGTTGGTCCAGCACTTGGTCAGCACGGTGTTAACATCGTAGAATTCACAAAGCAGTTCAATGCTAAGACAGCAGATCAGGGAGATCTTATCATACCTGTAGTTATTACAGTTTATGCTGATAGAAGCTTCAGCTTTATTACAAAGACTCCACCTGCAGCAGTACTTCTTAAGAAGGCTTGCAACATTAAGTCAGGATCAGGCGTACCTAACAAGACTAAGGTTGCTACTATTAAGAGAGCAGAAGTTCAGAAGATCGCTGAGCTTAAGATGCCAGATCTTAACGCTGCATCTATCGAAGCAGCTACTTCTATGATCGAAGGAACAGCTAAGAGTATGGGTATCGTTGTAGAAGACTAATCTACATTTGATTCATGATTATTGTGGGAGGAAAGATAGAATCCTTCCGATATTACCACTAGGAGGTTTATAATGAAAAGAGGAAAGAAATACGTTGAGGCAGCCAAGAATATTGACCGCC
>ERZ773210.22-NODE-22-length-171590-cov-4.479815_pt1 | contig 171590 bp, 119 predicted proteins | sample MGYA00580528_ERZ773210 | MGnify/ENA primary metagenome ERZ773210 (study PRJEB29015, sample SAMEA2737769) | human gut metagenome | biome: human gut; feature: human-associated habitat; material: faeces | place: China | collected 2012 ...
GGCAGAACTTTGTCCCCTGCCCTGATGTCCGAACATCGATTCGAAGAAATCGGAGAAACCACCGGCATTACCTCCGGAGAATCCACCGCCACCGTCGGACGAATACCAATACGTTCCGTCACCATCAGAGAATCCCTGACCGCCACCACCGAATCCGCCACCGCCGCCGATGGAAAAACCGCCACCGAAACCAGCGCCAGATGAATGGCTACCCGATATCGCAGATATGCTTTCTGCAAGCGATTCCGAAATCGTTGCCTGCAGCATACTTCCCACATCTGGCAATGCGGCGCTGTGATGACCTACGCTATACCAAACCCACCAAGGAGCAGTGTTGTAGTAGCCCATGTTGGTATAATTGCCGCCCGCAACTTCAGGTACTGCCTTATCAAGTTCTTCCATAGCTTTTTCGGCAACACCAAACACCAGTGCATATACCATGAATTCGCCCCATACCTTAACATCCAAAGGCGGACGTTCGTTGAGGGCAGAAAATTCCGTAAGCCACTTCTTGAGCGCCTCACAATGCGCATATGCATCGGCCCCCTTTTGCGTGCGACGATCCATGAATCGTGAAACCACCATCAGCACGATGCTGGTAACTATTCCTGGGATTAAAACCAAGGGATTGTTGAACAAAAATGCCACCATGACACATATAACTATCAAAACAACCGCAACCGATGCCATACGGGTACGCTTCACATAGGAATAATTTTCGAAATACTCTCCCGCATTTACATGAGCAGTAACTACCCCCTGCCAACGGGCCATTTCATCACTAAACTGCTGAGGATGCTCTTTGGCGAATTCAGCAATGGTACCCAGCCAAAGAGAAGGTTGTCCTGTTGCAATTGTATCGAAAATGAACTTCATTGCCTGACGATCAATTTCACTATTCAGCCTTAATTCGGCCTCTGGCACACGAGTGAAGTAATAGTCTTCAACATCCTTGTCTTGGAAAACCCCATCAACCTGATAGGACCCTTTGTTGATAATAAGCGCTCCTTCATTGGCTAAATGCATGATGGTCGCCGTGAAATCTGATGTGTCTTCTTTATTGAAACGACAAAGGCGTCCTATTACCGCAGGATGTTCTCCCTTTACGGGAGCATCACGCCAATATTCATCTTTAAATTGTGGCTGCAGTTCTTTTCCGTAGCGAATAAAGGAACGAAGAGCCCATATAAGCAGCAACAAGCAACCGACAACTACCGCAAGCAAAATCCCTAACGATGTTGCGCGCTGCGCATTAGCCCGATCAGACCAAGTGCGTTCCTCGTTAAGTACGGTATCAAGATACGCAGTAGAAAAATGAGCGTTTTCATCGCTGGGTGCTATACCGCTTAACCATTCAGTCGGAAAAACAATTCGAGCTTCCGCATACGATCCTGCATCAACGTGAGGCACCTTATAAACTACGGTGCCGTTATCGGCAATATCTACCGTAGCGTCAAGAGGACCATGACCCCAAGCACGAATCGTTTCTCCTGCTTTAATATCAGTATTATCAGGAACAGGAAGCATTACGGTAAGAGAAACATTAGAGCTTGATTCCTCCCACTGATCTCCCACAAACTGCCAGTACAATTCCCCCACATCTGAATAGGCCTGAATAGCGTCTTTTACAACATAGTTCAATTCAAAGACGACTTTTGAATCGTTTTCATTAAAGAATGCATATACGGTATTTTGGGGTTCATCGAAAGAATAGGCTGTTTTACCTGGTCCACCTTCATTGCGCCAACTAAGCTGAAACGGCACGTTTGGAAGTGCGGTCCATCCATCTTGCACTTCCCCTGAATCGCTCACATACGCCATGCGAACAGAGTCTATTTCTATGCTAGCGCCAGAAGGAAGATTGTCGTAGTTCCACCACACCGCACTAAATGATCCGCTGAAATCAAATTCACGCTGCTCCGTTACCAATAAATCGCCATTTTCTTGCACCTGTGCATCAATGGTGGTTTTTGGCATATCGTAGCTTTTTGCAAACGCTGTTTGAGGTGCAAGGCATAGCACAAAAAAGCTCACCGCCACAAGCAACAAAAACAGCCCCATCGAAACAGCGCTACTTACGCCCTGACGCACCTTAAAATCAGTTTTTTGTATAGTATTAAGAGCCTCGAGCTCATTTGTTTTGTAAAAAGCGTGGTTTTGCACTGCTCTTCTCCTTGCAAGAAAGGCCTGGGCAGGTTATCATATCAAGTCGCATCGACATTGGAGAGCTGACCGAGAGGCCGAAGGTGCTCGCCTGCTAAGCGAGTATACGCCAAAAGCGTATCTGGGGTTCGAATCCCCAGCTCTCCGCCACTTACAATTTTAAGCGGTTTACCACTTTCACCTGGTTAAACCGCTTTTTTGTTTATTTTTTAAGCTTCAAAATTTTCCCGATTTTTTCCACTTTTTTCTGATTTTGTCCTATTTTTTTGAACCATTTTGCATCGTTGCGCATCGCTGCGCATCCTCGAATGCAATTATATGCAATCGATTTTGCGCCCATTTTGAAACTCGGATCAAGAGTCACAAATGCGCACCCATCACAACTAAGCATCTAAGAGTTTTCCTGTATAAACGATAGTATTATGCGGATATCTCACTCTATCGTCTTGCGCATAGCGTAAAAAGAGCTTCTCCATTTCTTCTAAGAACCTCTCGTAATTCGTGTCACTTTTACGCGGTGAATATGACGAAGAGAGCGCACGCTCAATAAAGGCGTTCTTCGTCATTACCTGATCGTTGTTCCAGCTTTTTACTTCACAGGCACCCTTAAAGAAATTCTTCAAATCAGAGTCTTTCAACCCATTACTAAATCCGTGAAATGCTGGATTGAACTGCGCATGCAAACGCGCTAAATCCTTTGTCAGAGGATTATCCATATCGCGCATATTGTAGACGAGCAAAACAATTCCATCAGGCCTTAAGATCCGCTGACACTCTACCCTAAACGCATCCGCGTCAAACCAATGAAAAGCCTGTGCCGCAATAATACAATCAACGCTTGCATTTTCAAGAGGAATCTTACTGGCCTCTCCCTGCAGCGAAATGAAGTTCTCACACTTCCCCAGCTGAAGCTCTGCCTGCTTGCGCATATCCTCATTCGGCTCCACTGCATACACTACATATCCCACAGAAAGGAGCTGATCGGACATGATGCCTGTTCCTGATCCCACATCGGCTACTATGCCGCCTTCGCGCAGCTGTAAGTCTTTTTTTCATATAAGAAAAAAGCGCATCCGCATACCTTGGACGCGCCTGAACATATAATTCCGCTTTACCAGTAAATCGATTGGTATAATCAACACTCATAGTGTTTCCTCTCAGGTTGAGCCAATGATTTAATCAGCCGCACACAGGCACTAAGACTGACCAAGCGCTGCGCGAGTGATCATGCGTCCTAAACAAACCCCTAGAACACATACCATCACTGAGCCAAAAGCATATAAGCCCGCCATGGCATAACGCGCTTGCTCGATAAGGCCAAACGCTTCTAAGCTAAAGGTAGAAAACGTGGTAAAACCACCCAGGATTCCAGTAGAAACAAATAAAAGCGGTTGCTTGCTATCAGAAAAGATAGCTGGCAACAAAACCGACATGACACCAATCAAGAAAGAACCTACGAAATTAATAGCAAACGTGGCAAGCGGGAAAGCCCCTGTTGGAACACCACCTAAAACCTGTGAGCATATATAGCGCAGTGCAGCACCAATAAAGCCCCCGCATCCAACTAACAATGCATTGAGAATCATTTGAACGCCTAAAAGCCTTCCTTGATAGCGTTATGCCTTTAAAACGAAACTTTTGGTGCTTGATCTGCCGATGTTTCAGCATCAAAGCTTTCGCGTTTATCGAAGCGGAACAGACCTGCCACCAATACGCCAGGAAATGTCTGAATAGCATTGTTGTAGAGCATAACTACATCGTTATAGCTCTGGCGCATATAGCTAATCTTGTCTTCGGTCGATGCAAGCTCAGTCTGCAGCTGCTGGAAATTAACATTAGCCTTCAAATCCGGATATGCCTCTGCCACTGCAAATAAGCTTTTAAGAGCATTGGTCACCATGGAATCTGCCTGCATGCGAGCCTGAGGAGATCCCGCATCGGCCATAGCACTTCGTGCTTGCGTGACTTGACGCAACGTATCGTTTTCGTGTCCCGCATATCCCTTTACGGTTTCCACCAAATTAGGAATAAGATCGAGTCTTCGCTGAAGCTGGACATCGACTTGCGCCCAGGCATTATCAACACGGTTGCGAAGCTGAACGAAATTGTTGTACATAACAACAAGCGCTATCGCCAATACGATAACAACCACTAAAAGAATGATAAGAGCAATTTCCATAGCAATTCCTTACCCATATAACCTCTCGCACAAACAAAACCATTTAGTACGATTCAACAATTGCGACACCTACAGGAGAAAACGACGTAATTCTATTCCACCATCCACGCTTAAACACATCTAAAGAGCAATTGTAAGCATCTTGGTACGAATCACACAGGATGCATACCGCAGAGCCGCTACCACACAAGAGTACTTCTTTTGATTGAGGCATGGTTCGCGCCCAATCCATAACCTCTTTAACTTCTGGAGTTACCTGACAAGCGGCATCAGTTAAATTGTTCCAGAGTTCAACTTCGGCACCTGAAGCATGCTGCGCAAGAGTATCTAGGTAGTCTTGCGTTGGATAAGTGGGGTTTTCATCAAATACGGCATAAGCCTTTGCAGTAGATACTCCCACTGAGGGACGAACAAGAAGAGCAAAGCCGCGACGTGGCTCAAGACTTGATTCAAAAATTTCTCCCTTACCAGAAAGATAGGTGCAACCGCCTTTCAAGAAGAAAGCCACATCGGCACCCAATCGAGAAGCAACGGCGAACAAACGCTCATCATCAGGGTCAATTCCCCAAAGCGCAGCAGCGCCAAGCAAAGCGGCGGCAGCATTTGAAGAGCCACCGCCAAGACCTGCCTGGGCAGGAATTACTTTAGAGAGAGACAGTTGAATGGTTTCGTTTTCTGAACGACCGAGCTCTTTTGCCAATTCTTCGACAGCACGATAGGCAATATTATCTTGCGGAGCTACATCAAGTGGTTCAATATCGCCCGATGTTTCGCAGCGTAAAATAACCTTTAAGCCCTGTTCATCATCTTCTTCAAATCGACGCATAATAAGAGAGTCATGCAAAGCGAGAGAATGCATAATGGTATTGACATAATGAAAACCATCTTCGCGCTTCCGACCAACCGCTAATACTAAATTTACTTTGGCAGGAGAAATAAGCTTTACGTAATTTTTCACGAGTTCAACCCCTCACTACAGCATAGAACAGCACAGGCATACGCTACTATTTATCGTCGAATAACATTTTATAGAATTAACCTTCATGGTGAACATCTAACGATTCTTGCAAACGCTTTTTTCGCTCTTTGTTGCGTTGACGCTTTTCTCGAAAAAAGGTTTTTAGCAGTTCCGCGCATTCTTCGCTTCGAATTCCCGAAACAACCTCAAACACATGATTTAAACGCTCATCAGCGTTAATGGAATACAGCGAACCTAACGCACCTGCTTTTGGATCCGCTGCACCATATACACATCTATCTATACGTGCTTGGTACATGAGACCTGCACACATCAAACAAGGCTCAAGCGTTACATATACCGTGCATCCAGAAAGACGCCACACGCCCAAATACTCCGATGCCTTTTTGAGAGCAATAAATTCTGCGTGCCCCGCAGGATCGTTATCGATCTCGCGGCGATTATAGCCTGTAGAAATAACTTTGCCTTCATACACCACAACTGCACCAATGGGAACCTCATCATGCTGACCAGCAAGTTTTGCCTGCTCTAGCGCTAGTCCCATAAAATAAGTATCTGCTTCTTGTTGTGCGCAGAATTCCACGTAAATATCCGCCTTTCGAGTTTTATTCAAACTATCATAGGATATTCATAACCGAATTGCTTGCAAATATGGTATCCTTGTTCGTGCTGAAAACGGAGGAATGGCAGAGCGGTTGAATGCGGCGGTCTTGAAAACCGTTGTGCCGAGAGGCACCGTGGGTTCGAATCCTACTTCCTCCGCCAGTGAAATTACAAGCGTACGTAGAAATACGTACGCTTTTTTGTTTCTGTAGCCTACGCCTTAAATATAATTCGAGCCAATGAAGGGTAACGTACTTCAAACCGATGAGGTGTAAACAGCCCTGTGGGCTGTTTAGAGCCAAAGGCGTAAGGCGAACTATTCCGAGAAGAAACGATCCCTTACATAATCGAGCGGCATTTCACGGCCTACCCATAAGCGTTCACCAATAGCAGCTTGTTGTAGGAACACACCAACACCATCAACAGTTTTATTGCCCTTTGCTTTTGCGCGTAAGAGCAATTCGGTTTCACGCGGAGTATATACCATGTCTGCCACTATAAGATCAGGCGTGATAAGAGAATCATCCACCAAGCAGCCTGGTTCGTCTGGCGAACCAACAGTGGTCGCGTTAAGAAGCAGTGTGGATTCAGCAAGAGAGGCGCGCAACTGATCAGTATCGGACAGGTCATACAACGTCACTTCGCAATCAGAAGCTTCACGTAAACGTTCGATAAGCGCCTTGCCGCCCTTTACATATGAATCATCACGATTGAACACATCGATTTGCGCAACCCCATCAAGAGCCGCTTGCACGATTACTGCCGAAGCAGCACCACCAGCACCTAAAACGGTAATTTTCTTGCCAATAATATTGACCCCATTAAGCACCAAATTACGCATAAACGCCGCCCCATCAGCGTTATCACCTAATGAACGGCCATTTTGAATAACAACAGTATTTACTGCGCCCATAATTTCCGCAACGCGCGATACTTCATGCAAGTAAGGTAAGATGCGCTTCTTATGAGGAGCAGCTACGTTGTAACCCAAAAAACCGAGCGCTTCTAAACCACGCACAGCCGCTTCAAGATCCTGCTCAGATACCTCTAATGGTACATAAGCATAATCCCAACCCATTTTTTCAAAACCTGCATTGTGAATTTCCGGCGAGCTGGAATGTTCCAATGATGACCCAATTACTCCCATGAGCCTTGTAGCTCCAGTAATTCTGCTGCCTAATTCCATGATGCCCTTTCTGGGTATTTTTCTTTACATAGAAATAAACTTTACCGCAAGGCAATCGAATAAGAAAGTTATTCCTCAAGAAGGGCAGCTGTTTCAAGCCATTGTTCTTCTAGTGCTGCAAGCTTGTCTTCGCATTCGGATACCGTTCCTTGCGCTTCGCCAAGGGCCTGATAGTCATAAGGGTCCACTTCCTGCAACGCTGCTTTTGCTTCGTCGATTTTGCGCTGAGCAGTATTCATTTTTCGTTCAAGCGATTGTAGCTTTTTGCGAATATCACGTACCTGAGCAGCGCTAAGAGTGGTTTGTGAATCGGATTTTAAACCGCCAGATGCCGCATCGTGTTTTGTTTTGCTTTCAGTATGAGCGCCACCCTTGCTCTTAGAGCCTGAGTTCTTCTTATCGCTTTTTCCTGCAACACCACCTGATGCTTTATATTCTGCAAGCAATTCAAGGTATTCATCTACCCCACGAGGAACATGAACTACCTTGCCGCCTATAAGGGCGAATTGATTATCGGTCACGCGTTCCATCAAATAACGATCGTGACTAACCAAAATCAAGGTGCCAGGCCACGTATCAAGCACATTTTCTACCGCAACGAGCATATCGGTATCAAGATCGTTGCTGGGCTCGTCCAAAATCAAAACGTTTGGCGAATCAAGCAAAATAAGCATGAGCTGAAGACGGCGCTTTTGACCTCCCGATAAAGTATTTACCGGCATATTCAAATGCGCCGAAGTGAATCCGAGCGACTCTAGCAACGTTGCAGGACTTACTTCTTTTCCGTCAATGACATAGCGACTTTTATAGCGCGACAGCACTTCACGTACTCGATCAGATCCCAAAGGGTTAAGCTCTTCGAGCTTCTGTGATAAAAAGGCGAATTTAACTGTTTTGCCAATCTTTACCCTGCCAGTTTGAGGCAAAAGCTTGCCTTGGATAATATCGAGCAGCGTGGACTTACCTGCACCATTCGCCCCAAGAAGCCCGTATCTGTCGCCAGGCCCAATCAGCCACGTAGCATCGTCTATTACCTTATTGTCGCCATACGAAAAGCTTACGTTTTCCACGTTGACGCACTGTTTTCCCAAACGTGAAATTGCCGCACGTTTAAGTTCAACCGAATTGCGTAAAGGCGGCTCTTCTGCAATAAGAGCCTGCGCTGTTTCTACATGAAACTTCGGTTTCGTAGAACGAGCTCGGGCCCCACGAGAAAGCCAAGCCAATTCGCGACGCATTAAGTTCTGGCGCTTTTGTTCGGCAAGTTCCGCCAAGCGCTGTCGTTCAACTCGCTGCAAGATATAGGCAGAATAGCCACCTTCAAACGGTTCAACCAGACCATCGTGCACTTCCCACATGCGATCGCACACTTCGTCTAAAAACCAACGATCATGCGTCACAACAACTAAAGCACCATCTTTACGTGCAAAACGTCGACGCAAATGCTTAGCAAGCCAGTCGATAGCAACCACATCAAGATGATTGGTAGGTTCGTCCAACAAAAGCACATCAGCATCAGCAACTAGCACACGCGCTAAATCCACGCGACGGCGTTGACCACCAGAAAGCGTACTGACCTGCGCATCCCAAGAAATATCTTCAAGTAATCCATCAATAATTTGGCGAATATTTGCATCTGATGCCCATTCGTACTCGGGCATTGTTCCTACGATGTTCCAGCCAACACTTTGCGTGTCTGCCAACGTATCACCCTGGTGAAGAGAAGCAAAGCGCACACCACCTGTTCGAACCACGCGACCATCATCAGGTTCCACCGTGCCATCAAAAAGACCCAACAGCGTAGATTTGCCATCGCCATTACGACCAACCACTCCAATACAGTCTCCGTCATTTACTCCGAGAGACAATGAATCAAAGATGGTCTTGGTGGGGTATTCAAAATGTACATTTTCACAGCCAAACAAAAAGGCCATTATTCAAACTCCTTGACTGGTGCTATTTTGGCTCGAAACTCAAGCATAAATGAAATAAGGGTTTTTCGTCTTCTTCGTTTTCAGGTTTACACAGCGAATAAACGACTGCGTGCACCCATTATGCGCCGAATACGTGACATATTCAGCATCCTGCATAGCATTTGCGTTACTTTTCCGCATAAGCCTAGGGAACTTTGTTATAGTCCAAGCATGAACTACAGCAACGAAAACATAGGGATCATTCTTGTCAACACGGGCTCTCCTGCTTCTCCCGAACCAAGCGATATACGACCTTACCTGATTGAATTTCTTTCGGATAAAAACATTATTCGCATACCTCACGCAGTTTGGTTGCCCATCCTCCATGGAATCGTTGCACGAAATCGCCCCAAGAAAACAGCACCTCGCTATCAGCAAATCTGGACACCACAAGGAGCTCCTCTTCTTGTTGAATCCCTTGCTCAACGCGATGAACTTAACAAACGTTTCGCCCAAGAGCATCTTCCTTTAATTGCAGAAGTTGGCATGCGTTATGGCTCGCCTTCAATTGAAGAGGCTCTCCAGTCGCTCAAACAACAAGGTTGCAAACGCTTCATTGGCTTTCCTCTGTTTCCCCAAACAGCCACCTGCACCACAAAAACCTGCAAAGAAAAGTTTTTGCAAAGCGTTTCCGATACTGAACGTGCTGGATTCATTGAAGGCTATGCGCATAATCCCCTGTACTGGAAATCGCTCGCACAATCGATAACCGATCACTGGACGTGGCAACCAGGAAGCAAGCTTTTGTTTTCACTCCACTCCATACCCCTAAACGACGTTAAAGCGGGTGACACTTATTTAGACGAGGCGCAACAGTCGTTGAGCGAAACAGCAAAACTCCTTGGTCTTTCTTCCGATGATTGGGCTATTGCTTACCACTCTCGCTTCGAAGATTCGCGTGCCTGGGCAGCACCTCATCCCAAAACAGTCCTGTCGTCTTGGGCAGACGAAGGAGTGCAGTGCGTAGCTCTTGTTACTCCTGGTTTTGCTGCAGACTGCCTGGAGTCACTGTATGACATTGGCCTTATTGCTAAAGACTATTTCGAACAGCGATGCCGCGCAAAGGGCAACACTCCAGAAGTTAGTTATATCCCTGCGCTCAATCACCGTAGCGACCACATTGATTTACTCTTTGACGAAGTATCCAAAGCAGTAAAAAGCATTAACAACAAGATCAGTTTCTGAATATATTGCTAAAAAGAGAAGACCACAGAGTTGCCCTCATGATAGGATGTAATCAGGCCTAATGAGAGGGGAAATCATGGAATACAAGAACATCTTAGTTCCATTCGACGGTTCAAAACACGCAATGCGTGCAGTAAAAGCTGCACTCGGACTAATTAAAGGATCCGAAGATTGCAAGCTGACTATTTTGCACGTTGTTTCAATGAGCGTCGCGCCAACTATTTCTGAAAGCGATCCTGTTATTGGTTCTACGCCAACCTACATCGATTACAAAGATTACGAAAATCTCTATGACGACTCGCTTTCTAAAAAGCGTGAAAAGATGATCCAAGAAGTAACTGCCGAATTCCCAGAAATGCCTCAAGATCAGGTTGAATTCAATGCTATCGCCCATCCATCGCCGATTCAGGCAATTGTGGATTATTGCGAAGCACATGAATGCGACATGATTGTAATGGGACGTCGAGGCTTGGGCGCAATCCGCGGTTTGCTTGGTAGTGTTAGCTCTGGAGTTTTGCGTTCCACCGATGTTCCAGTTTTAACGGTGAAATAAGCTCGCAGCTAACTTTTTAAGCGAGCCGTAACTATTCACCTTAAGCTTTCAAACAATTCAATAGCAACAAAAAATGCGCTGAGAAAAATTCCAGCGCATTTTATTTTCAGATTTGACTTACGAATGAATCGTTAAGCCTTGCTTTTGTTATTGGCCTTAAACTACTTAATAACCAAAACAGGCATTGGAGCTTCGCGCAATACCGCATAGCTTACAGAACCAAGTACGCCACGAATTGCACCCAAGCCACGAGAGCCCATTACGATAAGGTCTGCATCAACCTTTTCTGCATAAGACAGAATGTCTGCAGCAGGAGTATAACCAGGAATAACCTCAATTGCAGCACGATCGCCCAAGCTATCCAATACAGAACCGATGCCCTCGCGAACCTTTTCGGTTTCCTCTTCGATAGTCTTGTTGTAAAGATTCATGATGTCCTCAACGGAAAGCAGATACTGCTGAGGATCGAATGAAGCACTGTTGAAGTTTGCAGGAAGCTGAGCATTAGGATGCGTGGTAACGAATACCAAGTGAAGCTTTGCATCAGCGTCGTCTTTTACTAGTTCTGCTGCCTTAGTCACTGCAGCCAATGCATGATCGGATCCATCGTAAGCAACAACTACGTTCTTGAATACCATGGTTACCCCTCCTTTTCATCAAGCGCAAATACGCTGTTAAGTGCTTTCCCAACGAGCACTTTGTTACATCTATACCTTATCACTATATTCAATGCCCGACCAGGTTTTTCATTGTTTTGAAATGGATAAACTTTACAACCTAGGAAAGAAAAGCGCCTTGCGTTTCGAGAGGCTCAAGATTGATTACCGTATCAGGATCAACCGCAATGGAGCGAAGATAGGTTGCAATAGCGGCATCCACTTCATATTCCAAGTCGATTTTGCCTTCAAATACGCACCAATAGAACATCAAACCCGTTGAAGCCGCTGCGATACGTAATAAAGATTCATCGGTGTCAACATCTTTGCGGATAAGACCTGCCTCTTTAGCTTCATCAATATAAGAGCGTACACTCGCAATAATGAAGTCATCTTCAGTGTCGCGATGAAGGAAATCGAAGAACGGATTGTGATTCGACGCATACAGGCCAGAAACAAACTCTAAGCCCATATCTTTGCAGTACACAACATAGGCACGATAGATGATAAGGATGCGCTCGACAGGATTGTATTTCTCACTAGCTTCCATCGCTTTTTCGCGATAAGGCGTAAACGCATACTTCAAGTAGTACGAGATAAGATCTTCTTTACCACTAAACAGGTTATAGAAACTGCCTGTTGAAAGTCCTGCTTCATCGCAAATATTACGAACAGTAAGCTGCTTCATTCCATCGCGATTAACAAGCTTAATAGCCGCTTTGAGAAGTTTTTCTCGCGTGACCTGGGCTCGCGTCTCATGGACCGAAACATACTCATTTCGCCTGATCATTCGAGATTTCCTCCTTTTCAAATTCAAGTGTAGTTCAAGCTCTTGATAGACTACCCGAAACGACAAGCAAGTGTCCCTTGCGCTAAGAAAACCAAAAAATGAACACGTTTTATTTTGCCTTGTACTAGGCAATCATAGCGAAGCGACTCAATATTTAAATAGCGATTAGACGAGCGGGCTATTATCTTGTGTGTTAGCTACGAATTACGCGTGCTCCCTGTGGAGTATCTTCGATAGTGTAACCAAGGCTGCCTAGTTCATCACGAATTTGATCAGCTAAGCCAAAGTTCTTTTCCTTGCGAGCCGCAGCACGTTTATCCAACAGCGCTTGGATAGCCTCTTCCCCATCAGAACCCGCGTATTCTGCAAGGTTTGCCGCCAGCGCAATAACCTCATCATTGTCTTCAGCCTGAGCATCCTGCGATGCCGTAACATTAATGCCCAAAACGCCCAGCAATTCTTCCACCGCATGAGCACCAGCTGCTACTGCTTCGGCATTCATACAGCAAACACAAGCATCAGCAAGCATCGTGTTAGCTTCGCTTACAAAGGTAAAGATGGCACCCAAGGCACCTGCAGTATTGAAGTCGTCATCCATGGCTTCGCTAAATGCGGTACGCATGGAATCAATTGCGCGAGCATATGCTTCTACGTCAAAAGACGAAGGCTCTTGTGCAGGATTAGAACAAAGCCACTCAGTATTGTTTACAAAGTTCGTCAAACGATTAAGTGCTGTTTCTGCCTCTTGCAAGCGTTCGTCAGAGAAATCGAGAGGGCTGCGATAATGCGTTTGCAGCATAAGCATACGTAGCACGCGAGCATCCGTTTTCTTCAAGATGTCGCGAAGCAACAAAAAGTTACCAAGCGATTTAGACATTTTCTCAGAATTAATCTGAAGCATACCACCATGAATCCAGTAGTTAGCAAAGGTACAGCCACACGCTGCCTCAGACTGAGCGCGCTCGTTTTCGTGATGAGGAAAAGCCAAATCTGCCCCACCACCATGAATATCAAAGGGCAGACCTAAATACTTTTCTGACATTGCAGAGCATTCGATATGCCAGCCAGGGCGACCCTTACCCCAAGGAGAATCCCAAGAAGGCTCTCCTGGCTTTGCTGCCTTCCACAAAGCAAAATCCAAGGGATCACGCTTGCGGTCCTCTAAGCCCTGTCCATCAGCACGCAATTCGCGATGGCCCGATTCCATTTCGTCAATATTGCGGTTAGAAAGCTGTCCATACTTTTCGTAAGAGCGAACCGCGAAATACACATCGCCTTCCACCTCGTAGGCATGACCACCTTCAATAAGCTTTTCAACCAAAGCAATCATGGCATCAATTTCTTCGGTGGCACGTGGACGAATATCAGGATCGAGCACACCTGCTGCATGCATATCATCAATGAAGGCCTGTGCGTATTCAGCTGCTACCTCTGCTGCACTACGACCTTCTTCGATCGACTTATTGATAATTTTGTCGTCCACGTCGGTAATATTCTGAACAAACGTGACATCAAAACCACGCCACATCAAATAGCGACGGATGGTATCAAAAGAAATAAACGTACGCGCATTACCAATGTGGATGTAGTTGTACACCGTTGGTCCGCAAACATACATCCCTACTTTGCCTTCTTCGCGTGGAACAAAAGGGCGCTTTTCGCGAGCCATCGTGTCATAAATTCGAATCATGGTGTCTCCTCAATGGTATGCATCATAACGTGCTGAACAAATGTAAATCATAGTATAAAAATGAGCTAGCCCTCATCATTATTGATATCGATCACAAGACCGATTAACCAATCTAAGCAGGACTAGCTACAACGTAGCGCGAAGGCTATCGACATCGATAAACCAGCGCTATTGCCTGAGCGGAAATACCTTCTTCACGACCTTCAAACCCTAAGTGTTCTGTCGTCGTGGCTTTCACTCCAATATTTTCTACCGAAATCCCGCAAGCCTTTGCAAGGTTTTCGCGCATTTGATCGCGATAGGGTGAAAGCTTTGGTGCTTGTGCTGCAATAACACTGTCAATATCCAAGATTTCAAACCCCTCTGAGCGTACAAAATTTGCTACTTCAGAAAGAAGCACTAATGAATTTGCGCCCTTATATTTGGGATCAGTATCAGGGAAAAGCTTGCCAATATCTCCCCCTCGAATAGCTCCTAGGAGAGCATCGGATATTGCATGAGCCAGTACATCAGCATCTGAATGTCCATCAAGTCCTTGGTGGTGAGGAATTTCCACTCCACCCAAAATGAGTTTTCGATCAGGTGCAAAAGCATGGACATCATAGCCAAGACCTGTGCGCATGCGGCTCATAGCAGAAGCGATAGAAGGGTTATACATGGTACAAGGCGCCTTTCGGGTAGGTGTTTCGGCTAGATATTTCGACGAAGGTGAATGTTTTGACAAATCGGGTAAGCGTTGATTGTCTTTTGGCTTCAGTCTTTAGGGCTTCGGGTTCTAAGTTCGACTCCTGATTCCCAACCGGCGACCTTACGCTTCACGGCGCTCTTCAAGCGCTGCACGCACTGCCGCAGACATGATCAGATAATCTTCTGGAACCGTCAGTTTAATGTTGTCGCGCTTGCCTTCTACTACCAAAACACGACCACCTAAACGTTCGATCAAAGAAGAATCGTCGGTACCAACAAACCCATCGGATAAGGCGGAAGCATGAGCACGACGATAAATACCAGCACGGAAAATTTGCGGGGTTTGCGCATTCCAGAATACCGAACGATCGGGAGTGCCAACGATTACTCCATTTTCCACCACTTTTAAGGTATCAATCGAAGGATGACCTACAACTGCACCATCGCAATCGATATTACCCTTAACCGTATTGATGGTGTGTTCAATAAGCTCCTTTGTTACCAAAGGACGAGCGCCATCGTGCAAAATGACAAATTCATATTCTTCAGGAACTAATTCCAAGCCAGAAAATGCAGACTCCTGACGAATAGAACCCGCAGGTGCCATAACAATAGGAGTTACAAACGGGAAAGGGTCAATTGCTTTTGCAAGATATTCTTCTGTACGCTCTTCTGGGCACACAATAACAATTAAGCCAACGTCCCCTACCGCATCAAATGCTTCAGCAGAACGCGTAAGAATAGGCTTACCCGCAATTTCTACTAATTGCTTGCCGCCTTCCTTACCAAAGCGCTCTCCACTGCCACCCGCCAAGATAATAGCGGCAGTTTTAGGCTTTTTATCAACAACACCCTCAAGGCGAGGTTCCGCCTTGAGGGCATCAAAATGCATATCATCAAACATGGCCATAGCATGTTCAAGAACAGATGGAACGTATACGGGATCGATCGTTTTATCGCTCATTAGGAACTCCTGTACCACCGCGCGCTATACGCTTCACGCGCGGCGCGCCCCTGCTTAGTCAGCTGCAAGATCTCCCGAAGACGATCCTCCGCCACGCGATGAAAGTCCCGCATGTCCCAGATCATACCCCGCAAGAAGCAGCTCAGCCTCTGCAGCTATGGTATCACGCTTGCGCGGTGCAGGTATAGAACCAGTTCCTTGGCTAAAGGTAAGATGCTCACCTTCTTCGTCCAAATCCACGTCAATAACTGAACCGCTCGTCCACTTACCTTCCAAAATTTGTTCGGAAAGCGGGTCTTCAACCAAGCGCTGAATTGCACGACGCAGCGGACGCGCACCGAAGGACAAGTCCGTTCCTTCTTTGGCGATATACTTGCTTGCTTCCTTCGTCAGGTTGATTGTCATGTTCTGCTCAATCAAACGCTGACGGAGTTCGTCGATCATAAGGTCAACGATTTCGATAATTTCTTCTTCTGTAAGCGACTTAAATACGATGATTTCGTCGATACGATTCAGGAATTCTGGACGGAAGAGCTTCTTAACTTCGCTCATTACGCGCGACTTTATTTCCTTGTCATCCAAGCCGCCCTTATCGCCCGACGCAAAGCCTAAAGGAGCACTGGTAGTAATCTCGCGTGCGCCCACATTGGAAGTCATGATGATAACGGTGTTGCGGAAATCAACCACACGGCCCTGAGAATCAGTTAAGCGACCTTCTTCCAAGATCTGAAGCAGGATGTTAAACACATCAGGGTGTGCTTTTTCAATCTCGTCAAACAAAACCACTGAATAGGGGCGCTGACGAACCGCTTTGGTTAGCTGACCGCCTTCATCGTAGCCAACATATCCCGGAGGCGAACCTACCAAACGAGATACCGAATGCTTTTCCATATATTCAGACATGTCAAAGGAAATAAGTGCATCTTCGGAATTGAACAAGAACTCTGCCAACGCCTTGGACAGCTCTGTTTTGCCTACGCCTGAAGGACCAAGGAAGATAAACGATCCTACCGGACGCTTAGGATCCTTCAAGCCAGAGCGGCTGCGGCGAATTGCTTTCGACAAAGCTGTGATTGCTTCGTCCTGACCAATAACACGCTCGTGCAGCACCGATTCCATACGAAGCAGCTTTTCGGTTTCCGCTTCAGTCAAATTAGAAACAGGCACTCCTGTAGTCATGGACACGATATCGGCAACATCTTCAACGTTGACTTCGTTGAGAGTCTTAGAAGATTTTTCTTCCCAGTTCTTCTGAGCTTCAACGCGTTCTTTTTGAAGCTTTTCTTCTTCATCGCGCACTTTTGCCGCACGCTCAAAATCTTGATCTGCGATAGCGGTTTCTTTTGCAGAACGCAGCTTGCGCAATTCGTCATCAATCTTTTGGATTTCTTCAGGCAGAACCATATTACGAATACGCATGCGAGCGCCCGCCTCATCCAGAACGTCGATTGCCTTGTCGGGCAAATAACGATCTTGGATGTAGCGATCAGACAAGCTTACCGCAGCGGAGAGTGCTTCATCAGTGAAGTGGACATGATGATGCTCTTCGTAGCGATCTCGCAAGCCCTCCAAAATTCGAACTGCTTGTTCTTCATTGGGTTCTTTTACCAAAACCGTTTGGAAACGACGATCGAAAGCGGAATCTTTTTCAATATGCTTGCGGTATTCATCCAGGGTGGTTGCACCAATAATCTGAATTTCGCCACGAGACAGTGGTGGCTTTAAGATTGCCGCAGCATCGATTGAACCTTCAGCAGCACCAGCACCAATCAAGGTATGGAGCTCGTCGATAAACAGGATAATATCGCCTGCCTGTTCGACTTCCTTGATAACCTTCTTCAAGCGCTCTTCGAATTCGCCACGATACTTTGAACCTGCGACCAGCGCAGATACATCGAGTGTATAAATGCGAATATTGTGCAAAATATCAGGTACTTGATCAGCCACAATAAGCTGAGCAAGACCTTCTACTACAGCAGTTTTGCCAACACCAGGCTCGCCAATAAGCAAGGGATTGTTCTTCTGACGACGGGAAAGAATCTGCATGACGCGTTCGATTTCGCCTGCACGACCAATTACAGGATCGAGCTTGCCATCAGCAGCCTTCTTAGTAAGATCGGTACCGAATTCTTTCAGCATGCTGTCAGAGGTATTAACGGTAGGATCAAAGTTTGTACCCGCATATACCGCAGACTGACCCACCAAATCATTAAGCGCTGAACGAATAGCGTCGCCCGTTACGCCCAAACGAGCAAGCACGTCTATTGCGGTGCCTTCGTTTTCTCGCACGATGCCCAACAGCAGATGCTCGGTAGAAATATAGGATTTACCCATCTGCATAGCTTCACGCAAAGAATTCTCCAAAACACGCTTAACGCGTGGCGTAAAGCTTAAGTGCCCGCTAACGTCGGTACTCTCGTCAATGGTTACAATCTGGCGCACACATTGAACTGCATCATCATATTTGACGCCCAGCTTGTCGAGCGCCTGTGCGGCAAGACCGTCTTGCTCTTTCATGAGGGCCAAAAGCACATGTTCAGTACCTACATAGGGCTGATGTAGTGCGCGCGCCTCCTCTTGAGCTAAGACAAGCACCTTGCGCGCTTTGTCGGTGAATTTATCAAATGACATTCAAGCCTCGATTCTCGCATGTTACGAGATTCTTGCGTTGTCGCACTCTTACACAATCGCATCTTTTGCTGTCGCAGGCTTGCGTTGTTGCTCGCAGTCTTGCGCCGTCGCAGGATTCTCGTACTCTCGCGGCAGTATTACTAAAGTTGCTTATACCTTTGCTTATACAAAACTCTTATACAAAATTTGCTCATCCAATCCTAGCACTCGATAACAGAGAGTGCTAGTTTGTCATGTTTTCGTAACATCTTGTCACATATTTATCGTAAATTAATTTTACCTAAACATGTTTCGTACAAATTGCGCCTAAAATTCTACCATTTTGTAAACAAGAAGAACTCAACATGCACCGAAAGCAAAAGTTTCTAAAAATCCACTCATGATTGGATGGAAATTTCGATAATGCAGGTAAATTAAACGATTCAAAGGCATCAGAAGAAACTGAGTTCGGAATTATTAGTGATTCATTCCCATTATTTGGTCGATAGTTACAAAATCCATTGGCAGCAAAATCAAAGCACCTACACTACGGCGATTTTCATCCAATCATGAGAACAAAAATAAAAAAATCGAAGTTATAGGCAAAAAATCACTCTTATAGAGTCCATAACAGCAAGAACCCGCAAAATACTTCAAGTTAGCGGAAGTTCGAAGACGCGTGCTTTAACTACGCGTGAGAACCTGAAACGCTTAGTTGAGTGCTTTGCGGGCTCGCAAATGTCGAGAAAATTGCTGGTTCCACCCGAGAGGGCGCGTGCTGCTGTTCCCGACAGAAAACATACAGCACGATTATATTTACTAGTTAATCTTTGCTTCAGGTCGCATATGCGGGAACAGCAGCACATCCCTGATGCTTGCCTGATTCGTAAGAAGCATAACTACACGGTCGATACCGATGCCGATACCGCCTGCAGGAGGCATACCATATTCAAGAGCACGAACGTAGTCAGTGTCGTATTCCATTGCCTCATCATCACCAGAAGCCTTTTCTTCCATCTGCTTCTGGAAACGCTCGGCCTGATCTACGGGATCGTTCAATTCGGAGAATGCATTAGCATATTCATGGCCTGCGATTACCAATTCAAAACGTTGAGTCAGACGAGGATCGTCTTCGAAACGCTTTGCAAGAGGACTTACCTCAACAGGATAATCAACAACAAATGTTGGATTTACGATGGTAGGCTCACCAATTTCGTCATAAAGCTCGGCAATCAACTTACCAGCAGTCCACTCTGGCTTTACCTCAATGCCATTCTTCTTTGCAAGTTCCGCCAGATGCTCCACAGGAGTATCAAGAGATACCTCTTCGCCTAATGCATCAGAAACAACCTTAGTCATAGGAACAGAGGGCCACTGTCCCGACAGATCAATGGTAGAGCCCTGATACTCAAGTTGTTCGGTATCGTTTACTGCAGCATTAGCAGCCTTAATAACGCCTTCAGCAAGCTTCTTCATGCCTTCAAGATCGCTAAAAGCACGATATGCTTCCATGGTAGTAAATTCTGGATTGTGCGTTGGGTCCATACCCTCATTACGGAAAATGCGCCCGATTTCAAAAACACGCTCAAAGCCACCAACCAAAAGACGCTTCAAATGAAGTTCGGTAGCGATGCGCAAATAGCATTCCTGATTCAGCGCATTGAAATGAGTAATAAACGGCTTTGCCGTAGCGCCACCCTGGATGGTTTGCAGGAAAGGAGTTTCTACCTCGTAATAACCGTCGTTTTCCATGTAATGACGGAAGGCGGAAATAATCTTAGAACGCTTGATGAACGTGTCGCGAACATCATCGTTAACAATTAAGTCAACATAGCGCTGACGATAACGCAGTTCTTTGTCGGATAGGCCATGGAATTTTTCCGGCAAAGGACGCAGTGCCTTGGATAACAATTCAAACGCATCAACTGCTACAGAGAGCTGACCGCGACGGGTGCGCATAATACAACCTTCAGCACCAATCCAATCGCCTAGGTCGAGATCTTTCATTTCGGCAAATGCATCTTCACCTAATGCGTTGATGCGGCAAAACAGCTGAATTTTACCGGTAGAGTCAAGCAATTCGAAGAAAATAATTTTGCCCTGAACGCGCTTAGCAACGATACGACCAGCAATTGCTACTCGGTCTTCGGTGTTTTCGCCGTCACCAAGCTCGCTGTACTTCTCATCCAGATCCGCCACGTGATGCGTGTAGTTATAAGCATGGCCGTAGGGATTCTTTCCCTCTGCAAGCATTGCTTCACGCTTTGCGCGACGCACCTCAATAGGATCGTCTTCGATAATCTGTTCTGTTGAATCTTGCGCCATTGTTATCCGTTTCTATAGAAAGGGGTTGCGGTTAGTATCCTCTTTAAAGTTGCAATTAGTGTTCGATTTTCAAGATCTTCATCTTGATCACGCGACCCGTTGGGCCCGTGGTTTCCACTTCGTCATCTTTTTTATGACCGAGCAACGCTGCGCCTACGGGTGATTCGTTGGAAATTTTACCCTCAGCAGAATTGCTCTCTGCGCCGCCAACAATGGTGAATACACGCTCGCGACCGCCCATATCAACTGTTACGCGGCTGCCAATGTTTACTTTGCCAGAACGCTTAGGGGCAGAAACTACGGTAGCCTCGCTAAGAATACGTGTGATTTCTGCAATACGAGCTTCCATCATGCCCTGCTCGTTCTTTGCGTCGTCATACTCTGAGTTCTCGGAAATATCACCAAACTCGCGAGCAACACGAATACGCTCACCAATTTCTGCACGCTTTTCAGTTTCCAAGTAATGAAGCTCTTCTTCGAGCTTTTCTTTACCTTCTTCAGTCAGAATGTAATTGTTGTCAGCCATAATTACTTACCCCTCGACCAAGCGCAGCCTTGGTCACTCGTCCTTTCTCTCTACCTGCGAAAGGGGCGCGTTCCATAAAAGAACGTGCCCCTTGGTATACCTGCTATACGTTAAAACCGTTTAGGCGTTTTCGGTTTCCTCTTTACCCTTAGGTGCTGGTTTTGAGCTGCCTGGTTCAGGTTTCTCAAGAACCTCTACTTCGATTTCCTCTGCCGATGCTTGTTTAGCTTCCGCGACAGGGGTTTCTTCCGCCTCTTTTACCTTTTTGTTGCCGCCTAAACCTTCACGCAAATTCTTTACCGCTTTACCAATAGCAGTACCAAGCTTGGGAAGATTTTTGGGGCCAAAAATAATAAGGATAACGATAAGAATAATGGCAATTTCAAAAATGCCGAAAGGTCCTATCTTCATGCAAGTACCTCCACACCCTAGGTGTTCCTACCTAAAGCTCGTGTTTGCGAAGCTTCGTGCCAAACGATTGGTAAAGCACTTTCGTCTTTTGCTTCGCTTTCGCTTCATTGTGCGAACGCCCAGTTTCAATTTCATTGAGTGAACGCTTTCACTCTAACAAAAAAGAGCGGCACCCCTTACGGGATGCTCCCTTAGTGGTTGAAATGGTCGGGATGACAGGATTCGAACCTGCGACCTCTGCGTCCCGAACGCAGCGCTCTACCAAGCTGAGCCACATCCCGCAATTCCTACCAATTACCCTGCGGTAATTAGCGGGTGATATATTAGCACATCTTTAAGAAAAGAACACAGAAGCCACCTTTGCTTCATAAACCGCTCCACAAATAAACAAGGACGAAAAGTATCCCTTTTCGTCCTTGTACTGTTTAGAAAGTCGTTAAATTAGTAGCGAACGTACCACATACCTGCATGAACAGCACTAATCTTTACAACATCACCCGTACGTGGTGCGTGAATCATCTGGCCATTGCCAATATATACACCCGTGTGATGACTATTGAGGGCAAAGTCGCCTGGTTGCGGATTTGAAACGTGAGTCCAGTTATTCATGGCTCCTGTATAAGTCCAGTGATTGCCATATTCACCCGTAATGCAGTACCCCACTAAACCAGAACAGTCAAAGGAATTAGGACCAGCTGCTCCCCATACATAGGGCTTGCCCAGTTGAGCATAAGCGCGATCCACGATGACATTGCCCGTTACGGTTGGGGTTTTGTCGTTGTTGTAATTACCGCCGCCCGAAGACTGGTTTTGCAAAGCTGCCCTTGCTGCCTCTTGGCGGGCTTTTTCAGCAGCCTCTTCTTCTTCCTTGAGAAGTTCTTCTGCTTCAGCAGAAAGCTGATCATAGGTTTCCTGCATTTCTGCAGTGGTTGCTTCAGCTTCTTCCTTTACTGCCTCAGCTTCAGCGGTTTTGTCAGCAGCAATTTGAGCCTGCTCTTCAGCTTCAGCTTCAGCAGCTTCTAATTCGTCACGAGCATCCTTGGTTTGCTGTACCAGCTCAGCGTCATCTTCGTTGAGCATTTCCAGCATATTCCAAGTAGTTGCAAACTCTTCAAAGGAAGAAGCACCCAAAATTACATCGACAAAGCTGATGGAACCAGAACGATACATGTCACGAGCGCGATCGCCCAGCTTTTCCTGATAGCCTTCTATTTCCTTGGTTTTTTCTTCAACCTTTTTCTGAGCTTCTACAACTTTGTTTTCAGCTTCTTCTTGAGCCTCTAAAGCTGCATAGTAATTATTGGAAGCCTCATCAAGCTTGACCTGCATTTCTTCAAGCTGCTCAAGGACTTCTTTTGCCTCGGCACGTTTTTCAGCCGAAGTTGGTTTTGCATAAGCGGAAGCAGTGGGAATCATAAGACCCACCAAAAGGACAACAGCCATGATAGCTGCGATGATTGCCCGCTTTTGTGCTGCGATTTTTGTGCTCATCTGGGGATATCCTTCCTCTGATTCGAGCAAAAGTAGTTTGTTTAAGCGATAGCGGGTTTATCCTACCAAATCTAGCATTTGCATAGCAATAAATTCACAGGTTCACCACGGCAAGCGGTTGTTAAATCTTTTTGCATAATACCTGGTCAGCATTAAGTTCAAATGGCTCGTTATAGCAACTAAACCACAACAAAACGTAGTTTGGTGCTTTTTACTGCCCTACATCTTGTGGATTATTAAAAACTTTGATTTGCGCCACATCGAAAGTACAGAGAGCGCATAAAAGAAGCCCGCATGAGGCGGGCTTCAGCAGATTCATCTGTTTTCAAGCATATTGCTCGTTTTGGCCTGTTCCTAGTAGCGAACGTAAACCATGTCAGAGTGAACAGAGCTTACACAAACGGTTGCGCCAGAATGTGGAGCATGGATCATCTGACCACCGCCAATATAAATACCGCAGTGATGACTATTGACTACGATGTCGCCTGGCTTTGCTTGGCTAGGGCTAATGTGAGTCCAGCCCATGAAAGTTCCCGTTGTACCAAGACGTACACCATAAGATCCGCTCAAGCAATAGCTAACCAAGCCAGAGCAGTCAAAGGAGTTAGGACCGCAATCGCCCCAACCATAAGGCTTGCCAATCTGAGCATAAGCACGATCAACAACCGTATTGCCCGTTACCGTTTGAGGTTTGCTGCTGCCACCATTATTGGAGCTTGGCTTGTTCGTGCTGTGAGAGCCTCCGTCATCATTGGAGTCGTTCCCACCATCGTTGTTGGATTGAGCATCGTTTTCAATAGCTTCTTCAGCAGCTGCCTGCTCTGCAGCTTCTTCAGCAGCCTGCTCCTGCTCTACCAATTCAGCAGCTTCCGCAGACAAGCTATCGTATACCGACTGCATTTCAGCAACCTTAGCATCAGCTGCATCTGCTACCTGCTTGGCTTCTTCAGCCTTATCGGATGCTACTTTAGCCTGCTCTTCAGCTTCGGTTTTAGCAGATTCAAGCTCTTCACGAGCAGTCTTAGTCTGCTGAACCAGCTGAGCGTCATCCTGGTTCATGTCTTCCAAGATGTTCCAGGTGGTTGCAAAATCCTCAAAGGAAGTAGCACCAAGAATTACGTCCAAAAACGTAGTGGAACCAGAACGATACATGTCACGAGCACGATCGCCTAACTGTTCCTGATAACCCTCAATTTCAGTGGTCTTTTCTTCGATTTTCTTCTGAGCGTCGTCTACCTTAGCTTCAGCATCGAGCTGCTCTTGAAGAGCATTCTGATAATCGCCACTTGCCTGATCAAGTTCTGCCTGATACGCATTGAGTTTCTCAAGTGCTGCATTTGCTTCTGCCTGAGCATCATCTGCAGGGCTTGCAAAAGCGCTGGATACCGGAATGGCCAAGCCTACTGCTAATACCACCGCAAAAAAGGCAGACAGTGCAGCTTTTGCGTTGAGCTTACGTACGTGTTCAGCCATATAAATTAAGCCTCCTTATGCTCACATCCGCTTCACTGATTACGTTACATCTTCCAAATGGTGAAGCGTGAGCTTGGTTCATGGTAACAAAAGGGCAACGTTCAATGCAAAATAATGTGAAGATGAACTTCATAACACCAGGTAAACTTAGTATTCTTCAAAGATTCCCAAATCGATATAAACCTGTTTTACCAGCTAGATTGCCTATTGATAATCTGCGAAAGAAGTTTCAGCTAATAATTGAGTCCAATCTCCACATTTAAAAACGATTCGCTCGTTCGGTTCGCGCAGCCGATTCACTCGACTCGTTCACCCAATCGGCGAAAACGATCCACTTGCCCAATTACTTACTTATCTGCTTTATCGCGATACTTCTCTACTTCTGCTTCCTGCTTGGAAATTTGTGTCTTTATATATTCCAATTCACGTTCATAACGACGCTGCGCTTCCTGCGCACCAAAGGTCTGCAAGTTATCGGGAGAAGCAAGCTTAGCTTCGAAGCGCACTCCCTTAAGTGATGCTGCCTTTGCCTGAATAAACAGGAACACAAAGCCCGCCACACCAGCTACTAGAGATGCTGCCAAAATAGCAACCTTTGCAACCATGGCATCGTTCGGATTCACAAACGCCAAGTTCGCTACAAAAATAGCCATGGTAAAGCCAACGCCACCGAGCAATGCTGCACCTAGCATGTGAGCCCAATTGACATTTTCTGGAAGCGAAGAAAGCTTTGATTTCACGATAATAAAACTCATGAGCATGATACCCAGCGGCTTGCCTACTACCAAGCCAAAGAACACACCCAAGAAAATTGAACTACCCATAATTTCTGCAGGAGCTGCTTGCATGAAAGCAACATCGGCATTCGTTAAAGCAAACAGCGGCAAGATTGCAAAATAAACCCAAGGATAAAGCTTGCGCTCTAGGCGTGTTGCTGGTGGAACCACATGGCGAGCCACGCGTTCAAGACGGGTAACGCTTGCCAGGTAGTCTTCCTGGCCAATAACTGGCTCGTCAGGAATAAAAGCTTCATGTGCTTCTTTTACGCGCTGACCAGACCAGTCGGTAAAACTCTTCAGGTCCACACGAGAACCAGAAGGGATAGCCAAAGCTAGCAAAACACCCGCGATTGTCGAGTGAACACCTGACATGAAAATGCAATACCACAACACCAAACCGCCAAGAATATAGGGCAGCAAAGAGTAGATGTGCGAACGGTTCATTAAGATAAGTACGATCAAAACTACCAGTGCAGCTCCAAGCCACATCAAAGAGGGGCTTTGTCCGTAGAAAATAGCAATGACCAGAATTGCCACAATATCGTCCGCTACTGCAAGCGTGCTTAAGAAAACACGAACGCCCGCAGGAACGCGGGATCCCAACAACGCCAAAATACCTAATGCGAATGCGATGTCTGTTGCCGTTGGAACACCCCACCCCATTATGGTTTCAGGATTTCCTACATTAAAAATCAGATACACCACGATAGGCATCATTACGCCACCAAGCGCTGCGCCAACAGGCAGGATAGCTTGACGAATGTTGGTAAGTTCACCCACCGTCATTTCGTATTTGATTTCCAAACCTACCAGCAAAAAGAAAATTGCCATCAGGATGTCGTTGATAATATGCGCGAGCGACATTTCAGCATGCGCATCGCCAAATCCAAGCGACACCTCGGTATGCCAGAACTCATAAAACGGTTCATGGAAGACGGTATTAGCAACGATCAACGCAATAATTGCGCCTAGTAGCATAACGCCAGCGGCTTTGGTAGTGGAATGAGTTAGCTCTACGATCTTGTGATATCGACGCTGATGACCTTCAGCTTCTTTAATAAAGATGTCAGATTCATGGTGATGATGCTGAGCCATATAACTAAAGACCTTTCGCTTCTAAAACTCTTTGCCACAGGATTAAAGACCCATACAAAAAGCTTTTCCGTAAACAAGATATTCACGATTTGGTTATCTAGCAACGATCGAACAGCGCAAACGGTTCGGTTTTCTAGTTTTCAACAAAGCGTTCAATGGTCTTGTTTGTGGATACAAACACACTGTTAACCAAAATACCAGAACATGACCAGAAACATCATATTCCGTAATTATTTTGACACCGAGACTGATAAATTCATTTGCGACTTCGCAGACATGGTCATAATTATTCCCACAATCGAGTAAAAGTGCGTTAGACTGATAGGTGAAAACGGTAGACGAGGGGAATTGGAAAGCCGTTTCCAACTGGGAGATCACTCGCGAGCGGTTTTATTTGCGCCGCTGCTTTTGTTTTTATCTCGTTCGTGAATTCACGGCATCCGCTCCTCAAGTCACATCGTAATGTAGGTTCCAGTATGAGAGGTGAAACTATGGATATCACCATCACCGGTCGCAAGATGCCCGTAACTGAAGCTTTGCGCGCTTATGCAGAAGAAAAGATTGGCAATTCCATGAAGGTTATGGATATTGATCCGTTAACCGCTGAAGTTGTTCTTCATGTAGAAAAGAATCCAGCCAACCCAACTCCTGCTACCTGCGAAGTTACCATGCGTGCTCGCGGTCATATCATTCGTGTTGAAGAGCGCGATGAGAATATGTATGCAGCTATCGACGTTGCTGCTGCTAAGGCACTTCGCCAGCTTCGCAAGTACAAGACTCGCGTTATCGACAAGAAGATTGCCGATGCTCCTGTAGTTGACAAGAGCGCTCCTGCAACCGAACTCGATCTTGATGGTTTGATGGCAGAACTTTCCCAGGATGACGAAGTAGTACGCGTAAAGGATCTGGTACTTGACCCTATGACCGAAGAAGAAGCACTTATTCAGATCGATCTTTTGGGTCACGACTTCTTTGCTTATATCGATCGCGACACCAGCGCATTCTGCATTCTGTATCGCCGCACCAACGGCGGCTATGGTCTGCTTAAGCAGACCGACGCTGAATAAACGCGCATTCAGCCACACATTGAACATAGCCCTGAACATAAGAGGCTAGCCCATCATATAACTCGGCATAGTAAAGGGAGCTCATACGAGCTCCCTTTCTTGTGTGATTATGTAGTCAGCTTCTCCTGCGTAAGCCTTCCTGCGAATAGGCCTAAATAAACATAAGCACTGAGAAAGCCTTGGTTTTCGAATCATTCTGAGCGCAACACAGCAAGACGGCTATTAAAGGCATAGACCCTGGTATTCAATCTCAGATTTAGGGAGATAAAAATCTTTTGTTGAATTATTTCACTATGCCCTTTAGCCGTCTTGTCGTGTTGAATAAAGCGGAGTTGATTCGAAAACCAAGGCTTTCTCGATGCTTGATAATTTAGTCAGCATTTCCTTCGGCAAAACGAGCCAAGAAGGACTTGGTGCGCTCATGCTGAGGATTACCAATAACTTCCTTGGCGGGACCTTCTTCTACGATAACGCCACCGTCCATGAATGCTACGCGATCTGCCACGTCACGAGCAAAAGCCATTTCGTGCGTAACAATAACCATGGTCATATGTTCATCGGCAAGTTCGCGAATAACACGCAGTACTTCCTGAGTAAGTTCAGGGTCGAGCGCAGAAGTGGGCTCATCAAAGAACAGTACATCTGGATCAAGCGCTAAAGCGCGCGCAATAGCTACACGCTGTTGCTGACCACCAGAAAGCTCACACGGAACCATATCTTCCTTACCCGTAAGACCCATTTTCGTCAGAAGTTCACGACCTTTTACAAGCGCTTCTTCCTTGGGCTTTTTTTGGACACAGATAAGAGCATCGGTCACATTTTGTAGCACCGTATAATGCGGAAACAAATTAAAGTTCTGGAACACCAAACCATAGCGCTTCTTTGCCTGCGCGATTATGTCCTTACCACCATATACAGCCTTGCCTGATCCGTCAGGTATAGTGACTACCTGTAAATCGCCATACGAAAGCGATCCTGCATCCAATGTTTCCAGAAGCGTCATACAACGAAGCAAGGTGGACTTTCCGCCACCCGAAGGACCGATGATAGAAAGCACGTCGCCCTGTTCTACTGTCAATGAGATATCTTTGAGTACTGCATTGTTGCCAAACGCTTTCTGCGCATGCTGTAGGCTCACAACTGGTGTATTTCCCATAACGAAAACCTCTTTCAAAACTTATAAGACAATTTCATCCCATGCCTTATAAGGAATATTTCTTTACTCATACAAGCTCGGTTGAAAAGTAGATCCAACCTTACGCAGCGGATAATCTTTTCTTGTTTTAGCAAATCCTCCGCCGATGATTCTTGGTCACTACATAACCATTCTTAGTCGTGGTAGTAAGCCATCTTCTTTTCCACGCGACCAATGATGAATTCGATAAGCAAGCAGAATACCCAGTAAATGAGTGCTGCCAACGCATAAGGAATCATCGAAACTTCACTTGCAGAAATTGCCTTAGCTACCGAGAACATTTCGGCAACTCCCAAAACAAAGGCAAGCGAGGTGTCTTTAACCAACGTGATAATTTCATTGCCCATAGCAGGCATGATGCGTTTAATTACCTGAGGAAGCACAATTTTGAAGAAGGTTTGTGAGCGCGAATAGCCCAAAACGAGCGCCGCTTCATACTGACCCTTCGGAATGGACTGCAAGCCCGAACGATAAATTTCTGCGAAGTAAGCAGAATAATTAAGAATGAAGCCTAACGCACAAGCTCCGTATTTCCAGTCGGTGTCCATCGAAATACCGAACAGGTAGTACGGTGCAAACATGAACGCCATCAGCTGCAACATCAAAGGCGTACCACGCAAAATAGAAATATAGAACTGGGCAATCAGGGAAAGTGGCTTGAACTTAGACATACGTGCAAGCGCTACCACAATACCCAGCGGCAATGACCCAACAAGGGTAACCACAAAAATCCAAGCAGAGAGCCCCAAACCCTCTAGCAAGGCTCCCACCATTACGCTTAACTCCATTATCTTCCTCCTTGCACAAGCAAAGCGTTTGTTTTCAACTAGTTCTCAATCGTTAGATATAAGCACTCCAAAAGTGCACATATCTAACAACTCAAAACGCAACAAAGGGCGGAGGGGAATCCTCCGCCCGAAAGTTCGTCACTTACTGCTAATCGCAGTGAGCATTTCTTACTTAAGTACCCAGTTTTCGATGTTCATACCGTAGTCAGAATACTTATTAACAAGCTCTTCAACCGTGCCGTCTTCATACATTTCCTTTAAGGTGTCGGTTACCTTCTGAGCTAACGCATCGTTACCCTTCTTGAAACCAACTGCATAGTGCTCGGAGCTCAGTGGCTCTTCAAGCATGGTGTAGGTACCTTCATTTGCAGACATCTGATACTGAGCGATGGAAAGGTCACAAGCAACTGCATCCACCATGCCAGACTCAAGCTGCATGAATGCGTTGTTGTAATCGCTCAAGGTCTGAAGTTCAGCAAAGGTGTCTGCCAACTCAGCCTGGTCGCCTTCAAGTACATCAAGAGCAGCAGAATCAACCTGAGTTACCACCGTTGCATCTGCCAAGCCAGCAAAGTCAGTAATACCAGAATCGGACTTCACTACAATAACCTGTTCGTTAAGCATGTAGGGCTCGGAGAAGGTGTAGTCATCTTCGCGGCCTTCCATGGTAAAGCCATTCCAGATGCAGTTAATGCTGTCCTGATTCAACAAAGCATCCTTAGCATCCCAGTCGATAGCTTCAAGCTGCAATTCCCAACCATTGCGCTCTGCAACTTCAGCAGCCAAATCAAGGTCAAAACCAGTAGGCTCGTTATTTTCATCCATGAAGCCATACGGAGGATAGCTGTTGTCGAAACCAACGATCAGCGTAGAAATTTCAGCTGAAGTATCTCCACTAGATTCAGCTTCTTCGTTTGATGAGGAGCAGCCCGTAAGAAGAACAGCCGACAGACATGCAATGCAAGCAAATGTCAGCAGGGCAAGTAATTTCTTTTTCATGAATACCTCGCTTCATGGTTTGCCAATACAATTCGAATTTTTTTCGCCATTTACAAGCAAGTTTTACGAAACTTTTACCTTTGTGGCGCTTTAGCACTCTACCATACTAAAGCGTTGTGAGTATACCACACTTCTCTTACGGTTCGAAATTTGCACGCGAACGGCACCCCGAACGATACTCTCAAATATCAATCATGTTTGAATTCAGCGAAAGAACAGGGCTTTTTAGGTGGAGAAAAACTAAAGGTTTTCAACGGTTTTGATAACGTTTTGCAAACTTGCCAATATTCCTGAATTTAGCCCTACCAAAGCGCCCTACACACGACTACAATAAGCGCACCATGAAGAATTTACCTATCATACGTATGGCCACCGTCGCCGATGCTGCTGCGTTGCGTGAGATTTATCTCCCCTACGTTCGTACAACTGCGGTTACGTTCGAGTTGGAAGATCCCACACTCGAAGATTTCACCGAACGCGTACGCAAAACGCTTGAGCGCTATCCCTACATCGTTGCGGTCGAAGACGACCAAATTGTAGGGTATGCCTACGCATCAGCATTTCGCCCCCGTGCCGCATACTTACACTCCATCGAAACGTCCATCTATATGCGTATGGACTACCGCGGCAAAGGTGTTGGGCGACGCCTCTACGAAGCACTCGCTAAGCTCTTAATGCTTCAAAACGTATACAACATGGAAGCCTGCATTGCTCATTGCGATCCAGCTGACGAATACGTTCCTGCAACAAGTCGCCTCTTCCATGAGCGTTTGGGTTTTAGATTGGTAGGTCAGTTCAATAAATGCGCCCATAAATTCGGACGCTGGTATGACATGATTTGGATGGAAAAAATCTTAGGTGATCATGTTGCTGATCCCGAGCCATTTATGCCTTTTACTCAGGTAGCTCAAGAAAAAATAGATGAGGTTCTCGAACAGGCATAGGCAATAAATGCTTATACATGTTTAGCTACGCAAGCCATTCTTTACCCATACAATTGCTATAACCAGCACCAAAATGGCACATACCGCTGAGAAACCGAACCCCAGGTGATAACCCATAGCTGCCGAACCCATAAAGGGTCCTACCACCATAATGGCAAAAACCATGATTGCCGTACCCAGCGAGGCAAACGCCTGACGAACTGCCGTACCAAACGATGAAGCATCGGTCATGAACCATGGCGGAAGTTTTGACATTCCCCATGAATTAAGAGGCCCAATCAAGCCTGATACTCCCGTAGCACGAATTCCCTGCATAACGAAAATCATCCAATAGGGAGTGTTTTCATCTACAAACGCCATCATGCTAGCCCCTGCTGCCAAGAAGAACGCAGCAACGATAACGACAGGACGCGCACCAATTTTATCCGTCAAAATACCTGCAAGCGGGTTGATAAAAAACGCGGCAATGGTACCTGGCAGTAACGCAAGGCCCGCTAAAAACGCACTGCCGCCCCACAAATTCTCAATGTAGAGCGGAATAATCAGCGTGATTCCCATGAAGCTTGCATACAGAAAATTACTTGCCCAGAAGCTCACAAGGTACTGTTTGGAATTAAGAATTTCTAAGTGAATAAGCGGACAATCCACGCGACGTTGCCGACGCATAAAAAAGACCAGGAACACCGCACCCACAACCACAGGTACCCAAATAAAAGGACTGCTGAATTCATAGCTCGAAGCGTTCGAGAACCCCAAAAGCAAGCCACCAAATCCAAGAGCAGACTGAACGAGTGACAGCGTATCTAAACGCATGCTCGAATCCTCTGCAGGTGTTTTCTTGATAGTGGCTAGCGCAACCACCGTAAGAACAAGCGAGCAAATTGCTAGCACTACAAAAAAGCTTCTCCACCCTGTAGTTTCAATCATCCACCCGCCAATGGTTGGACCAATATTGGGAGCGAATCCCATCGCAATACCAGAAATACCCATTGCCGTTGCTTGGCGCTCGGGTGGAACAGAAGTCATAATGAGGCTCATCATCATGGGCATGGTTATGCCGGCAGAAATTGCCTGCAAAATTCTACCCGCAATGAGCATAGGGAAATTCAGTGCAGCAGCATCAACTACACCACCAAGTATCAGAAGAATAAGAGAAGCAATAATAACGTTTTTTAATACAAAACGACGCATAAGATACGTTACTGCTGGCACGGTAATACCCAGAACAAGCATGTAGAGCGTTGTTACCCACTGCCCAACACCCGCATCAACACCAAAGTCCTTTGCCATACCAGCAAACATGGAATTGAGTGCCGTTTGAGACAAATTGCCAAAGCAGGAACCCAACATAACGATGGATACCAGCAAGACAACATACTTCATGCTCGGTTTTTGGATATGTGAATCGCTCGCCATGCGTACCTCGCTTAGATGCGAACTTAGTTAGTTTTTCGTTACTGCCACTACTACTTTTGCTACCACTTTAAAACAACTCGCAAACAACTTGCGTTTTGTGGGTGGTTACTTATTTTTTCTCGTAATATTCTTTTATACCAGTCCTCTACCAATACAAGTAGTACTTCCTTATAAAGATTTTGAAGGTATTGTTCCGCACGTGAATAGCAGTAATGAACATAACACTGGCAAAGAAGTTACCAAGAACGCCTCGAATCGATCCGTCGTATTAAACTGGCTTGCAGTCGTAATAATGGCAGGCGTCATTTTTTGGATGTCTGCCAATACTGGCACCAACATCAATCAAGGATTAGGAATAATATCCGCCCTGAAAGCATTTTTATCTTCTATTGCCTTTTCCTTGACGGGTCATGAAGTAGATGTTTCCCCTATTGGACATTTTGTTGAGTATTTTATTTTCGGCATCCTTTTACTGAATGCGCTTCGCTTCCATATGCCTTTGTCTCGCGCAGTATTCTTTGCAATCATTATTGGCAGCACCTATGGAGTAACCGACGAAATCCACCAATACTTCGTTCCAGATAGAAGTTGCGATCCTATGGACTGGCTTGTTGATACCATAGCGGTTGCACTAGGCGCATTGCTGTGTCGTTTAGCTGCCCGAAAGCAACTTTTCTCGAGAAAGATCAAAGATCAGCATCATTAAGACAGGTGCAGTTTGAGGCATCCATGGTTTATTCCGCCGACTATATAAAGCCCCCTTTACAATTAAGCACAACGAGCATCCGCTTGAGAACGACGATATTTACCCTTAAGGAATTTATCAACATCCAATTCATCAAGTTCACGAAAGACGACATCACACACGGACTCTAGTTCCTCCATTGTGCCCGCTTCGTCAGTATCATAAATTCCTACCGCACCAAATTGCTGATTAATCAAAACCTCTGCAGCATACAGAGAGTCTTCAAACCCCCATGTTTCTTCCGCTTCGGTATGCATTTTCGCTTGAGCATGACGAATAGCCAAAGGGCCTCGCTTGGAGATGCCCATATCACAACTAGAAATTACTTCTTCAAAGCAAGAAAAGATTCCTGCACGCTCTAAGCCAAGGCGAAGCAACTTCCCAGGGCTAGAAGACACAATGGTCATGTGAATTTTGCGACGTTTCAGTTCCTCAACAAGCTCAACTGCGCCCTGACGCGGCTGCACTTCATAGCGATAAAACGCTTCAAGGACAGTGTCCATATAGGAAAGTATTTCTTCGGAGCTTTTACCTATACCATAATGATCATGAAAGTAACGAGCAGTTTGGACTGGTGTATTAGCATTTAGCGTAATGCGCTCTTCCTCTGAAAGGGCAATACCAGCATCCTGAGCAATTTTGATTTCGAGGCCCTGCCAAATTCCCATAGAATCAAGTAGTGTCCCATCGCAATCAAAAATAACCCCTTTAACGTTCACGATTACCTTCTTTCAAATAGCCAGCCAATAAAAACGTGCAATCGAACCATGTCCTACTCATTGCTAAACCGCATGAGGCAGAAACGACAAAACTGCACCACTAAAACTTTTAAATAGTGCTGATGCACATTAAAAGACTCTTCCACTTTTGTACCGAATGAAGCGAGCCCAAACAATCACGACTGCGTTAAATTATGCGTTCATATGTTGAGTATTTATTAAATAAAAGAGAAGGCGCTCATCAAACGATGAGCGCCTCGTCGTTCACTCTCTTGTTAGGACAAGAGGATTTCGAGGGACAAAGTGCTCAAAACGAAAAGGACAAGACGATTGGCGTCATCTCCAAAGAGCCCGAACAAGAGATGCGCCGGCGAAGAGGTGCAGAGGATTTCGCAGTAGCACTTTGTTCCCTCTAAGTTAACCATGGATAACTTATAATGAAAACAGCACTAAGTCAACACTATTTTTCAGTTTTTCATTGTTTAAGTTGATGAGTACCGTACACCCATCCAAATTAAGCCGTTCGCCCCTTGCAAGCATTTCAAAAGCTTATCCGAACAGTGCCGTCTATCTCAGACATAACTACCCGCCCCAGACAGGACCACTCACTTATCAGAGCAAAACAGACTTAGAGCTCCAGACACAGAAGCGCCGACGCAAGAGGGGTATCACGTCGGCGCAAGCGACAAAAAAGCCGAAGCTTTGGTATCGCTCCTGTTGTTTATTGTCTCACCTGGGGTTTCAAAAATGAACCTGTTATTCTAATTTTATTTATAGGTGATTTCTATAGGTTAGAGAATCAAATTTTTTCGGTCTAAATCTCATATACGTCCATGCTTTTAATTGTTAAATAGTTACCTAAACGACAATTCCCTAAATCATTAAACGTGCCATAATGAAGATACATACAGGCAATTATTTCGCCTTTTAAGGAGAGGGGTTCTCATGAAATATCGTCGTATTCTTGTTCCCTTTGATGGATCCGATCATGCCGCAGCTGCATTCACTACCGCGCGCTCACTTGCAATCACCAATGATGAGACAGAGATTTTTGTAGTAAATGTCGTTCCCATGGCACTTGCTTCTTCCCTGTTAGCTTCTGGCGACCCTATTACAGGCGGTGCTTCTGCGTTTATTGACCAGGAAGGTTACGCCGCCATGGTTGATGCATCGCTTGAAAATATCAAAAAAGAAATTGATGACGTGGTGGAGCCTCTGCTTGATGGCATGCCAGCAGAGCGCGTGCATATCGAAGCTGTTACCTATCCATCCGCAGTAAGCGGACTAACCGAATACGCCAGCAACCATGATTGCGATTTGATTGTCATGGGACGTCGCGGCCTCGGCGGCATTCGTGGAGTATTAGGCAGCGTAAGTTATGGCGTACTGCGCAATGTAGATATTCCTGTTTTGACCGTAAAGTAGCCTTTTTCTACACCAAACAAAGAAAGAGTCCGAGTAATATCGGACTCTTTTTTACCGCTTATATAGCTAAAACCACACACCGCGCGACCGAATGACACTTATCGCAACGAACTATACCGCTGCAAGTGCTTGCTCGATATCGGCAATCAAATCTTCAGTAGCCTCAATGCCACAAGAAAGACGAATTAAGTCAGGACTGATGCCTGCTGCTTCCAACTCTTCGTCATTCATCTGACGATGGGTTGCGTTAGCAGGATGCAAAACGCAGGTACGAGCATCAGCAACATGTGTTGCAATTTGTGCGAGCTTCAAATTCTTCATAAAGGTTTCAGCGCCTGTACGACCACCAGCAACGCCAAAGCTCACAACGCCACAACCACCATTCGGCAGATACTTCTGCGCCAACTCGTAATATTCATCTCCAGGCAATCCGCTATAGCGAACCCAAGAAACTTTGGGATGAGCCTGCAGGTATTCCGCAACCGCCTGTCCATTCTTTACGTGCTGAGCCATACGTACATGCAAGCTTTCAAGACCCATATTAAGCAAGAATGCATTTTGAGGAGACTGAATAGATCCAAAGTCACGCATTAACTGGGCGGTAGCCTTCGTAATAAATGCACCTTCTAGGCCAAAGCGCTCGGTATACACCACGCCGTGATAGCTTTCGTCAGGGGTTGTTAATCCAGGGAACTTGTCGGCATATTTGTTCCAGTCGAACTTGCCCGAATCAACAATGCAGCCACCGACGCCACACCCATGACCGTCCATATACTTGGTTGTAGAATGCGTCACGATATCCGCGCCCCATTCAATAGGACGACAATTAACTGGTGTTGGGAAGGTATTGTCCACAATCAGTGGAACACCATGGCTATGAGCTGCTTTTGCAAAGCGCTCAACATCGAGCACCGAAAGTGCAGGATTGGCAATAGTTTCGCCAAACACAGCTTTGGTATTAGGTTGAAAAGCTGCTTCCAGTTCTTCATCTGTGCAGTTAGGTGTTACAAAGGTGCATTCCAGGCCCATTCGCGCCATAGTATGAGCAAATAAATTGTATGTACCGCCATAAATTGCCGAAGAGCATACAACGTGGTCTCCATTACCTGCAATATTGAAGATCGAGAAGAAATTTGCCGCCTGACCAGAAGAGGTCAACATTGCAGCCGTACCACCTTCAAGCTCGCAAATCTTGTTTGCTACATAGTCGTTAGTGGGATTTTGAAGGCGAGTATAAAAATAACCTGACTCTTCTAAGTCAAACAACTTACCCATGTGTTCACTGGTGTCATATTTCCACGTCGTGCTCTGATAAATAGGAACCTGACGTGGTTCGCCATCCCCAGGGTGATAACCCCCTTGAACACAAATAGTGCTAACTGACTGAGTCATGCTATCTCCTTTGTTTTCGCTAAAACTTTCGAAATACCTAGATAAGTTAATGGTGTGCTTTGTGATTATAGAGCTCACAAGAGCGGTTTTGGTTACCTATCCATTACAGGCAAACGTATTTTTCTATAACTGGTTATAGAGTAGCTGGTCAGCATGGAAATGAGCGGGTTTGTCGCGTACAATCAAAAATCACTGCACCGTTCGTATTTACGACCGCTAACATTTACTGCTATCGGTATTCATAACAGCTAGTATTTGCGACGGTTAGCAGTTACGACAGGTTTCTACGACAGGTAGTTTTAACGACAGGCGGTAGTTACGACCGATGGTTTTATGGAAGGCGACACCTACAACAGCCGCCTTTACCTTCAATTATTTAGGAGCACCTCATGCCAATCAGAATTCCCGATACTCTTCCCGCTACAGGAGTACTTGAAAGCGAAAATATCTTTGTAATGACCGAGCACCGAGCAATCCACCAGGATATTCGTCCATTGAAAGTGCTCATCTTAAACCTCATGCCGCTCAAGATTGAAACAGAGACGCAAATCCTACGAAAGCTATCCAATACTCCCCTTCAGGTAGAGATTGATCTTCTGCAAACGGTTACCCATCATTCTTCGCATGTACCCGTCGAGCATCTCAAGTCATTTTATGTTGGCTTAGATGACATTCAAGACAAGCACTACGACGGCATGATTATCACTGGTGCTCCTGTTGAGAAAATGAAATTCGAGGATGTCGACTACTGGCCAGAGCTTTGCCATATTTTCGAATGGGCAAAAACTAATGTGTTCTCTACGCTTTATTTGTGCTGGGGTGCTCAAGCGGGCATCTACTACCACTACGGTGTGGAAAAGCATCTGCTTCCAGAAAAAATGACGGGAGTATTTGAACACCACATTCTAAAACCAAGCTCACCTCTTGTTCGTGGTTTCGATGATGTGGTTTATGCACCTCATTCGCGCTACACCGAAGTACGCGCACAGGATATTGCCTCTAAACAAGATCTGGAACTTATTGCTGTTTCTGACGAAGCAGGCGTATTTATCGCAAAGAGCACCAACAGTCGCCATTTCTTTGTGTTTGGTCATCCCGAATACGACACCAATACTTTGGCAAATGAGTATCAGCGCGATGTTAAAAAGGGAATCAATCCCGCGCTACCGAAGCACTACTTCCCTAACGACGATCCCACACAACAGCCTATTTCAAACTGGCGTGCGGCAGCACAGCTGCTCTATACCAACTGGCTGAATTATTACGTCTACCAAGCAACGCCATACGACATCAAGCAGGTCGGCGCACAATAACCAACCCAAACGAGACGCTAGTCTACATCAGCTCAAACTGAGGCGTATTACTTATTTGCGAAAATAACGATCATTTTTGGCAAAAGCACGTTTCGTAGTAGCACTTCAAATACCAAAGGCCGTTTGTCCACGGATTATCTGGGCAAACGGCCTTTGAAGACAATACCTACTGAATAGGGCAATTAGGCTTACTGAACAATCTAACGAATTAACCCTGGACGCGAATTACGGAAGGCTCGCCACCCGTTACCACGCCATCAAGCGCAAGAATTTCATCAATGGTCTTACGAACATCACGTTCTTTTGCTGTGTGGGTTACGAATACCAAATCCACATCTTCTCGGGCAGCATTACCGCGCTGAGTAACCGTGCGCACCGACACGCCATTCTTTGCGAAGATGTCTGCACATGCCGCCAACACACCAGGACGATCAGCTACCACAAAACGAATGTAGTACTTCGTCTCCAGATCATCCATAGCAATAATCGGCAGTTCATCGGTGCATGTGCAACCAACGATTGGCTTAATGCCCATCTGGACATGACGCGCAACTTCCAAAACGTCACCCATAACTGCGCTTGCTGCAGGTCCCGCACCCGCTCCTTCACCGAAGAACATGGTCTGACCTACTGCATCACCCTCAACAAAGATGGCATTGAATACCCCATTGACCGTTGCTAACTGATGGTCTTCAGGAATCATCGTAGGATGAACACGCACATCAACGCCCGATTCACCACGACGAGCATGAGCAACAAGCTTAACCACATAACCCGAATCATGAGCATTTGCTAAATCAACAGGAGAAATGCGACGAATGCCTTCGGTATATACCTGATCCATCGTCACACGAGAATTAAATGCAATGGAAGCCAAGATAGCAATTTTAGCGGCAGCATCTAGGCCATCAACGTCTGCCGTTGGATCTGCCTCAGCAAAACCGCGCTCTTGTGCTTCTTTAAGTGCTGCATCGTAATCCAAGCCGTCTTCATCCATGCGGGTAAGCATGTAATTGGTGGTGCCGTTTACGATGCCCATAATGGAGTCGATTCTGTTTGCAATAAGAGAATGCTTCAATGGATCAATAATAGGAATGCCGCCGCCAACACTCGCCTCAAACGCAATCTCGAGACCTTTTTCTTCGGCAAGATCCATAATTTCTTCGCCCGAAGTAGCCATGATTGCCTTGTTTGCGGTAACCACATGCTTGCCTGCCTGAAGCGCCTCCACAATAACGCTCTTGGCAACGCCCGTACCGCCAATCAGTTCTACAACGATATCGATCTCAGGATCATTGATAACATCATGATAGTCGGTAGTAAAAATGTCCTGCAAACCACGTGAAGTTGCTGCTTGGGGATCGCGTGAACATACGCGCGTCAGTTCAAGATCGATTCCAAAGTGGCGAAGAAAATCTTGCTTGTGATTGCTCAAAATATCCAAGCAACCGCCGCCAACCGTGCCCGTTCCAACCAAGCCAATCTTGACAGCCATGTATAAATCCTTTCTACGTGACGCAGAACTAGTATTTCTGGTCTTTTGGATGAGTAGTTGCATTGTATACAAAAAGCGCTCTCTAATAGGCATACCATCAGAGAGCGCATCAAACTTTGCGGTATCAGGTAGTTACGTAAGCTGAATGCTGGGCAGATAAGCTAAGTACGTAGCCGAACGTCGCCGATCGTGGTCGAACCTGATTAAACCCTACGAGAAGCTAGTCAATATCACACGCCATTAAGTCATCGTACGTTTCGCGACGAGTTACCAGGCGCGCAACACCATCTTTTACAAAGACAATGCCTGGACGAGGCTGACCGTTGTAGTTACTCGACATGGAATGACAATATGCACCGGTGCCAAATACACAAACAATATCGCCTAAATCGGGATGCTGAATAGAAGCGTCCAGTGCAACCGCATCGCCGCTTTCGCAGTGCTTACCGCATAGCGTAACGATTTCAGTGCGAGGTTGGCCAGCTTTATTCGCAATAACGGGCTCATATTCTGCATGATAGAGCGCTGTGCGAATGTTGTCGGACATACCGCCATCAATTGCCACATACTTACGAATACCAGGAAGCGTCTTTAAGATGCCAACTGTATAAAGCGTAACGCCAGGTGTTGCCACCAAAGAACGACCAGGCTCGCAAACCAAGCGAGGCTCTTTCAGACCGTACTTTTTGCAAGCTTTCACCATTTCGGAGGTGGTAATTTCTGCAAAGTCTTCAATTGAAGAAGGCTTATCTTCTGCGGTATAGGCAATACCTAAGCCACCGCCAACATCAATTTCATCAACTTCGTAGCCATAGGTTTGCTTTACGCGATAGGCAAATTCAACGATAACATCAATCGCTTCACCGAAAGAGTGTAGAGCAAAAATCTGTGAACCGATATGCATATGAAAGCCCGCCAAACGAACATTAGGAGCGTCCAACGCATCGCGTACACAGTTGAAAGCAAAATCTTCACGCATAGTAAAGCCAAACTTCGAATCCTCGCAGCCCGTGCGGATATATTCGTGGGTATCAGCTTCAACACCAGGCGTAATGCGCATATAAATATCTTGGGTAACGCCCAGTTCCTGAGCAATAGCAGATACGCGAGAAAGCTCGATGCGAGAATCGACTACGATACGTCCTGCGCCCGCCTCAATTGCTTCGCGCAATTCTTGAGGGGTTTTATTGTTGCCGTGCACGATAACGCGATCCATAGGAAAATTAACAGCGCGAGCCACTGCCAGTTCGCCACCGCCAGAAACATCGAGGCACATTCCATGCTGATCTGCCAAACGGCAAACTGCCTTGTTGAGAAAAGCCTTGCTGGCATAGGCGATATCAGAATTGGGATAGCGCGTCCTGAATGCATCGCGATAAGTATCCATACGATTGATAAGATCGGCCTCGTCATAAACATACAGCGCTGTGCCATATTCATGAGCAAGCTCGACCATATCGACACCACCAATAAAAAGATGGTCATCCTTAACTTCAGCAGTCATTGGCAGGCAAGCGCCCAGTTCCATAGTGGTACGATTATCCGCCTGCTTATTCACGTTTGATGCGGGAAGAGACATGTGCGTTTCCTTGCTTGTCGAATCTTTTGTTATTCGTCGCTCATGATACCGTCTGTTTAGGCTTGTAAGCAATCACTTTTAGAACAGTGCTAAGAAACGATCTAAGAGCGTTTCTTCTTCTACTGGTTCTTCTTCAGTAGCTGGCTCTTCAACCTTAATTGGATCGGTAGTCATTACGAATTGAACCAGTGTAACATTCGTATTTTTCGAACTGGTAAAACTTGCTGGTTCGAAATCGGATTTATCGTAAGTGGACATAAGTTCATCTATTTCGGCCTGCACCGCGTCAGGAATTCCCTGGGTTTCTTGAGCTAGACTCTGCGTGCCATCGGCCAAGGTGCTTGCTCCGATGGCCAACTCTCCTGTGCCACCTGCTAATTTATCCAAACCACTTGCTAATTCTTGCGCACCTGAACCTAAAGCAGCACTTCCGCCCAACAGCGAAGAAGCGCTGTCAACCGAACCTAGACCATCTGCCGCGCCATCAAGTGCTTGCGCTGCACTCTGGGATGCAATCTGGGTTGCAACTGCCTCAAGCGCAGCTTCGACTTGCTGGCCCTCAGACGATTCAGAAACATTCGCTAGCGCTATCTGCCAAAGCTCTTCGTCGGTTTTTTCCTCGTTAACATCTTCGGCTTTCAGTGAAATATATTCATTGAAAAGTGCCTCAGCATAGCTCTGGAGCAATTGCTTATAGTATTGCTCTGCAGCTTCAGGATCCATGCTTGAGGCTGCTGCCACCAATTCATCAGCCTGATCGCGCAAAGCCTGCTGATATTGCTTTAGGCCTTGCGTCATTTGCGTTGCACCCGTTGCCAGCTCTACTGCTCCCGAAGCCGCCTCTTTAGTTGCAGCATCAATGCTATCTACACCACTCGCTAACTCTTGCGCTCCTGAATGAAGCTCATCGGTTCCATCAATAAGCGCGTCGAATTGCGAAACGAGGCTTTCCGTATCAGGAAAATCAAGCGCCATAGAAAAAGGAATCGCAGCAAAACTGATTCCCGCCATTTCAAAATTGGACACATCAGCGCTCAACGAAACATCGCCATCCTTATCAGGCATAACCATAAAACTTACCGTTACATCCGATCCAGAAAGAGCAATGGATCCCTGTTCGGTTTTTACATTTTTCGCCACGTCCATGGGAAGCGTGCAGGTAATTTGCAAAAGATAATTTTCGAAATAGCGCGAATCAACAGAGCTGTTTTGAGAAGTTGTTATATTCAACTCAAAAGAGCCACTTTTACCTGCCAACTCATCAGGAGAAACTTCTTGTCCGTCCAAGGAATACTTCATCGAAATGTTCCAAGGAATCTGAGCATTCGACGTTGTGCCCTGATAAGAAAACTCCCCTTCTGGCATGGTGAGCACTACCGAGTCGGAAAACTGAGTAAGTTTAGACGTGTCCGTCAAATTAACAACTTGCTCATATTCGCCAAAATCCTGAATTGTTTTACCCGCTACATCAGCACTGCCATCAAATACGTTTACTACATAAATACTCTCAGTAGCACCAGTGTTTTCAAGGGTCGCATATACCACTTCTTTCTTTTCGGCAGATCCCGAAATATCCGCTACCGCTGCACTTCCTGCATTCCCACTAGCTTGTTCTTGCAAAGCATCAGTATTTTGACTTGCTTCTTCAGCATTAAGCATTACTGGTACCGCCGTAACGGGAACCGCCAATACCACAAGCACCAAGGCAGCAACAAACATTTGAGCAAAACGTTTATTGAATGGCAAAGACCACACCGCATCCCTTTTGCTCTTTGGACGAGCATGACGTGCATGCTTTGGACTATGTCTGAAATTCGAGTAGCGCATACTTCTACTCCTTATTCGAAATTGAATTATCTGAAGTTACCGCAATAGCACTGCGGTCAGATCCGCCATGATAAAAACGTGCCTTCCAGGTAGTTTTTTCCACCACCCTATCAAGCAGCATAAACAAAATAGGAAGAAGCAAAAACGTATTGAGCGCAGCAATGAAAGCGCCACGTCCGATTAGTGTACCCAATCCCGCCATAACACCGTTGCTCGAAATAATACCAATAAAGGCACCGCACACAGTAAGAATGGTTGCTGAAGTAAGAATAGTGATAGCGGAATAGGAAATTGCCGAAAGCATGGCAGGGCGTTTTTCCATTTCAGCACGCCTATCCAAATACGCACGCGACAAAATAATAGTGTAGTCCACCGTAGCACCCAGCATAATGGCGCTAATTATCAAGTAACCAATGTATTGAATAGTCTCACCCGTAAAGTACGGAATAGCTAAGTTGATCCAAATTGATATCTCGATAGTCAAAAGAAGCATCAAAGGAATGCTTAAGCTGCGGAACATCAAAAGTAGCACTAAACCAATTGCCACCACCGAAGCAATAAAGATGCGCATAGAATCGTCATTGACAATAAGCGACATGTCATAGGAAGTAACTGACGATCCTACCAAATAGTTTTCATCAGGGTAGAACTCATCACCTATATCACGCAACGTTTGTACCAAAGCGAATGCTTCTTCACTTTCTCCACCAACCGACGTGGAAACAACAATACGCGAATAGCCACCCGAAATCAGCTGAGATAAATCGCTTTCGGGAACAAAGGCACTTGGAATATTCGCAGAAACGGCCGTCACATACGAGGTAACCGCCACTACATCTTCTAATCCCTCAATTTGCTTTACCATTTGAAGTTCGCGCCCTAAATCACCTTCGGGCACCAACATAACCCACTGTTCATTTGAGCCAAAGGTTTCATCGATAGCGTTCGTTTCTTCATACAATTCAGAACCTGGCTCCACAAAGCCGCTTGCGCCATACACGAAATTCGGCTGCTTTTGTCCTAAATAAGCTGGTACGGTAATGAGCGCGATAATGATGGTAAAAGGCACTGCCAAACGCATACACACTCGCGCAAAGCCATCAAAAGAGGGCAAGAATTTTCGATGCGCGGTTTTAGCAAGCAGCTTTTCGCTTGAAAGTACCAAAATAGGCAGCAAAAAGAGCACGCACAAGAAACTGAAGACGATACCTTTTGCAAGAACCACGCCCATATCGGCGCCAATAAGAAATGCCATCACGCACAACGAAAGAAAACCAAAAAAGGTTGTTGCCGCCGAAGAGGCAATAACCGCAGCAGCCTTATGCATAGCTGCAACCGCCGCATCGTAGGAACTCAGCCCTTCTGCCCTGTAACTACGGAACGCATGCAGCATTACGATGCCGTAGTCCATAGAAACGGCAAGCTGCAATACTGCCGCACACATCTGAGTGATAAAAGATATTTCTCCAAAGATAATGTTGGTACCCAAGTTGTACGCAATAGAGATACCAATAACCGAAAGGAAAAGCACAGGCTCAAACCACGCTTCGCTCGTAAGAAGCAGCAAACCAAGGATGACAAACACTGCCATAACCAAAATGAGTTGGATTTCAAAATCCGATGAGCCTTGAGCAACAGCGGAATTAATCGCCTCGCCCGACATGGACACTTCAGACGCACCTACCGATGCCGCTTCATCGCGAATTACATCCATAGTGTCAGTTGCAAGAGAGGTATCGAGGGCAACCTGATAAAGATAAGAATCATCTACCTTGAAAGCAGAAACCGCATCAGGATCATATGTCTCGAGTGGCATGGAAATATCGCAGGTAGTTCCCAGCCACATTACGTCTTCAACGCCTTTTGTTTCTTCTATTTTATTTGCCAGTTCTTGCGCTTCTGTAAGAGAAAGCCCTTCAACCATGATGTTTGAATTGGGCGTAGGTGCATCGAAAGCCTCTTCCATAACACGCAAAGAAACAGTCGACTTAGAATCTTCTGGCAAATAATCAGAAAACTGGTAATTGATTTTTATACCAGGAATACAAGCAACACTGAATACAAAAAAGAGCACAGCAAATACTATAACCACCCGTCGATGGTTTAGCGCTCCGCGAAATAACTTGTCAGCAAAAGCATGCACGCTTGCGACCTATCCGATATTATTCGATCAAATACTTATCCTTATTGTAAAGGAGTATTAATGCTGTCTATAACGATTTTTGCCGTGGGAAAATTAAAGGAATCGTTTTGGAAAGAGGCCTGCGCTGAATATCTCAAGCGTCTAAGTGCCTATGCAAAAGTATCCGTGCGCGAACTGCCTGATTCAAATAAAGAAAAAGAAGCAGAGGCTCTTTTAAGCAACCTACCCGAACACACTCCTATTCTTTTGCTGGACATCAAAGGAAAGGAAACCTCAAGCGAATCTCTCGCAACAAAGATCGATACCTATGCCTTATCAGGAGAATCACAACTTGCTTTTATTATTGGTGGCAGCGATGGTGTAACCGCCGAAGTAAAACAGCGCGCAACCGAGCGCATAAGCTTTGGCCCCATTACTCTGCCGCACAATTTGGCACGTGTGGTATTACTCGAACAACTATATCGAGCTTTCAAAATATCTCGCGGGGAGCCCTATCACAAATAGCTGCATTACAAGGTTGGATACGTTACCAACCAAGCTTGCGCCTACGATAGTTATTCGTCTTTTGCCCAGTCAAACGAATAGCGCACTGCCTTGTTCCAACCCTTGATCTTTTCCTGACGCTTTACTTCTTCAATAGCAGGCTCAAACGTTTGATCTACTGCCCAGTTTTCTTCGACTTCCTCGCGGCTTTCCCAGTAACCTACCGCCAATCCAGCCAGATAAGCGGCACCCATCGCTGTAGTTTCAATACACTGGGGTCTCTTTACTGGGGCACCAATAATATCTGCCTGAGTTTGCATCAAAAAGTTATTAGCACTAGCTCCACCATCTACACGAAGCGAAGTAAGAGCAATACCAGAATCTGCCTCCATAGCACCTAGGACATCATTTACTTGGTAGGCAATTGATTCTAAGGTAGCTCTAATAATGTGATATTTATTAACCCCGCGCGTAATGCCTACAATAGTTCCTCTTGCATAAGAATCCCAATGAGGGGCGCCTAAGCCAGTAAAGGCAGGAACAACATAACAACCATTCGTATCTTCAACTTTTCCAGCCATGTATTCTGAATCTGCCACAGAATCTATGAGGCGCATTTCATCTCGCAACCACTGGATAGCAGCGCCTGCCACAAAGATTGATCCTTCGAGCGCATATTCAACTTTGCCATCAAGACCCCACGCAATGGTGGTTACCAATCCATTTTTAGAAAAGACAGGCGTATCCCCCGTATTCATAAGTAAGAAGCAGCCTGTTCCATACGTATTTTTAGCCGCACCAGGATGGAAGCATGCCTGGCCGAAAAGTGCAGACTGCTGATCTCCCGCAGCGCCCGCAATAGGAATGTGACCACCAAAATAAGAGGTTGCCGTTTGGCCATATACACAGCTTGAAGGCATAGGCTTAGGCAGCATGGCTTTAGGGATATCTAAGAGATCGAGAATCTCCTGATCCCACTCCAACGTATTGATGTTAAAAAGCATGGTACGAGACGCATTGGAATAATCCGTTACATGCACATGCCCCTTGGTTAACTTCCAAATAAGCCACGTTTCTACCGTACCAAACAGCAGCTCGCCTTTTTCTGCCTTCTCCCGAGCACCTTCCACATGATCTAAAATCCAACGGATTTTGGTACCAGAAAAATACGCGTCAATAATTAGGCCCGTCTTTTCTCTGATCATGTCGGTATGCCCTTGGGCCTTTAGTTGATCACAGAATTCCGCTGTCCTTCGACACTGCCACACAATAGCGGGGCATACAGGCTCGCCCGTTTTCTTGTCCCACACAACAGTTGTTTCTCTTTGATTCGTAATACCAATTGCTGCAATATCTTCAGCCGATGCCCCTATCTTAGACATTGCCTCTACCGCAACACCAAGTTGCGTAGACCAAATCTCATCTGCATCATGTTCTACCCAGCCAGGTTTAGGGAAATACTGAGTAAATTCTTTTTGGGCAATACTTACAACCTTGCCTTCTTTGTTAAACAAAATACAACGGTTGCTGGTAGTTCCCGCGTCCAGCGCCATTACATATTTGCCCATGTTTACTCCTTGCACTCTCCCCTTGCGTTGTAAGTATTTTACGCCTAAAGAAAATCTTAAATAATAGTAAAAAAAGCGACATGCACCTCAACTGAACTGCATGTCGCTTAAAACACCTTGAAGACTGATTATTGCTTTACTTTAAGACCAGTCCGAGCCAATTACCACTAAGAAATCACCCGAGAAAGCATAGGTACCATCGTTTTGTTTGGTCTGGCCGACGCCTAACAAGCTCGCAATCTTTTCAGCTTGATCTGCCTGCGAGGAATCTTCGTACACAATGAGGGTTTGCGAATAGTTGAAATCATCCGCATTGCCCGTTTCGATAACAGCACCATCAGGAGAAAGCTTGGCAGCAGCTTGATCCGCACATCCTGCGATACCGCAACCATTCTTCACGGAAATGTGAACCCCAGAAAGCGAAGCGTTATTGGATGAGCTGCTAGAATTGGTTGTACCCGTAGCGTCGTCCGTATTGCCAGATCCACCACCACCAGCTGATGACATAACAGCACCGGAAGCTTCATCAATCTGAGTTTCTTCCGTAGGAGACAGACCCTGCTTTACGCGGTCCATCATTACTTGCCATTCTTCTTCGTTGAGAACTTCCCACCAAATGTCATTCTCGTAAACCGAAGTGGTAGGTACTGCAGCGGTATAAACATTGTTTTCTACGTCGATACCCATCATGGACTGAGCAAGACCAACCAAGCCTGTAACGCTATAGTCCGTGGTGACATATTCTGCCAGCGTGCTTACCGTATTCGTAATGGTAGCCACATCAGAATTCATTACCTTCTTCATGATGGCGGAAAGAACCAAGCGCTGGTTGGCAGCTCGAATGGAGTCGCCGGCGCCAATATCGTCATACGTATGACGGCTACGGCAAAGAATCAATGCCTGTTCGCCATTGAGTGTCTGTTGACCTGCGGAAACATGACCGCCCGCCTTGTCGTCGTTAATTTCCATAGGAACGTTAACATCGACACCGCCCAAGGCGTCAACAACAGCCTTAAAGCCGTCGAAATCGATTTCTGCATAATGGCTGATAGGAACGCCCGCTAATTCGGATACCGCATCAACCGCCATGGAAGCGCCACCAAAAGCATAGGCTGCGTTAATCTTTTGTTCGCCGTGACCTTCTATATAAACCCTGGTGTCACGCGGAATAGAAACAAGCGTTACTTCTTTTTCCTGCGGGTCTATACGTGCCAAAATCATAGAGTCGGTTCTGTATGTTCCACCGAAGGTGCCCGAAGCTTCACGATCTTCTGATTTATCTGCACCAATCAAGAGCATATAGAACGGATCAGATGGAGAGTCGGTAACAGCAAGCGAATTTAAAAGATCAGAATCCAGATCATCGCGCAAAGAGCTATCGACCTGGCTGATATACGCCCATGCCGCACCAATGCCGCCAAGGATTAAGACACAAACAACAGCAAGCGAAATAAACAAGATGCGCTTGCGCTTATTCTTCTTCTTGCGCTCATGCTGCTGACGAACAAATTCACGACTTTGCGCATTTTGAGCATAACGTCGATTTGCACCAGCAGGGGTTACAGGAACGTAGTTGTTCTGTGCGCCATTTGAACGATGAGTGGAAGAGCCATAGTTACTTGCACTATAGGCATTCACGCCTGAAGCATTTCTGCGCGATGTGCGAGAAGTGCTTTGATGTCCATACGAAGAACGGTCGAACGATTCAGCGCTTTGCTTTCGTGAAGCACGAGAGCCAGAAGCGACACGTCGACGATCCGCATGAGGACGCTCCGCGCCATTACGGGTACGAGCGGAACGCTTTGATGGTTTGTTATTTGAAGCAAACATGCTATCAATAATGCAAATAATTTATGCGGAACGCAAATAAATTCGGCAAAAATCATATATTGCACGGAAATCGGATATTTTTGCGCAACTTTTGCATGCTTTCGCCACAAATTGAGGGCTTCTAATATTTATTTAACATTCTCTCGTAATAAAGCTGAAGCCAACTCGAAGCTTAAACGCAAACTATGACACTCCTAAGCGTTGTGCCATATATGCATTTGCTGCCTTTTCCACCGAATCATCCAAAGAAGCCAACTCCATAGGTGCATCCAATCCCAGTTTGCGCTGCAGTGCTGCCGCAATTAAATGATCGGCAATTTCTGGATTTTTACCAAGAAGAGGACCATGCAAATACGTTCCGATGCAATTACGATACAGTACGCCATCCGCTCCAGAGGTGTCGTCATTGCCATGACCTACCTGGGAAACAACCTTACCAAACGGCTCTACCCCAACTCCAAGCTTCGTACGACCCGCATGATTTTCATAACCAACTACAGGCAGTTTGGCTAAAGAAGAAGATAGTACGATGTTGTCGATAAGGCGATCAAAGCCCGTGCCAGCACGCAGTGTTTCTGTATCAATAATTGACAGACCCTCTACCTCTTCATCGCCCATCAACCAACGATGACCCAAAATCTGATAACCACCACAAATAGCAAGGAGCGCGCCATCGTTTTCAATGTATGAACGAAGGTCTTCTTTCATGGCAAACAGAACCTCAGATGCAAGTTTTTGCTCTCGGTCAGGCCCGCCACCAAGCATAACAATATCTGCCTGATCTAAATTTGCCTCTTCGCCATAATGCACCGCTTGTACTTCAACGGGAATTCCGCGCCACGCACAACGCTGTGCCAAAACACGTACGTTTCCACCGTCTCCGTACAAATTAAGCAAATCAGGGAATAAGTGCACGATACGCAAAGGACTATTTGCAAGCGCTTCAACCCCTTCTTGCTGAACAACTGCATGCTTTTTGCGCTCAGGTTCGTTGGTGCCCTGCACTACTTGATCAACTTCCGTTTTATCAGCACGCGACATCAGCGAATCACGTACCGCAGGAAGAGATGTGTAGTTCGCGATGGCATACATCTTCCAATCAGCAGGCATAGCCAGTGCTTCGTCCACCATTTCATCTACATTATTAATAGTGCGCGCCTCAATACCAGCATAGCGAAGGCGCAGCTGTAAATCGTTTTTACGGATACCACCCGCATACACTATGACATCTTCTTGTTCAGCAAGCTCTTCAAAGTCACAATCCCAAATCCAAGAAATATCATGACCATCCGCTTCATTGTCGTTAATGAAAAACGCAGCAACCTTCTTGCCTTCTGCCTGCGTAATAAGCTTCATATTCTGATTAAAGCCTGTGGGATTTTTCGCCAAGTTCAACAAGACTGGTCTGCCCTGAATAGTAAGTGACTGCAAGCGTCCATTTTGAGGATCAAACAGATCAACTGCCTGCTGAAATACTTCATCACTCACACCTGCGCAATGCGACGCCAGCCACGCAGCCATCACGTTGTAGATCATATATACACCCGCGCGCTGTGCATGAAGAGAAACGCTTGATCCTGTAGCGCACTCCTCAACATCAAAGGTAATGTCGTTTCCGAAAACAGCATGTTTTGCTGCAAAATCCAATTCAGGGCGCTTGAATCCGCAATTCGGACAAGAATAGGTTCCCAGCTGACCATACTGACGATACTCATAGGTAAACATCGCCGAACAACGCTGACACATCTGAGCATCGCTGACCACATTTTGCTGCTGATGCAAATCTTCGCCAACGCCAAAGGCAATTGCCTTATTGGGAACACGAAGCGCAACCATGGCACACAGAGGATCATCAGCGTTATACAAAAGTACCGTATCGGGCGATTCGGTAAGCGCTTGGACGATGGCATCCTGAACACGATCAATTTCGCCACAGCGATCCAGCTGATCACGGAACAAATTCAAAAGCAGAACATAGCTTGCCTGCACCTGAGGCAAAGTATGCGCAAGCCATAATTCATCCGATTCAAACACACCCCACTGAGCGCCTTTGGACTGAAGAAGCGTAGTTGCAACGCCATAGGCAAGATTCGCTCCAGTTCTATTGCAAGCAACGGTTTTGCCCTGACGCTCCAAAGCATCAGCGATCATATTAGTAATGGTGGTCTTACCGTTCGTTCCTACTACCACAATGGAACCTTCGGTAATTTTACCCATAGATTCAGCAATAATCTGAGGGTCAAGCTTTAGGGCAATCTTGCCAGGCATGTTTGCCGCAGGACGTTTCGCCACATGACGCAAACCCCAGGTACTTACCGAACTAGCCGAACGAGCTAATAGTTTTCGTATGCTCATAGCATCCCTCTCTGAATATAGTTATCAGGCAAATAATACGGCACCTGGGTGCTACTTCGCCATAACGCATCAAAAACGCGCAATCGGAATGTGTAGGACAGGAGTCAGAATATACCTGATGCGAATGTCCGAGATATGAATCAGAATGCACGCGATACGCAATCGGAATGCGCTCAATACATACTATCAGCGTCGCCATCCGTCGTAATAAATTCACCCAAATCTAATAATTTGTCCGAATAAACTACACCTGTTCTCTTGCAAAAAGACCGTGCCAAAAAGGCCTTCGCAAGAAACTTCAACACCTTAAATAATATGTCTAACTTATAGGTTCTATCCATAAAGTCTATAGGCTGTGCCTTTAGTTTGAACCCGTACTTTCTATAGGAGTAAATCTGCCTAATCCATCGATTCGCGCTATACTTTCATCGAATACGTCGAGGGGTTTTGATACGTGTTCAGGAGTGAGGGGGAATGATCCCGAAGGGGAAATTCCAAAAGTTGACAAGCATGCCCCTGCGTTCTTGTCGTATGAAGTGAGGATTTATGATTACCGATCTAAAAGTGAACGAACAGAACAAAAAGGAGTATTACGAAAAGGGCTACTGGACCGAACAAACCCTGTTCGATGTTTGGTCAGACCGCGTATCTAAGTTTCCTGACAATGAATATGTTAGCGACAACTTAGGCGTTCGTTTCACCTATGCGGAAATTGATGACAAAGCTGGCCGCCTTGCCGCTTGGCTCAAAAGCGTCGGGGTACAAAATGGCGACGTGGTAAGTTTCCAGATGCCACCTTGGTCAGAGTTTTGCATCCTGTATGTTGCCTGTTTAAAAGTAGGCGCTGTATGCCACCCACTCCCCGTTACCTTCAACGGCGAAGACTTGGTTTACTCCATGAACTTGGTTGAATCTAAGGCTTTCATCTGCCCCACCTTCCACCACAAGACTAACTTCGAAGATCAGTTCCTTTCCGTCAAGGACGAAATCACCAGCTTACTCGACGGTGCATTCTGCGTTCATGATAAAACTGTAGAATCTCATGGCACTATTACCCTGAATCAGATTTTTGAAACGTTTGAACCTTTAACTGAGGCACCAGAAAGCGATTCAGACGAAATCGTTTTGATTCTTTCTACCTCAGGCACCACAGGTCGTCCTAAGGCAGTATTGATTTCTCACAACGCACTTATCTTCTCTGAGAAAACCTTTATTAAGTCTTTGCACTTAACGCGCGAAGATGTCATGTTCATGCCAGCACCACTCAATCATGCAACAGGCTTTAATCATGGCCTGATTACCCCACTTCTGCTGGGTGCTCGCGTTGTTTTGCAGCAGGAATTCCATCCTGAAGAGTCCATTGAGATCATGAATAAAGAAGGCGTTACCTGGTCTATGGGCGCAACACCTTTCATTTATGACATGCTCAATGTTGCAGAAAAGAAGGGCCTTTCCTTCGACACCTTAAAGCTTTATGTTTGCGGCGGCGCTCCTGTTCCTGGCACCATGGTTCATCGTGCCGACAAGCACGGATTGAAGCTGTGCGAATGCTATGGCTCCACCGAAAGCTGCCCCCATCTTTTGGTTCCACCAGAGGATTGCCTGGAATGGAACGGCAACTGGTCTGGTATTGCCTGCGAAGGCATTGAAGTTAAGGTTGTTGACGAAAAAGGCAACGAAGTTCCTTACGGCACTCAAGGTGAAGAAATTTCCCGCGGCCCTCATATGTTTAGCGGTTATCTGAAGAATCCTGAAGCTACTGCAAAGGATTTAAGCGATGATGGTTGGTTCTATTCTGGCGACCTTTGCATCCAGGACGAACAGGGTCGCGTAAAGATCAATGGCCGCAAGAAGGAAATCCTTATTCGTGGCGGTATCAACATCTCCGCTAACGAAGTAGATAACAACTTGGACGGCTGCCCAGGTGTTGGCTCACACGCTACTATCGGTTTACCAGACGATCGTTTAGGCGAGCGTATTTGCACCTTTATTGTTCAAAAGGGCGATGTGGTTCCAACACTTGATTCGATTGCAGAATATCTGGACTCCATTGGCGTTGCAAAACGTCTTCGTCCTGAACATATCGAGTTCATTGACGAAATTCCAATGACCGAATCTGGCAAGGTTAAGCGTCATCAATTGGCAGATGAGCTTGATCGTCGCTTGAAAGAGCGCGCAGAAAAGGGCGAATAAGACAGGATTGAGCTTAGCAGCCGATTGGTAGCAGGCAAGCCAGCAGAAGCCAAACCGCGCCAAATTGCTCGTAGCCAAGCCACTAACAATCAAGCCGCTTTCACAATTCAAATATACTTACCGCATCGTAAGCCCGACCACGTGTCGGGCTTACTTTTTTTATCCGCCTTTCATCCCTTTGAAGAATTGGCACTTCTTTTCAACCTATCTTTTTTACTTACTTTTAAGTTAGCTATTTACAGTTTTCTTGAAATTACTTCGCCGTTCAAAGTATTTTTTTGACACACGACACAATTTTGCACTATTTGATGAAAAACCTACCTTTACAATCTTTCGCGCTTGAACTTGCAGATGACTTGCATATTTCAGAGAAAAGATTGTCCTTTGTGATGAAGAAAGGAGTAGCCCATGACCGCAGTCGATAAACGCGTTGATTTGCTCAATCGCGTTCTTGCGGCACACGAGGCATACTACGACATCAGACGGGACTATCTCTTTGAAGGAAAGCGATTTCCTGCATTTGCAGAATTTCACACCTATGGCGAAAAATACGTTTTAACAAAGCGTGCCAAACTGTGGGAAGTAAATACCCACGACTTCATGTTCTTTGAAATGGTTGACGAGCTTGATGAAACGCATCTTTTAGATGCCGTAAATTTCATGACCACCAAAGCTATACGCAAAGTGGACCCCTCGCCTAATCACATGTCATCTGCCCTTACGTTGGTCATTATTGCCAATCGATGCACCGACGAAGCGTTTAAGCGCGTTAGGTCAATTCGATTCCGTAAAAACTTTTGGTTAGGTTTTCGCGGTTGGACAGATCTGCGCTTAGCGGTAGTGGATCTTTCACGCAAACCTGGAACAGAAATTAAAACTAACGCAGCTGGCAAACAGCTCAAAGAGGCGCTTGTCAGCAATCTTGCATTGGCGCAGTAGAGGCACACGACAAGAAAGGCTGATAAAACATGAACGCAATGCTTGTTTTACTCGGCGGCCTCATTGTTTTGATTGTAGGCTACGTATGCTATGGTGGCTGGCTTGCAAAACAATGGGGAGTTGACCCCAAACGACCTACTCCTGCGCAAGAACTTGAAGACGGTATCGACTACGTTCCGTCCAAGCCTTACGTATTGTTAGGTCACCATTTTTCATCCATCGCTGGCGCTGGCCCCATCAATGGTCCTATCCAGGCAGCAGTATTTGGCTGGGTACCTGTACTTTTGTGGGTTCTTATTGGTGGCATTTTCTTTGGAGCTATGCACGACTTTGGTGCATTGTTCGCATCACTACGTCATAAAGGACAGAGTATCGCAGCAGTTATCGCAGAAAATATCGATAACACCGCTAAGCGCATTTTCTGTATTTTTGCATACCTTACCCTGCTTCTTGTTGTTGCAGCATTCGCATCAATCGTTGCCAATACCTTTGCAGTAGGTCTTGCAAATGCAACCGATGCTTCTAATTTGGCAAACCAGCGTACCGCTATGATTTCCATGCTGTTTATCGTAGTTGCTGTGATTTATGGCCTTGCTACCCGCGGTCGTCAAATACCAGCGGTAGCAAATATCGGTATCGCCATTCTGATCATTGTGGTATTGGTAGCTATTGGCTACAACTTCCCTTACATTTCTCTTGACTACACCACTTGGATGATTTTGCTTGGCGTTTACATCATGGTTGCTGCAATTGCCCCTGTATGGATTCTGCTTCAACCTCGCGATTACCTCAGCTCTTTCTTGCTGTATGGCATGATTATTCTTTCCATCATTGGTATCGTAGGCGCAAGCTTGACTGGCAATGCATCCAACCTTGATATCCCTGCATTTACTGGCTTCTATGCAAGCAACGCTGCAGTTGATGCTGCAGGAAACCCCATCATCAACCCAGAAACTGGCGCCGCGGTAACTAACCTTTCTGCTGCTTCTGGTTTCTTGTTCCCCGCACTGTTCATTACCATTGCTTGCGGTGCTATTTCTGGTTTCCACAGCTTGGTTGCTTCTGGTACCACTTCTAAGCAGCTGGAAAAAGAATCTCATGCTAAGCCTATTGCTTATGGTGGCATGCTGATTGAATGCTTACTCGCAATTATTTCTTTGTGCGCAGTAGGTTTTGTATGGCAGGCATACTGCGCAGGCGACTACGCTTCCCCAACCGCTGTATTCGCTGGTGGCTTATCTCAGATGCTTGCTTGCATCCCTGGCCTTGAAGGTGTTGAGAGCATTGCTTATACCCTACTTATTTTGGCAGTATCAGCATTCTGCTTGACCTCACTCGACACTGCTACTCGTCTTGCACGCTATATGTTCCAGGAACTCTGGATCCCAGTAGGCGAAACCATGGAAAGCGTAACGGGCGCTCGCAAGGTATTCTCGAACCCTTACGTAGCAACTTTCATTACCGTAGTTATTGGTATTGTTTTAGGCATGACGGGCTACACCATCATTTGGCCTTTGTTCGGTGCTGCAAACCAGCTACTTGCAGCTTTGGCTTTGCTGGCAGTTTGCGCATGGCTTGGCAATGCAGGCAAGAACAACAAGATGTTCTACATCCCAATGGTATTCATGCTTGTTGTAACCCTAACCTCCCTGGTTCAGACGCTCTATGCTAAGGGACTGGTACTTATGGCAGGTACGGGCGATTTGTTCAGCGCCGCTGTTCAGGCAATTCTTGCGGCTATCCTGTTTGTTCTAGCTATCGTTTTGGCAGTCAAGGGCGCTAAGACAATCTTTGGCAAGAAGAAGCCTCAAGAAGCTTAAGTTAGAGGGTCTGTTTCGAGCTTGAGGTGTTCGTTTCGATTTCGAATAATCGTTTCGGATTCGAATGCATGTTCCGAACTTGGAAGTTCGACCCCAAACTCAAACAACAAACATCCTACGAAGTGGTTCCTTTGGGAGCCACTTCTTTTTTTGCTTCAATACTCCTGCCTTCAGTACTTTTACCCTCAGAACTCCTTGCCTAGCGATTTACAATAAGAACAACCAAAAGGTTTGAATATCTTGAAAATCGGCATTTTATAGAATTTGTAACCTAGGGATTAATGGGGAAAGGGGATCTTTATGGCTTACGAAACAATTCTGACTGAGGAACGTGACGGTGTTCTTCTTATCACGTTTAATCGACCCAAAGCACGCAACGCCATGAGCTCTTTAATGATGGAAGAGTTCTCCAGCGAGCTTGAACGCTGGGACAACGATCCAACACAGCGTTGCTGCATTATCACCAATGCAGGTACCTGCTTTTGCGCAGGCGCTGACTTAAAAGAGCTCGCTGCGGGCACCTACCACTTACCTGAAGGTAAGGAAAATTGGGGGCTTCTAGGCATGTCAAAGCATCGTTTTAAGAAGCCGCTTATTGCAGCAGTAAATGGTGTTTGCGTCGGTGGTGGGCTTGGATTGGTGCTTGCTTGTGATATTGCTATTGCGAGCAGTCATTCGGTATTCGGATTGCCCGAAGCACGCCACGGTCGTGCATCCACTGGCGATGGCGCTATCCTTCGTTTGATGCAGCAAATTCCTCAGAAGTATGCTGCCGAACTTATCCTTGTTGGCGACAATATCGATGCCGAAAAAGCCTACGAATGGGGACTGGTCAGCCGCGTTGTTGACGAAGAGGAATTGCTTCCTACGGCATTCAAGCTAGCTGAAGGCATCGTAAAAAGCGCGCCTCTTGCAATCGAGTATTCTAAGGCAGCCATGAAAGAAGCAGCTGCTTGTGACGATGAATTCCCTGGTGCTGGCTGGGGTATTATGGATTACTATCAAGAACTCGTTAACGCCACCGAAGATTCTCTTGAAGGCCCGAAGGCATTCGCCGAAAAGCGCGAGCCACAATGGAAAGGACGCTAAGTGAGCGCCGAAAACGAAACAATTAACGAAGACCCATCTAGCCTTGAAACTGAAGGCTCCGCATGTTCTTCAGAGCAAACTACGACTGAAGGCCCCACTTGGAACCCTTCCGAGTCTACCGAGATGCCTGTTTCCTGCCCCAACTGCGGGCAGGAAACTTCTTTCGAAATTTGGACCGTACTTAATGCGCAGGATAATCCCAAAAAAGCAGCTAGCCTAGCCGCAGGAACTCTTACTGATTTCACCTGCCCTCATTGCGGATTTCGTACGATTTTGGATCACCCTTGTATGTTCGTCGATCCCGATCATAAGCTCATGGTTTACAACGTTTGCGGCGATCCCGAAATGACGCAACATGCCGAAGAAACTTTCGCGGCGCTTCCTTCTATTGATGAGGTAATGAATTCTGCTGAATTTCGCATGGTTGATAGCATGCAAGAACTTTCGGATAAAGCAGCTATTTTTGCAGCTGGATATGACGACAGAATCATAGAAATGCTCAAACTGAGCGTGCTTGGATACGCGCAGCATCAAAATCGCATTGCTGAAGATACCCCTTGCATGGTGTCCTTCATTGAATCAAACGACGAAAGAATCACGTTCCATATTCAGACAGAAACCAAAGGGTTTACAAGCTCAATGTCTGCAGAGTCGTACGAAGTTTTCGCGAAAGCCTTAGAGTCGTTTGACAAAGATACCCTTGCGCAAATTACGAAAGTGGATGCTGGCAGATCAGCTTACGTAGTTGACTTAGAGTGGGCCTATTACGTTCTTGATGCCATATCTGATTAGGAGTAATACCCACTTCACCTATTTAGTTACAACCATAAAGGCGATTCGTACGTCGCTCTAATATGCGATAGTACAAACCGCCTTTGTTTTGTCATTTCAGATGCTATTTAGTGGATTTTTGGTGCTAGCGCCATGAATAGACAGCGCTCGCGCGCCTGTGCCACTAGGCACGCGCAGCAGCTTCTTCGGCAGCACGAGCTGCTGCTAATTCGGCCGCCTCTTCAGCATTAGCAGGATACAAGCCATAGCTTGGCTGCAAAACGCTTTCGGGCATTGGCTCGCCCGCATAACAACGCACCGAGCCATCAGCATCAAACGCGTCGATATCTGTATCCGAATAACCTAACTCTTCCAAAACCTCACGCGTATCATAGCCAACAGGGCGAGAACGATACAGCACAGGATCACCCATACTCGCCAAACGAACAGGCGCCGTTGTAATGGTATAGGAATGATCTTCCCCATAACCTTGATCTTCGTAATACACGCGACGGAGCTGATCGTTGTCGAAAGCTTCCTTGTCCTGCAAAACATCCTCTACCGTGCGGCACTTTTCACACGCAAGTTCCTGCTCCATCAAAAACGGCTCCCACTCTGCCCAGGTCTTGGTCTTGAAGATTGCCTCCATTGCTGCAATAACTTCAACATTCTTACCATTTTGAGCAAGTGCCTCCAAGCTGGTATAGGACTCGTCTTCCCAATATTTAGGATCCATGCCAATAGCTTCGAATACCTTGCGGTGGAATTTGTTGTAGTTACCGAAGCACATTACGAACCACACACCATCGGAAGTAACGTAGCTATTGTTGGTTGGACACGGAGCTTCAGCTCGATTCTTTGGATGCTGCTGACCTTGCTGTTGTGCACAGATAGCGCTCATCATGCCCCAGTTAGAAACGTGGTACAAGCTGGTTACCACTTTATCGCCCACACCCGTACGCTGCGCATTCCACAGCGCTGCCAAAATACCGACTGCCAAAGCGTTAGACGAATTCCAGTCGCCGAAAGCAACAGGTGAATTGCCTACCTCAAAATGCTCGCCCGCATTAGGGAAACTCATCGTTACACCACCGCGCGCGGAATAAGTAATGGCATCGTAGCCTTGCTCGTCTGCCATTTCTCCTCGTTCGCCGTAGCCGCGAAGCTGTGCCCAAACAAGGCGAGGAAATTTCTTATGCAGCGTTTCGTAATCGAGCCCCATACGCTTTAATGCCGGCGTGCGATTACTGGTAATGAAAACATCGGCTTCGGAGAGCAACTTCAGCATAGCCTCCATGCCTTTTTCTGTTTTGAGATTAAGCGAAACCCACTTGCGATTAAATCCGCCACAGTCAAAAGCCGCATCATCAATATCAGTTTTGAATTTCATACCCCAAGACACACCTTGAGTGCGCTGATCATCGCCTATTTCGCGCTCGATCTTGTATACGGTAGCCCCTAATTCAGCTAGAAGACGAGCGCATCCTGGTGCTGCCGCAAAAATAGTAAGATCGACAACCTTTAGTCCTTGCAATCCACCCATAGTTTCCCTCTCCCTCTGAGTGTGATCCCCTTATTTCTTTATGCCTTAATAGTACGAGTGCTAACTCTTTGGTTGCACGCTTTTCTTCCAAGCGGAGTGTTTTTAATTGTCCTGCGCCGCAAGATACACCAGCTGTGCCTCAATACTGCGAAGCGATGCCCAGCGAAGCGATTCGTCCACACCTTCATACACTGCGTCAAAAAGAACATCAGCATCACGCGAAACACCAGAGGCAAGTGCCTCTTTAACCTGATCAAGCCTTTCAAGGCGATGTTCGCGCGTGGCTTCTAACGCACGCATGGGATCAGTCACGGGATATCCATGTCCAGGACAGAAAATGCGCACCTTACCCAACTTAACTAGATCCTCAAGCAAATCAAGCGATGCCAAATAGTCGCCCAAATGCCCATCAGGATAAAATACCACCGTAGGTCCATGGCGAAAAACAACATCACCTACGAACATGAGCTGCTCTTCGGAAAGAAGAAGACCCATCGAATCGCTTGAATGACCAGGTAATTTATACACTTCGAATATCGGAGCACCCTCGAATGGATACAAAAGACCTTCCTGAAGCAGATGATCTACCTTAAAAGGTCCGCAAGGAGCATCCGCACCCATTTCCTCTTTTGGACCATAAATAGGAGCACCTGTCTTGTCGGTAAGTTCACGAGCGCCTGCCGTATGGTCATGGTGATCGTGTGTCAGGAAAATGGCGCCGACTTTTACTCCCATTTCTGCACAGGTATCCAAGATGCGCTGCGTTTGATCACCTTCAGGAGATGGATCGATCACGATAGCTTGCGTGTCTTCACCCTGCACTTTTTCAGGATTAGCGACGATCCAAGTATTCGTACCCACATAGGTCATGGGGCTGGGGTTATCCGCACGAAGGCACGTTACTAAATTACTAACCCGACCACCTTGCCAAGGAGTTTCATCCACGATAAAAGTAGCGTCCTGTGCTGGGGCTTCCTCTTCGTCGAACTCTCCCGAAACAATAGCTTTCAGGCGATTGGCGACAGAACTTTCGGAGGTGCCTGCTACGTCTTTTCCAGGAATATCATTCAAATTCATCACCGTATTCTCTCCTTACGAAAGTTCTCCGCGCAGTCCAATAGAACCATCTTCGCGATAATACGGTTTTGACATAATTTTCTTTAACGTACGACGTGCCGAAACAAAGGTTTCTGCATCGTGGGCATTTGCAATCGCCGTTAGGTTATACACCGTAGGAGCCAACACGAGCCAACGGTTTGCATCTGCTTCCCTCATTGCATACGAAGGAGTAACCCAACCAGCAATTTGCGCTTCGCTTGTTTTATCATCTGCCGCCTGACCCTCAGGCATCAACGCCGAGAAGAAGAAAGTATCGTAGCGCTTGTGCTCGAATTCTGGAGTGCAGAAATTAGCAATAAGGCCCAGCAGATCGGTGCGAAGAACTAAATCGCGACGCATGAGCATTTCCGAAAGCGCCAATTCATGAGCCTCGAGTGCTCTGCGATCTTCCTGCCAAGAAGGATCAGATAAATCAGTTACCATTTCACCGTTTTCATATCCCGCCAGCAAAACGCCGCATTCTTCAAACACTTCACGTGCTGCCGCCACAACAACCCTGCGAGCAGTTTCTTCATCAACATTCATATAGCCCGCCCATTCGGTAGGCGTAGGACCAGCCCATTTAAGACCTTTTTCTGAGTCTTTGTCATCAACACGACCGCCAGGGAATACCACGGCATCAGGAACAAAATCCATCGTCTTTACGCGACGAAGCATAAATACTTCGAGTTCTTGACCCGTTGGAAAATCCTCAGGATAATTGCCGTCTTCGATGCGATACTTGGTTTGACCAGGTTTAGAATCGCGCACCAACATTACCGTTGCTGCAAAGCGCGGCTCTACTGGTTGAAAATCGGGGTTGTCCAAAAGCTCGCGAGCTGCCTCAAGCGATTTCTTATTTGGATCACTTTCAATCACATTGCCATTTACTCGAATACCCATCGCGCCCTCCTTGTACGATCGGCGAAAAGAGTTGTGCTACACACCCTCTTATTTTGTTTTCTTACCAATCATACTCACTAAAGTGGCGCTCTCCAAGTAAGGTTTTATATGGGAGAGTTCACGGTTTATTGCAAAAGATGTCGATCAACAAGTCTCAATAATAGATAAGACGAGGTATCACTACAAAATAGCAACACCTTTCCAGGGTTGTATTTTCTTAAGTGCTGGCTCAATTTTTTCACGTGTCACCTCAAGATCATAAAGTCCCTGCGCACGCAACCAGTACCCATCACTTAGACCAAAAAAACGACAAAGACGAAGGTCGGTATCTGCGGTTACCCGACGCCTACCTAATACAATCTGCCCGATTCTTTGCGCTGGTATACCCGTTTCTTTCGCAAGTCGATACTGAGAAATACCCAAAGGTTCAAGAAACTCCTCTTTAAGAAGTTCCCCCGGTGAAAGGGGGTCAAGCCTCTCTACCATAAAAATCACCTCGTTAGTGATAATCCGTGATCTCGACTTCTGCTGGTCCTGCTGGAGTCCATACAAAGCAAATCCGATACTGGTCGTTGATACGAATACTGTATTGACCTTTTCTTTTCCCCGATAATGCTTCCAATCGATTTCCTGGAGGTATCTGAAGATCATTAAGCGACGCCGCGATTTGAAGTTGACGTATTTTGCGATAAGCAATTCTTTCAAACGCTTCAAAACGCTTCACGCGCACTCCCGAAGCAAGCAAAGCAGAATCTTTATCTTTAAAAGATATAATCATAGTAACGCCCTTCGTTAATAACGTCAAACGTTATTACTAACAAATAAATCGTTAAGATAGACAGAAAAAGGCTGACATAAAAATCAATGTCTGCCATTTATTATAGAACATATGTTCGTATTTTAGATACTATAAACACCAAACTTAGCTAAAACGATGCGCAACATTCCCCCTTTTTCATAAAATGTTACTAATTTAATAACATTTTTTCGTATTCCGTCCCTATCTGGTCAAATTCGGTGCTAGTATGAATTCATAGTAAAAGTGAAGGTTTTATGGAGCCATTTGTCTTCGCTTAAATGAAGAAGGTGCAGCGAAGACAGCTGGCAGCTAAAACCGCAACGGTAAAGGAGGTGCACAGATGGATTTTTTGACTGATCCCGTCTTGTTAGCGCGTATCCAGTTTGCGCTTACAGCGATGTATCACTTCATCTTCGTGCCACTATCCATCGGCTTGGGCCTTATCGTGGCAATCTTCGAAACGAAGTATTACCGCTCACAGAAGCCCGAAGATGCCGCTGCTTCACGTTTCTGGGTTAAGGTGTTTACGGCAACCTTTGCCCTTGGTGTTGCTACTGGTATTACGATGGAATTTTCATTCGGAACCAACTGGGCAGATTACGCACGTTTTGTCGGTGACATTTTCGGTGCTCCTCTGGCCGCAGAAGCCCTTCTGGCCTTCTTCTTGGAGTCGGTCTTCTTGGGCGTGCTTCTGTTCGGACGTAAAAAGGTTGGCAAGAAGTTCTATCTAGCCTCCGCTTGGCTTGTTTGGTTTGGCTCTTGTCTGTCTGCTTTGTGGATCATCATTGCAAACTCTTGGATGCAGACCCCTGCGGGCGCCGAGCTTTCCGCCGACGGAACTCAGGCAATCTTGACTGACTTTATCGCAGCTGCATTCAACGCCACCACTATCCCTCGCTATTTGCACACCGTTGATGCACTGCTCATCATGGGTGCCTTCATGGCGCTGGCAATTGGCGCTTGGTATTTGAAGAAGGGTCGTCACACCGAATTCGCACTGAAGACTGTACGTGTTGCTTCCGCAATCGGCTTGGTTACCACCTGCCTCATGATTGTATTTGCTCATCAATCTGCTGTAGTAGTTGCCGAAGAGCAGCCCACTAAGTTTGCCATGATGGAAGGCGCTTACGAAACCGAAGCTATGCCTTTATATGCGCTTGGCTGGGTCGACGAAGAAAGCCAAGAAGTTATTACACCATTGGCTATTCCTGGCGGTACCTCATTCTTGGCTTCTTGGGATTTTGAAAAAGAATACCCTGGCTTAAATGAACTCGCAGCAAGTGGCGCCTATGGCGATGAATTTACCGAGGAAACTATCGATCAGCTTCCCGTAAATACGGTATTCCAGAGCTATCACTTGATGGTTATCATGTTTGGCCTTATTGCCCTGACCACCATCTTGGCATTCATCTTTACGTATCGAAAAGGCCGCATTAAGAACATGCGCTGGTTGCAGAATCTTGCTATTATTTCGCCCTTGTTCCCCTTCCTGGCAATTCAGGGTGGCTGGGTAACAGCAGAAATCGGTCGTCAGCCTTGGGTAGTCTACCCAGCAGAAAGCAGCCCAAGCGGCATCAGCCTGCTAACCGATCAAGCAAATTCCTTGGCAGTTTCTTCTCCTGAACTTGCCATTACCATTACCCTGTTCTGCTTGATTTATCTGTTCTTGATTATTGGCTGGGCACGCATCGTTATCCATATCATTAAGAATGGTCCTCGCTGCGAAGAAGTACAGAAGGATGGTGAATAGGCATGACTGTATTAGGAATTCTTTGGTTTATCCTTATTGCCGTCCTTATTGCGGGCTACTTCATCTTGGACGGATTCGACCTTGGCGCAGGTGTCCTTTCGCCTTTTGTTGCTAAGGACGAAAAAGAAAAAGCGATCGTACGTCGAAGCGTCGGTCCTGTTTGGGATGGTAACGAAGTATGGCTGCTTACCGCTGGTGGTGCACTGTTCGCTGCCTTTGCCCCTGCATACGCAACAACGTTTTCGGGCTTTTACCTGGCAGTAATGTTGGTACTCTTTGGCCTGATTATTCGTGCTGTTTCTCTTGAATATCGCGCGCACGACCCCAAATGGAAGGGCGTCTGGGATGCATTCTTCTTCGTTGGGTCCCTTCTTCCTGCCTTGCTGTTTGGCGTAGCTATTGGCAACGTTTACGCAGGCATTCCTATGGATGCAAATGGCGATTATATTGGCGTTCCTCTTCTAGGATTGGTCACGCCCTTTACGCTGTTGTGTGGACTTTTGGGCTTGTCCATTTTCCTTACCCAAGGCGCAACATGGCTTGCCATGAAAGCTCCGAAACCTTCCGATTTCCAGGCACGCGTCGCAGGACTCCGTCGTCCTCTCGCTTTGGTAAGCCTTGTGTTATTTGTAGCCGTGACCGCTTATGCCCTTGTTGGAATTCAGCCTACGATGGATCCCGCACTTGAGATAGCTCGTTGGGCAGTATTTGTTCTGGTAGCTGCTGCTTTAATTGGCGTTGTGGTTACCTCTAAAGAAGATGGCAACGATTTAGTCCCATTCCTTGTAAGCAGTGCATCAGCTTTGTTCTTGGTTGTATTGTTTGCCGCTTCTATGTTCCCGAACTTGGTAGTTGCGACAGTTGGCGAAAATATCACGATTGCAACAGCAGCATCATCCGATCTGGCACTTGGCTGGATGACAGGCATCACTTGCATTGGTTTGCCTTTAGTGCTGATTTATCACGTAATTATCTATCGCACCTTCCGCGGCCGTCTGACCGATGAAGATCTTCAAGGATACTAATCTTGAATAGATCGGGGCCGCTGTGAAGTTGTTCTTCGCAGCGGCCTTATTGTTTAGTATTAACTCATCACGCAAGCTGCATGATAAGTATCTCTACTTTTGAAAATAGCATAGAGAACCCTCAGCACTGCATTTTCGGACAGCCTTCGCTTACCAAGCTTCAAACAAAGCAAATGGCATAGCGTAAATGACGCGCCGAAAGCTTTTTCTATCCCTAAAGCATCTCGCGCTAATCAGGGGCTATGCCCTAAAAGCTTTGTTTAAAGCTTTGCTCAGGAATGTCCGAAAACGCAGTGCTGAAAGTTCTCTGACTAAGTAATCAAAACAGCGCCAAACAACCAACGAACCTCCAAAAGGATTTACTATGATTGACCGCCTGCTATTCACTATCAAAGGAATTAGCACAGCATTGCGCAACTGCGTGCTGTTCTCCTTTGTTGCAGGCGCGCTTATAGCTATTCAAGCTCTTTGCCTTACTACCGCGCTTGTTAATCTGTGGTACAGCCAAGCTCTCCTTGATCAAATTCCTTTTATTGCGGGGTTTTTGGCATGTCTTGTTGCTCGCCAAATCTTAGACAACGCTCAAAGTAAATGGCTTGAAACTTTTGCAGCAAATCGAGCTGATGAGTTTAGAGAAGCTTTATTCGAAAAGCTCTTCAAGCAAGGGCAAACACTCATTCAACAAAAAGGTACGGGTGGGTTTGCCACCCTTTTGATCGAAGGCGTCGATCAAGTCGAATCATATCTCCATATGATTCTTCCCCGCATGACCAAGCTTGTAATAATCCCTGTTATGCTGCTCGTGCTGCTGTTTGTGTTTGATTGGGTATCTGCTCTTATCGGACTTCTGGTATTTCCTGCAATCATCTTACAAATGGTGCTGATTGGGCACACCGCAAGCCTTGAAGCAGGCAAGCAACACAAGGAATATCAGCGCCTTGCCAATCATTTCCTCGATTCCATTCGCGGTATAGATACGCTCAAGTTTTTCGGAAGAAGTAAAGCTCACGCACAGCGCATTTTTGAATCCAGCGAACGCTTTCGAAAAGCAACTATGAAAACGCTACGTGTTGCTACGCTTTCAGGTGCGGTATTGGACGCATTTTCAACCGTCTCCATTGCTGCCATTGCGGTGCTACTAGGATTCCGCCTTGTCGATGGTTCGCTTGGTTTGTATCCAGCCTTGTTTGTCCTTGTGGTTATGCCTGACTACTTTAGGCCTATTCGCGAATTCGCTTCTGACTATCATGCGTCACTCGATGGAAAAAATGCATTACGGAGCATTTTGGATACCCTTGGAGCAAACGGTGAGATTAGTAGTGAATCGGCTGACGAAGATACGACTGCTGCTATCAACGCAACCGCTGCTGACAATAAACCCGTTGGCAGCAGTACAACTGCCACCCGCTCAGCTGTCGACAAAACAACCTCCGCTATCAATGACACCACGTTATCTTCTCCCGCATTTTCCCTTGAGCTTCGCGACGTTTCTTTTTCTTACGGCTCATCGTCATCCTCGAACGCAAATACATTCGCGCTCGAAAACATCTCTGCCACCTTTTTTGGCGGACAGCGCATAGGAATCGTCGGTGCTTCTGGCAGCGGCAAAAGCACTCTTGCCCACATTCTTGCAGGATTAACTGATCCCACCTCAGGAAAAATCGTTCTTAATGAGCAGCGATTATCAACGCTTAATACTCCTTGGTGGCATCATCGTGTTGCCTACATCCCTCAGGACCCTCACATCTTTCACGCATCACTGCGCGACAATGTGGCGTTTTATCACCCCGAAGCATCCGATGCTGATCTTGAACAGGTATGTTCACTTATAGGACTCAATTCCCTCATCGAAGAATTACCTGAAGGGATCAACACTATTATTGGTGAAGGCGGTCATGCCCTCAGCGGCGGACAAGCACAACGCATCGCGTTTGCTCGAGCCTTCCTGAACGACGAATGCAGTGTATTGATATTCGACGAACCTACCGCGCATTTGGATATCGAAACAGAGCTGGAGCTCAAAGAGCACATGCTTTCTTTGATGCAAAACAAGCTCGTGTTTTTCGCCACGCATCGTATGCATTGGCTTTCCGCTATGGACTCAGTAGTGGTATTGGATAAAGGTAAAGTTGTTATGCACAATGACCCCTCTACCCTGGACAAGAACTTCCTTAAAGGAGGTGAATCTCATGAGCAATAAACGCAGCGAAAAGGTGGCTGCCACAAACGCAACTAATACGAGAAGTTCAACTAATACAACTAATGTGGCTAACGCAATAAACATCGCTAATGTCACCAAAGTAAAGGCTGGCAAAGCAAGCGCCTTTTCGTGGAAAGATGACTCATGGGTGAAACCTTATCTTGGGCGCTACAAGAAAACTCTGTGTCTTGCAATCTTTTTGGGAGTGCTCACCATTGGCTTCGCTGCAGCATTGATGTTCACGGCAGGTTTGCTTATTGGGCAGTCGGCAGAAATGCCCTACTCAATTTTGCTCCTTGGCACGCCGTTGCTTTGTGTACGCATTTTCGGCATTGGCAAGCCTCTGCTGCAATACGCTGAGCGTCTTACCAGCCACGATTGGGTTTTGCGCATGACTTCAAGTTTGCGCATAAAGCTCTACGACGCTTTTGAATCTAACGGCATCTTCTTCCATTCTCTGCACAGATTAGGCGATGCACTCGGTCTTCTTGCCGAAGACATTGGTCACATTCAAAACCTATACCTACGCACCATATTCCCTAGTGTTATTGCCTGGATTTTGGGGCTAGTCCTTGTTATTGGGTTTGGCTGCTTTACGTGGTGGATGGGTCTTCTTGTATTGGGCTTGGTGCTCATAGAACTCGTGGTAATTCCGCTTGTCTCGGTTTCAGTTAACGGGGCACGTCTGGCAAAGCATAAATCACTTAAATCGGCCTTGTATACCGAAGTAACCGATGATGTTTTGGGAATAACCGACTGGATATTATCAGGACGCTATGACGACTACCTTACCCACCACAAACACACACAACAAACACTTCGTGAACTCGAACGCGCAGGTCATTCCTTCGACAAGAAGCGCGACCTCGTACTGCAGATATTCTTTGGAATAGGAGCTGTCGTTGTCCTTTTCTGGACGGCAACACAGTTTGGTGGAGAAATCGGTGGAAACTCCAATTGGATCCTTGCTTTTGTCTTAGGCTACTTCCCTTTGATTGATGCCTTTGCCCCCCTTTCTGCCGCAGCTACTGAGGCGCGATCTCATCAAGATTCAATTGAACGCCTTAATGAGCTCCCGCAACCAGACAAAGCAAAGTGGCCGAAATCAAATGGATGCAAGGAGTACGCTGGACAGTGCGTCTACGATCTTGTTCACGACGGCGATTCCATTCACAGCTGCGATTCCATTCATGCCTATGATCTCATTTTCGATAAGGCATCCTTTACCTATCCTGAATCTAAGCGCCTGCTTATTAACAATCTTTCCCTTCAAATAAAAGCAGGAGAAAAGATTGCGGTTCTAGGACGAAGCGGCGCTGGAAAATCTACCCTCGCCTCATTAACGAGAGGCGACCTTACCCCAACTGCTGGACAGGTTCTTATAGCCGATAGACAAGCCCTCACAAAAGAAAGCCGAGCAAATAGCGCGCTAGAAAACAGCGCTCATGATGATAACGCCCCTGACACTATCGAGCTTCGTCCCACCTGCACACTTGGCGATAGTGCCGCCGAATACTTTGGCGTCATCCAGCAGAAAACCTATCTCTTTAATGCAACGTTGCGCGAAAATCTTCTCATTGGAAACACCGAAGCAAGCGACGAGCTCCTTATAGAAACACTCCATCGAGTTGGCCTCAAGTCCCTTTTAAAACGACTTCCGAAAGGACTTGACACTCTCGTGGATGAAGCAGGCATTGGCTTTTCGGGCGGAGAACGTCATCGAATTGCACTCGCGCGCGTATTACTTCAGGATGCCCCCATCGTTATTCTTGATGAACCCATGGTAGGACTCGATCCCGTAACCGAACAGCAAGTTCTCGATGCCATCTTTTCTACCCTAAAAGACAAAACCGTCATTATGATCACCCACCACTTGCAGGGCGTATCTTATATGGATCGCGTATTGCTTCTTGAAAAAGGAAATCTTCGTCTTGATGGAAATCCCGAAGAACTAAAAGAAACGAGCAGCTACTTCCGTTCGCTGCTCGCTTTAGAAAACTAGGCTGTCTTTTGTTGTTGTCTATTTGGCGTGACAACGACCTGCTCACTGGACGCACTGCGCATCGAAGAGCCTGTCTACTCGCTACGTTATTCGTCGTCTTCGTCTGAGGAATGCTCAATCTCTTCAATAAGAACGCTGATCTTATCGATGCGGTAACCATCCATAATATTGATTACCAGCGTAAACTTCTTGTCGTCGTGAGTAAGTTCAAACGTGTCACCCTCTTCAGGAATCTTGTCGAGCAAATCGAGCATCAAGCCACCCGCAGTTTCATAGTCATACACAGGAACTGGCTCAAAGCCCAAGAACTCAACGAACTGATCAACAGGAAGCGATCCATCAACCACGTACTGATTTTCACGAACCCTCAAGATTTCGTCCTGGTCATCGTGGAGGTATTCGTCTTCCATGCGGCCTATAATCTGCTCTACCACGTCACTCATGGTAACAATGCCCGATGTTCCACCGTGCTCATCAACAACTACCGCAATCTTGGTGTGTTTTGCCTGCAGCATCTGCATTAACTTGGACAGCGACAAGCTTTCGGGAACTGCCTGGATAGTACGAATACGCAAGTCCTTCATGGAAGAACCTTCAGGCAACAAGTAAGCATCCTTGATGTGGACAAAGCCAATAATGTTGTCCTTATCTTCCTTATACACAGGGTAGCGCGTAAATTTATTCGCACCCATAATTTCAAGGTTGGTTTCAAGGGCATCGTCCAAGTCGATAGCAATAACCTCGGTACGAGGGGTCATGATGGATTCAGCATCCTTATCGTCCAAATCAAAAATATTGTCGAGATACTGATACTGATCCTGCTCGATAGAACCCGACTCCGCACTTTCTTCCAAGAGAATCTTAATTTCCTCTTCGGTGTATGCATCGTGTTCCTTGGATACGTCATGACCAGTTAAACGCATAATGCCATTGGTCAACGTATTGAACAACCACATGATGGGATAGGTCATCATGTAGAACGCATGCAGAGGTCCTGCCGTATGTAGTGCATAGCTTTCGGTATTCAGAATAGCCATAGACTTAGGTACCAATTCGCCTACTACCACATGCAATGCCGTCATGATGAAGTAACCAATTGCAACCGAAATTGCTGTAACGGCAGCATCAGGCAATCCCAGAGCCACGAACACAGGATGGAATAGAGCAGAAATTGCAGGTTCGCCCAACCAACCAAGTGCGAGCGATGCCAAGGTAATACCCAGCTGGCAAGCAGACAGATAAGCATTTACGTTGCCTGCGATGTGAGCTGCTCGCTTAGCGCCTGGTTTCCCTTCTTCAACAAGAAGCTCTACCTGAGACTTACGAACACGAACCAAAGAAAATTCCGCCATAACGAAGAAGGCGTTCATTAACAAGAAGAAAACTACTAATAAAAGACTTACCCAGATTGGCATGTATTAATCGTTCCTTTCAATAACCCATAAGAGATTTCCAAATACTTGCCTTGAGCTATTACACGGCCATCTCCCCCTTTAGGGAAAGGCACGAAATCGGATGAGGCTCTTCCGAAGAAGAGCATATTTGAACATAAGAAAACGCAGTCTTGTCACACAGAGACATAGACCGCGTCGGACTAGATACAGAATGCGTATGTGTTACAAAGCGTTTTCGGATCGAACAACATCGACCGCCGCCGTCGGAGTCATTCACGACAGCTAAATCTCCTTATCTGGTAACAGCAACGCGCTGTTTCCATCGCGAACTAACGTTCAGTCGAATCGGTAGCGCTTCTTGGGTGTTTCTCCAAGCGCTTCCACCGTCGCTGGACAAACATCGAACGCGTTCCAATTCGCTAATACATCATGGTATCAATGCGGAAAGCTTTGTCAATTATCTTCGGGGCAGACGTAGCGTCTTCACAAACTTAGCGCAGCTTGAAAAGCTCTTCGATAATGCTGGTGAGTTTTTCTCGATGGCCTGCACTATCGGGTGCACTGCTCATCACTGACATAAGATAGGTAGTGCCATCGCATCCGATCAGACCAGCATCGCACAAGCCGCTGAATCGCGGGCTCGAGGCAATCCATCCCGCTTTATTCATGACGGTTACCTCTTCTGTGTTTTCTTCTGCGACATCGCGAATTAGCGAAAGATTGGTCTGTGTATATATCTCGCGCAAATGTTTAGCCGCTTGCGTGTCGCTTTGCAGATAGGTATAGATATGGAACCACAGCAGGGCAGATTCTCTAGCAGAATAGCGAGGGAAATGCGTGTCGTGTGCAATATCGGAATCAACCCCGCACGACTCAAGCCAGTCGGTAAACCCTGACCCATCGTAGCGATTGCGCAAATTCGAAAAAGCATTGTTATCTGAATAGCGCACCGACGCATCCATGAGGCTGATGGCTGAACTCGAAAGTCCCGATTTTCCATCAGCTAAATGTTCGCTCAAATAGGCAGCATAAATTCCCTTAAAAGAACTTGCACCATAAATGCGGGTATCTAAGTTGCAAGCAATGCCTTGGCCTGTGTTTAGATTTAAGAAGAAACAACCAACCGAATAGCCTTCTGACTCCATCGAATCAATTGCCGCATCAAGGGCTGCCATGTCCTTTTCTTCGTGCTGATCTGAAGATCGATCCTCGATTAAAGAAAATGCCTGAGCACCCTGATCGGCATCATCGACTTCCTGAAGAGCATCTACGGTAATATACATTTTCGCTAAAACGCTTTGCGCACTGCGCTCTGCACTTTGCGTCAGGTAAGAGCCGCCCATCTCCGCTGCGTCCAAGGCTGCCTGCTCTACTACTTGTTTGCGAAAAACAGTTTGCGCAATAGAAGAAGATTCCACCGAAGGAATGCTCTCTTGCGCCGCGCGATCCCCCAGCGTAAATGATGCCCCCGTGCAAACGCAAACAAGAACAAGACTCAAACCACCCACGAACATTGCTGCGCGATGCTGGCATATATATGCTTTTCCTTGACAAATTTTACGCCGCAATACGTCTCTGAAATACTGCTTTGCGCTTCCATTTTTAAGTTCCGTCGGAATTATGCCGCCATCTTTCAAAGCTGCACGAACGAAGCGAACTGCCTTTTGAGCAGCATTTTGAACAGTGCTACGAATCGCATCGAGGAGGTCTTTGTTGAAGTGGGAGTTTCTCATGTGGCAATAATACCGCGCCCATATAAGGAACTATCGAAAGTTTTCATAAACGAAACGGATTTGAAGGCAAAGACAAAAGATCTTCCTCGTAGAGCGCGGCTCAATAATTGAACAATGTGTACATTTTTCCTATTTGTTTATAACTAAGCTAAACCCTCTTAGCTGCTTAGTACAATGTGAATGCACGCTAACACTACGATTTACACAAGGAGGGAAATATGGACCAAGCCACCGCCGTTGATCGCGAAACAAGCGCGTTTTTGCCTAAACGCACCCATATTCGTGATAGCTTCAGCAAGCTGGTTTGGATTTTTCTCCTGATGTCTTTCGTTGGTCTTGTTGGCGAAACGCTTCAGCATTACTTTGCTTTCAACGAATGGGAAAGCCGCCCTGGATTTATTTGGGGACCCCTTTCCCCTATCTATGGAACCGCTGCGGTCCTACTCACTTTAATTTTGGAGCCTTTTCAAAAGAAAAACCCTCTCGTACTTATTGCGATAGGGGCAATCGTAGGCGGCGGACTTGAATATTTTGCCAGCTGGGCAATGGAAACGTTTGGCGGAATTGTAGCGTGGAGCTACCTTAACAATCCCTTTAATTTCGATGGCAGAACCGATCTGTTTCATGCCCTTGTCTGGGGAACGCTGGGCACTCTTTGGGTGAAAATTGGACTTCCGTTATGCGAAAAAGGCTTTAGCTTTATCAACCTAAAAAGCAAGGTTTTCCAGTTCTTAACCGCAGCGCTTTCGGTATTTCTCGTACTCAACATCGTGATGACCATCTGCGTTTTGGTCCGCACCGATGATCGCGCCAGCGGCGTTCCACCCCAAAACGCTTTCGAACAATACATCGACTACACCTACCCCACCGACATGTTGCAAAAACGCTTCCACAACATGGGTGGGCTTGGCATATAAAAAAGCGGTCCTCGCATTGTACGAGACCGCTTTTGTACTTGATATCCGCGCGATGCCACTGATTTACTTCGCGTGACATCGCTGGTTCAACTTTGAATGACGCTACTGGTTCTCTTTAGTCTTCGTAAGCGTCCGCTGCTTCTTCAAGCAACTCGATGATATTAATGCCCTGCGGACACATTTCTTCACAATTACCGCACTGCGTGCACTGCGAAGCATAACCGTCTTTGGCCTGCCAATCGTAGAGACCTTTTACGAATTCGCGGTCCTCTGTCATCTTTTCCAGATTCATCAAGGACATAATTTCTGGAATTTTTACTCCTGCAGGGCAATCCTTGGCGCAGTAACGACAATTCGTGCAATCAATCATGCCAACGCTGCGCAGAGCCTCTAGCGCCTGTTCAACTACCTTCTTATCAGCCTCGGACAAAGGTTTTGCCGTTTTCCATTCAGCAACATTTTCCTTAACCTGATCCAACGTAGACATACCTGAGAGAACAGAAACAACATTGGGCAAGAAGTAGCAGAAACGATAAGCCCAGGAAACTTCACTCAGTTCAGGCTCGGCAGTTTTAAGAATCTGCTTGCCACGCTCAGGCAAATTCGCCAAACGACCACCACGAGCAGGCTCCATGATAACTACAGGCACACCGTGCTTTTCGGCAACTTCCATACATTTACGTGCCTCGACAACAGGATCTTCCCAGTCGAGATAGTTAACCTGGAGCTGGACGAAGTCCATATTAGGATGTTCGGTTAGCAAAGCCTCAAGAGCATCGGCTCCATCATGCATAGAGAAACCCAGATGCTTAATGATGCCTTCGTCTTTTTTCTGCTGAGCCCACTCCCACATGCCGTATTCGTCAAACTTCTTTGTACGAACGCCGCCTACATTGTGGAGCAAGTAGAAATCGATGTAATCAACACCGAGACGCTCAAGGGAAGTATCCAAACAAGCTTTTGCAGATTCGGCATCGGGCTGTGCCCATGCCAAGCATTTGGTAGCAATAGTAAATGAATCACGAGGATAACGCTTTACCAACGCTTCACGTACTGCAATTTCTGAAGTGCCCTCATGATAAACATACGCCGTATCAAAATACGTGCCACCTGCTTCCATGAAGGTGTCAACCATTGCTTTGAACTGATCGAGATCGATTGAGGTTTGATCATTAGGATCCGTCAGGGGAAGACGCATACAACCAAAACCCAATTTGGGCGTTTCAAGCAAATTTGTCATAGTTGGGCTCCTTTTATTTTCATGTTGTATGTAATATTACTTTTAAGTGACACAACGTCAAGAGTCCACACAGTATGTGCGGACTCTTGAAGAAAGTTTTACGTTTTAAAATAAAAGCAATACAGAGAAAGAACGCTACTTCACACCATACTGTTCGTAATAGGCATCAAGCGCTGCTTTGATGTCATCATCAATAACAACCTTGCCCTGAACTTCGTGGTTGTAGAGCATTTCGGTAACTTCAGCCATGCTTACGATAGATGCTACCGGGAAGCCATATTTTTCCTGTACTTCCTGCTGAGCGGTAACAACACCACCCTTGCCCACTTCCATACGATTCAGAGAAACAATCAGACCTTTTACGTCAACATCGGCAGCTGCCTTCAAGATAGGATAAGTCTCGTCGATAGACTTACCAGAAGTGGTAACGTCTTCTACCATAACCACACGATCGCCATCATGAAGCTCAGAACCCAAAAGGTTACCCGCGTCAGCGCCATGATCCTTTACTTCCTTGCGGTTTGAGCAATAACGCACTTCTTTGCCGTAGAGTTCTTCAAGCGCAATAGCCGTTACTACTGCCAGTGGAATACCCTTATAAGCAGGGCCAAAAACAACGTCGAAATCAAGTCCGAAGTTGTCGTGAATAGCGCGTGCATAATATTCGCCCAAACGCTTAAGCTGACCGCCCGTTACATAAGCGCCTGCGTTCATGAAAAACGGGGATTTGCGCCCACTCTTTAAGGTAAATTCACCAAATTTCAAAACCTGGCTTTCTACCATGAATTCGATAAATTCCTGCTTATAGGCTTCCATGGGCGCCCCTTTTCTCGTTATTTAATCGCACTAACTAGCCTCACCAATCATAGCAAATCGCGAACGCTGCTCAAGCAGGCAGTTTTGGTGAGTTTCAGAAGGTTTCTAGCGCTCTTCAATAGGCTTATATTCGCGTGGCTTCATGCCTGTCTTGTAAGCAGGACGAATAATGCGCTTGCCACTTACCAGTTCCTCGAAACGATGTGCAGCCCAACCTGCCATACGCGAACAGGCAAACAACGGCGTAATAAGATCGGTCGGAATACCCAGCAAGGAATATACAAAGCCAGAATACATATCCACATTTGCGCACATGTCTTTTTTGGTTCCCTTTTCGCGCAGAATAACCTCAGGGCTAATGCGTTCAATGAGCTTGAGTAGATTCAATTCCGCCTCAAATTCGGTGCCTTCAGCCATCTTGGTAGCGAACTTTTTCAAAACAACAGCGCGCGGATCCGACTTGGTATAAACCGCATGGCCCATACCATAAATAAGACCGGTATGATCAAAGGCTTCTTTATTAACAATCTTGGCAATATACGACGCTACTTCGTCTTCATTTTCCCAGTCAGAAACGTTTTCCTTGATTTCCTTCTGCATTGCCAGCACCTGATGATTTGCACCACCATGCTTGGATCCTTTCAAAGAACCAATAGCACCTGCATAGGCAGAGTAAGGATCGGTATCGGACGAAGACAAAACACGACAAGTGAACGTGGAGTTATTACCACCGCCATGTTCAGCATGCAAACACATCATGATGTCGAGCATACGCGCTTCTTCTGCGGTGTAATGACGATCGGGACGCAACATGGAAAGAATAGTTTCCGCCGTAGATTCACCAGGAACAAAGCGATGCATGATCATAGACTGACCATTGAATGCAGCCTGCTTTGCGTAGTAAGCAAGCACCATAATGCGCGGCAAACGAGAAATAAGCGTAACCGCCGTAGAAATTTCATGCTCGTAGCTGCGGTCTTCGGCTTTGGGATCATCTGCATAAAGTACCAATACCGAACGAGCAAGCAAATTCATGATGTCAGGCGAAGGGGTACCCATAATCTTGGAAGCAGTAAAGCCATCAGGTAGTTCGCGATGCGCATCCAAGCGAGAAATAAAGAAATCGAGCTGGTCTTGTGTAGGCAAATCACCCATGAGCAACAGATACGCAAGCTCCTCATAGCGGAAACGTCTGTCCTCATCGCCGCCTAACAAATCGTACAAATCGTATCCACGAAGCGTCAGCTTTCCCTCATCAGCGATTTTGTCGCCTTCGCTCATCATATAGCCATGCACGTTAGAGATATTCGTAATGCCCGCAATTACACCAGAGCCATCGCTATTACGAAGACCACGTTTGACGGGATAGCGTTCATATAATTCTGGATCGACGGAATTTACTTTAGTGATGTTGTCGTACAAGGAAAGCTTACGTTCTTCCATGAAAATTCCTTTCGGCGCGATTTTGTGCCTTTCGAGGTGGATACCCACGTTTTTAGGTGATCCTGCCCCGTCTTTTCAACGTGTTTACTCACGTGTTTGCGCGCTGGCCGTACAAACCTGCCGACGCACCAATTGCAAGTTCAATCAATTACAAACTTTACCGATTACTAACTTTGCTAATTACCTAATTACGAGATTCACCAAGACTCAATTCTACACCGAACTAAAGCGATAAGGTTTCGCATGCGTTTCGATATAGAGACGAACGGTAGCTTGCAATCAAATTGTTACTCAAACAGCCACACTCAAAGCTTGCAACTCTTGCTTCTTCGTATTTTTCACTCGCTTCACCCCACTCAAACACCCGTACCCAAAGCTTACAACTCTTGCGGCTAAGTTCACTTTGTATTCGGCTCCCGTGATACACTTATTTATTAGGGGAAATAACTAAGTACATCTTAGTAGGGGCAGTATGAGTCAGGAGAAATCCATGAACTGGCAACAGGACTATAAACGTAAACAAATCACACTTGATCAGGTTTTTGAGCAACATTTAACAGGTAGAAACAGCGCTGGTCAGAATCAGAAAATATATATGGGCGGTCTTCATGTACCTACCACAATTATCAATGAGCTCCTTGCACGTATAAAAAGCGGCAACCTTGTTGGCATTGATATGTACGGCAACTACATGAATGGCGACATTACTTTCGCTGATATGGACGTAACTCCCGATCAGTTTCGCTACCACACCTATTTCGCAGGACCCAATGAACGCACAGGATTTGCTAATGGATCTCGCTGCGTAACGCATATTCCCGTTCATTTTTCTGACACTAATCGCATGCTGGAAGAAATTGGTCTTGACTATGCGGTAGTTCAGATGACCCCACCTAATGATCAAGGATATTGCAACATTGGCCCTCTTGGATTTGAACAGGGAGCACTACGCGGCGCCAAGCACATCATCGCTCAAATTAACACGCGCCTACCCCGCGTGTTTGGCGATTCTCACAACTACCACGTTGATGATATTGACGCCTTCTTTGTGCAAGACGAACTTCTTGAAGATATCGTAACGCCCGCACCTACCCCTGAAGAGGTAAAGGTTGCAGAACTTATTGTTGATCGTGTAAACGACGGCGACTGCATTCAGCTGGGTATTGGCGGCATTATTAACGCTATTGCCGCAGGTCTTGATTGCAAGCAGCACCTTGGCGTATTCACCGAAATGTTTTCCGATGCGTTTGTACAGTTACAAATGAAAGGCGTTATCGATAATTCACGCAAGAATTATATGCCTGGTGTTTCTGTAGGTGGTTATTCTACGGGCACTCAGCGTTTGTACGACTTCATTAACGACAACCCAGATATGTACTACTGCTCATACGAAACCGTCTGCAATCCTATTAACATTGCACAGAACGATAACCTGGTTTCGGTAAACACCGCAGTAAGCATTGATCTTACCGGGCAAGTTTGCGCAGAAAGCATTGGTCCGCGCCAATACTCTGCAAGCGGCGGTCAGTTCGACTTTGTGCGTGGCGTAAAGAATTCCAAAAATGGACGCGGTTTTATTGCGGTTACCAGTGTTGCTCATACCAAGAAAGGCGATGTTTCTAAGATTGTTCCCACGCTGACCCCTGGTAGCGCTATCACTTCGCTGCGTAACGACCTGCAATATGTTGTTACCGAATATGGTGTCGCCGATCTGCGATGGGCAGATATTCCCACCCGAGCACAACGTTTGATTAACATCGCGCATCCTGATTTCCGCGATGAACTTACTTACGAGGCTAAGAAGCTCGGTATTTTGTACTAAGCTCGTATTTTCTGCGGCACGATAGTATCTTCAGATTCTTCTATGAGATGGTGCACATAATTTTGTGCACCATCGTGTTTTATGCTGCTAGTTTTTGCGACGAAGGCGCGAACGAAGTGATCCGCCCATGCGGCTTTCTGGCTGCAAAATCATAAAGGCAGCAACAACAGAAACTACCGCAAGCAAAGCGCCAATTGGACCAGACCATGCAAAGCCCAAATTTGTAGCAACGACACCACCCATAAAGGAACCAGTTGCAATGCCGATGTCGGATGAAGTTGGCATAACAGCAGATGCCAACGTTAAAGCACGGGGATAGTCCTTTGCAGAAACTTGCAACAAATACGACTGTAAAGGCGCATTCATGTGGTAAATAAACACACCCGTTAGCACCACATTAATAATGCATAACATGGTATTGCCCGAAGCCAAACTCAATCCCAAAAGTGCCAGAACTACCGCCTGCAGAGCAAACATCAAAGGCAACTTACCTAAACCATAGCGCTGCGCGAGGGAGCCACTTCCCAAGTTAGACACAATCGTGGCGCCACCATAGAAGAACAGCACCAGACTTACCATCCAAACCGAAAGCCCTACCGAATCTTCCAGAATAGGCGTTACATATACGTAGAACACATAGGTTGCCGCCATACCGAAGGCCTTCATAACCAGCACCAAAATGATACGACGATCTTTTAAGATAACCAGCTGTTCGCGCACACTCGACGAAACATCAGTAGATCCCGAGCGAGGAACCGAAATAAGCAAGAGCACCGTCACCAAAAGTGCTACTGCCTCTACCGCAATAAAGGCAGACTTAATACCGAAGGCATCGGACAAGAGCGTGCCAATCGGAGTACCCAAAACACTGGCAACCGAAAAGCCTGCATACACAAAGGAAATAATGCGCGGTGCCTGGTCCTGCGGAATGATGTCATTAATGAACGTCATAACCGCAGAAAGCGTCACACCCGAAACGATTGCGGTACAAATTCGCGCCAACATAAGCACTTCATAGCTAGGCGCCAAAATTGCAAGCAGGTTGCCTATATTAAATACCGCAAGAAAAATAACGAACAGCGGAAAGCGCCTAAACCTGCCCGTCGAAAGCACGATAATCGGTGTCGACACCGCATAGGCAACAGCAAAATAACCTACAAGGTTACCCGCATCTGAAAGAGGAATGTTGTAAATTTCTGCAATATCAGGCGTAATGCCAATAACAATAAATTCAGCAAAGCCTAGGGCAAATCCAACCGTTACCAAAGCAACCGTAGCTAATTTGGTGCGACCAGCACTATATTCCACGAAACCGTCCTTTATTCCTCCATAAAACGGCGCCCGTAGCGCCGTCTTAGTTAAAACACACAGTTTCGTTATTTTAATTGTTTTTAATTTAGATGGTTAATTTTGATATTTTTTACGATAAAAAGACCTTCACCAAAGAACGTGCTTCGCTAATTTTGGCGGGATGATCTTTAAAACTCGAAAGCATAATGTGTGAGCGCATCACACAAATAATTGAAGAGGTTCCCAAAAGACATTCCTCTTTTAAAGAAAGCTCGGGGATTTTTCTTTTTTCAGGATGCTCTGAGAAAAAAGCATACAGTGCTTCCATAATGGCAGGCTGCAGCACTAAAGAGCTCTTATTGCTACGAAAAAAAATCTCTGGAGAATTCAGCATAGCTGCCTTGCGCAAGTCTTTGATTTCTGGCGAAGCATCTTCTGCTGTCAGTCCATGTTCGATACATCCCGTGATTACATCAACATAATCAGCATCGGGATGAGCTTCAATCGCCTTTAAAAACATCTCTTTGCTGGGTATGTATGAGCGCCCAATAACTGCAGCGCGTTTCGAAGAAAAGTAGTTGAAAAACGTCTTTCGAGAAATGCCTACCTTTTCGCATACTTCTTCAACCGTTACCTCTTCATAGCCCTTCTCCATTACCAAACAAAGAATGGTCTTTTCGATGGCTTGGCGTGTTTGTTCTTTTTTACGCTCACGCAAACCGCACGGTTGCGAAGAATGTTCTGGTTTTGTTTTCTCTGGTTCCACTGCTTCTTTATTCCTTTTATCGCTTCTTGCGTTAGTGCTTATATTTCTTGCACTGGCGTTCTCTTACTTCTCGCGTTGATGCTTTCGCATCCTGCGTTGATCCCTTTGTTTCCTACGTTAGCGCTTTAACTATTTGCTTAAATGATGATAAATACGCCACTCACACTATTTCTTTTAAATTTATACTTACTATATAAATACACCGTGTGTAATATTATCACCTGCAAGGCGCAAGCCAACAATCTTTCCAAATTTCTTTCAATAAGAACGGGCGGATTACTGGCATACACCAAGCACGACAACACAGCTATTACTACGACTACGCCGAATGCAGAACATACTGTTTGCGGCACACTCTGAAGGAAGTGCTCCGTGCGAAGTATTCTACGCAGAGCGTTCTGCATTAAACGCATATTCGGCTTGAAGAGCATACACAACAAAGAAAGGTCATCTATGGGTTGGGGATTAACCAGCAAACAAAAAGTAACGCTCATTATTTTGATTTTGGGTGCATTTGTTACCGTACTCAATCAAACCGTCGTAACCCCTGCCCTTCCCCCTATCATGGCCGAAATGGGCATCGATGCTGCAACGGCCCAATGGCTAACCACTGGTTTTACCCTGGTAAACGCCATCATGATTCCTATTACTGCATTTTTGATCGACCGCTTTACCACACGATCTCTCTTTATCGTTTCTATGGCCATCTTTGCACTGGGCAGCCTGCTGTGCGGCATTGCACCAAACTTCCCCCTCCTGCTTACAGGCCGTTTAGCTCAGGCTGCTGGTGCAGGCATCCTTATGCCTATGGTCATGACCGTGCTTATGCTCATGTTCCCCGTCGAACGTCGCGGTACTGCCATGGGCATGTTTGGTGTTGTTATTGCATTCGGCCCTGCCATTGGTCCTACGGTTGCTGGTTTGGTAATCGACCATTACAGCTGGCGCGATTTATTCTTGGCGATCGCTGTCTTTTCTGCCATCGTTATCGCCGTTACGCCTTTTGTTCTGCAGAAACAAAAGCCTCATTCCGAAGGTGTTGTGCTTGATAAGCCATCGCTTATTTTGTCCACCCTTGGTTTTGGCACCATGCTCTATGGCTTCAGCGTTATCGGATCTTCAGGCATCAGCATAGAAGCACTGATAGCAAGTTTGGTTGGCGTCGTTATCCTGATCTTCTTCTTCCGTCGCCAGCTTTCCATGGAAAAGCCCATGCTCAACGTTCGCGTGTTGAAAAATCACAAGTTTTTGATGGGCACCATTATTGGCATGCTTGTTCAAGCCTCGCTGCTTTCGGCTGGCATCTTGATGCCAATTTATCTGCAGTCGCTCATGGGCTATTCGGCAACCGTTTCTGGTTTGGTTTTAATGCCTGGTGCAATTTTGATGGGCATTATGGGTCCTGTTGCTGGTCGTCTATTCGACAAACATGGCCCTCGCGTATTAAGTATCATAGGTATGACCTTACTGGTCATTAGCACGTTTGCCTTTGCCACCTTAAACGACAGTACCGATGTTGTGTTCTTGACTATCCTTTATACGGTGCGTATGTTCTCGCTTTCTTTGGTGAACATGCCTATCACCACATGGGCTATGAATGCACTCGATAACAAAGTGATGAACCACGGCACTTCAGTAAACAACACCTTCCGCCAGGTTTCTGGTTCTCTTGGTACCGCTATTCTTGTTTCGGTATATACCTTGGTTGCCGCTTCCTTGATGGGCAGCATGGATTCAATACACGCAAGCATTACGGGCATTAACATTTCATTTGCGGTTTCAGGTATCCTGTGCACCATTGGCCTGATCATGACCATAATCTTCGTGAAAAATAAGCCCACCGTACGCGACGGCGAAGCTCCTGAACGCACCGAAACATCCCTACTTGAAACCATTATGCGTCGCAATGTGTTCACCCTGCCCGCAAGCGCAACCGTGCTTGATGCTATTCATATGTTTGTAGAAAAGAACGTAAGCGCCATGCCAATCGTCAACGACAAAAACGAGCCTGTCGGTTTCATATCCGATGGTGATGTTATGCGCGAGCTTTCCGACAGAAGTCACATGTATACCGACCCTGTTGTTTTGATTATGCGCCTGCAGCGCGACAACTCTGGTTTCGACGAAAAGCTGGATGCGTTGGTGAACCGCAACGTTATGGACATTGCCACGCGCAACACCATTGGCGTAGACATTGACGCTGATCTTCCGATGGTCTGCCGAATCTTGGGCGACAACCACCTGAAGAAAGCTCCTGTTCTTGACCACGGAAAGGTCGTAGGCGTTATTAACCGCTCCGACATCACGCAATATGCCATGAAGTCATACTTAGAACGTGAAGGGATTTAAATTTGAAATAAATCAATAGCGAAGGGCATCCTCATGGGTGCCCTTTCGTTTTATCATTACGGATAGGGAGATTTTTATAAAAGGAATTTCAGCAGAAATCTCAAAGGGGATAAAAGAGATTTCGAAAACACTTTACCAATGAAATTTCAAAAGGAGGGGCACTTATGAAGGGAAGCGACCACACTATTTTCACGACGGGACAAATGGGAATCCCTCGCTTCGATTTAACAGGGAAAAAGGCAATTATTACCGGTGTTGGCAGCGAAATCGGCATTGGACGCGCCATTGCACGCACCTTTGCAGCCTACGGCGCTGATCTGGTTATTGCCGATATGGATGCAGAAAAAATTGAGGCACGTGCCAAGGAAATTGCCGAAGAATCGAGGCGTGAACTGGGCACTCAAATAATTCCTGTTCACTGCGATGTTCGCTCCAACGAAGACCAAGAAAACTTGGTCCAAACCGCCATGGATGCATTTGGTCGCATTGACATCTTGGTAAATAATGCTGGGGTTGTTCTAAGCAACGATCAGCTTATTGTAGACACCGATGAAGACGAATTCGATCGCGTAGTGGACACCGACTATAAAGCAGTGTTCTTCCTTTCGCAGCGTGTAGCAAAAATTATGATCGAACAAGAGCAAGGAAACATCATTAACCTTGCATCCGTTGTAGCACGTGTTGCTTCTACCCGTATGGCAGCCTACGCTTCAGCGAAAGCTGCAGTTTTGCAGCTGACCCGCTGTATGGCTTTCGAGTGGGCTCGTTTCAATATTCGCGTTAACTGCATTTGTCCTGGCTATATTGACACCAACATGACGCAAACAACCCTCAATAAGCCACGCGCTTATGAGGCAATCACACATCCTATCCCCCATAACCGTAAAGTGGGTGATCCTATGGATATTGCTGCTGCCGCGTTATTCCTAGCATGCGATTGCTCCGATATGGTTAACGGCACCCCGCTCTATGTAGATGGAGCTAGGTCTATTTGGTAGGACTTGCGCAGCGAAGCTTGGCCTATTTGGCAGAGCCAACACGACGAAGCTTAATTAATTTGACAGGACTCATCCAAAGCCCCTTTTTCGTAAAGGGGCTTTTTCCGTTTAGCGCGAAATAGCAACCTTTCGCACAGAGGGGCTACTAGCCTTTACTACCGCAAAGGGAGAATTTCGTCCGAATTTCGCCCAATAAGACTATTCGACCCAGTTTCGTAACATTTGCGGTAGTAGACTACACCGCAATAAAGTACCCCTCAACAATATGTCTTGAATCGTTGCGAAATCATCTTTCTTTCGATTTTAGAGACGTTTATAAATCGAAAGGAAGGGCCACCGTGGAAGAATTCACCAATATACTTACCGCTATCGATAGTGTTATTTGGGGCCCACCACTTATTGCTCTTATTTTGCTGGGTGGTATTTTCCTTACCTTCCGTTTGCGTGGCCTTCAATTCCGCACCCTTGGCCTTGCACTGAAGTACACCTTCAAGAATGAAGAAGATGGCAAAGGTGAAGTAACCAGCTTTGGTGCACTTTGTACCGCAATGTCTGCAACGGTTGGTACTGGTAACATTGTTGGTATTGCAACCGCGGTTGTTGCTGGTGGTCCTGGTGCGCTGTTCTGGATGTGGTTGGCAGCTATTTTCGGCATGGCAACTAAATTCTCCGAGGGTTTGTTAGCGGTTAAGTTCCGTACTATGGACAAGAAGGGCCACGTCCTTGGTGGCCCCTTCTACTACATCGAAAACGGCATGGGCCAGAAATGGCGTTGGCTTGCTAAGGCATTTGCGTTCTTTGGTATGTGCGTTGCTCTGTTTGGCATGGGAACATTTACCCAAATTAACTCTATCTCGAGCGCCGTTACAGGCTTCTTCGACCCTGCAATGTCTCACACCGTAAACATTCTTGGTGGCGAATTTTCCATCGCGACCGTAATTGGTGGTCTACTTACGGCTGTTTTGGCAGGCATGGTTATTATTGGTGGCCTGAAGCGCATTGCTACCTTCTCTGAAAAGGTAGTACCCGCCATGGTTGTACTTTTCTTGGTGTTCTCGTTTACGCTTATCTTCTACAACATTGATAAGCTTCCTGCAGCACTGCTCCTTATTGTTCAGCACGCTTTTGGCTTACAGGCATTCGGCGCAGGTATGTTCGGCGCCATCCTTATCGCTATGCAGTTCGGTCTTGCTCGTGGCATTTTCGCAAACGAAGCTGGTTTGGGCTCTGCCCCAATTGCTGCAGCTGCTGCTAAGACCAATGAACCTGCTCGCCAGGGTTTGGTAACCATGACCCAGACCTTCATTGACTCCATCATTATTTGTTCCATGACTGGATTGGCTCTGGTTATGACCAACACGTATGGAATTCCTGGCTTGGAAGGCGCTGCCGTTACCAACGCCGCATTCCAGGCAGGCTTGCCTTTCTTGCCATCTGAGGCAGTATCGTTCATTTTGATGATCTGCTTGGCGCTGTTTGGTTTCACCACTATTTTGGGCTGGAACTATTATGGCGAGCGCTGCTTTGAGTACTTCTTCAACCGCAACGCACGCGGCTTAAAGATTTATCGCTGGCTGTACATCCTCTGCCTCTTCATTGGTCCTTACATGACGGTTTCCGCTGTTTGGACTATTGCTGACATCTTTAACGCATGTATGGCAGTTCCAAACATGATTGCCCTGTTTGCACTTTCTGGCGTAACTGCCAAGGAAGCTTACAACTACCTGAATCGTTTGAAGAAAGCTAAGGGTAACGAAAAGGCAATGGAGCCCCGCCCCGACGATTCAGACGACTGGAAGACGCCAAAGAAAGCGGCGTACCAAAAGATGGAAGAACAGATTCAGCGAAACGAATAAAACTCGCTGACCGATGATCTTCGACCGAAAACCGCCCGAATTTCCGTTCGTCGCTTTGTTAACACGTTTTTAATGCACAAAACCCAAAACAACGTGTAGACTAACGCTTGCAAAAAACATCCTCACTGAAGTGTCTTGAATCGTTTTGAAACTGGACATGGATGGGGTCTCTGGAGAATCCCAGATTTACTGGGTGCCGAAGGGGCAAGGTATCGCACTACTAAGCGGACCGAAACTCTCAGGCAAAAGGACAGAGCATCATATTCGCCCAAGCGAATTCTTTTTTCTGTATCCTCCAGATGCTTTATCTATTTCCTGGAGGCACCCGAGAGACAACGTTTTAAGCAGCAAGGCACGCCAAAGGCAGCTCAAGAGCCAAAAGACCAAAAGGCAGCGCTTCAAAACGTCAAACTCTCGAACTTCCCCAACGTTTCAAGCATCCTTTCAGCACTTCTTTTGAGGATCAGTATTGGTCGGAAAAGAAGAAAGGTTTGTCTTGGACGCATTCAACGAAATACTTGGTGTCATAGATACGTTTATCTGGGGTCCGCCCCTTATTGCCTTAATTCTTTTGGGCGGTATTTTCCTTACCGTTCGTCTTCATGGTTTGCAGTTCCGCACTCTTGGTAGGGCGCTGAAGTACACCTTCAAGAACGAAGAAGACGGCAAAGGTGAAGTAACCAGCTTTGGCGCACTTTGTACCGCAATGTCTGCAACCGTTGGTACCGGTAACATTGTTGGCATTGCAACTGCCGTTGTTGCTGGTGGTCCAGGCGCTCTGTTCTGGATGTGGCTTGCTGCACTGTTTGGTATGGCAACCAAGTTTTCTGAAGGTTTGTTAGCAGTTAAGTTCCGCACCATGGACAAGAAGGGTCACGTTCTTGGTGGTCCGTTCTACTACATCGAAAACGGCATGGGCCAGAAATGGCGCTGGCTTGCTAAGGCATTTGCATTCTTTGGTATGTGCGTAGGCCTATTTGGTATTGGTACCTTCACCCAGGTAAACTCCATTTCCAGCGCCGTTACAGGCTTCTTTGATCCCGCTATGGCGCATACCGTTAATCTGTTCGGCGGCGAATATTCCATCGCTACCGTTATTGGCGGTTTGGTTACTGCAATTTTTGCCGGCTTGGTAATCATCGGTGGCTTGAAGCGCATTGCAACCGTATCGGAGCGCGTTGTTCCTGGCATGGTAGTGATCTTTTTGATTTTCTCGTTCACGCTTATCTTCTACAACATTGACAAGCTTCCTGCAGCACTGCTCCTTATTGTGCAGCATGCTTTTGGTTTGCAGGCCTTTGGTGCGGGTATGTTCGGCGCCATCCTTATTGCAATGCAAATGGGTCTTGCCCGAGGCATTTTCGCAAACGAAGCTGGTTTAGGTTCTGCTCCAATTGCTGCAGCTGCTGCTAAGACCAACGAACCTGCTCGCCAGGGTTTGGTAACCATGACCCAGACCTTCATTGACTCCATCATTATTTGTTCCATGACTGGATTGGCTCTGGTTATGACCAACACCTACAACATTCCTGGTTTGGAAGGCGCTGCCGTTACCAATGCTGCATTCCAGGCAGGTTTGCCCTTCGTTCCTTCTGAAGTGGTTTCTTTCATCCTTATGGTGTGCTTGGCGCTGTTTGGCTTCACCACTATTTTGGGTTGGAGCTACTATGGCGAGCGCTGCCTTGAATATTTCAGCAATCGTAATCTGAAAGCAGTTAAGGTATATCGCTGGCTGTATATTGCTTGTATTTTCATTGGTCCTTACATGACCGTATCTGCTGTTTGGACCATTGCTGATATCTTTAATGCTTGCATGGCGGTTCCAAACATGATTGCGCTGCTGGCACTTTCTGGCGTAACCGCAAAAGAAGCACGCAATTATCTGAAGCGTTTGAAGGATGCAGGTGGCGATGAAAGCAAGATGGCTCCTCGCCCTGACGATTCCGAAGACTGGAAAACCCCTAAATCTGTTGCTAACAAGCAGCTGGAAGAAACGTTTGCTGGATAGGTTTGTAAGCCAAAAAATGCTTGAGAAAATACTTACAAAATAGCGTCTATAAAGAAGATTGAAAGACCCTTGGTTTAGACAAGCCAAGGGTCTTTACCTAAAAGCGAAGCATCAAAGCATATAGAGCAAAAGCGGTGAGTTTCACTATTTTGGACTCCCGCCATTTTGAAACTCTCACCATTTCGGAGCGGACGCTTTAACTCCCTCAAGATTGCTGCCCTTAGCTTCATCAGCAATGAATGGAAGCATATACAAGGGAAGATAAAATACTTGTCCGCCTTCTCGCTGTTCAACGGAAACATTTGCCTCAGACAAAACATAGGCACAGTTGATACTATATTCTTTGCTCTTCATTAAATTATTAAGAGCGACATGGCGTTTATAATCTTTGCCCGACTTAACTTCTATAGGTACTACACTGCCTTCATCGGTCTCAATCAAGAAGTCTACTTCGCCCTTTTTAGTATTGTGATAGTAGTGAAGCGCTACACCTGCTGCCGCCAGTTCTTGAGCAACAACATTTTCGTAGATACCTCCGAAATTTACCTTTTTAGCTCCCGATAAAGCAGACAGAGCAACACTTCCTCTGTACCGCGACATAAGCATGCCAATATCAGAGCAATAAAGTTTGAATCGATTTTCTTCTTTTGTACGCTCAAGCATGGCCTTCGGCTCGGTCACATTAGTAGTTTTAAGCGCAATATTTACTTCAGTACACCAGGCAAAATCATTTGCATATCGTTCAAATTTTGCTTGAGTTTTCAGTGATTTAAGCTGAAAGCGTTTATTTTCTTTATCCAGCTGCGAAGGAATTGCATCGTATATTGCCTTCACCTGAAGCGCCCTTTCGCCAGCATATTTTGCTATATCCTCGCGATAAAGGCGAACTAATTCTTGCTGCGTTTCACGAACGGCACCTAAATCGTTTTCCTTATCAAGATATGTCTGTACTGCTTCAGGCATACCACCAATTACAAGATATAAACGAAAAAGTTGAATGAGCCGATCATGATAGAGTGTTTCAACTTCCTTTTTCTTCTCAAAACATTCTTTGACCTGCTCTAAAACTGTTTCGGGCACACCCTGGGCTTCACAGAACTCCAAAAACGTTAGTGGATACATTGTTTCGGTACGCAAATATCCCACCGGAAAAGATCTAACCTGGTTTAATTCAACCCCTAGCATAGAACCAGACATTACTAAATCGAATCTGCCATCTTGGACTAAATATTTTGACAGCGTAACAAGATTCTGGGCTTTCTGAACTTCATCGAAGAAAATAAGTGTTTTTTCGTGGTTTATAGCTTTTCCTGTCAAAAGCCCAAGAGCTTCAATGACTTGATTGGCACTTTTGGCATCTGTAAGATAGGTGGCAGCGCTGCTGTTTTCTAAGAAGTCCACTTTCACATAGTCAGGGTATTCTGCTTTAGCGAATTGCTCTATTAGAAACGTTTTTCCTGTTTGACGCGCACCATCTATTAATAGGGTTTTCCCTTTTGAATTCTTCTTCCAATCAAGAAGCTTTTTATACACGCTTCGGTTCAGCATGGAACCTCCAATGGACTTAATTTACCTTAGGATGTCTCTAACACAACCATAATATATTTTTTCTTTAGAAGATATTTTTAAGTTTAATCTATTTTATATATTATTCTACCTGGTATTTCTGTTTATGCTCTAATTTGACTATACTTTTTTGCCTCTAACACAACCAGAAAACCATCAGAATATGCCTCTAACACAACCAGCAAGAGAGTACTCATCTTTCATAATCCCGCATAAAATCTAGGCACTATCAGACAATAATCAAATCCTGCTCGCGAATTTAAAACGTTACGAATGCAAATTCATCTATATCTTGGCGAACATGGAAAATTCGCCAGACTACAAGCTCTGAGACATTGTGGGTATAGACTATCCGATAATTACCAACGACATATGTTTTATAGCCTTGTCCTTCTAGCGAACTATCGCTATGAGGTTTTCCTAGATCAGGAAATTCACAAAGTCTTTCTAGCGCCTGCTGGATATCAGCTACCGTTTGTCGTGCAACATTAGGCAAGCCTAAAGCTTCACCAAGATAAATAGCAATAGACTCTAGATCGAGAAGCGCACGTCTTCGATATCGTAATTCAAGCATGGTTTGCTTCTTTCTATCTTTTTTCCTGCCCCTTGCGCTTTTCCTTATTGTTCCCAATGCTTGAATATCTCATTTAGATGTTTATTAACCTGATCAGACGAAAACGTTTCGTTATTGTATTTAGCCTCGATTTCGGCCTCACGAATTTTTTGCGTTATGCGAAGGTGCTGCATTTGGTTTTCGTAGGCCTGGCTATCCATTACCACTAAAGAAGCCTTGCCATTTTTTGTCATAAAAATAGGTTCTTGACTAGATTTAGCTTGATCACAAACCTCATTAAGGTTCGTTCGCAAATCGCTAATGGGACGAATGAGTGGAAGAGCGGTTTGTGCTAAAAACATAACTATCACCCCGTATTATGGATCTAATTCATTACACCTGCTCATGGTCATATTTCAGTTGCAAGCCAACACTTTAATTAGCAAATAATTTGCTCGCTTTTTAAGTCCGGTAATTCAGTAGAAGCATTACTAGCGAATAGCATAAATAGATTATTTATATAGATATTTATAACTAATTTCTCTATGTTTTTCTACTTTTCAAGATATATTTTTTGATTTTCTATTAAGAGCTAGGAGCTTACGTCAGAAATAGAGAAGACCCCGAAGCTTTAATTGCTTCGGGGTCTTTAGCGATTCAAAGGTGTCTAGCTATTAAACCTTTATCTCTTTTTCGAGGCTTCTTACTCTTCGCCCTTGGTCCTGAATCTCCTATAAGCAACAGTGCCCATTACGATTGCCCACAATCCAAGAAGGCCAAATGCTCCTGCAAGAAGCGGCAATATCTTATTGTCGCCCGTTTGAGGAAGTTCTGTTCCTGGCAGAGGTTCATTGTTCAAGGTAACAACTGCCACGCCGCTGCTTTCAGTAACTGAAGCGTTCTGCTTCATATTAGCAGCCGAGGTGTCCGCAACCTGAACTGTTCCGTCCTCGAATACCAGCAAATCAAGCGAACCACTAGGTTGTGCATAGCCTTCAGGAGCCTTGGTTTCCGTAACGGTGTAAAGCGTTCCTTCAGCAGATCCTGTCAGCTGCAACTGATGGAAGACGATGCCATTTTCGTCAGACGTGAACGTCTTTTCCGTCTGACCATCAGGGAATTCGCCTTCAACCCTGAATTCAGCGCCAGCTAAAGGAGCTCCGTTAGGTGCCTGTTTTACCAGCGTTACTTCCAGCGGATTATCCGTTACCGTTACTGCATCCTTCGCCTGACCAATAGTAAATGCTGCTGGTGGGAAGAATCCTGCATCGATGGTACCGTCAGCCTGTACTGTGAAGGTAAGCGTATCGGTTAACAGCTCATAGCCTGCAGGTGCTTTCGTTTCGGTAAGGGTATATTCCTGACCTGCAATTAAACCAGACAGAACCGCTGTGCCATCTTCGCCTGTTGTAGCAGTTACTGAATGGCCCGCAGCGCTGCCGTTATTAGAGCCCGTAGCAGTAGCAGTAAATTCAGCACCAGGCAGTAAGCCCTGTCCACCATCTGTCTTAGTAATAGTAACTTCAACAAGATGATCGGTTGCACTAATAACTGCCGTGCCACCATCGGTAGAAGCAGTATAGGTACCCGTTCCGTTCTTGTCTGCCATAGCAGCCGATTCCGCAGCGGAGCCTTCGCCTGTAGTAGAGGAATCAGCAGCAGTCGCTACTCCTTCAATTGCAGAATCCGTAGTACCATCAGCGTTTGCAACGTCATCGGTAACGATAGTAATTACACCATCGGCACCAACCGTAAACTCAACAGAACCAGCTAACTCATAACCACCAGGAGCGGTTACTTCAGTAATGGTGTACTTTTCGTTTGCGATTAAGGCCGCAGAAGGAATGCTTACCACCCCACTAGCATCAGTTGCGCTCAGAGTTATCTCGGTTTCATTTGCGTAATTACCCGCAAAGGTTCCCTGAACAGTAAAGATTGCATTTGCAAGTGGCGTGCCCGCTTCGTCAGTCTTTACCAGCTGAGCTTCAATTGGAGTATCAGCAGCAGTAAAGGTTACAACGCCATCCTCCCCTTCAGCCACAGAGTATCCTTCAGGTGCGTCCTGTAAGGTAACCATGCCATCCTTTTCAACCGTAAAGGTTACATCGGACAGCAATTCATAACCTGCAGGTGCGGTTACTTCGTGCAGGGTGTAGGTGGTACCTGCAATAAGATTTTCAATCTCGACTGTACCGTCTTCGCCAACGGGAATCTCAGCATACGGCTCATCTTCGGCAACCTTGCCCACATACAACTCGAAGATCGCACCCGAAAGCGCAAGTTGCTTGTTGGCGCTACTCGTCTTTGCGAGCGTCACCTCGATGGGCGTGTCATGCGCCGTCAGGACGATGGTGCCGTCCGCCTCAGAAATGACGTAGCCTTCCTTGCCTTCACCCGCCTGCGCAGAATCACCAGCAGCGGCAATCTTGCCGTCCTGATCAACGCTAAATGTAAATGGTTCAAGCGTCTCGTAGTACGCAGGTGCCGTGTTTTCAGTGAGCGTATATTTCTGTCCTGCGATCAAACTATAAGTTGCTCCCTCATATGGCAGACCAGCGAACGAAACTGTACCATCTGTTGAAGTAAACGGAATGTCGAGCTCTACTGTCTCATGTGTTTCGTCGTTCACAAAGATGCCCGAAAGCGTGTACTCGGCGCCAGCCAAATTCGTGTCACTCAGATCCTTCTTCACGAAGCCAACCTCGATAGGCTCGTCAGAAGCCACAATAGTGACATTGCCCTGCTCGACGCTATAACCTTCTGGTGCGGTGCCCACAATGCTGACCTCGCCGTTTTCACCTACGGTAAACTCAAGCGTACCCGTACGATGCTCGTAACCATCAGGTGCCTGCTTCTCGGTCAGCTTGTAAGTCTGACCGCTCTTGAGCTCGGTATCGATATCAATTCTGCCGTTTTCGTCCGTCTTAAACTCACGCGTCTCCGTTTCGTTGGAGCCAGCAAACTCGCCCGTGATCTCAAAGATCGCATTAGGCAACTGCGTTGTTGTATTGTTCGCGTCCACCTTTACGATACCAATCTCAATGGGTTCGTTGACAACCTGCACTTCGAACTTGTTACCACCAACACGCGAATAACCCAAAGGAGGCAGAGTGTCCGTCACGTTTCCGTCAACTACAGAACCAAGCACGCGAATAGTGCCGTCGTTATCGACCGTCACGCGCATCGTGCCTTCGACCTTTTCGTAGCCCTCGGGGGCAGCCGTCTCAGCGATATCGTAGGTGCCACCCACAATGAGATAAGCGCTCATACTGAGCGTACCGTCTTCACCCGTTCGCATCGTCTGAGCTTCAGTTGGATGAGCACCGGCGGCAAACTTCGAACCATTTACTGGTGTAATGGTGAACTCAGCCCACGGCAGCGTCTCGCCCGGCGTGCCATCCTCGTTATCAGGGGCGCGCTTGGTAATCTGGAGCTCGACCGAATCGTTTTTCACAGTAAGCGAGATTCGATTATCGTTCACCGTATACCCTGCAGGGTAATCCGCCTCATCAAGCGGGTTTTCCTGCGCGTCTGTCACCACAATCTCGCCACGCTCATCCATCATGAAATAAAGCGACTCACTCAGCTGGGTATAGCCGTCGGCGGGCTTCGTCTCGCTCAGCTGGTAGCGCACGCCGCCCATGAGGCCGGCGTCAACATGGATATAGCCGTCCTCGTTCGTGGTGTAGGTATGTATCGTGTTCTTGTCCATACACACACCAGTAAGCGTGAACTCAGCGCCCTCGAGCGCGTCACCATCGTCGTTCACCTTCAGGATGTCAATCTCTTCGTGGATGTTCGTCACCATGAAGGAGTAGGCATTGTCTGCCTGCCCATTCTTGTCGAGATCTGCCCACGCATAGCGCTCGGGCAGGTCGCCGTCTACTGCAAGCGATCCGTCCTCCTGCACCGTCACGGTGAGCACGGCATCCGCCGGGTCATAGCCGCTCGGCGCCTTGCTCTCGTAGATGGTGTAGGTGCCACCCACCACAAGCTGGCGCACCAGCTCGATATGACCAGTGGAATCGGTCGTAAGCGTCACGGTCTTCGTGGCCTCGTCGTAGGTGCCCGCAGCAAACTCGCTCGGCTGCGCGAACTCGGAGTTGCCCTGCGCCGCGATCTGGAACTCAGCGCCGGCAAGCGCCTGACCAACGTCGTTCTGCTTGTTGATTTCCAGGCTCGTCGGCGTGTTACGCACCGCGTTGGCGCCGGTAAGCGTCGGGTTCAGATGCGTGCGATCGATAGTGAGGTTGCCGCTCGTCACACGATGGTTATCGGCGGTCGCGGAATCAGTGTAGTTGAAGTAGCCGTCGGCAGGTGCGGTCTCCACGAAGCGGTACGTGCCCCATTTGAGGTTCGAGACCTTGATCTGACCTGCGGTGGCAGTCTGGGCATCGCCCTCGAGAGCCATGTTGTCATCGTTCATAGCGTACGCGTTGCCCGTCACCAAGCCCTCGGCGATGGCCTCCCACGTTTGCCCGTCTTCGCCCAGGCGCTGCAACTCGAAGGTCACGCCGTTGAGCGCAGTGTTGTTCAGACCGGTCTTGGCCATCGTCACAGAACCACGTTGCGGCACATTGGGAATGCCCTGACCCTCTTCAAACGTGCCATCAACACTGGTCACAGTAAAGTTGATGTCAGCGCCGTCGTTTATGCTCTTGATGTCGAAAGTCGTATCATCATCGGCGTTGTCGATGATGAACGTCGCGCTGAACCCGTTGCTCTCATACCCCGTCTGAGTGGATTTCTCGGTCAGGGTATACGTGCCTTTCTCGAGGTCGGAAAGCTCGAGCGTGCCGTCTTGGCCGGTCTTCACTTCTCTGGTCCAACCCTGGAACGCATCGCCTTCGGGATCGTAGGTCAACGTGAAGGCGATGTCTTGGATGCCTTCGTTCGTCTCGGTATCGAACTTATGCAGCTTCACCCCAGCGGAGAAGTCCTCGTTCGCCTTCTCGACGGTGAGGGTCTTCAGGTGGTTCTGCTGGGTAATCTCGACTGTATCGGTCTTGGCGGCGTCGCCCTCGGGCATGACCGCGCCCGTGGTGGCGTCTGTCTCGAGGAAGTAGTACTCGCCCTCGGGCAAGCCGTTCGCAAGCGTGGCGTACCTGTTGTCCGAGTACTTCGCTTTGAAGCCGTCGCTCACGGCGGTGCCGTTGTTCACGGTGGTGATAACGCCGTTCTTATCGGTCGTGATGCCACTCGCCACGAGCAGGTCCTCGCCGCCGTCCTGGTTTACCTGGTAGAGGTTGAAGACCGCACCTTGGAGCGCCGCCTTGTTCGCCCCGTTCAGGGTGCCGTCGTCAGTCACGTACTTGGTAAGCTCGAGATGACCGCGGAGCACCGGGTCGGTCATCGTCACGTTGGCGGTGTAGACGAGCCCATCCTGGGACTGGGTCACTGCGCTGCCCGTCGTGACGGTGCCGTTGGCATTAATATGCAGCGCCACGTCGGCGGCTTGCGCGTACCCAGCAGGCGGGTTGCCCGTCTCACGGACAATGTACTCGCCCGCGGGCAGACCCGCGATGAGACCGTTGTCGGCCTCATACTCGGGCGCAACATAGCCTGCGGCGCCCTCATCGGTCACCGTAGTGCCGGCAGTCCAGACGCGCACGTCGGTCGCCGTGCCGTCGGTGCCGTTGGTCCAGACGGCGTAGGTCTTGTTGTCGGTCTTTCCAATCACGGAGAGCTCGATGTTCGTAAGCGTCACGGAGTCGTTCGCGAGGTCGCTCACCTTGGCGAGCGTGAGGCGCGTCGCCACGTTCGTGATGGCCTCGTTTATCTGCGCGCCAGTCGTTCCTGCTGCTGCCTCGGTGGTCACCTCAGTTCCCGCCGCGTCGTGCCCAGTCGCATTCTGGTTCCCCGTGGAGCCGTACAGTGGATAGAAGCCTTCGGCAGAGCCGTTGGTCTCTTCTGCCCAGTAGACATACGGTTTGTCATCGGCGTTGGCAGCCGGCAGATTCTCATACTTGAACTCCCATATGCCATCGCTATTGGCATCGTCCCACTCGGGCTGACCGCCGTTGTAGATATAGGTCACCCGCTCTGCCTGGCTATAGGTGGTATCGCCCGTCTTGTACGCACGGTACAGCGTCATCGTGGGGAAGTCCCTATCTGCAATATTCGGAGCGACCCCTGTGCCGAAGTCCTCCCACTCCTTGGTGCCAGTCAGGTTGACCGTGCGCAACGTGTTGGTGAACGTCTGGGAATCGCCAGCATCGCCGCCCTCGACGGAATCGACTACGTAGTAGCGATAGATGACGTCGTCAGTCGTGGTTGCGGTGCCCTTATTATCCGTCGCCTCAGTAACAAATTTAGCGCTCGCATCCGTCACGTCATAGCCACCAGGCACTTGCTCGACCACGCGGTACTCATACTTCTTATCGTCCTGGTTACAATCGGGCAGGTACTTCCACTCAACCGTTGCAGACTGGCCATTGCCCGTGATGGTCTGGGAGACGATGCCCGCAGCAAGCGGGTTATCGACAGCTGCTTGCTCGGCACCATACTCCATGAGCCAATGCCAGCCCTCATCGCCGGAACCCTCAAGGCGCTGCTGCAGCAGATACGTCACTTCCCAGTTGCCATTGGCACCATCAGGACGCGTGTTCCATGCATCTTGCGTGTTGCCGTTGATGTCGCCTTCCCAACTCTTCGTCGCCGAGATGCTCGTAGTTTCGAGCGTATTGGTTATCTCGCTACGATAGCCATTGTCAGCGTTACCCGTTTCTTCCTGGCTTGGCTGATACGGGTGGTAGGGGTCGTAAATCGAGCCGTTGCTGCCCGGCTCGTTTGCCGTCGGCGGCGTTATCGGCTGATCACCGATAGCAATTTCGACCGCGCGGTATTCGATGGTAAACAACTCACCAGCATACTCGGGTATTTCACTGATACCTGCCATGGGCAAACCCGTCCATGACGCGTTCCAGCCGTTATCTGCTCTCAGCTCTCTGACGATAAAGTTTTCGTTAATCCCCGCAGCTAGAAGTTCATCTTCGGTGGCGTATTCCGTATCGAGAAGCAGCTGGCGAGCGTTTTCCCATGAACCATCATCAGGGATGGTGTGCGTGCCACCATCTGCCGACTGGTAGACCAGTCGCGCTTGCAACTGCACCGTCACCGACGTCGGGCGCAGCCCATATGGATCTTCGCCATCCTCCCAGTCTTTGTGCACCGATATCGAGCCGCGCAGCGCGTTACGCAGCGCGAAGCTCGGGTTTTCGGCCGATGCGGAAACCGTCGCCTCTCCCGTGACAACGTCATAATAGTTGTCAGCTGTAAGTCCGGCGTTGCCGATGCCCATCTTGCTCAGGTCCTCGGTAACCTTGTACTGATAGGCCGTGCCATCAGGCGCCCACTTGGGCAAGTTGCTGATGGTGACCTTATAGATATTGTCACCGGCCGTTTGATCGAGAACGTAATAGTACGGATTATCTGCTGTTGTGTTCTGTAGCAAATCTTTGAGGTCGATGGTCTTGTTATTGCCAATCTGCTCGACGGTAAGCCCAGCCCAGAATTGCTCCACAGTAGGACGCATGTTGAACATGCCGTTGTAGTCATCCCAAGTCTTAGTGCCCGTGAGATCGATGGATTCGGGCGTGTATTCATTCTTGAACGTCACGTCGGGCGTAGTGTCACCCGGAGTGACGGTGCCGTCTGCGGCGACCCCGTCTTTCGCCAGTACAGTGCCCGTCACTTTGTTCGTCGCTGTGCCCGTGTCGGAACCGCCAGGCTCAGGCGCCTCGACGGTGCCCTGCTCGGGACACAGCGCACCGGAGCTTACGCCGCCCTCGACGGCTTCGCCCGTGCCGTTCACGTTCTCAGCGGCAACATTGCCCACATTCACCGTGGTCTTGTAGCCGTTGATGTTGTGTTCGACCACGTAGTACTGCCAGTAGCTGCCGTCAGGCGCGTAAATATCAAGCCCGCTGAACGTATATTGCGCTTTGGTCGCTGCCTCGCCAGCACCCGCGACTGTCAGACCAGGAGTCTGCGCAGCACCTTGCTTGAGCATGTCGTTCGTCAGCGTCACGCTATCCACCAGCGCAGGAGCACTCTTCGTACCCTCGTCGTTGATGTAGTAGCGGTACACATCGAACGTCGTCGCGGGGTACAGGTCGCCCGCTTCGCGCCCGGTGTAGTGCTTCTGCACCGTGAGACTACCCGTATCAGAGGTGTAGATGTTGCGCAGCAAGAACGAACCCGTCTCGCCGTGTTCGATCACGTAGATGCCAATCGAATCGTCATCGCTGTCGCGTAGCTCGCAGAAATCGGTGGTGTTGATGAAATCGGTCGTCGGGCCGCCGGGCTGATTGAGCAAACCCCACGGCACCTCGATAGCACGGTACTCGTAGAGCTGGCCATCCTCCGTATAGCGCGGGAGCAGCTCGGCATTTTCGGACAACGTCGGGTTGTCTTCACCCAACGCCGCCGTTACGCCCTCTTCGGTATTCTCGCCCGTGTATGCCAGACGATAGCTGTACTGATTGTTACCCTGCGATACCAAATCGGATGTCCAGGCAATGGCATTAGTGCCATCAGCGAACAGCCAATTGCCTTCGTTGTCCGTTTCGAACTTCAGCGGCGGCCACTCCTGATCGCCAGCAACACGTTGCTGGATATAGACCGTGAGCTCGGGCAAGTCAGCCTGCGCCACATTGCCGGGCACATTCTCCCACAGCTTCGTGCCGCGTGCCACGAGGTTGTCCGTCAGCTTGTTGACGAACGTGCCTCCCTCGTGAATAGCCCAGTTAGAGCCATCCTCGATCGACGCGGGATCGTTATTCGTCGCATTCGTCTGGATGTTCACTGCCTCGGGATCGCCGTTAATATCCATGTTGGCGCCACTAGCATCAGTGAAAGTGCCCCTGAACGTCACGGGCGTGTAATCGAGAGAAGAACCATCAGCAGACATGGACTCCGTTGCAAAATACACGTATTCGTTGCCGTTGCTATCATACGAAGGCATATTTGCGATAGAACAGGTTTGGTCGTATTGTGCGTCCTCGCTACCCTGAGCACCTGCCCACAACCAGTTGACGTAATCATCAACTTGTTCAGGATTGCTGTAAATTACTGCACCATCAGCGCCGCGCTCCACCGTCATGCGGTACAGCGTGAGGTAGATGTCCGGACGCTGCTTGAGCTGGTCGTTTACATACTGGTCGCTCCAGTGCTTGTGGAAGACCACCGAGCGCGTGGCCTGACGCGTGTTGGTGAACTCGTAGGTCTGTTTGTCGTGGAAGTGCTGGGTGCCGACCTCGTACTCCCCCACTTCCTTGGTGCTGGTGTACTCGCCGGCGTTTTCGCCTGGAGCCCAGCGCTCGCTCACATCATAGTGAACGACGTCGCCATTGCTGTCGTACTTGGGAAGCCCGTGGAACGCATAGGTGAACTTGCTTTGCGCAGGATCAGGCTCCATCGTCATGACGAGCGCTGGCGAGCCGTCGACTTCCTCGATGCGCACGCCATCAGCTGTCGTGAGCTGGTTGCCGTTTTCGTCGAGGACGGGGATACGGTTCTCGCTTACCTGCACCCAAACCTTCCCTGCATTGTCGATGGAGAAAGCGTCAGGGTACTCTGTGCACGAGAGCACAAGCTCTGCTTTAGGGCGATTGGCGTGATCGACGCCATCGTTCCAAATCTTGGTGATGTCGATGTCAATCAAGCCCAAACGGCGATTCGTCGCCGTGACGGCGCGCATCTCGTCGTTATACTGCCCCTCTGTTGCAGTTGGCGTACCGCTGACCTGATAGACGTGGTCTTCAGTCGCCACGCGATACGTGTTTTCGGTGCTCTCGTAGTCCCAGCCAGTGTTAATCCACTCTGTTGAGATGCCCTTATCCGCATAAGCAGCCTGCGCATCAGCACCATTATTGGCGCCGCTTACAACCGGATACTGCGTAACATCGTCGCCGATGAGGTACTTCTCTACAATCCTGAACTGCTTATAAGACACACCGCCAATGGGCACGTCTACTTCCGCAAACCACGAATTATCAGCAGAAAGCGTGATGTTGGAAACTACCACATCGCCCGGCTCGTAGTGATAGAGCTCGTCTGTGGCGGGGTCGATGTTCTGCGTCGCTGTCATGGATTCTGTGGCAACCAGGTCGACAACAACGGGCAAACGGTGCGAAGCATCGTCACCATCGTTCCAGTTCTTGATGAGGCGAATCTCAGAGCCCTCGCCCGGACCGACCGTGTTCTCGATGCGCGTCGTATGCGTGTCGGCATCGTAGGTTCGCTCGGTATGCCAGCCAGAGGGCGCCTGCTCCAAAACCAGATAGGTATAGCGCACGCCGCCCTCGTCGTATTTAGGTAGGTTCTCGAACTCGAAATGATACGAGGATGTCTCCATCACGCGCGCGTCCGAACCCAGGTCCTTTATATATGTCCAATCCTTATCGACGGTGCCGTCCATTTCAAACGAACCAACACGCACGCCATCCTGGAACAGATCCATCGTGACTTTGCCGCTCGTGTCCAAGTCGGGATACTCGGGGTAGCCGTCGTCTGCCGGCTTGATCTGAGCCAAGGTGCCGTCGGGCTGCTGCCAGAATTTATCAACACGTTCATAGGTAGTGTTGTCAAAACGGTTGGTGATGGTATTGGTTTCCTCGTCGAGCGTGGAGGTAAAGTTTAGCTGCTCTTGTTCGCCTTCAATATTCTCTAGCGAAAGCGTAAAGGTGCCGCCGCCCTTGTCGTCAGATGTAAAGTTGGTTTTCTGGTCACCCAAAGTGACGTTAGACTCAACCCAGCGGTACTCAAGTTCTCTACCCTGCGAGTCATATTTCGGGAACGTCTCACTAAACGTCTGTGTCAGTATTTCTGAAAGCCAGCCATTAATTTCGTGCTTGTTGTCTGTGTTCTGCCATTCGTTATTCTGACCAAAACCAGGATTTGCCAGACGCTGCTGCAACGTGAACTCAACGGTCACGTCCTTCAGCGAATCCTGAAAAGCTGCGATTTCCCAGGTTTTAGTAGCTTCGACAGGAATTGTACCTGTCAGACGGTTTGTGATAGTGCCGCCATTGTAGATGAAAGGGTCTTTGGTGCGATCTGCCGCAGATAAATCGACACGTGTGTCTTCCGTGTCTTCATAGTTGGGAGCGGTATCGGTGACGGCGCCGTTCGCGTCCACGGTGCCATACACCGTCTCGTAGCCCGTAAGGCTTGAATCCTCACGTAGCGCATAGATGTAGGGGTAGCCGTCCGGATCGTACTTGGGCAGCTGGTCGATGGCATCGCCGTACTTGCTGCGCAACAGCTGGTTGAGATCAACCGTGCCGTCGCTTTTCTCCGGAATTGTGACCGTAACGAACTCGACCGCGTTCACCGACGAGCCCGGATTAGAAGTGCCCGAGGTGACGGCGTTCAGCTGAACCTGCGCGGCCTGAGAATACGAGCTGTTCGTGGAATAACGCCACAGCGAGAAGGTGGTCGCAGGACGGTTGTCTTTGTTGTCGCCGTCCAGCCAGACCTTATCGGCATCGTACGACGTCTGGCCTATAGGGCGCAGCGTCATAGTGCCGCCATCGTGCAGCAGGGTCGTGGAGCTGCCGTGGCTGGGAGAGCCAGAGTTGTTGTAGGAAGGCTGGAAGTAGTCCTGCCCCTGCTGCCCCTCGTGATGATCCTGGAACTGAATGTAGTAAACGATGGGCGAATTGTTGACATCATACATGGGCAAGACTGCTCTGATAGTCGCTGTCTTACCGTCCTCACTGAATTCGACCGTAAACTCACGGCCCCGTTCTGCGAAAGATTGAACCATCTCTGCGATCGAAGGGAATTGTGTTGGATCTTCAACGTACTCGTTGTCGATCATAGCACCGAAGCGGAAATCATCAGCATGCTCTTTATTGGCGAAATTCGCGCCGAAAATCTGCTTGAGAGGGTCGTCGCCGATATTGCCCTTGATCGTGAACGTATACTCTTGCGTAAGCATGTAGTAGCGCTGCCCGTCCTCGCCCTCTGCTGTCGGGCTGATAGCACCACTGTCGTTATCACCGTAAATGTAGTCTGCGGACAGACCATTCGTGTCATTGATGCGCCACGTAATCGAAGCCTCTTCGGTTTGAGATACCATGATCGGCGTGCCGTCATCGTTAAAGAGAGGATTACCATCTTCATCCGTATCTTGCGTGGTGGTGATGGTGTTCAGCTTCGTGGGAAGCCCAGACGCCTCGGCATGCCAGGTGCCCACGGAAACCGAGCTCATTACCACTCCACGTACCCAGCTGGGCGTTTGCCCATCCGAAATATGCAACGCCTCGCGTGCCTGCGTCGTCAAGTTGCCGTTCGCATCGACGAGCTTTATCCACGTGTTCCCGCCGTCAAGCATGAACTCGGGAATAATGCTTGCGCCGTAACCAGTCATATCAGGGCGCTTGGCGCTGTTATTGTCGCACCAAGTAATGTTCATTGCGGCACTACCGCTGTAATTGTCCAGCGAATAGGTCGTAGTTGATTCAGAGAGTGAATTGATGCTGTCTTCAGCAGTTTGCGCTGCTACATCACCATTTGTCACTCCAAGCGCAGAGCCCAATGCGCCAAGTGGATTGTGGATACTGCGCCACGCATCCAATACCGCTTGCTTGGTTGGGAATACGACATCGACATTATTTTCCGTGCCATCTTCAGCGGTCTGAGCCGTCCAGGTCTGCTTCAGTTCCTGATCATCACCCAACAGCGCCGAGCTAAACGTTGCTTTCAAATCCACAAAGCCGCGCACAACTGCGTTGGCATCTTCTGTTGCGCCTGCTTCAATAAAGGCGATTTTCAGTTTGCCGTTTTCCGTCTTAGCATCGGCGATTTTTTCGGTTGTTTCAGTTCCGTCTTCATTCAGGCGGAATACTTCATAGGTTTGATTTTCGAAAGTAAGGAAATTAGGAAGAGTTGTTTCAATCCAGTCGCCCACCAGAAGCTTATCTTCACCTGGATTGAGGTTGAAATCTACACGGAACGTTGCAGGAAGAGTAGAAGGAAGGTCGTTATTTTCAAGCGATTCAATTTCAGAAGTTTCAACCGTAAGCTTTGCGTCTAAATCGCAGGCATCCAGTTTGGACTGCCAAGCAAATGGATCGCGTTGATCTTCGGCATCTTCAGATTCAGAGGGGTCTTTAGAATCATTATTGGTATCGTCATCTTCAGACGAGGTGGAATCGTCTTTTTCGTCGGTGGTTCCAGAATTGTCTGAATTTCCGTCGTCATTCGACGAGGAATCAGAGTTGTTGCCTTTATCGGAAGTGCCATTTCCATCCGAGGAACCATTTTAGTTGCCCTGGCTACCGTTTCCAGAAGAAGCGTTGTTTCCATCTGAGCTAGAACCCGAATTGGAACCCGCACCGTCATCAGAACCGCCGTTCGATCCATTATCAGAAGAGCCACCAGAACCTTGACCAGATTCGGAAGAAGAACCGCCCGAGGTGCCATTATCTCCACCAGTAGCATTGTTGCCACCAGTAGATGAACCGCCAGATGAACCGTTATCGCCATCTTGATTAGATGAAGAACCGTCATCTGAATAGGTATCAATCTGCTCGTTATTGAGTGGTTCGGCGGAAGCTTGACTTTCATACGTAAACGCCGTGACTGGCAGCATGGTAAATACCAGCAGCACCGCCATCACAATGTTGAAAGCTTTATTGCGTGCGTCAATTAAAGCTTCAGCCTGACCGTATCGTCTCCTTCTGAACGACTTCATACGGATTTCCTCCCCTAGCAACTTCCCAACAAACAAAAACAATGTATTAAGCAAAATGCCAAATCAGGATAGAAATCGTACCCTCCCTTACCGTGAAGAAAAAAGAGCATAGCTGCTCCAAAGATAAGAAAAAAGCAAATTCCCTCCCGAATGCATTTGCTTAAAATTCCCTAAACGAGATGTTACGCTGCAACGATTAAGCAACGTGCATTTAAGCAGTTTTAGGGCATAAGAATGCATACTCTAGATTAATGCTAACACTTTTAGTAATACCAGTTCAAGTGGTTAAAAATGTTTTTTAACAAATGGTGGTACAGTTATCGCATTTTTGTGTTTTGCACAAACAATTTATGTAGGCAGCACCTGCAGTAAGAAATCACGCCACCTTGCAAGAAGCTGCATCGTCCAGTTACTATTCGTATATAAGATTGAAAGCAATCTAAATAGAACTTTCGGCAGTCACGAGATTAATACCTGCCGAAATGTCAGCCATACGATTCAAGATAGGTACCCTAATGGAACAGCCTTTAAATAATGAAACCCCTTCGGCAAACTCTGCAAACCCCACGAACCAGTCAAACCCTGCTAATTCTGCCAGTTCAGCAAACCCTGCCGAGTCCCCAACCTCTAACGGAAGCACTACCGCCCCAAAGAAGCCTCGTTTCCGCATAAGGGGCTCCTTCATTGGCTTTCTTGCGGGTGCGCTGATTATTATTGGTTTGCTGGTTAATTCCTGCGTATTTTCTTCCCAAGTTGGCGCACTTTCCGTGCAGGTAAACACGAGCGATCCTGCTATCGAACAAGTTGAAGTGGGCGTTTACAAAGGTATTGCATCAGAGGTTCTTACCGACGACAAACCAGACAACGACCCTGAAGCGTTTTGCACGATAACCGTAGACACCAATTCCGCATGCACCATAAGTGAAGTTTCCGAGCAGGGGACCTACACCCTTATGGTGAAACCCGCTTCTGGCGAGACAGCCGATAGTCAATCAGACGCACAGCTCCAGAGCCCTAAGCCTCAAATCATCAACTTGAAAACTGACGACATTACCCTAGTGTTTGAGTTGGAAGGCTAGTCGAAATATCTTTGTCTGCATATTACCTTTCAGGTAGCAACCAAAGCTGAAGCAAGAAAACACTGTTTTCGCTCTGTCGAAAAGCTCTTTAGTGCGCAGTTTCAAGTGTGGCTTTCTCAATTTTCTTTTTCATCGTGCTGACGGTCGAAAATGTCCACCTTATAAGGTTCTAACTTCAGGCAAATCAGGACGCTGGCGGACTTTACCAAACACAACTTCGTCGGCGAAATCGTAGACATTTTTGGTGATGTCGTCTGCCTTGATGCACGGATCACCATGAACGCCACCAGGAATTAAGTCTATACGAGCCCTGTCTTCACCGCACATATACTTCACTTTGTTGTACATGTTGACTGTTTGCGTATAGGCAACAATCGGGTCTGCTAAACCTTGCACAAAATACGTGGGCGGAAAGTCTTTCGTTACAAAGTTAATTGGACTCGCCATTGCAGCGATGCCTGGATTGTCGAGTGCGCGACATCCTAGTTCGATGTTGGAATTCAGCGCCATACCTGGTCTGTCATCGTCCAAGCCATCAGGCGATTCGGCAAGCGCATGCATTTCTTCTGCGCTGATATACGTATTGAGCTCTGCCTGGTATAAATCGCTCGGAGCATAAAAAGAAACAAAGCCCTGGATCTCGCTGCTTTGGTCGGCATTGCCCATCGTTAAATCTTCGAAAGTAGGCTTGCCGTTAGTAGCACAACACATGCCAAGAATATGCCCACCAGCAGAGTTACCCCACGCCACAATTTTATCGGCATTGTAACCATATTCATGCGCATGAGCACGCAAGAAACGAATCGCCGCTTTTACATCAAGCACCTGAGTTGGCCAGCACCATTTGGGCGCCAAACGATATCCGATAGAAGCGAGTGCATAACCCTGAGAAGGTGCTTTCCAAACACCTGGAACAGTATTGTAGTTAGTCAGCTGCTGGACCCAACCTCCGCCATTGACGTACACCAGAAGCGGATAGTCGCCAGCATCGCCTGGCGTATAAATATGCACTATCTGCAAAGGATCTTGGTCTGCATACGGAACATTTTCCCAAGCATGTGCATATTGCGATGGATCAATGCGCTTGAATTGAGTTTCCATGCGGCACTCCTTCTTGTGTACGATTGCTACTTCTAGCTCGTTCTAGCTCGAGATGGGTTGTTCATGTTTCACCAATTCTCAAAATAATCTTAATCCTTAAACTAACTATCTAGCTCATATTATTTTTTGGCCTGGTAGCTTTGCCGATTTTGTTGTCTCCTATTTTGCTCAATTACAGGACTGATTGATTTACATGTATCCCGTTGACGGATTTACATGACTTTCACTGATGGATTTGCACGGTCTCTACTGATGGAATTGCATGTACTTCACTGATGGATCTGCAAGCATCTCACTGATTGATTTGCACGTTTACTGCTGATCGCTCTGCACCTAACCCCGCCACCAAGCTTCATTTTCGCAATACCAGTCGATTGTCTACTTCAAACCCGAAATAAAATCCGTACGCTTTGGCTAGCAGCCATACTCGTGTCGCAAAACTCTCGTACTCACATTGGAAACGAGCTTTTCTATACGTCGAGACTGTCCTCACAGAAGGATTAAGTAAATAACACTCTGTTCCGTCTATTAAACTCCAAAAGAATATAAAACTATTCCTGCCAAGATTAAACCAAGCGCAATTACTTTTTTCTTTGTAATTTTCTCTTTAAAGATAAACACGCCAAATAGTGTTACGTACAGATAACTTGTCGATTCCAAGACGGGGCCATACGACAACGGAACAACCCTATATGCAAAAATACACATAAGGGTCGTGAGTATAAAGAGCGTATAAGCAAAAATAACTGGGAAATTAAGATACTCCTTTATTCGGGAGTCATACGTTTTAAGCGCTGCCTTCTTCAGTATCACTTGGGAAACCGCGCTGATAAAAGTCCCTAGAAGCAAGATTCCCGCATAAAGGGCAAGTGTTTCATTCATTTGCGCGCCTTTTCTGGTTCATCTCTAACTTCAGTGCCGCTATCGTCGAACTTATTACCGTCAATGGAGTCAATAACCTTTTGCGATGCAGCTTCAACATCCGCATAAGAAAACAACACCACGCCCGCAATTATCAATATTGCCCCGCCAATTTTTGGTAAAGTAATAGGCTCTAAAAAGAAAAGAGCGCCCCAGATAATTCCCCAGACAATAGTAATTGCTTTATTTGAAAATGCCGTAGTAAGAGGCATCCGTTTCAGAATTTGTTGCCAACCAATTGCATATAATCCCAACAATGCCAAAATACCAGCATATAAACAACAAAATTCAGTACTTAAAAAAGGAACACTAGCAGCGGTTTTACTCAAAATGCCACTAGCAGAATAAACCATCAGAAGAATATGCAGTGCAAATAGATTTTTTATCTTGACACTCATATCGTTTCTTCCCCATTAGGTAAATACTTCTCCATTTTCTCAAAGCATTCACTAGAAAAAATAAAGAAGCCATATCGAGAAGCACTATCGGTAATAGGATGTATTTCCTGATCAATAGAACTGGAGTAATTAAGTAAGTCTGGATCTTCTTTTTCCATAGAAAGCAGTGCCTTCTTGTCTGCATCAGAAAAAATAAACCTAATTGCGGCATATTTAGATGCAGTGGAAGGATTCACGATCGGCTCAATTCCTAAGGCAACATCAATAACTGCATTTACATAATCAAAGCCAGTAGACAGTTGGACAAGATCGCTGCCTATACAGTCGCCCCCCATTCGACTTCCAATTTCGATGATATATATATCACCGTTTGGTTCCATTTTTACTTCAGCATGTGAGGCGCCATATTCAATTCCTAACGAATTAAGAGCATGTTCTACAATTATGCAAATTTCTTGCTGCTCTTCCCGAATAACGCGAGCTGGCTCCAAGTGGCCCTTCTCAATAAAATGCGGGGCACCTGTAGTGAATTTTTCCGTTAGTGCTAGAAAATGATGCTTTCCTTTCCAGGAAAGATACTCTACGCTAAATTCTCTACCTTCGACAAACTGTTCCACTAGAGCATTTACGCCAAAGCTCTCTGTCCAAGCAGCTTCTAAAGCAGGTTTCATCCCCGATGGCTCTAGTACTTTAGTAATTCCTCTACTACCAGATCTATCAACTGGCTTAACTATCACAGGAAAACTGAGCTCATTAAAATCGAGTTCGTCACATGCCGTAACCATTATGCTCTTAGGAGAAGGATCGTGGTTTTTCTCAAATGCTTCTCGCATTAAATGCTTGTCAGTGCTCTTAGAAACGCACTCCATTGAATTTCCGACAAGTCCCATCACGTCAGCAACGTACGCAACGGTGATATTTGCAAGATCAGAACCTATACTTGCTACTCCATCAACACCGATTTCTTGACACTTTTGAAGGATCTTATCCTTTTCAGTAATACTAATCGGATAAAAGAAATCCGCAGTCTTTTCTCCTATATCTCCAGCTTCCCAAGCAAAAACATGAGTTTCTATACCTCTTGATTTAGCTTTAAGAATTAGTGGATTTTGAAAATCGGAAGCCCCGATTATTGCTAATTTCTTCATGGTTATCGCTTTCGTGAATTCGCCAAAATATCCCAGCGACCACTTTCCAATTCTTTCTTATAATCAAGCATCATTGAATGATAATCGGTATATTCAGGAGAGAAGCCAAAATCACGCTTCGCCTTTTCCATTGAATACAAAAAGGACGGTGTGTTGTTAGGCTTTTCAGGGCAGTAAACGATTGACGAACCTTTTCCTTCGCCAAATACGTCAATCACTGCTTTAGCTTGCTCTTCCAAATCAAGCCCAACACCACTTGTCATGTTGTACAAACCGTATGTCTTATCGCTCTCTAGCGCCATAAGGAAAGCGCGGGCGACATCCTTTACATAAACAATATCGCGAGAAATATGCGGATCGCCCCATATTTCGATATCTTTTCCCTCTTTTGCGTTATCGATAAATGTTTGTATACCTGATTTATAAGGTTTGCCATTTACAAGAATGGTTCCATGAGGCCCTACACCATATACTGGAGGAAATCGGAAACAAGCGCACTGAAATCCATGCTGTTGGTTGTAGTATTCCATTACATCATTAGCTGCATTTTTGCTAATCACGTATACAGCATGATCTCCCGTGAATTTAAAATCTCTTGGCTCTTCTTCAGTTATCGCGTAGCCCTTTCCCCAAGCTCCCGAAACATCCGAATAACTTGAAGTAGAGATTACTTTTTTGATGCCATTTTTTCTGCACCATTCAAGAATGTTGATCAGACCAATTACATTAATTTCAAAGTAATCCGCAGCGTTTTCTTCGTTTTCTAAGTCAGCCTGAGCGTTTGCGGGCAACAATCCAGCCAAAACTATAACGCCCTCAACATCGTTTGTTGGAAGATTGTCAAAATCACCAGGTTGAGTTATATCTAGCTGCAAGAACTGAGCGCCCATTTCCTTTAAAGCGTTACCTAGTTGCAAATTTCTTCCCGTAGCGACTACCTGTTTCCCAGATTGGATTAAGTGTTCAACGGTATACATGCCTATAAAGCCAGTTGCACCAATTACCACTATCATTCTTTGTCCTTCCCGTTAAGCACTTCAGCAATCACATAAAGCGGTCGGTGCCTTACTTCAGTAAATATATTTCCTACATATAGCCCAACTACACCAACAGCCGCCAAAATAAGACCACCGATTAAGAAAATTGATGCGACCGTGCTAGTCCATCCAACTAGCGCATTTACCGGATCAATTAAATGCCTTATCACCAAATAGGCAATTACCACAAACGAAATAAACGAGAAAAAGAGCCCTATATTGACCGCAAATTTTAATGGCTTAGTGGATTGAGCAGTAATTAGCTCGAAAGCCATTTTCATTTTTTTACTAAAGTTATATGAAGATTCGCCTTCGAAACGCTCATCTCCCTCAAGATCAATGGCAGCCTGTTTAAAGCCAAGCCATTTAATAAAAATTGTATAAGCTCTATTGTATTCACGCATCCTGCAGTAATTATCAATTACGATTCGCTTCGAAATACTAAAATTACAAATCGAACTATCATAATTTCCGTCGGTAAAATACTCATATACTTTATAGAAGGACTTAGAAAGAAGTTTAGTTAATCCAGAATCCTTTCTTGCTATTCGCCTAGCAAAAACAACATCATAACCCTCTTGAGCTTTTGCAAATAGTTGCGGAATAGCTTCTGGTCTATCTTGGAGATCGCAATCCATAACAACGACCCAATCACCACGAGAGCGATCCAATCCTGCCGTAATAGCACGAATTTGGCCAAAATTTCGAGAGAGGTTTATCCCTATTACTCGGCTATCTTTTTCGCATAAGTGCTCAATTTCTTCCCAAGAATCCTGAGGACATGCATCGTTAACTAGTATTATTTCAAATTCCCAATTCTGCGATTCGAGTGTTTCTACCAGTCTCCTATGTAACTCTGGGAGAGCCGCACGGCATCCGTATACTGGAACTACTATTGAAAGATCCATTTGCTACCTAACTAATTGTTTAAAAAAAGAATGCACGAGACCAATTACAACATTCTGCTCTTCCTCGGTCAATCCATAGTACATTGGCAAGCGCACTAAGCGATCACTCTCTTTCGTAGTAAAAATATCCTCGCCATCAAATTGACCAAATTTTTGCCCCGCAGGAGAAGAATGTAGTGGCACATAATGGAAGGTCGCTTGCACGCCATGTTCCTTTAGGTAAGCTATAAAGGCAGTTCTTTGTTCAAGATCTTTGAGCTTTATATAAAACATATGAGCATTATGTTTACACTCTGACGGAATTACAGGAAGTTTGAGCTTTCCCTCTTCCTCTAATTTGGTAAATGCCTGATTATAGGTTTCCCATAATTTCAACCTTGCATTATTGATTTTATCTGCAACCTCTAGTTCCCCCCATAAATAAGCCGCATTCATGTCGCTTGGCAAAAAACTACTTCCGTAATCAACCCAGGTATATTTATCAACCTGTCCTCTAAAAAAGCGAGACCTATTTGTTCCCTTTTCACGAATAATCTCAGCGCGATCGTTGAACTCCTTGTTATTAATCAGCAGAGCTCCGCCTTCACCCATTGAGTAGTTTTTTGTTTCATGGAATGAGTAGCAGCCAAAATGACCAATTGTCCCTAATGCTCTCCCTTTATAAGTGCTCATTACGCCCTGCGCGGCATCCTCGACCACAAGTAGGTTATACCGATTCGCAATTTCCATAATCGTATCCATTTCACATGCAATACCAGCATAATGAACAGGAACGATTACTTTTGTCTTCTTTGTTATTGCATTTTCTATTTTTTTTTCGTCTATATTCATCGTATCTGGACGAACATCAACAAATACGAGCTTAGCGCCAACACCAACAAAAGCTGTCGCAGTAGTAGAAAAAGTGTAGCTAGGAAGTATTACCTCGTCACCAGGCTTAAGACCACACAGAATTGCAGCCATTTCTAAGGCAGAAGTACCACTGGTAGTTAATAATACCTTCTGACATTGAAAAGTATCTTCGATCCATTTGCTACAACGTTTGGTAAATTCACCATCGCCACAAATCTTTTTATTATTAATAGCTTGTTCAACATAGCGTAATTCGCTACCAACAAATGGAGGCTTATTAAAGAGAATCATTTTACTCAATCACCTGCGCTATAAAAGAGAACTATTTCTATATATATATTCTAATCTATCACCATTATTTGAATTAGATTTTCCGACTCAACCAATGCAGCAATAATAGCGTCAGTACGATTATTTATTGTCAGAATTATCCGAAAGTTTATGAATAAAAATTTTTCTTTTTCTAAGTATTAAAAGAGAGGCTAAACTCGCCAGTCCAACCAAGCTACATACCCCGCCAAATTTCAGTCCTGGTGTAACGTAATTTAATTCAATTCGATGAGTTCCCTCACCTTCCACAATTACCGCCATAAACGATTCGTTTGCTTTTACAATATCGGCAGGCTTTCCATCTACGGTAGCACTCCATCCACTAGAATAAGGAACAGAAACTACTAGTGCCCTTGTATATTCGCCGGAAAGCACATCAACAGTAGCCGTTATACTATTCTTTTCCAAAGTGAAGTCTGCCGTATTGTTTGTTATAAGTTTATCTAGGTTGCCTTCAATTGCCTCGATTGGCTGATGCGCAACATAGATATTTCTGCATCTATATATACCTTTTTGAGAAAATGAAATAGTATACTCTTTTACTTTCTCAGCTGAGTATCCCATATTAAGTGCAAAATTAGCTTTCCCTCCATAGCTAGCTGAGGCAGGAGTTACCAAGCCAAAAGATTTAATGGAATTCCCCGAAGTGGCAGAAATACGTGTCGCGCTACTCTTGGAATATTTAAGACTTTTCAGAAATTCTTTAAATGACGAAAAGCTGATGCTTTTGTCCTCCGATTGAAATACCAAGTTATCAAAGCAAACATAATTCTCTGAGTATTCTTTTCCTTTTACCGCGATTGTCAACGAAGCATTTTCTTTTTGAACATTAATTATTCCTTCATCAATTGTTAAACCATCGGTATTTACTACTTCTATTCCTTCGTCTTCCGTTGTGAGCTTGCATTCGGCACCAGCGCTATTCGACAAAACATAGCCATTAGTTAAGATTTCCTGCTTTTCTACTGAATTGCTACTATTAAATTGTCTCTCTGATACCTCATTATTACTAGAATAAACAATTGGCAATGCATTTGATGTTTCGTAAATATCATATCTCGCTTCTTTCGGAGCGCCCATTCTTCTCACATACTGATACGGAACTTCGTCTTTCTCAGATACGTTCACCACAAAGTATTTTGCCCCTAGAAGCCTATTCAATGCATATCTTTTATCGTAGCCATTGAATCTATAATTAAGATAATCTTTCGTTAAACCTAAGTCTGTATTGAAATTATCCAGTTCTTGATTATAGAAACTTGAATAAAAATCCATCGAATTAAATTTATTTACTAAACCAGCATTTCTCGTTCCGTAAACATATGCCCTATCTATTCGATACTCTTCTTCCAACCCCGAAAGGCTACTATCAAGAAAGCTCAATCGTTGAATTGTTGAAAGAGCCTTACCTTTGTCTACGAATCTTTCAGAAAAATTGCCACCTACTGAACTGTTATAGATACAAGACATCAAAGAAATATTTGCAATGATCAGTGCTATCGATATAGCAAGTTTAACTATATTGCTTGGAATTCTCTGAATAATGTATACAAAAAAAACGAGAGTTACCACAGCGGAAAATACAATAACAATCGAATGGATACTCTTTTGATCGACAGCAAACAAGGTCGAAATCATAATAAGAGCCATATATATTACAGTTATAATCTTTTTTTCTTTTTTACCTAAATGACTTAAATGAGAAAAACTTAAGGTCACTGCATACGCCCCAGAAAAGCCTAATATAAACAGCCATCGATCTGTCACATACCCAAACCCATTCATTACGTGTCCCACAAATGGAATCAGAGAGCCTAGTAAGCAGACTATCGCACCAAATGCCCATGCCTTTTCTTCTTTGGTGGATACGCTTTTTCGTAAAGCCAGCAAAACCACAATACATAAACTAGGTAAAACACCTATCGTGATTGCATTTTGACTTTCATAACCCCCCAAAAGTCGATAAACATATTCCCAATAGTAGTTAAAGTCAAACAAAACTGGCACAGTACGTTCTAATCCAACACGCCCCATCGAACTTAAAGCAATTATTTCAGGAATTGCAACAATTCCTGCAAGCAAAAATGCAATAAAGATAAAGAAAAGAAATCTTAGAAAATGACCCAGAAAGACCTTAGGAGAGCGAATACTAAGAACATAAAAACATTTAACCAGGCAATAGACCAGAAGAATGATGCAAACCATGTATGTAAAATAAACAGAAAAGGCCATCTGCAAGCCCATTGCGATAATTAACATCAGGGGGCTTTCATGTTTGAATACCTTATCAGCCCCTAATAAGATTAACGGAAACAAAATTGTTACATTTATAAAATTTGGATGCCCCAAAACACCCCAAAACACCACAAAGCCACAACCAACATAACAAAGCGCCCCACATAATGTTGCTCCAGCAGAATGACGGTGCGAGAACGAGTAAACAGAGTAAGTAACTGCCGCTAAATAAAATCGAAGAAAAACGAGAAATTCAAAGGCGCACTCCGCATAATCAGATGGAACCAAAACCGAAAGTAAGTTAAACGGATCGTTAAAACATCCTGCAGTAGTATAGAAAACATCAGCTCCCAAACCCTCATTGAAAGAATAAAGTTGGGGATCAAATTTCCCAGTCTGAAGGAAACAAGCTATAGTATCCCTTATCCAATCTCCTTCGTATACAAAGAAATTAAAATACAAATCCAGGGCGTCTGCATCACAAATAAGCGATTTTCCTTCGACAAAATGAACAAAGGTAAGACCGAAAAATGCCACGAAACAGCACAATAGCAAAACAGAATAGTATTTTAAGAGATCTCTTTTTCTAAACAAGATTTCGTTCCTTGCTGTTCTTAGGAATTATTAATAGAATATTTCCCAGCTAAGGCTAAACACTAACTTAACCTTAAAAAATATTCTTATTCCTGCGTGCAATATGCTCGACCCATTCTAAATTATTCAAATACCATTGGATTGTATTCGAAATTCCCGTTTCAAAATCAACTTCTGGCTGCCATCCAAGATCTTTTTTTATTTTATCTGGAGCAATACCATAGCGTCGATCATGCCCTTTTCTATCAGCGACAAAAGAAATAAGCCTGTCGGAAATCGATTCATCAGCTAGATATGTTGAGCACTTTTCGACTATCGTCTTAACAACCGAGAGGTTAGATCGCTCGTTATGTCCGCCGATATTGTAAACCTCTCCTACCTTCCCTTTAGAAAGAACTAAGTCCACAGCCTTACAATGATCTTCAACATAGAGCCAGTCACGAACATTTAGACCATCCCCATAAACGGGAAGGTGTTTATGGTTGACAGCATTACTTATCATTAGGGGAATTAATTTTTCCGGAAACTGATACGGACCATAATTATTCGAGCAACGAGTAATATTGATAGGAAGCCCATAAGTATCCCCATACGACAAAACAAACATATCCGCAGCAGCCTTAGAAGCCGAGTAGGGACTATGAGGATTGAGAGGAGTGTTTTCACTAAAGAAAACATCAGGTTCTTCCAGAGACAATGAACCATACACTTCATCGGTACTTATTTGTAAAAATTTACATTCGCTGAACCCTCCTCTTTCGTTCTCCCAGTAACTCTTCGCTACATTCAACAGCGTTACCGTACCGAGAACATTAGTTTCAGCAAATATCTCCGGGCTTACGATGGAACGGTCGACGTGAGATTCGGCTGCAAAATTAACTACATAATCTGGAGAAAATTTTTCAAAAATTTTCTCCAGGGATTCTCTATTTCTTATATCACTATGAACAAAACTATATCTTTGATCCTGTTCTACTGATGCAAGGTTCTCTAAATTGCCTGCATACGTCAGGGCATCTAGATTAACGATATGTATGTCCTTATGATTTTTTAAAAGATATAGAATAAAGTTGCTTCCGATAAACCCTGCGCCACCAGTTACAAGATATGTCTTCATAAAAACAATACCTCTCCTTATAAGATTCTGTTTTCCGCTACGTGATATAAATGTTTTCCGTATGCAGTCTTTTCGTACCGCTTTGCTTGCTTTAAAAGCGTTTCTTTGTCTATCCAAGAATTATTAAATGCTATTTCTTCCAGAGAAGCAATTTGAAGCCCTTGATTTTGTTCAACAGAGCGCACAAATTCACTCGCCTGATACAAACTAGGTATAGTACCTGTGTCCAACCAAGCAGAACCACGATGAAGAATCTCGACTTCTAACGATCCGTCTTCTAAATAAAAACGATTAAGATCAGTTATTTCCAATTCTCCGCGGTCTGACGGTTTCACTTTTTTCGCAAAATCCACAGCACGGTTGTCGTAAAAATATAATCCCGTAACCGCATAGTTAGATTTTGGATTTTCGGGTTTCTCTTCTATGGATACAACTTTCCCGTCCTTGTTAAATTCAACAACACCGAAGCGTTCTGGATCTTCTACATAATAGCCAAAGACTGTCGCACCACATTCCTTTACCGCCGCGCGACGCAATAGCGAAGTAAGTCCACCTCCGTAGAAAATATTGTCGCCTAATATAAGCGCACAAGAATCTCCGTCAATAAAGTTCTCGCCGATAATCAAAGCTTGAGCTAACCCATCTGGAGCAGGCTGCTCGGCGTACGATATATTAATTCCGTATTCCGATCCATCCTTCAAGAGCCTTTGAAAATGAGGTAAATCTATCGGGGTAGATATAAGAAGAATATCCCGAATACCCGCAAGCATTAAAATAGAGAGCGGGTAATATATCATTGGCTTGTCATAAACGGGAAGCAATTGTTTTGAAGTAACAGTCGTCAGTGGATATAACCTGGTACCCGATCCACCCGCAAGGATTATTCCTTTCATTTTTTCTCCCTAGCTAAACAATTATTGCTTATGTAAGTTTTCATTTGGTTGAAACATATATCAAACCAAAGCAATTAAGTTATCTCGACGTCTTACTTATATATAACTACCGTGGTACCCACCTTAACATTATCATACATCCATTTTGCTGCCGTTAGCGAAAGCCTAATGCATCCATGAGATAAGCTTTTTCCAAGTTCATTATTTGAAGCAAGGATTGAATGGAAGAAATATCCTCCCCAAATTTGAGTACACCACCGCGCTCTACTATCGGTAGTTAAAGTTTTTCTTTTAAATCCGGTCGTAGAATATTTGCCTTTGATGGTAGGTGTGCTTGCTTTTCCCGTGACACAATCCCAATAATAATATAGTTTCCAGTTATTTTTCTTTCCTTTGAATACCCCAACTTTATGATCTGATAAATCCACAAGTATCAAATAGTTGGTGTAACTTGAATAGCCGCTATTGTTTGCCTTGTTGAACATTATCTCTTGTTCTTTTGTTAACTTAGGACCATATGGTGTGGCAGATACATAGTCCAAAGAAGAGAAGCTGGACCATTTACCATTCACGAACGCTTGCACAACAAAGTAATACTTTACTCCACTTGTCAGTCCCGAAATATGATATGTCAACGCGGTACAATTAAGAGTATATGTTTTAAAACCCGACCCCTGTTTTACAGCAACAGCATACTTTGTTGCTCCTGGCACTGATTCCCAATTCAATCGTACAGATCGGTCTCCAGCAATCGCTTCTACTTGCGGGGCAATTATTCCGTGAGGTGTAGCCTCTACTACCATGGAAGGAGAACTCGAAGACCACTTACCATCAACATTTGCCTGTACAAGAAAATAATGGGTCTTACCATTAGAAAGATTAGAAATAGTGTAGGTAGTCTCTGTGCATTCGGTAGTAAATGTCTTGTATTTTCCGTTTACATATTCCGCAATTGCATATTTTGTTGCACCCGAGATAGGTTTCCAAGTAAGAGTAACCGTGCCATTACCAACAGATGACACTTCTGGTTTTGGAGCAGTAGAATCGTTTGGAGTTGCTTCAACCAAATCTTTATTGGTAAATTTTGTCCATTTTCCATCAATGTAGGCCTGAACTAAAAATTGATAAGTCGTGCCGTTAGTAAGCCCCGTCACAGTATATTTGGTTTCTGTGCAATCATAAGTATATGTTTTATATTTGCCGTCACTCTGTTTAGACGCAATAGCATACTTTGTTGCTCCTGGCACTGGTTCCCACGTAAGGGTAACCTTTCCGCTTTCGCTACTCGCAGTAGGACTCGGTTCCATTATTCCCTCAGGTACAGCAGAAACATGATTTCCTGTCCCATAATCGGACCACTTACCATCAACATTTGCCTGTACAAGAAAATAATGGGTCTTACCATTAGAAAGATTAGAAATAGTGTAGGTAGTCTCTGTGCATTCGGTAGTAAATGTCTTGTATTTTCCGTTTACATATTCCGCAATTGCATATTTTGTTGCACCCGAGATAGGTTTCCAAGTAAGAGTAACCGTGCCATTACCAACAGATGACACTTCTGGTTTTGGAGCAGTAGAATCGTTTGGAGTTGCTTCAACCAAATCTTTATTAATTTCATCTTTGTCAGTCAGACCGCGATAAGCATCTTTTCCAACATCTGAAAAAGTATTTTTCGAGTCGCTAAAGCTATCTTTCTCCGTGAGGTCTACATTGTTGGCATTCTCGGCTTCTTCATTTGCAGAAGCTTTTTCATCATTAGAAGAGTCTTCTTTACCTATAGGTTCTTTAAGCCGATCTGGAACGCTATCTTGAGCTGTTTTAGATAATTCAGAAACATTAGAACTACCACCATTACTACTTTCAGCATCAGCTAGCACAGGAGCCGGAAAGCTTAAAGCAAACACTAGCAAAAAAGCTGAAAATAGCGTAATGATTTTGGTGTGAAACAACATCTTTATCCTTCGTCAAAATGATTAGCCGAGCTACCGCTTCTCGTTAAAGCTATTTTATATGCTCCTTAAATGCGGAACTCAAATGGTCCATGAGAATTATAACGCCCAAAACATTTAGACTCACAATAAAGCCTCTTAAAATTAGGATCAGAAGCCAAAATCAGTTGCTAGTATCTCACCCCAATCATGCCTGAATGTTTCATATAATAGGTTTATGGGATATAGATCACTCCACATCACTGCATCTTCCTATTTGAGTATATCTGAAGACAACCTTTTTCTTGTAGTGGGGTTTTGTTGTACATTGCATCTATGCCATTCGTCTGTTGGCGTTAAAGAATGTCCACTAGGCAAAGCGAGCATTCTGTTTTGGGTAGCCCCCAAAATACTGTCTTGATTCTTCTGGTAAAGCTAATAAGGTCCCTATGGAGTCTTACTACCTCCCCTATAGGAGCATTAACTCCTCCTTCAATTCAGCTGTCCACAGAAGGTAAAGGCTCATCAACATGGACTACTTTGTGAATCTCGTCAATTAAAGAAGGTAGGGGCCAATACTTCCAGAACTTAGTAACCGAAGGTCCCATCAGATGCCCTCATATCAACCTGTCATTTTCTCGACATCAGCCAATCCAAAAAGACTTTTAACTGCCCGACATTAGAGTTATTTGAATAAGTCTTGATGGTGTTACATTTTTACATTTCCAACGCTGTTTTCCTGCTTTAGTTTTGACATGTTATTGTCATTGATTTATGACAGATTGGGCGCTTTGGAGCGCTCATTTTCCTCCTTTAGGAAACCAACCAACAGATATGGCTGATTTCCTTATTTAAACAGGATAAATGGAATAAAATAGCAAGACATTTTTCCTATAACCCCATTTTTAAGAATTGACCCAGAGAAACAGATCACCGAAGACGCAAATTCTCTCCGAGTAAAAATTCCTCACTTCAAGCTTCTTATGTATAAAGAATATTTAAACAATTCCACGCAAAGTTACTTAGTTTTTGCATCCAGACCACGCAATCTCAAAAGAAGAGACAAGTATTGCAAAATAAACTAATCCTCAAATCGATCTTTCAATCTTCCAGAAAATCTTGGAAGCGTCCAGATTACAACACTCCTTTATTTTCCAGCATAGAAATCAAACGTTCAGTATTTTTTCCATCATGGAATGAAATTATTTTATTAAAATTATCTACATGCTTTTTGGGTTGCGGCTTTCCGTAAGCCTTATCAATAATTTCGGTTAGGCTTTTCGGGTTCCAGCAAATATATCCGGGAGCCGTGTCAGAATTGATCATCAAATGCGTTGGCTCGCCGTAATTACGCATGCATTCATCTTTTTCTTCCCAATAGAAAATTACATTTGCGCCTCTACAGAAAGCATCGTATGCAACACTAGAATAATCTGTAATCAACAGGCTTGTATCACGCAACAAAACATCGATACTTTCAGTCTGCCTTATTGTTCCAGAATCATTTATATCGAACAAAGGATGTGTTCTAACCACTATACGGTCCTGAAGATCCTGAGGTATAGCAGCCTTAATCCTCTCAATCATCTTCCAATATTTCGTATCCTTAGGGTTTACCCTTATCTCATTAAACTCCCATGCTCTCCATGTCGGCATTATTACAATTTTATCAGCTCCAGGATTTTGATAACATGCATCAAATTTAGGCATTCCGCTTAAAAGCAAGTCGCTTCCTTTAAAACCACCCAAATCCACAAAATGCCTTTTCTCAAGTTCGGAGTTAACTGCTATATACATCTCTCCCTTTACTTCGCTCCTTCTAAAAAAGGTTCTCTGAGGTGAATCAAGAGACACCATGTAAGTTGGACCATGTTGAAGAAAAATATACTTAATATTTGGATCTTTTAGCTTATTTTGTGCATGCTTATTTTGAACCCTCAATTCAACGCAATGAGCTAAAGTTTCGGTTCCAATAAAGACCCTAGATCTAAAGAACAAATAGTAATGCCTCAGCGTATGGGAAATAACAAGCCCTTTCCTGTAGCGAGGATCCAACTCCGACAATGCATCAAACGTAGTTTTGTCCAGAATAAATTTTGCATTATTCTTCTCGTGATCACAAAGATACTCATAGACGATCTTTGCGCCTTCTTCGTACTTACTAGCATTTTTTTCAAACAGTAATACGAGTGATTTCGGATTATAAAACGAAACTATCTGACTTAACAGCCACGCAAAATTAAGTTTAACCCGATTTAATAATTTATCAGTTACATTTATATTTCTTACTGTTAAAGCAATGTTTCCTTTTCTAGTTTCTCGGAAAAAGGAATTCAGGCCGTGTTTCTTGTCGATCAAATATTTTCCATGTGAAGCCTTATAGCGACTTCGAAATAATGAGAAGCGTATTGCCTTTTCTTCAAAAATCTGACCATCGTACTTGAATGCAGCCTTCATATAATTATGGATAGAAAAATAAGCTAATTCGTCATAGGGCAAAGAAAATGACACCTTGGCAAAAGCCCTTCCGCGGAAGCAACCACTTTTCCCAAACAGTAATCGGACATTCGCCTTATAAGGAATATCATTAATTAGGATACGGAAAGCTGATATTTCAACAGGGAATTGCGATTTAAGCATCAGAAATGAGTTAAATCCTAAACCTTGGTTTGGATCAGAGAAAAATCTTTTAAAAAATAATGCGTAAGTCTGCCCTTTGTTTTTCTGAGGAAGTTTTATATTCCTTGTTAAATAACTATCTGTTACTGTATGAAAATTTGAAGCATTAAAATATACTTCTTTTTCTTGATTGGTTAGAATGTCCATTGGGACGCCGCTAGAAAATGTGCTCGGTAAAATCAATTCAATATCTTCCGATGCCAACGATGAGCCTAAAGCAGCGGTCATATAATTAATATAATTGTATGCGCCTAAACTTACCACTTTATCGAAAGTCACATTTCCATAACGCCTCTGCCACTCCCTCTTAAAAGCAAATTTCATTTTTTTGCAGAAAACTTCAGCAGACATCTTGCCTTTTTTGAACTTTCTCTCTGCACGATGCTCCTCTTTCGAAAGAACACGCTTTCCGCCTACTGCATAATAATTAATATTCATCCCAATTGCTTCAGGTATAAGCACGGCATTGTCGTTTTCTCTATCAAAAGATACGTAATATATATTTTTTTCCAAAAACGGATCGTCAAAGTAACGGCTAATAACATCTTTAATACTATTCGGCTCGATCCCGTCAACCATAACCAAACATACAGGAAGCTTTTTTGAAAACGTTCTTATATTTCTTTTCGGCTTTGACGAAAAAATCAAGGAAAGAAGATGCTCGGTGGAATAAGCATTATCATAGCCGCAGAATTTATTTACAAACTCGTCATATCCGTCGATACAATCAACATCAATAGATTTTCTCAAAGAAGGAAGAACATCGTGCACTGAATCAATACAAGGAAACGGCATTTCCTCTAGATCAAAATAAGTACCACGATCATTTTTATATTCCTCTAGATCATAGGCAAAAAATACTATTGGTTTCTTTGAACATGCGAAATCAAAAAAAATGCTTGAATAATCGGTAATTAGCCCATCCATTCCACACAAAAAATCATATGCAGGACAACTATTAGGAAATAAGGAGATTTTTTCTAATCCTTCGCAATCAACTAAGCCCTCCATAAAGGGATGAAGATTAAGAAAAATACGCTCGTTATCCTTTAGTTCCCCGTCTAGAACTTCTAAATAGTTCCTTAATTTACTGAACTGATCACTATGCAGGTTTCGATTGATTCCTCTATAAGTCGGCATATATGCATAACACGTGAGATCACTAAGACCATATTGTTCTCTGATGTTGTCTCTAACTTCAGATTTAAAAAACCCATCATTACGTGGGTACCCCGACATAATGATATTTCCGGTGAATAGCTTTTCTAGCATATAATTTTCAAAAATAACTTTTTTGGTATGCTCATTAGGGTAAAGGCAATAATCTGCACATAAAAAATTTCTTTGCACATTCCCTAGTTTAATTATTTCCTCTTGAACACCCCTTCCAAGATGCTTAAGAGGCGTACCATGCCATGTATTTAAATAAATTTGATCTTCTCTCTTTATAAAAGCATGGAGGAACGATGTGTCGTTTATAAGGTATTTTGATTTTGCTAAAGCTTCAAAGTATTCTTCACTTGCATATTCAACTTTGATGACTTTTTTTGGTAGTAACGATAATTGGCGATCTATTAACTCTTCCTTTGATAAGCGAAAAGGGACGATGATCTTATAATTAGTATATTTATTGTTTTGCAAAATATACCGTGCAATATGAAAAGCATTGCCTTCAAATGCACTACCGTGCCTAGATTCAATCAATATCATATTGTCATTTAAAGGCTGAGTTAGCCATTTTGCGTATTTAGAACGTTTGCTATCTTTAATCATTATCTGGTTCTGTACAATCTTTTTTAAAACGCTCATTGATATCTCGTTTCTGGTTGCTTTAGTAACTAACTTTAGCAATATCACGCACGACACCGCTAAAGCATTCTCTTTCCTCACTTAAAATATGATATTGTCCAAAGAAAAAATAGTCGTTTTAGTCCGAATCAGAAATTGAACGAATCTCGATATTTCATTGACACTTTCGTAGTCCGCGACCAAATTCAAAATACTGCTAATATCTCGACCTACAACAACTTCAATTTTTTCAATTTAAATCCTTTTTTAATTTCATCATAAAATATATTGAAACCCTTACGTACAAAGAAGTGTGGCACGATAAATTGATTTATAAAATAGCACTTAACGAACTCGTATGTCATACCGAGCCAAGTCATATTCAGAGTTCTTTTATTACATCAATCCAATCAGTAAAACTCAAACCTTCAGAGAATACGTCATATTCTCAAATAGTATTTGAGAATAACCGCAGCATTTTTCCTTAACTTTTTTCTTAGCTTTTCGAGAACGCACTGCCGAAAGCCTCTCATAAAAAATCATCGCTACTTTCTATCGCAGTACAGGCGGAGGGGAGTTAATGCGATGAAAGATTTACCTTTCAATGGAAAAGGGCAGATTTGGCCTAGTTATACTAACAGGAAATATATCTAATTTAAATATTATATGCGAACCAACTACTCCTGATTACGATAACAACTGGATACATTTAACAGAATTAGAGACCATCCTAACAACCCATTCCATAGATTGCTGCGTTTATCACGAACAGCACAAAGCTAATCTTGTATGGAATCCGACTTCATCACACCTACTAGAGATTTCCCTTTATTATCTTTTGAAGATTAAATTACCATTTTGAAAAAGATAAGCACGAACACAAAAAATAGCCAAAGAACTCAAGCCCCCAAAGAAAGGCAATGTTCACTTAAAAAAGGTAGTGACGTAAAAACAGAAATATCAAATTATCAAAACTGAATCTCCTGGAAAATCGAAAAAATCATTACCTTCCCATCCAGAAGAATTAAAGGATCTTTAAGAAGCTGCAACTCATTAGCCTATAGGCCAATCCTGTTTACCAACATCCTTGGAATCGCCTCTATTGAAGCAACCAAACATAGCGACACTGCCAAGATGCGAATACACTAATCATTGGGCGCAGCTTCGACTAAATCCTCGTTGCCATATTTAGACCATTTGCCATCAACGTATGCCTGTACTAAGAACTTATATGACTGACCATTAGTAAGTCCTTCAACTGTATAAGTCGTATCAGTGCAGTCGTATGTATAGGTTTTGAACTTTCCACTACTCAATTTAATAGCAATAGCATACTTTGTGGCACCAGGAACAGGTTCCCAACTAAGGGTAACCTCACCATTGCCTTCATCAGCTTTTGGATAAGGCTCCATCAAGCCTTCTGGTGTTGCAGAGATATGATTTGCTGGACCGTATTTCGACCACTTCCCATTTACATTTGCTTGCACAAGAAATTGATGTTGTTTTCCATTCGAAAGGTTAGAGATCGTATAGGTGGTTTCTGTGCAGCTTGTTGTAAAGGTTTTATATTTACCGTCTACATATTCAGCAATAGCATACTTTGTGGCGCCAGGAATCGCTTCCCATTCAAGAGTGACTGTTCCGTTTCCTGTCGATGAAACTTCAGGCTTGGGAGCGCTAGGATCATTGGGCGCAGCTTCGACTAAATCCTCGTTGCCATATTTAGACCATTTGCCATCAACGTATGCCTGTACTAAGAACTTATATGACTGACCATTAGTAAGTCCTTCAACTGTATAAGTTGTATCAGTACAGTCGTATGTATAGGTTTTGAACTTTCCACTGCTCAGCTTAATAGCAATAGCATATTTTGTCGCACCAGGAACAGGTTCCCAGCTAAGAGTAACTTTTCCATTGCTCATATCCTCGATAAAAGGACGAGGCTTAAAGATATATTTACTGTTGAACATAAAGTTGATGTCCACATTTCCCTTAATTCCATCAACTTTTCCTGTGGAAGTGCACTGCCAAAGAGTATATTCGCCTTCATAGCGACATTCATAGTTATACTGAGCAACCCAACGGTCCCATTGATCGAATACAGAACTAGTTAAGTAATTATTCCACCAGTTGGTATTTGAATACACACCTGCAACATATCCCGCATCTTCAATTTTGTTGCAATATGTTTTAGCCATGTTTGCCAAAAGCGTCCTTTTGCTCGTGCTTTCTAGACTTTTTTCTTCCAAGTCATAATAAACAGGTAGCTGAGGATTATGCCCCTCCAAAAGACGTAAAGTATGGTCTGCCTCTTTTGATGCACGTGTTGTGCTGTCCGCATAAGAATATAAATAGACACCGTAAGGAATACCCAATCGCTCACATTCCGAAACATTGTATTCCCAATAATCATCATCTTGACCAGGCTCATCCATGCCATAACCACAACGGATAATAGCGAAATCTATTCCATCCGCTTTTACTTTTTTCCAATCAATTTTGCCGTTATGCTCACTTACATCAATACCTTTATATTTGGCGCCTTCAATAACAGATCCATTGCTACTAATATAGCCCTCATCAGTCCATTCCCACGCATTTGAAACAGCTCTTGCTTTCGGTTTTACCTCGGTGGCGGTCAGCTCGCCATTGGTATAACGCCAACTGTTAGCAAGATCGTTCTTTTCGGCATATTCACTTATTAACCTGTCGGTACCATCTTCATTGGTTTCTTTGTTGGACTCATCCTTTGAAGACGCAGCTTTACCTTCTTTCGATTGGTCTTCGGTCGATTTATTAGAAGTATTGGCATTAGCACTCGTTATTTCCGTGTCCTCTTCAGTATCAGAAGTAGCATCTTCTTCATCTGTTTCTTCGGAGCTGTTTTCTTCTGTATTACCGGATGAAGTATTTTCTGTATTGGTTAAATCTTTGTTTTCCATTTCTTCATCTGCGAATGAATACACGGGAAGCAACGATATAGTCAGAACAAGAGAAATTAATACTGCAAGTACTTTTTTTGCATGGGTCTTAATATCCATGAGACTCCTAAATTGGCAGAAATTTGCATTGAATTTCAAACTATCACAGAGCCTGTTCTTCAAACAGAATCTCTACAGTATTCACCTATTTATCGGAATCAACACTTACAGCGCTATTGGATTCTTTCTGCTCCGACAAAGAATCACCTTTACGAAAGCGCCCACGAGGATGAAAATGATGCGCCAAAACAGGTCCCAAAAGGTGGAGCTTTTTGATTAGATAACCAGATAGAACCGCAATAAAAATAATTACTGGTATACGATAATTGGAATCTAAGAATACGATCAGCAACGCACAAATAGACAATACGGCAGTCCAGCCCCACATAATGAAAACTGTTTTTCGCTGCGAAAATCCAGCGCGCATAAGCTGATGATGGATGTGTCCCTTATCTGCTTCATCAATTCTATGATGTTGTCTTTTTCTGCGAATAATAGCGAATGCCGTATCTATGATAGGCACTCCTGCCGCCAAAATAGGCACTACAAGCGATAACACCAATGCGCTACGCGCAACCGCAACCAAAGAAACAATACCTAATCCAAACCCTAGAGTAAGTGCCCCTGAATCACCCATAAAAACACTGGCGGGATGAAAATTCTTAGTCAAAAATCCTAGGCAAACACCAACAATTATTATGCATAGAAGTGCTGCATCAATTTTTCCGCTGAAAAATGCAAAAACAAAAATGCACGAAGCAGAAATAGCGGTAATTCCCGACGCAAGACCGTCCAAGCCATCGATCAAATTAATAATATTGGCAAAAGCTACTAAATAAAAAACGGTTATGGGATATGCCCATATTCCCAGCTCAATAAAACCAGAACCAAACGGATTCACAATATCCGCTAAAAGCAATCCAGATCCCGCAACAATACAGGATGCAATAATTTGTCCTATTAATTTTTTCTTAGGCGTTAGATCCTTCAAGTCATCAATAACGCCAACAACAAACATAACCACTACGCCGAAAGCAACGCCATAGTAGTTAATGGTACTTTCGCTCGTTATATGAAACGGATTAACCCAACCCCAAAATTCTGATCCAATAAGAATAAGAACAATGGAAGCAACCAAGCCGCCAAACATAGCAACGCCACCAAGACGCGGGATAGGCAGCATGTTTACGCGACGAGCACTAGGATAATCAATAGCATCAAGCTTAATAGCAAGCTTTTTCGCCAAGGGAATTAGAGCAATAGTTACCCCTACTGCCACTACAAGCGTCAAAATTGCTTCTGTCCACAAGCACCCTGCGTTCATGATTTATCCGCAACACCACTTAAGCGCGCTTGTTGTAAAACTCAATCGCATCGTCAATGGAACCATCAAATATTTTGGTTCCCTTTTCCAATACGATTCCTCGTTTGCAGAATTCTTTTGCGGCGCTTGAAGCATGAGTAACAAACAAAACTGTTACTTTTTCATCTTGCATTATCTCTCGTACACGCGCATAGCATTTTTCCCTAAAGCGCTTATCCCCTACCGAAAGCGCTTCATCTACTACCAAAATTTCTGGATCCGAAGAAACAGCGAAGGCAAAACCCAAACGCGCCTTCATACCTGAAGAATACGAACGTACTGGCTGGTCGATATATACCCCCAGATCTGCAAATTCAATTACCTTAGGTTCTAGCTCTTGAATTTCATCGCTGCTCATACCAAGCGCTTGTCCGCGCAAGCCAATATTTTCGCGGCCTGTCAGCGATGAATCAAAACCAGCAGTAAGCTCTAGCAAAGCACTCACATGCCCATTTACCGTTACTGTTCCTTTTGTAGGAAATGAAACGCCCGTAACCATTTTTAGAGCAGTTGATTTTCCTGCGCCATTATGGCCAAGAAAAGCAACGGCTTCGCCTTTCTTTATTTCAAAAGAAAGGTCGTTGCTTGCATTAATGTACGTTATTTGATCACGCTTTTTCTTTCCCCAAAAAATACTGAAGAAGCGCTGTCTGTCGTTTTTAAAAAGCTTATATGTTTTAAAAACATGATCAAAACGAATCGCGATATCTGATTCTGCTGCTGTTTTTTCAACAGCAGCGGTCTCGTTAGAGGACATCAGGCACCTCCTCGCGAGTACGATGATAGATAACCAGCATGGCAACTAACGTAATCACAAACACAATAGCCATGCCGATAATTGCTTCAGGGTTGTCCCAAATCCAAGTCTTGTCATACACCGCACAACGATATATGGACGCAAAAAATGTTATGGGATTGAACATCAAAATGGTTTGGAGCCAATCAATGCCTAACGCATAAACATTAAAGATAATGCCTGACAACCAAAACAGTGGCGTAGATAGTGTTTTTACTAGATTCTTAAAGTCCTTACTTATAGCAGAAAGCAAGGAAGTAAGCAGCGAAAACATATCGAAGAATATGAACATAAGCGCCATACCAAGAGGCAGCTGAATAAGATAGATATCAGGCGACTGTCCGCATAATACATAAGCTATAAGCAGCACTATAACTAAGCCGCAATGAACCACGAACGTAGAGATGTTGAAAATCGTTGGAATGCCTGACAGTGGAAACTTAATCTTATTAACCAGATACGAATAACGATGATACACATCAGAACCTTGGTTAAGCATATCTTGCATATAAAACCAAGGAATAAGACCAGCCATAAGCCACAGAATGTAAGGGGTTCCTTCAGAGCCCGAAGAGTTGCCCACACGCAAACCAATTTCTAAAGCAAACCAAAATACAAAGATATACACCCCCGGCTTAATAAAAAACCAAATAGGGCCCAGTACAGCACCGCGAGATTTCTTGCGCAAATCAAACAAACCCAAATTGGTAATTTGCTTGCGCCATTGCCATTTATCTTTAAGTATTTGGAATAGTTCCATGTATTCGTTTCCTAGAAAGGTTAAAACAACTTAAAAAGTTTAGCACAGGCGTGTAGTTTATACTGTTTTGTATTCGCAAAGTAGCTTAAAACACACGTAACATGAAACAAGGAGATTTCAATGAAGCTTTTAACCATAACCTTTCAGCTCCTTGCTTCGCTTTTTAGCTTGTTTCCTTTGCGGCATCGTATTGTTTTCTTGTCGCGCCAAAGCAGCAAGCTATCCCTTGATTACAAGCTACTTATCGAAGAACTAGAGCGTTCGCTTAGCTCGAAACAAATCGTAGTAAAGGTTACTAACCCTGAAACAAAAACAAGCTTTTTTACTTTTGCAAAAAACACGCTTAATCAACTGTATTACGCAAGGACTTCTAAAGTTGTAATTGTTGATGGCTACATCCCCGCCGTTAGTATTCCTAAAAAAGATAAAAGAATTACGGTTATTCAATTATGGCATTCACTAGGTGCTATAAAAAAATTTGGCTACCAAAGCCTTGATACTCCAGCAGGCCGCACCAGAAAAGATGCAGAGGCAGCCCACATGCATGAAAACTATGACTTTATTATCGCAGGCGGCCCTGGCGCAATAAGCACTTATTCCGAAGCTTTTAACTATCCAGAAGATAAGGTAATTCCTTTGGGGTTACCACGAATAGATTACCTTCTAGACCCAAATCCTCAATCGAAAAGAAGGAATAAGGTCGCTTTCCTTAAGCGACACAATTCCTTTTTGTTAAATGGTAATAAGAACATCCTGTATGCTCCCACCTTGCGAAAAGGGGCAGGATATGAAAATTGGCTTACCGAGGCATTATATGCTTTGTCTGAAAAGTACGACAAAACATACCATTCAACCTACAACCTTATTATTGCAGGCCATCCCCTTGATTTAGGCTTCGATAAAAACCTTTTAAAACAGTACCCTCAGCTACATTTCATTCCTGGAGCAAGCACCATCGATTTACTCGAAATAGCAGACGAAGTAGTTTCTGACTATTCCGCCATTATTTTTGAAGCAGGTTTATTAAACAAGCAATTAAGCTATTACGTTCCAGATTTTGAACAGTATTCTCAATCCCCTGGCCTAAATATCGACCCCAGGAGAATAACCTCTTCATTTGTACAAAATTACTTAGGTCACCCTCATTACGGAGTAACAGCAAAACTTGCCCACTTTGTATTAGAGAAACTTACATAAAAACCTCTAAACACCAAACACCTTTTGTATTACGCGCTCTGCCGCGTGACCATCATCCATAGAACAATAGGTTTGCTGAAATTCGGCATATTCCATACCGTAGCTATTAAACCAATCGTCGTTTTTTGCTACTGCATTTGCAAGATCCTGTGTTGTCTCGCACTTTGGACCAGGTAAAGTGTTTTCATTGATATAAAAACCATGCATTTCGTTGTAATGATCTCTATCGGGCCAATAGAAATATAACGGACGTTTTGTATTAGCATAATCAAAGAAGACACTAGAGTAGTCGGTGCACAATGCGTCTGCCACACAATACAAATCATTAATATCGTCTACACTGGAAACGTTATAAACAAACCCTTCCCACGCAGAAAGATCAAACTTATTCGCAATGTAATAATGAGTGCGAAGAAGAATAGCCCACTCATCACCTAAATCATGTTGCAAAATATCAAAATCAGCTAATGAATTAAGAGTGTAGCCCACTCCTTCGGTATACTGATCGTCGCGCCAAGTTGGGGCAAAGAGCAATAATTTTTTGTCTTTTGGAAGCTCGTATTTTTCCTTTAGCTGATCAGTTTTTTCTGTAGAGTCCTCCCCAAATACCAATTGAGCAATTGCATCATTGCGAGGATATCCTACCTCCAAAATAACAGATGGTCGTTTTTCTTCAGGTAAACCAAATGCATCAGCTAAATGTTGTGACGTAAAAGCTGAAGGCGAAATTAAGTAAGACCATTTTTGCGCATCCAGATAAAACCTATCCGCAAGTTCTCGAGCAGAATTAAGGGCACCACCACCCGTAGATTCGGGGACATCGTATCCCAAGCGCTTTAAAGGAGTTCCGTGCCAACACTGCACATACACCTGATCTTCACGGGGTGTTACATATTCAGGAACGCGATTGTTCTGAATCCAATATTTAGAAGTAGCAAATGCATCGAAATAATCTTCTGATCCGCGGACTATAAGTTTTGCACGGCTTAGCTTAGGGTCAATAAGACCTTCTTCCTCCATTTGGCGTACATAACGATCCTTAAAAGACCAATAGAAAGTCCAGTCATCAAAACGGGGATCTTTGATCATTACTTCATAAATAGCTCGGGGAGAACAGGCGTATTTTCTTCCGCCAAATGCCTCAAAAACCACACTTTTTGGATTCAGCGTTGCTTTTTCGGAATGCTTTTTATATTTTTCTGCTTCCCTGTTCCAATAGATATAACGAAGCTTACGTATAGCAGGAACATGCTTGCATAGCGCCAGACCCACTTTGTGTATTTTTCTATGAATATAAGAATTTGTTTGCATTATTTACCCCACTTAAAAATAAAACGCTGAATAAAATCAGCGTTTTAATAGTAATTCATTTGCTATTAGATAAAAACTCACAAGAACAAATGCAGCTATTTCTTTAAGCGTTGCTTAACATCGGTCGTCGAAATACCGTCGGTACGATCAAGGTATACCACCTCACAGTAATCGCGAAGAATCTCAAAACGGGGATCGCCTTCCCAATCGCCGCCCATAACCACAACATCAACCTTGTAATCTAGAACGTCTTGAATCTTTTGATCCCAGGTGTTTTCAGGAATAACTAAATCAACGTAGCGTACCGCTTCTAGCATTTCTTTTCGCGTTTCATAAGGATAGAAGCTCTTTTTGCCTTTACCCGCATTAAATTCATCAGTCGAAAGCGCAACAATTAAATAGTCGCCCAAGGCTGCTGCACGTTTCAACAAACGGATATGACCATAATGCAAAAGATCGTAAGTGCCATACGTAAGTACTCTGCGGATACTGGATTTATTTTCAGCCATTGTAAAACCTACTTAAATTGCTTCAGGAGTAATTGCTCTTTAGCAATTACAAATAGTTAACAAACATGGCAAATTATACCTTAAGCATCACGCCCTGCAAAAATAGAGCACATCTTGGAGCAGCTCAAAGAACTACTTACTAATATTTCCATAAATGGGGGAAATAGTTTTACCCTTGAAATCGAATCGGGAACTAGCTTTAAACAAAACCACATCTCCTGGTTTAATGAGCTCCTGGAGCACTTGATTGAACGTATCTCGCGTTTCGAAGTAGAAAGCCTTTCTGCCTAACTTACGCAACTCACTCACTAAAGGAAGAGATTCTTCACCAAAACTAAGCAGGTAATCAAAATCATACTCTGCTAATTTTCTTCCTGTATCCTCATGAACCTTTCTTGATGCATCGCCCAAATCAGTCAGATCACCTAGTACCACAATCCGCCTGCCATTATCGGGCTTTTCAATTTTTTCTAACGTTTCAACTGCCGTAAGCACCGATAGTTGAGAAGTTGAATAAACATCTATAAGGAATTTTGCCCCATTAACCTCTACAACGTTCTGCCTATCCCCTTCAGTCTTAAACCGCGCCAAGCTCGCAATAATGCTATAGGGCGGAATGCCCGCTATTCTTGCCACCGCGAAAGCACCCACGGCATTTAGTACATTATGAGTACCCTGGATATTTAGCCGCGCTTCATATATTCCAGGAGCGTCAAATTCGCCACCTTTGCTAATAATCTTGAACTTCGAATAATCGCCTTCAACATGAATGTCGCTCGCATAAAAATCACATTCGGAATTCGACAAACTATAACGACATACCCGCACATTAGGGTGTTGATTATGCAGTTCAGGAGAATCATCGTTAAGAACCAACACGCCATCAGGATTCATGCCTGCTGTTATATCCATTTTTCCTTGAACAACTGCCTCCATCGACCCCATTTGCCCAAGATGGCTTGCAGTAATCGCCGTAATAATTGCGATGTTAGGACTAATTAGCTCAGAGGTAGTTTTTGCGGCATTGATTGTGCCACCGTGCACTTCCTGAATATATGCCTTGTCATCTACTTGTAGTTTTTGAACAATGAGAGGCAAGGTAGCAAGCGAATTGTTATTACCATAAATACACAAAGTTTTACAGTGGGAATTAAATATCCCTTTCAGCATATCCTTTGTTGTGGTTTTACCTACACTTCCCGTAACCGCCACAGTTAGCGGATCGAATTTATCTCTCGCTGCTTTTGTTAGTTCGTTAATAGCTTGAGCAACATCATTTACTACTATCGTTGGAATAGTTTTGTGGGGTTTTTTATCTATCACCAACGCAACGTGCTTTGCCTGCAAATCTGAAGGACTAATATGAACTTTTTGAGCCTGATAACTGTGACGATTATAAATGCAAGCGACGCCGCCTTCCGTTAAGTCAATGCGTCTATTTGCAAAGCCAGATACGGGCTGTTTGTAGACATCACCAAAAATGCGTAAATCTTCCGCCGAGGGCTTAGCACCCAAAATGTTATATATTTCCTCAATCGTAAACACATTGCTATTTTTGGAATGAATATAAACCGTGCGTTGAGCATTAAGGGGTAACTCATCACCCAACTTCTTACTAAGGGTAGTTTTTACTCCTTTGTATGAAGAGACTTTATACTGCGGATTAAAATACTTTTGAGCAGGTAGAACTGCATTTTTGCAACCATCCATTTCCTTAAAATATTTAAGGGGAATGTAGTTATCTTTTATCTCAATTGTTCCTTCGCAAGTACGCATAAACCGAATTTGCAAAAGCGCCGCATTGAAATCACCTTCGGAATATCGTCCCGAAACAAAACTTCCCAAGGAAGAGGCAATAGGAACTTCACGCCCATCATGGGTTAGATAGCGATAGTAGGCAGAAATCACATAAGGAATTGAAGCAACTACATAATCAGCACCAAGCTCAGCAACTTTTTCAGCAAGTTCTTTTCGCTCAGCAAGCTTTATGTTGCTCGCGCTAGTTCCACAATTCAGACAAACAAGCACAATATCGGCACCCTGTATGCGTACCTTTTCAATTTGCTGCTTGCAAGCAGTCTCAGAAAACTCATTGAGATACAGACAAGCACCCTCTTCGGTAATCACGTTTTGTCTATTAAAGCAACTATTCGTAAAAGACAGAAACCCTATCTTAATCCCGTTTATATCAACTACCGCAGTTTTATGACCCCCTAATCCAATTGGAATCAAATTATTGTTTTCGACTTCTTTGTAAGTTTCGAAAATGCCATCAACTCCAACACAAACGTTATAAGGGTTAGCAAGTGCCAAAGCATCGAATCCTGCCCCCTTAAGAGCATGAAGATATTCACTTCGTACATTGGAATATACTTTTCGCTTTTCACTATCATTCGAAAAATATTTCATTGAAGGATACGATGGTGCTGCCATGGAGGCAAAATTTCCAATCGCAAAATCCGCTTCCCGTAAACAGTTAGCCACTACCCTGAATGAGTGAGAAAATTCATAACCGCCCAATATAGCAGCATCATTTTCAATCATATCGTCATACATTATCTGACCAGCACACACAACTATAGCTTCATGCATGCCTTCTGCACGAATGGCTTCGTATATGCCATTGTTTTCGTTTTGCGAATAGCGCGACGCAAGACAACTAGAGTCATTGATCTGCTTATTGTGCGCAACAGGAGGCAGTCCTACCATATATTTTTCATACGCTGACGATGAACTCGGATTTATATCTGTTTTTAGACAGGCGCTTCCCAGACCCTCTTTTCCTTCACACATAAATCGAGACTGTTTTCCAATGGTTTGCTCAATCCGCAAAACCGCTTCTTCAATGCCGATCTTTCTTTCGATACTAGCGCTCTCATATTCCTGGATTAGGGGAACCACCTGTGCGTAACCAGCAACCGATCGACCTACTTTAATTTGGCATGGATGATATTTTTCGGTATCAATAACCACGTTTCCTTGTCCATTGCGCTTTAAGTGCAACTCAACGACTAGCGTGTCGCGATTAAAGGGCAAATAAATTCCCATATCAGATAAGAAATTTCCCGCCGAATACAACACGGGAACTTCGCGACCATCGGCCGAACGAATCACGCTGTAGGGCTGCAAGCAATGAGAGTGCGACCCTAAAAGATAGTCCGCTCCCGCATCAGCCACCATTTGCGCAAAACGTTCCTGTCGTTGAGTAATTTTGTTGGTATATTCCCTACCCCAATGACAATAAGCAATAACAAATTCAGCACCAGCTTGCTTAGCGTCCTGAATGTCTTTTTCTATTTGCTCTTTTTCAAACGTGCTGAACAGAGTATTTAAGCCCTCGTTAGTGAAATTTGCACGTTTCATTTTTTGTCTTGCTTGGTCAAAATACGAAACAAGCCCAATGGTTATATTATTTACTCGAAACAAAACATAGCGCTCGTCGTTGCCGCTCGAAAAGAGCCCCGTATGAATTAACTGATTTCTATTCAGAGCATCTAATGTTTCGTATATTCCTTCAACGCCCACATCGTATGCATGGTTTTGAGCATTGACAACAACATCAAACCCTGCTTTTTTAACCTCTGATAAATATTCTTCTGGTGCGTTAAGATGCACGCGGTCATCAATAAACGGATAATCTTTGCTCAGTCCAAAGGATGAAGCAACCATAGACTCCATGTTTCCAATAACAAGATCTCCCTTAGAAAGCAACGGTACAACAGCTTTAAAGCTCTCGGAAAAATCAAAGGTATCCTTTGTCGAGTCGTAGGCATAGTTTTGCTGATTTGGCCTACACATCAAATCGCCCGTCATCAGAATAGTTGCTTGATCGACGCTATCTTGATTGCTGCTACCATCCTGATTCTTGATGCCACTTCGACTCAAATCCTGTTCCGGATTTTTCTGTTCAAAATAATCCAGATTAGAAGCCGAAGAACAATACACCTCTCCCCTTAATTCAAAGCGAGATACCGCTTTTTTGCTTTCAGAAGATTCTTTAGCTTCTCGTTCCACCCTCGGAGTACACGAACGTAATTCATACAAATCAAGAGCGTGTTTTAAATCCTCTTTTGTATAAAAGCAACTAACTGATTCTTCGGAATGAGCCTTAGGAAGCATTTTTGATGAAACCGCATTGCAGCTATCTTTGTCTATTGTTTCAAATAAGTACCCGCCCTCATTTTTTGATGCCAATATCGAATCACTGTCACACATAAGCTTTACCTGAGAAGGAAAAGCGCGTTTTCCAATTTCAACCAACGAAGACGGACAGCGCGCCTCGTCTAACGAAACGCACCCCTCGAAAGCCCCTTCTTCTATCGCTGTTAGTTGGTTATGAAAGCAAACACGCTTAAGTGAAGTACAGTTTTTGAAAGAATCCTTTAGGATTGTTTTCACCGAAACAGGAACGTACACTTCTTTGATTGTTCTGCAATTTTCAAAGGCTCTTGGCCCGATATAGTTCATACCACTAGGAAGGTTATTTTCCATCAACGTACGATCTATGGTCATGGTCGCACTAATCCCGCGCTTCATGTAGTGGAATAGCGCTTCAAGCTGCTCGCAATTAACAAAAGCTCCTGTTGCAATTTTCTTAAGACCATAAGGCATCACTACCTGTTTTAGCGCTTTATCGTTTTCAAAAGTAAATGCCTGAATTACCTCAAGATCGGTCGGAAGAACAACCTTTTTCAGCAAGGGGCACCGCGCAAAAGCTTTCGTTCCTATAAATTCAACGCTTTCAGGTACGGTTATTTCTTCTACCGTAGCATTTGCCGTGAAAGCTTCTTTTCCTACGGCTTTAACTGTATATCCATTAATTTTCTCGGGAATATCAATTTCTGATGCCGAGCCTTGATACTTTCGTATGCGAATAAATTGATTCCCGTTGTCGTCTTTGATCAGTTCGCACAAGAAATCATCCGAAACAAACTGCGCGTTTCTTTTTTTGGATAGTGTTTTGGAGGTTTTTTCTGTTACCTTAGCCGACTTGTTATCGTTTGTCGTTTCAGTGGTTCTCTGTTTTACCTTTTTAATACCCTTTTTAATCGTTTGCAGCGAAAGACCATTTTTTGAATGTAGTTTTTTGCCACTGAAATCTGGCTGGTTTGTTTCGAAGTAGAATTGTCCATCGTGTTTCCTTTAATAATAAAAGCCTGACGATCTACAGGTAAGCGCGCTTAAATGTTTCCCAGTCGTCGGGATAATTAAAATCGCGCGTAATATCGCTAATAAAAATGAAGGTTTCATCGGTCGCGCGACCCTCTAACTCCATACCGCGCAGATAATGGTACAGATGCCACCCTTTTGCATCCTCTATCTTGCCTGCCCTTATTTGATCTTTAAGATCATCAATCCCCCGCTTCATCAGGCAAGAGTCTTGAACTTTAACCGCAACAATGGAATGTTCGTTGCCGTAAAACGTCACGCCTTCGGTATAGGTGTTTACGATGGAACAAATTGCATCCCAGGTATAGAAGACATCGCCATACAAGAAGCAAATTCCATCTTCAATAAGTTCGTAGCAATACCTGTCTAACTCGTAGCTATTTTGTTCAGGAACATGTCTTGATGCCCCGCGTGCAACACATGCTGGGTTTGAAGAGGTAATGATGACCTCGGCGTTTTCATCAAAGGTATGCAGCAAGCGTGAAGTACGCGCAAGAAGCGTTTCCCCTTCCACTTGAATAAGATGTTTGGGAATGCCACCGTAATTTGCCCAGCGTCTACCTTTGCCGTTTGCCATGATTACGTATCGCACAAATTTCCTTTCATCGAACTATCTGTTTTAGGAAATAACGTTGTGAACCCGATAAAAATCACCTAATTCGTGATTTCGCTGTGGACCCCACAGTTGGATAATGTTTACGCCCGAAGAAGTATTAGCCTCGATAATGCAGGGACCGTTTTCCGTTAGAAGGATGTCCCACGCAATGAAATTCATAAAAGGAAACTTCCGAGCCAAATCAAGCATGTGTGTTTTTATGTTTTGCCAATCAGGGATTATTTTTCCTTTAATTTGGGCATGAGAATCAGGATGGACTTCGTGAACTGCCTTTGAATGGAGGCTCCTGGCTTCTGATAACTCGCCCGTCTCAAGGTCGATACACGAAACAAGACCGCCCCTACTGCCGTTATCAACAGGAATGGTTTCTTTTGTGCCAATACGCAAAACCGCAAAAAATACCTTGAAGTTTCCCGAATTAGGATCCCTTAACGTAATAAAGCGAATAGTATTCGTTGTTTTCTCGTATAGGGAGTCTAGAAAAGGATGCTGCTTAATTCCCTCAGAAAGAAACCAGCCATCGTTTTCGTCGAGAAAGGAATACAATTCCGCTTTACTTACCGCTTTCCCATCAACAAAGCTTGTTTCTCCCAGCAAATCAAGACGACGAACTCCCTTGCCTTTACCTGCGGCTAAAGGCTTCATGAACAAAGATGTATGCGTATTGAGCAAATCCCAAACATCATCGTTCGTACGATACCCATCAGCCTCTTCTTTAATAAGAGAAACCATTCGTCCCTTATTTTTCATAAGAAAAATCCTAGGAACATAGGCGTACTGCGCTAACACTTCCGTGCAGATTATTTTGTTGTTAAGCATCTGATCAAAAGGTTGATTAATCCAGCGCGAACGATACCAATCGAATTCTGATAAATACTCATGACGATCATTGTGCTTAAAATCATAAATGGTGCTTTGATCAACCATGTAACCGCCGCAGATTGCAAGATGAAGTCGTGTAAAGATGCTTGCCCCAAAATGATTAGGCGCAAAGAGAATACGCACTACCCATAAATAGGCGAGTTTTGCTTTTTTGACTGCAGTTTTTATAAATGGATGCATGCGCACCCCCTCTTTACCGCATAAACAGAATTTGTCTTTTTCTCTTTGTTTGATTTTTCCGATGAAGAAGAAAGGCACCCTAAAACAAAAGAGGCTATATCTTTAGTCGCATGGCCTCTATCTGCTACTAAGAACTTATCCTGATAGCGCCTGAATTCGTCATAAGGATACTTGCCTACTAAAGCTTCATGAACTTTTGCCTGCAGAGAATTGCTGTCATAGGCAACACAGGAGGGCATTTCTTCTGGAATATCCATATTGAAGCCATTACTGTCGCGATAATCATCAAAATCATAGAGGTAGTACAGCGTAGGAATCCCTGCGGTAGCAGCCTCAAGTGCAATTGCGGAATAGTCTGTTATTAAAACATCTGCAACAGACAAAAGTTGCATTGAACTATATTCGTTGCATCGCAATACATTTCCAACTTCTAAATCTTGATTCAAGTGGGCTTTAACCACTACTTCGCAGTCTTCTTTTGAAAGCGACTCGATTAAATCAAGATGATTCTTTGTTGCCCCTTTACGAAAAGTCGGAGCATATAAAACAACTTTTCTTTCACTTAAACAGGGATATGTTTCTTTTATAGCCCTCGCAGTTTCCTCCATAGAAGAAGACAAGAAGTCCATTCTTGGAAGGCCATAATTGAGAAGCTGACTTTCATTGCATCCGAAACACTGGCAATAAAAGTCATTCCAAAAGGGAGCACCAGCAATTACGTAATCATAATGGGCATGCATATGAAGGGCTTCTGCTAGATCTTTATTGCGACCACCTGGTTTTCCTACTGTTTGCAAGCCTGATTGTTTGATTTTTCCTATCGCATGCCACATCTGAATGACGGTAAGCTCAGGGCGATGTTCGAATAAAGAAACAGTTGGCCAATACGAATCTAGAACGCAAACACAGCTTGTAGCCAAGTGATACAAGCTTTTCAGCATATCCCTCGCGAAAGAGAGTTTGCTTTTAAGTCCAGGTTTGATTCGATTACAAATAAACACCACTTGGATATCGTCCACCCTTTGAGAAAGCTCACTGAGCAACATCAGATAATCCATGGACGGCTTGCTCGACTGCCTGCTCAAAAAAAGGATTTTGTTTTTCTGTACGGGAAGCATTTTCAAAAGGGAATACAGCATTCCAAGTGGTACTGATGCAATCCGAATAAAGGTAGCTTTAATCATGATTGACCACCCTTTAGATCACTCGTTCGTTTAGGCAAATGAAGAATTTTATGCGAGGGCTTTTTGTCATAGCCATATACCCGCTTTTTCTGCTCAAGTTTGTAGAGCAGATAACGAATAATTTCAGGAGTGAGCGTATCTATACGCGGAAAATCAGGGAAACGATTAATCTCGGGCAGCTTTATCCCATCAGGAGTAATAGCAAGATCGAATCCAAAGTATTCAAGCTGAGGTATAGCAGCTGCTATTTGGAGTATCTTTTCTTTTGCATACTCCCAGTTTGGTAAAACACCACGTATTTCTACTGAAGTATCGGGATGAATTGGGCAATCAATTAAATTGCCCTGGTTAATGCCATCTAATATTTTTGCGTTGCCGAAACGACCCGACTCAATGTCTACCGCCGCAACAACGCCACCTGCCGCAACATTGTCAACAAATCCCGTCCTTGATGAGCCAATGCGCATATAAGCATTGCCAATTTCTGGCGTTCTGCCATCCTCTTTAAAAACAGTCACTCGAATGGTGTTTACCGATTCGGAATAAATCCTTTTCAATTGCGGATGCATGTCAATGTATTCGGTTACTAAATACTGATTAGCGGGGTTTTGAAGCACTGAAATAACAGCCTCTTCTGAGGCTATTGCATCATTGAGCGCAAAAGATTCTCCATCCCACGTAAGCTTATAAAAACCTTCGCCGTGCGATCCCTCATCTGGCTTTAATGCTAAGGTTTTCTTCTTTTTTACGAGTGCAATGATGCCCGAATAGGATGCCTCAAAACCAGCTGGCAAATCCATTAAAGGAATAACTCTGTTTTCGCCGTCTTTTAAGTTGGTGAAATAGTAATAGTCTGGAAAGCACTCAGAGAAATCCGACGCTATATATTTCAGAGTAATTTTGTCTTCTAACCAGTATTTGTACTTTGAATTAATATGGCGCAACCAGCGGTATTCGAAGTCGGAAATATAGTTTTGCCAGTTGGCTTTCGTTATTCCATATTGCGAAATACGAAACGACAAAAACCCGTGACGATATCCCCATATTTTCTGGGAAAGTCTTAAGCCGTTTTTTGAAAATAAGTCTGCCACCACATCGTGAATCCAACGCACGCTTTGATAGGGAACGAGCCCCTTTAGCGCAATGGCGGACGCAAACAGCCTTCGAGCTTTAAGAGCGCCATTATGCCTAAAACGCTTAAACCGAATACTTTTGCCTGTGTATTCAGTTTTCTTAGCTTCAACGCGTTTATGAATAAAATCAGCAAGACTAGAGGAGAAAGGAATAATCCCATCGAATGAAGGCAACGGATTTATCCCTGTTATTTTAAAATTGTGGTCGTCTATGCAAATCTCAAATTCCAGGAATTCCACTTGCGGAATTTGCTGACACATCGCAATAAGCGTTTTGTTGATTCTTTCCCACTGAGGAATTTCTTTTTCGGTAATGCCTTCAAGAGGGAACGAATTAATGCCTTCATCGGTTTTAATTTTAAATTCAGAAATCTGACCAGTTTCGGAAACCTCGGAATAATATTCGACCTTTTGGGCTGGTTTTCTTCGTGCTAATTGTCGAATCAGCTCTTCGCTATCTTCGCAAATCCCCTCATTACAAACACCCTCATTGAATGCAGTTTTTTCAAGGCGCTTTACTTCAACAAGCGACTGACATACAAAAGGATTTAAGCCATCCTTATTGAGTAAGCGTACTTTAAGAAGAACGCTACGCTCCTCGCCAGAAACGTGCTGCCAACAATCTGCAGTTTGTTTTTCAATCACCGCAAGCGTATAGCGACGACTAAGTACATCTAACCATTGTCTAAACTGCTCATGACTAACTTCGGTTCCATCTATCGAAAAACCATGATCAGTTGCTTGTATATCCCATTGGTAACACTCAGACCAATTAGTTCTAACAACCGTCATTGAACCATGTTTCATAAGAAACGAGTGGAGCCCCATTTCATTTGAAGAAAAGTTATATGCCTCAGGAGTCAGTGCGATAAAAAACGGGGCTCCGTCTCTCCTAATAATATGAAAATGCGTTTGTTCAAAATAGGAACAGTATGCTTTGAAGATATTTAGGGCAGATATTCTATCCCTCACCCACTTGTCGTACTTACCATTCATGGGATGCAAATACAAAACATCTCGTTCAGACACAAATGCTTCTCTATTGTTTTTGTTTACTCCCCAATTCCTAATTGTTTCAGGCTTAAAACCCCAAGAAATTGCTTGCTTTATTTCTGAGCGAGTAAAGGTATCGGCAGACGAGTCGTTGTTAGATCTTTTTCGAGAATCCTTAGCAACATCAGCTAGGTATGCCCATTTACGAGCAGAGCGGCCAGAAAATCCTTTTGATCGGAGTAAGAAAGCTTTTCCTCGTCTAGCTAGTTTACTTCTAACCGAAAAACGATTTGAATGTGATTGCGCAACAGAATCCGAATCGGCTAATTCGGATTCAGAATCAATTAGTAAGGCATCTTGACTATCTTGATTATTCCGTTTTTTGTAAACGAGGCTCATATTCTTCTATCGTTATCCATCACTTCAGTACTAACTGTGGATTACGATAGAAGAGAGCGAGTACACAAAAATTCACATTACGTTAAAACGTGTAAGGAAATAATTAACTAAAAGGGCATTTGTTAAATGAAACTAAATGGCTTTTTGCTCTGCTAGCCACCTCGCATAGAACTAGAAATTGTTTATCTATGTCGAATTATTCTGCCTTTAAAGGTCTGTCAAAAAGCATATCCATTGCTTCAGATGCAGTAATTCTGCCATTTACAATTCCATCCACTGCTTCAGTAATAGGCATTTCTACGTTATAGTCTTTCGCCAACTTCATCATGGAAGGCAATGCATTTAGACCTTCGACCACCATACCAACTTCTTTAACAGCCTCTTCAGGAGTGAGTCCTTGGCCCATAAGTTTACCCGCTTTATTGTTACGACTATGTTCACTGGTGCAGGTAACTACCAGGTCCCCCAAACCAGCAAGGCCGTCAAAAGCAGCTTCTGAATAGCCCATTGCTTTGCCTAGACGTTTCATTTCAGCTAGACCACGAGTGATTAACGCTGCTTTAGCGTTATCGCCACAACCAAGCCCCTTAGCAATTCCCGACGCAAGCGCAATCACGTTTTTGAGCGCACCGCACAATTCAACTGCTTTTGGGTCGGAGTTGGTATAAACACGCATATAGTAGGTAGAAAAGATAGACTGAATACGCAACGCCGCTTCTTTATCAAAACTTGCAGACACAATAGTAGAAGGCATGCAACGTGCAACCTCTTCTGCGTGAGTAGGACCAGAAAGCGCAACTACTCTTGGATTAAGCCCCGAAAGTTCTTCTTCGATAATATCGGTCATAGTATCTGATGTCGCAGTTTCAATACCCTTTGCAACACAAACAACAATTTGCTTTTCAGGAAGAAACTCACGCGCTTGCTTAACGGTTTGACGAACAAAAATAGAAGGTGTTGCCACAAGTACTACTTCTTTATTAACACAAGCCTCTTCAAGCGATGCGGTATAGTTAAGCGAATTTGGAAGTTCTACACCCGACAATTTAGGGTGCTGGTTACTTGCTTTAAGCTGATCAATTTCTTCAGATAAGGCAGACCACATCCAAACATCATAGCCTTTAAGAGCTAATAGCTTTGCAAGGGCAATTCCCCATGTGCCCGCGCCTAAAATTCCTACCGAACAAATACCACTCATTTTCCAAACTCCATCAACAATGCTCTTCGCAATAAATTTTTGCATGCGATTATTCAGTTTGCCGAACAAACGCTTAGCCAATGCTACTTCAGCCAAAATGTCCGCTGTAGCTTCTACCGCAATGTTTCAGCATCGGAAAGCCAAACTTCTTATAAAACAATCATTATAGCGTGAGAGGGCTTATATTTATTAATTACGACTCTTCGAACGCTTTTTTCGCAGCAGCGACAAATGCATTTTGTCCCTTAATTGTCGTATGAGTTCTGTCGGAGTCTAAGTATTCGGGATGATTCTTCGCAACGGCGTTCCAGTCGACAAGGTAAACATTAGGATATTCATCAGCAAGTTTGGCATACAACTCGTTTGAAGCATCCACAAACGAAGAGGGGCTATAAATGTTATAGAGCAAGATACGCCTATCAGGTCCTAACGTATCAAGCAATTCGCGCACCGCCGCTTCATCTTTAGCTCCACCATTAGTACCAAAATCAACAATTACGTTCTGACGAACAAGGCCTTGCTCAATACCAGCCTTTACCACGTCAACACCCTGCGCCCACTGACGGCTAGGCTCTGCTAAGAAGTTGATACCCTCAAATTCTTCTTCAAAACCAATCGAGTTGCCCGAAATGAGCGAGTCGCCAATCGCAGTAATAGTCTCCCCTTCAGGGATTCCCGTCATTTGAGCTTCGTCATAATTGGGAATAGCGGATGAATCCTGCGACCCGTCTTCCGATGCAGTTTGATTCTGCTGAGCTTCTTGTGCCTGCTGAGCCTGCTGCGCTTGCTGCTGTTCGATCTGCAGTTGAAGCTGCGTCTTTTCAGGAGCCGTCGCAACAGAAACTACGGTCGCAATAATAATCACAGCGCAAACACCAGCTTGCACTCTGCCAACAACACCTTCACGAGCACGATCGATTAGCTTTTTCAATGACTCTATGAATCCATCTTTGCGCAAAGGCTCTTCAACAAAGCGATAACTTAAATCTGCCGCAACAAACGAAATAAGCGCGAATAGCGCATCAACCGCTACATTTTGCGGCGTACCAAGAGCGGTCGGAATAAGAATGCGACCAAACACCAGCATTGGCCAATGCCACAAGTAAATGCCATAAGAACGCACACCTATCCAGCGTAAAGGCGCAAGTTCCATAACGCGCGTAAAGAGAGTATTTGGTCCAATAATTACGCTTGCCACAAGGAATAAGCTAAACAAAGAACCAAGCACCAGACCAAACGGATAGGTAAATGCCGCAGTGTCGGGTACTAACAATACAATGAGAGCAAAACCTATCAAACCTACAGGTGCTAGTGCAGGTGTCCAACGCTGTGAGCTTAACCACTCTTTCGAAAGGGAGCCTTTCTCCTTATTCCAGATAAAAGCGAAGATGATACCCATAGCTAAACCAAAGCAGTGAGTATCTGTTCCGTAATATACACGCGTGTAATTATCGGGAGCGGCAAGAACACCCATCAACACCATAGAGAGCACAGCAACGGTAGCCACTATGGTTATCATCTGGGAATTCTTCAACTTGCGAGACAGTAGCAACAACATAAGCGGTGGCCAAATGATATAGAACTGTTCCTCTACCGCAAGCGACCAGAAGTTTTTAAAGAGTTGAGGATTGGCTTGGTCAAAATAATTTGAACCATGGATGATTTCAACCCAGTTACTGGAATAAGTTAACGCGCCAGCAACCTGCCTAAATGCACCCACAAGAATGTCAGGATAAATTATTGCGCCTAACGGCACGCAAACCAAAACGCACAAGACCAAAGCGGGAATAAGTCGTCTCGCACGACGAAGCCAGAAGTTTTTAAGCGTGAATTTCTTGTTCGGGTTTTGAATATTTTGAAGGTTGCGATAGGTGATGAGAAAACCTGAAATTACAAAAAATAGGTCAACGCCTATATAGCCCCCAATGAATTGATTGGGAGAAATATGGTAAAGCAAAACTGCTAAAACCGCGATGCAGCGTAAACCATCCAAACCTGGCAAATAAGACTTGCCTAGCTTGCGAGCATCCTTGGGTGATTCTTGGCTGTTCTTCGTATGAGCATCACGCAAAGACGCACCCGAAGAAGCGGTGCGAGATGTCGTAGTAGCATGAGAGGCGGCAGCTTGAAATGCGGAAGTGTTATCGGAAGTAGCAGCCTGAGATGTCATAGCATCACGGGAGGCAGAAACGCGAGAAGCGGCAGCGCGAGATGATCTAGCGGCATAAGGATCGATACCGCGAGATGATCTAGCGGCGCGTAGGCTTTCGGCATCTTTTGCGCTGTTAGCATTTTTGCTCATGTAACGATGATCTTCGGAAAACTCTTTAGTTTTCGGTTCTAGAGGATCGTTTGACGCAAAATCGTGCAGTCCAATATCATCATAATCATCTCGGCTTCGAAGATAATCTTGGGATCTTAGCGTGTGATTATCACGCAATGTCCTTCTACTGCTTTGGCGCGCAGGATATCGCGCATCGCTTAATTCTGAACCCGAAGAATACCAGCGCTGGTCACGCGATATTCTGTCGCGCATAGACGATGCTTCAAGAGAAGATTGGAAGTATTGGTCTTTACCTTGAAGGCTCCGAGAATCAAGCGCATAAGGATCAGCTGTATTATGCGCCGAGCGCATTCCGTCCGATGAACGAGAGCTTCTATCGCGAAAAGAATCGACGCCAGTCCGCAATGAGGCTTGATGATTTTGTGAAGCGTTGTAATTTACGTGAGAATCTTGAGTTTGTTTGTCGTGCTGAGCATTTTGGGTATCATGCGCCTGCCGAGATGCTAGCTCAGCATTTTTGGCGTTCATTTCTCTCCAATAATCAAGTTGCGACGACATTACACAATTCCAATTTTCACAAAATAACCAATATTTACAGTGAAAACAAATATATCACCTTAAGTCGTCAAATAGCTTGAGATTGTGTGTATCTTCTTGACTTTGGCTTGATAGATTGGGCTTATTATTTGCTTTCGCCCCACGTCGCCACTTACCCTATAGCAGGGTTTCTTCGTTTATTCAAAACTGGCACGTTTATTATTAAGCATGGAAGCTACGGACTTTGATTTTGGACAGTTAATTAGCCTGCCGTTTATACAAAGCTCAATATAGGTAGGGAAGCACCGTGAAGTACTTCGGAATATCACAAACTGCCACACAATATCATTAAGGTATATGCCGCCGATTTGAATGTTTACCAAATTAACGCCGAAAACAAGTTGGGGCACGATTCTTTACGTGATGTGTTTCCACAAGACAGCCGATCGGTTCCAATAAGCGTCATTTTCTGGTCGGTTGCGTTCTTATCTATTTGTTTATGTCTTAGCGGGTGAGCTCGCTGGGTTATTGCGTTGGTGCCGTCGCTCGCATTGCTGGGTATACTGATTGTCGCATCGCCTATCTGGTATTGGCCGCGCTATGGCGCCGCCGTTCAATTTTTGATTCCGTTTTATGTGACGCTGGTTGTGATGGGGAGGCAGCACAGTAGATCAGAAAAGGGATAAATATTTTGTCGTGAAAATCCATGACAGCTTATTCTGCTGCTCGGAGCTTTTTAGGATTCTCAAATTATGCCATCAATACATTTACACCATTTAAAATAGCTACTATATAAATATTCCACTTCTAAACAAGCAACTAAAGCAATTAAACAACCCAATGTCTCATGTTAGGAATGCACTGCCATGGCTACTCTTTCCTCAAACACTTTTGGCGGACACTGGTATTTCCCCTCTCTAGAAAAAGAATTTAAAGGGGAACTTGCCTTCTCTAATGAGCATAAAATCTTTTTTCTCCAGGCTGTAATTCCTTCAGACGAAATCATTTATCGAAAATTAAAAACATCAGAAATAGATTGCATATTTGGCACTTTATTCAATGGAGCCAAAATTCAGCTTTGCCAATGTGATGTTCGTCAAGCAAACGGAAACCCTTTATTTGGTCCCCAACGTTTTATCTTCATTCCCAATCTAGTATTTGATGGACTCAAGACTAATGCACTAAATACTAAATTTGATGGCTTGCAATTTGAATTTGACGACATCGTCAGCTGGCCTGGATTGTCTCGCTTCAAAGATCATAGAGATACAGAAATTACTTGGGCTAAAGAGCCTGACGTGATTCTTGAAGCTGATACATTTACTTTAACTATTGCAGCAACGCGAACCGAAACAATAAGCTTCATACTCTCACGAGAAAAGGTCTTGGGTCAGACTGCTTATTTTGTAATTCAGTCCAAGGAAAAACAACCACTTAGCTGGTTTATAAATAAAGCTGATCTTATAAAGTCTTTCATAACTACCTAATAGGAATGGCAAACTTATTGCCATCTTGCGAGCTTTAATCCCTTTTAGGCAGGTGGTTTACATGAATTAATGTAAGCGCAGGCTTTGCATAGGCTAAAGATTCTGTTATTTAAGCATAAGTATACTGTTACTATAATTTGTGGCTATATTTCATTCTTTCGATGTCTACATTTAGCTTTGCTTTGCCGTCAATATTGCCTAATAAATCAAAGGTGGATTCCTTGGAAAATAAAACCAAAAACTCAACACCGTATGAGCCTAAAACATATATCTGCCTAGACACTAATGTTGTCATTGACTGCGCATATGCTCGCAAGAAAAGAAACTCACCGAGCCTACTAAAGCAAATCGTATCATGTTGCGAACAGGACAATATAATGCTTCTCGTCCCAGAGGTTGTTCTTCTTGAATTAGAACCCGCCTCAAACAAAACAATGCAATCCGCCCAGCAGTCGCTAAAAGAAATTTCAGCAGCAATAGACTCAATTCGAGATGGTGTTTTATACGGCGAACCTCTCAAAAAATTAAAAAGGTCCGTTAAAGAAACAGAGGAGACTATTGCACAACAAGCACAAAAAATAATTACTGATTACAGGCGATATGCCTACGATAGCAATAAGGCACTCATTATTCCTTTATCGGCTTCTGCTATTCTCGAAGCTATAAAAATTGCAATAGAAGAAAAGAAGCCCTCTAAGCAAAAAGCGAAATTTGGGCTTCTTCAGCAAGATTGTCTAATAGTGACATGCTTAAAAGAATTCATAAATCAACATTCAGATGATCGCGTAATACTATGCAGTAACAACACAGCAGATTTCGCTGAAGCAAAAGACAATCCGGAACTTCATCATGAAATCCTCGAGCATCTTAAAGGCATAATCTATTTTTCTAACCCCGTAGATGCGCTACAAGAGATTCTCCCCACTGATGAAAAAGAAGATAGCGAAGAAGAGATCCAGGAGCTAAGAGAGTCATACAAGGCTGTCGCGGAAAGGCCGAAACAGATTACTTTCCCTGGACTCTCCGATGCCATAAAAAATGCCGCAGCTTTTGCTAATGGCAATATAGCTACCTCAAACCTATCAAAATCATTTACTGAATACCAAAATCTAGTCGCCTCTCAAATTCCAATGGTTCATGATTCAACTATTGAGGCAGCACAGCAATTGGCATTTACAAATTCTTCGCCCATATCTTCGGTTTCCGCTGCTTTCAATCAAAATATTCAACCAACAATTCAAAACCTAATCGAACCAGAAGCATACCGCAGCGCTATTGCGAGTTTATCTAATATTAGCGATATCCTTAACAGCGCCTCGGTGCAAGCGATAAATATTGATCAAGAAACAATTAGCTCTGAGGCTGAAGAGGAGGACATAGACAACGACCAAGGCAACACCGCAGGAAACTCAGGAGATTAATAGCAAAGAATCAAAACTTCTCAATATTATTGATAAATCGAATTCCCAAAGATTCAAACTAGACAACCATTTAAAGCAAATCCAGCTTTTGTGCTTTTGAATTAATTATTCCGAAAGGATTCATATACGATACCTAAACGTTAATAGTGTTCGTACATTTTTTCTTTACCACTATCAATAAACGTATTTTTTCAAAATGCTCGAGCCAATGAGCCTTTTGCTCCCCACATACGAAAATGCTTCTTGAACTCCTGGAACTTATTCTGAATTTCACTCTCGATCATTCTTGCTAAACGATCAATATCGTATTCATATAGAACTGTTTTTATAATTGGGTTTACACCAGCTTTAGCCGTCATTAGTAAAGCCTGATCACATCCCTTCTCCACTTGTGATAGCATAAAAATGCAGCATAGAAATAGCTATGTTGGACGAGTATTGTCGCGATCTTTCTTCGAAGAAAGTTCACGAAACCTCCATCAGCTAAGTCTAAAGTGCATAAGCACCACATGATTAAGTTCATGGAGAACATGCTCCCTTCATCTAAGGTCATCGTACCGCAGATGAAGATTGCGCTTACGGGCTAGACCCGAAAGGCGGCTGCTCGCAAGAATACAAACAGCGAGTAAGAGTCCTGAAAGTGTTTATCAGGACACATATGTGGGCAAGTCAGTTTTAGGACGTCGCCCCTTTTAAGCTGACTTGCCAGGCAAGGATTGTTTGGTCTTGAATAATAACTACACTCAAGAAGATATTTTAAAACTTATAAAGAATCCTAATGCTGTTAGAAATTATGCGCATTTCGACTATCGGACATCTTTTTCTTCCAAAGTAGACAGCATCACCAACCCAAATTTCGTTAGCCACTATTCTTTTTATCCACTCATCGAAAAGGAGTTAAGAAGAATCAAGCATAAAAACGGCACAAAAGTTAAAGATCCTAGAAGGGTTAGCTACTCAGCTCATCTTGATCGTTGTATCTATCAATACTACTCTTTTTTGCTAAATGAAAAATATAATAAACTTGCCTGTTCTAACGAATTCAATAATTCGGCTATTGCGTACAGGACAAATTTAAAAGGGTATTCTAACTGTTCATTTGCACAAAGAGCGTTTTCTTCCATGAGAACATTAAAAAACTGCTATGTATTAATTAGCGATTTTAAACATTTTTTTGAAACACTAGATCATAAATATCTGAAACAAGAATTAAGTAAGCTATTTATTGATAAATTAATCCCAAATGATCATTACCGAGTTTTTAAGAGCGCAACAAAATACTCACTCTGGGATATTCAAGATTTATTAGCATTTCATGATTTGCCTTATTCTAAAACTGGGATTAAAAGACTAAACCAGCGTAAAAAAGTCCTTACAGCAAATGATTTTAAATCTTTAGTAAAACACTCAATTAAACAACCATGGAAAGACAAAGGTTTGGCAGGAATTCCACAAGGACTCCCGATAAGCGGCATACTCGCTAATATTTATATGATCGATTTCGACACAATTATGACGGCGTTTGCTAAAGAACTTAATGGTTTATATATGAGATATTCAGATGATTTGATTTTAATTTGCCCAACCGAACAAAGCCTTTTAGATGGGAAGCTACTAATTACCAAATTATGTGGGAATACAATCCCAAATTTAACTATCCACCCAGACAAGACGCACTTATATAGAGTTCAAAATAATAAAGTTTTTCTACTAGCTGAAAACCTGGAAAGTAAAAAGCAATCTCAGATTTCATATCTGGGCTTTTCCTTTGATGGAGCAATAGTGAAACTACGACAACAAACCATTGGTCGTTACTATCGGAAAACATACCGAGCAATTAAAAAACTTTATGGGAAAAAGTATCCGCCAAGCAAGAATCGTGTCAATGCACTTTATATTAGATACAGCAGCTGGGGTAAAAACCCAAGCAGTAACATAAAAGTTCGGCAAAGCGCAGGCATAAGTAATCGCCACGGTAATTTTCTTACCTATGTGGAAAGAGCTCAGGCTGCTTTTCCGGAAGATCCTATCTCAATAGATACAAAACACCATAAAAGAAGAATTCGACAAAAGGCTCAGGCAGCAAGAGCCAAAATTGACAACAATAAAACCAGCAAGTAAGTCTGATTTGGAAATAAATGCAGCCTCTTTAGGACTACAAAAGTGGACTAATTTAGCTCAGAACGACGGGGAGTGATAGAATAATGGTCTTAATCAGGCCATTATTCACTTAGCATTTTTTGCGAGCAATAATAATCAAGATTCACCGACGTCTTAAGCAATTTAAGAATCGACGCAATCTTAAAGAAGATAGCAAAACCCGTTTTAAACCAGAAATTTAGAGGTCATTTAGTCAGTTTTCGAGATCGCTAAAGAAGGTATCCACGATCAATTTAACTCTTTATAGAATAAATAGCTTGTCAGACAATCTATTCTATAGATTTAAAACAGCTTATCGCTTATTTATTAATGATCTTAAGATGAATAGCCGATAGTTCTTGGATTGCTGCTCTAATCACTAACCCTAGAACCAAAAATTAGCTAGAGTTATTCCTTAAGAATACATATCAATGCACCAAACCAAACAGCAACCATTCTTCATACTATAATAATACGAAGAATATAGAAGGGAGGTACATTATGGCTACGGCTGATCAGATTAAAAATTTAATCAAGGCACATTATGACCAAAGCGAAGAGCGTTTTAAAACAGCAGCCTTGCGTATAGCTGCTTCGGAAGCCAAACAAGGACATACAAAATTGGCCAGGGATATAAAAGCTATAGTAGACTCCTCTTCACGCAAGACATATAGAGCAATTAGCCTTTCGAATAAAGATGGCTTGTGTGATATTGCATATCCTTCTTTAGATAAGAACGATCTTGTTGTTTCTAAGGAACTTCAAGATAAGATTTTTCGAGTTTTAACAGAATACAGAAACAAGGAAAAGCTTGCTGCCTATGGTCTATCTAACAGAAGAAAAATACTATTAGAAGGTGCGCCCGGCACGGGAAAAACAATGACAGCTGCCAGTATAGCTTCTGCGCTTTCTCTACCCTTGTTTACGGTCCGTGTTGACAAATTAATCACGAAATACCTTGGAGAAACCAGCGTAAAGCTCCGGCAAATTTTTGATACGATAAACAGCATACAGGCAGTTTATTTTTTTGATGAGTTTGATGCAATCGGAGCAGATAGGAGTCTCGATAATGAAGTAGGTGAAATGCGTAGAATTTTAAACTCTTTCCTCCAGTTTATTGAGAACGACCATTCAAATTGTTTAATTCTTGCTGCTACTAACAACCGTAAGATCTTAGATCAGGCATTGTTTCGACGTTTTGACGACATCTTCCATTACAGTCTTCCTTCTGTTGAAGAAATCAAGGCAATTGTCGCTAACAAAACTGGTGCATTCGACCCAAACTTTACCCTCAAACAGTCAATAGCGGAGTCTATGCTTTGCCTTTGTCAAGCAGATATTGCTCGTCTTTGCGATGACGCAATCAAAGAGGCTCTCCTCGCTGATGCCACTCTGTCAAATGAGGTATTTGAATCTCTTGTCGAAGATAGACTCACAATTTACACAGATCAAAGAGTTGGCTAATAGTGGATGCAAATATCAAAAGAAATATTATCCTACGTGATACTGCAACTGTAGAAAAATATACCTCCCGCAGAGGCGGTAGTCCCGATAAGATTATCAAGCGGGACAGGGATACTCATGCTTCAAGATTGCTTAAAGAATGGAATTCAGCATGTGAAGCTGCCGAAGAGCAATCGAAGCAATACCACTCAGATCGAGAAGGGTTTTATTTAAAATTCATTAGCTCTGAGGGCGTTTCTTTGTACACCAAAGGCCTCGAAGACTTACGAGAAGATATTCGTTTATCGAATCTTCAAAAAGAAAATAGCATCGAGAAAGCTACTGTTTTTATTCCTTCTAATAGCAAAGATAAGCTTTTTTCGAAACTTGTAAAATACAGCGATCATGAAAAAGATAGGGAAAAAGGAAACCCCGCCAATAATAAACTTTTTAGTAATATTGAGACAGTAGCAGCTGCTTTTGTAGATGATCTCTGGACAGGAGCGCCCAATAAAAAGCCAACATATAGTCAGCGAAAATGGGTAGAAGTCTGGTTAAGGACTCCAAGATCAGATGATGCCGCAATAGAAGCAAAGTTTAAAGAGCAGTTGCAATTGTTGGGAATCTCTTTCTCGGCATCGTTAATCCGATTTCCTGAGCGAGTCGTGTTCTCTATTCACGCAGACTTAAGCGATCTAGAACGGTTAGTCTCATCGTTTGGGTTTATTGCGGAGATTCGAGAGAACTTAATACCGGCGTCATTTTTTCATGAACTACCAGGAAAGGAACAATCTCTTTGGATAAATGACACGTTAGGCAAGACAAATTTTAATTTTGGTTCCGCAGTAATATGTATTTTGGATTCAGGAGTTAATCGCGAGCACCCGCTCCTCAAACCCTTTCTTCCTTCAAAAGCAATGTACGCCGTGAAAGATTCCTGGAACGCTATTGATACATATAAACCAAACGGTCACGGTACTTGCGTTGCAGGGGTTGCCATCTATAACGATCTAGAAACAGTGCTAGCTTCTTCGGATGTTACCGAAGTTTCGCATAGACTAGAATCAGTTAAGCTGTATGATCCCGAAGACCCTGAATTTGATTCGGAATTATATGGTGACATTACTCGGCAAGCAGTAGACCTGGTGTCTATCAACAACGCAGCTGAAAAGAATCGCATATTTTGCTCAGCTGTAACCACGGATGATACAGAAATCACTGACGGAACACCTTCCTCATGGTCTGCAGCTGTCGATGAGATTATTTCACACGCAGACGACCCTAATGAGGAACATGAGTTGTTTTTAATTGCGGGTGGCAATGTGTCTACTTTAAAAATGGAAGAGGTGGGCTACCCTGAAGCAAACGAGACCAATTCTGTACGTTCACCTGGACAAGCTTGGAACGCTTTAACGATTGGCGCGTTTTGTGAGAGCGACATTATCACAGAACCTATTTTTGTAAAAGGTGGGTTTACTCCGGTTGCAGGAAAAGGAATGCTTTCAGCATATAGTTCAACATCAGTTAGCTGGAACGCTAAAGCTCCTATTAAACCAGAGGTGATTTTTCCTGGCGGAGACATGGCTACCGATACCAATAGTTATTCGGACTGTCCTGATTTAGCACTCCTGACTACCGGCGCGCACATTACTTCTAGGCCTTTAGTTCCATTTTCAGGAACGAGCGCAGCAGTTTCTAAGGCCGCATGGATGGCTGCTGAGCTTCGGAATGAATACCCACAGCTTTGGCCGGAAACAATTCGCGGACTAATAGTTCATTCTGCCAGATGGACAAAGGAAATGCTAACTCACTATTTGCCAGATGCGGGGATGGATTCTAAGCAAAAAGGCCGTAAAACCCTACTGAGAAGTTGCGGTTATGGCGTGCCGGATTTAAACAGAGCAATCCAATGCGTAGACAACCGTGTAAATCTAATTATTGAAGGGGAGCTCCAGCCGTTTCAAAAACGAAATAATAAAACAAAGACTAATGAAATGCATTTTCATAAAATCCCCTGGCCCAAAGAGGAACTTGAAAAGCTGCAAGACACGGATGCTATTTTTAGGGTTACGATATCTTATTACATAGAGCCAGGGCCTGGTTGTGTTGGTTGGAACGACAGATATCGGTATCCATCCCATGGTTTACGTTTTGACGTAAATCGTCCTGGAGAAACGTTTGCTGAATTCGAGAGTCGAATTAATAAAGCATCAGAATCCGATAAAAAAGCTGATACTCCTGTTTCTGAGCGTAGAGACTGGTTTTTAGGTCCAGAAAACCGTGACGTTGGATCGATCCACTCTGATTTTGAGAAAGCTTCAGCAATTAGTTTAAGCGATATTGAATATATAGCAGTTTACCCTGTTTCTGGTTGGTGGCGCTTGCGAGATTTTCTAAACAAGACCGATTCGATAGCACGATACAGTCTTATCGTTAGTATTGAAACACCAGAAGAAGAAGCCAATCTTTACAATGAGATTGTTGCTAAAATTTCAATCCCTCTGTAAGTAACGAACAGCACCGGTTCAATTATTCAACTTTATCTATTTTGTTTTATATAGCAAAAGGAAGCCTATGATTTTCCATATTTTTTTGGCAAACATTTCACAGTGTCTCTTGACGGCTGTATCACCGAAGAACACCTTTGTTCTTTCGTTGTTATAGAAATCAGCATCACCCGCATAGCGGGTGGTTTGCTCCTAGGGTCTAACCCTATAATATTGGCCAGCGCCTAAAGGCGCTGGCCTTTCACTTTGTTTAGGCATAAAGCAGCTTGCAATTTGACCTATATACGCCAGTAAAACTGGCTAGTTGGTTCTAGTCACTTATCTTTAAAGGATTCTTGTATTCTTTAACACTTGACTTATCCAGCGCGATATCTGCTGCTTCTTGTTCTCTGATATATTTGGCAATTGTTTTCTCGTTTAGGCCTACCGTAGATGCGTAATAGTCCACTGCCCAAAACTTTCTATTGCCATACTTATATTTCAAACTCGCATGACGATCGAATATCATAAGTGAGCTTTTACCTTTCAGGTATCCCATTACTTGAGCAACGCTGTATTTAGGAGGAATCGCCACCAGCATATGCACATGGTCTGGCATGAGGTGACCTTCTATGATTTCTATACCCTTGTATGAGCAGAGTCTTTTCAGTATTACCCCAATATCTTTTCTTAGTTTGTTATAGATGACTTTACGCCTATATTTAGGGGTAAACACGATATGATACTTACACATCCATTTTGTATGCGAAAGGCTATAAGCTTTTGCGCCATATAAATCACCCTCTCAAATCTGGAATATTGTGACTGCCTGAACAATCATCACTATCCAGTGAGAGGGTGGTTTTGTAGCGCCAATTACTATCCATCCGTTTAGCGGATGGTTTATTGCTTCGGACGCTTCGCGTCCTCAACGGGCTGAAGACATCACTCACACTCACTCGCAATTGTTAGTGAGTGTGAGTGACGATTACGAGTGATGAGATTCCCTAAATCCGGCATTTCACAAAGCAAATCTACCGCATCCATAATCTGGGGATATACGTTCTTCGCTGCTTTAGACGACCCTTTAACCTCACCTATATAAATCGCAATAAACTCAAGGTCAAATGGACTCGTCATACTCTTTGCAAGCACGAATCCAATTGTCTTTTTCTTCTTTGATAATTTGGATCATGTCGTTGTATGCCGTCTTTGAAATTACCCCTTTGCCAAGTAAAAATTTGTAGAACTTTTTAAAGCTCGCAATATTGGATTTTATCTGCGAAGGCGATGACCACATGCAATCTTTACTTCAGTTATTACTCGCCCTCTAAATCTCGCTTCGATCGCAGCACGGGAATATCGTCCAAGTCTTCGCCATGCCAGCAACGAATGACACCCTTTTCCTCCAGTGCAGAAATCTCCTCGGCAGAATATCCCTTATCGCGCAAGAAGCGCTCGGTATGATATCCAACAGGCTTGCCAAGTACCAGCGGCGGATCGCCATAGCTGCCAAAACGAAGCGGTGCTGTATTGAAAACACGCGGTCCAAAATCTTTACTCTCGTATCGACGCAACGCATCGTTGTCGTACGCCTCTTCATCAGCCAAAATATCGTCGTAATCAAACAACTTCTGATGAGGAACCTCTTGCTCTAGCATGATACGATCCCACTCATCGTAATCTTTTCGCGCATAGCCTTCGCCGATCTTAGAAACCACATATTCCTGCAAACCATGCTCTGCCATTGCCGCAAGTGTCGTGATTCGATCATCTTCAATCAGCTCATTCAGCCCTAGCATTTGCATCATGGATGCAAAATAGCGATTGTAATCTGGCAAACAGATCAAAAACCATACGCCATCCCTAGACTGGTACGTGTTGTTGAAAGGATTGTTTGCCTTCGCGCGACTTCCAGGATACTGCGCTCCGAACTGACGCGACTGAATACCATGCGAATGACCCCATAGCGCCACATGATACAAATTTGTCGTTACTTTATTGCCAACGCCCGTACGAGTTCGGTCGAAGAGCGCCGCTACAATGCCGCCCGCAAAAATAGCTGCGGCATTAAAGTCGCCAAAACCCTGCGGTGCCGTCGCGGGCGATTCTCCCGCCTGGCGAAATACCGCATTTACGCCACCGCGCGATCCCCAACAAACCGCGTCATATCCAGGTTCATCACGCATTTCACCAAATTCACCATAGCCACGCATCTGCGCCCAGACCAAACGGGGAAACTTTTCATGGAGTATTTCATAATCTAAGCCCATGCGTTTTAGCGCTTTATCACGCACGCCATTGACGAACACATCCGCCGTCGAAAGCAGGTCCATAAAAATAGTCATGCCTTCTTCGGTTTTTAGGTTCAAACTGATCCAGTCTTTGTTGGCGTTGACGTTTTCATACGTCGGATCGCATTCTTCGGTTCGTTTCCCGCCAAAGCCGTAGCACTGAGTACGCTGCGGATCTCCCGCTGGATTTTCGACCTTGATAACTTCGGCACCCATTTCTCCCAAACAGCGCACTGCTGCTGGAGCCGCCACCCATTCGGCCAACTCAACTACACGAACGCCTGATAATGGACCAAAACCCTCAAATTCTTTCGATGCATACATGGCTTCCCCTCCCCATTAAGTAAAGCCACCTGTTTTAAGAAACCTGTGCGTATTCAATTGAGAAATTAAGCTTCTACAAGCGCATTCACCTGCGCATTCACAAAAGCTTATAGTCTTCGCTTATCCTCTATTTTGACGCATTTTATCTACAGGTTTAAGAGCATTTAAGCGCTAATTTCTGCAATTCGTTCCTCAATTGCATCGATTTGGGGTTGAATCTTTCCCTTTGCTGCCTCAACCTGTGCATCTATTTGATCCAATTTTTCATGGACCGCTTTTAACTGTTCATTGATCTCGTTGCGCTTGAAGAACTTATAGGGCTTTAAGTTAGCCAATTGGTTTTCCAATTCATCGCACTGCTGTTGATACAGCTTACGATTAGACATACCCACGATGTTTGCCAGCTGGCTGCGAAGATCTGAAGCTTCTTTTTCCAGAAGCGTTTTTTCTTCTTGCGCAGAAAGCTCGCCAGCTTCAACTTGCGCACGGTACTTTTCCAAACGCTCTTCCACTTCTTTTTTCGCGGAAGCTAAAACCTTGGCTTCGCGCTGCATTTCTTTCTCTGCGCGCGCTGCCAATACTTTTCGAAACGTTTCACCATAAGGCTCTTTATGATTAAACGTTGCATATGCGGTATACACAAGCCTATCGTTTGGCATAACGCCCATTTTCGAACGAGTACAAATATTGCTACACAACGTAACTTCGCTCTCAATCAAGCCAGGCGTTAGGCAAGGAATTTCTGCCAGCAAACGCTTCCAGTCCATCATAACCGCATGACACTGCTTTGCCCCCTGATACGATGGCATCATAATTGCTGCCTCTAAACGCAGCGAAATTTGTCGCTTGCGTGCTGTATAGATGTCGGCGGCAGTGTCATATTTTTTATCTTCTGGAACGAGACTCAACACATGATTAATAGTGCGCATAATGTAGCCCATATCGAAATCGTAGAGCTTGGCATCCCAGCCACCAAAAAGCGCAAGAAGCTTCCAAGCTTCAACATTTTCAGGATCCAATTCCAAGACCTTGTTGCAGCATTCACTTACCGTCGTGGAATCGTCTGCTTCATAGGCTTCCTGCGCCTTACGCAACAATGAAGCAATTTCTTCTGCTTGAATAGAATTTCCGTTGAAACCACTTATCGATTTATCTGCGCCGTCTGCACTGGCTTGTTCACCATTGTGATTATTTATATCGGTAGTCATATAATTTCATCCTAGTCATAAGATATATCTATATTGCCTGTTCATCTGGCTATAATCTGTTTTTTCAGGTTTTAACTTTGCGAAAGCAGCGCCAATTTTGCCAAACAAGCTGCGTTTTTATATAGATTAATAAAGTTTATTCGCTTCGTTTCTTTTCGATTGTTTCATAAAACGTTTGTTTCTTATTCATTATTGGTATAAGTTGCTCGAGATCAAGCTATTACAATGGTTACGGATGTTTAAGTTATTGTGAATTACAATAACTTATCGTTCCTAAACCGAAAGCGCCTTAATATAGTTGTTTTATTTCATCTAACTTCAGAATAAATTTCTGTTATGTTTTGCGCCTTCGCTAGCACTTACATTCGCTGTTATTTTGCTCAAAGGGGGGTGTAAAACCATGGAGATGCAACAGCTGCAAAACTTTTATGTCATAGCGCAATGCGAAAGCCTTACCAAAGCAGCTCAAAAGTTGCACACTTCTCAACCAAGCCTAAGCCGCAGTTTGCATTCGCTTGAAAACGAATTGGGAGCACCTCTATTTGATAGGGTGGGTCGAAATATCGTTTTAAACGATGCGGGTCGCTTTGCGCTCAGTAAAGTGGTTGATGTTTTAGACTCCGCCGAATCCATCAAGCTTGATATCTCCGACTTCATTCATAACAAGAACTTCTCGGTCGATATATATTCTCCCGTTCCTATGGGTGAATTCGAAGATATCATCATCGGATTTAAAGAACAGTATCCAAACGTTCGTCTTCGTATGGCGTCATGGAACTCTTCAAGGCTTAAATCCGTACAACCAAGTATCACCTTCTTTGCAAGTCCTCATATTCACAAGGAACCAAATTACTTACTCCTTGGCGAAGAACAGGTTTGTCTGGCGGTGTCTCGCAATAACCCACTTTCAAAAGTTGAAAACGTATCACTGGCAAGTTTGTCGAACGCTCCTTTTGTTAGCACACTTTGCGATTCGCCTTTCTACAGCATCATCACAGAAATGTTTTCGCAAGCAGGCTTTAAACCTAACACCGTCATAGAAGATCAGGATTACAACCGCGTTATGTCCTATGTCGCTCATGACTTTGGCATCGCACTTGCCCCTTCTATTACATGGTTTGGAAGATGGCGCGAACAAGTTGCCTCTATTCCTTTGAACGACATTCATGGCAAACGTTATCTCTATTTGAAATGGCCCGAAAATTCAGTAATGAACTGGGCAACACTTCGCTTCAGAGACTTTGTTATCAAGCATTTCAATGAGCGTTACGGCTTTGATGTAAAAGTCGATTAATATACTGCGAATTGCGAAATGAGCTTCCAATAATCCATCCGTCATTCGGGTGGATTATTTTTTATCCTCTTACACCAAGGGCTGCACCAGATTAGATCTAGTGCAGCCCTTTGAGAGAGAAAAGCCGTAGTACAAAACTTTCTTGCTTGTTTAAGGTTGGTGTCGCAGCTACGAGCTAATTTGCTTTCGCGCCTTATTTCGCATTGCCGCAACACCAATCAAAAATTTGCAATGCTATTTACTCTTTTGTCTTCTCGAGTTCAGCTACCAAAGTGTCGGAGAGACCGTCAGTCTGACCAGAAATGTCAGTATAGAGAGCCTGAACGTCTTCGTTAGCAAGAATGTTGTCGAAGAAGGACTGATCGTATTCGATAACTTCCATGCCACCGTCGGTCAAAGTCTTCAACTGCTCGTCCTGCATCTCAAGCATCTTAGGCTTCATAACCTCGATTGCCTGATTTACAGCCTGAGTCAAAGCTTCCTGGTAAGCAGGGTCCAAACCGTCCCAGCATTCCTTATTGATGCTGATGTTGTTTGCATACAGAATGTGGTTGGTCATTGCCAAGTAATCCTGAACTTCCTGGAGGCTAGAACCAGCGCAGGTGTCAATAGCATTTTCCTGAGCGTCTACCGTACCATTCTGGAGTGCGAAGTAAACTTCAGCCCAAGCAAGTGGGGTAGGTTCGGCTCCAATTGCTTGCCAGAATGCCATGTGGTTGGTGTTTTCCATGGTACGGATCTGGAGAGCCTTGAAGTCTTCGATGGTGTTCAGAGCCTTGTTAGAGGTGGTTTCACGATAGGTACCATTCTGGAGGAAGCCTAAGTTGTGAAGACCAGCTTCCTCGAAGGAAGCCTCTAAGCCCTGAGTGAACTCGTTGTCGCCGTTAAGAACGGTTTCAATTTGGTCGGCATCATAAGTTGCAAATGCCATTGGGAGGTCGAATACTGCCATGTCAGGTACGAAAGATACCATAGGAGCAGGCTGCATGATTACCATCTGGATGTCGTTAGACTGTTCCTGACGAACCAAGTCAGTGTCGCCACCGAGCTCGCCAGTGCCATGATAATCAACCGTCAGCTTGCCACCAGTAATTTCGTTAACCTGGTTAGCAATTTCCTGACCCAAAAGGTTACCAGCAGAATCCTTTGCAGTAGAGTCTGCAAGGATCAAGGTTACCGGCTCAAGATCAGCGTAAGCATCGCTGCCGCCGGATGAGCTTTCAGAGGAGCTATCACCACTGCAGCCCGTTAAGCCCATTGCCAATACGAGTGCGAGTGCAGATACACCGATAAAAGCTAGAAACTTGTTCAAAGCTTTTGAGTGCAATTTTGCTTTCATTCCCCTCAATCTCCTTCCAAAAATCTTTTCTTACAACAGAGCGTTTTGTACTTAGCCCAGATAAAGCTTTTTAAATCCCAGCGCCCAAGCTCTTTGTCTTGAGCGCCAGGTAAATCCAATTCCTTCTTGAGTAACTACTGACCCAAATAGAGGAACGTAGAGAACCAAGGAACATACACGATGAGTACCAAAGCGACCAAGAATGCGATGATGAAAGGTACTGCCTTGGCTGCGATGTCCATTGGCTTTTCGCCAGAGAGGTTCGAGACAACGAACAGGTTGAGTCCAAATGGCGGAGTTGCAAGACCGATTGCCAAGCAGCAAACCAGAATTACACCAAAGTGGACTGGGTCGACTCCCAAAGCTTCCATTGCAGGCAACAGAATAGGAGCCAAGATGATAATTGCAGGACCGGTGTCCATAACCATACCCAGGATAAGGAACAGGATCATGCAGAAGGTAAGAGCAATCCATGCTTCACCGAAGGTAGAGGTGATGAAGTTGGTAATTGCAGCAGATGCGCCAGTAAGAGAAAGTACACGACCGAATGCAGTTGCAAATGCCAGTACGAATGCCAAACCGCCATACGTACGAACTGCCGTTACCATGATGTTCCAGATGTCCTTGATCTTGATGGTCTTGTATACCCAAAGAGAAACAATCAGAGCATAAAATACGCTGATACATGCAGCTTCAGTAGGAGTTACGAAACCTGCATAAATGCCACCAAGAACGATAATTGGGCAAAGCAGTGCAGGGAAGCTGTCGATGAACAAACGGCCAAGACCCATGTCATGAAGTTCCTTCATAGAGGTGTCAATACGATCACGGTCTTCACCCTGACGCTTGCAGTGAATTACGCAGTAAATCATCAATACGAGACCGATGAGGATGCCAGGGAAAATACCGCCCAGGAACAAAGCGCCAGTGGAAACACCGGTTGCCAGTGAATACAGAACGAATGGAATAGATGGTGGGATAATTACACCCAAGCCACCAGCTACAACAATCAAGCCGGAGCTCCACTTACGTTCGTATCCCAAGCTAACTAAGAATGGAATACACATAGAACCTACTGCAGCTGCCGTTGCAGGACCGGAACCAGAAATAGCACCGTAGAACAAGCAGGTAATAACAACTGCACAAGGTACGCCGCCTGGGATGCGACCTACAAAGTAGGCGAAGAAGTTAAACAGTTTCTGAGAAATGCCACCTTCGGCCATGATGATGCCGCCGAAGATGAACAGAGGTACTGCCAAGATTGGCGTTGAGTTAGCACCAGAAAATGCATTGGTTACTAACTGAGTAACATTGCCGCCAACACCTGTAACCCAAATAGGAGCCAGGGAGCCCGCAATCATTGCGACACCAATAGGTACGGAGAATGCAAGGACGACAAGGAATACTACGAATACAAGAATTGCCGGCATTATTCATCCCCCTCCTTACCCATAGCCTTAATTGCGCTGGTATCAAAATTGCCAGATTCAAGCTCAAATTCGGTTTGCTCTTCAATAGTGCTCTTAGGCTCTACATTGATATGCTTGATATGAATAACGAACATTTCCACACTACGCAGTGCAGCAAGTGCAAAACCGACAAGAACGATGAGATACATAATCCACATTGGGAGAACCATTGCAGGAGAAGTTTCTCCACTCTCAACGATACGCATTAAAACGGTTACTGCTGCATTGGTGAGAACTGCCATCATTGCGAAAGTAACAACATCAACAATTACGTTAACGACGTTGCGAACTTTCCAAGGCATGATGTCAATAAGAGCAGTAACTCTCAGCATCGACTCTGTACGGATGGTATAAGGCAACGAAAGGAATACTGTTGCGATCCATAAGAAGCGGCACAGTTCTTCTGGCCACGTCAGGACTGGAAATGCGGGCACGTTACGACAAATAACTTGTAATAAAGTGACACAAGAAATAATAACAAGGAAAACAATCAGAATGAATTCCTCAAAGTGCTCGTCAAACCACTTAATGACTTTCATCCGTTTTTTCACCTCCAATTCACTTCATGGACAAAATTGAAGGTAATGGCGCATCAGACACCTTGGATAAATCGTCCTTTAAAAAAATCCCCCAGACAATTTTCCAGAATAGGTCTTCCCTCCAAGCTACAGCGATGACTTAACCCTTTTGGAATAATCTGGTGCGCCATTCCCTCTCTACAATGCGCACCGCTGTAACCTCGCTTTTTAGTATAAATTCCTGGTTATACGGAGATTCCTCCAAATACGAGAGGTCATTTATTCAGGGGTTGCATAAGTTCATCAATAACTATCGCTATATAACAAAAATGTTATAAGAACATGTTCAAGAAACGTTTTTTGCATAGATATATGAATTGAGCTCATAGATTCGGATGGAACCTATGAGCTCTTCTGATTGTCTAGAGCGCTGCCCTGTTTTCTACAGCGCTGCCCTATTTTCTACAGCGCCGCCCTGTTTTCTACAGCGCTGCCCTATTTTCGCGCTTCCATAATTTCTGCCAGTCCTTGTACGCGGGTTTCAAACTGAGCCTGACTGAACACGCGAGGATCCGCCTGATCCGCATCAAAAGTGGTATATGGTAAACCGCGAGCCTTTTCTAGCTGACGCTGCATTTCGAACATAATGCCTACCCAAGGCTTGCAACTACGCATCACATTACACAGCACACCGTTGCAGTGATAATCATCGATCAGTCCCAGACGATAATCGCGACCTAACTCAATACCTGTTGCATTGTTGGTTTTCGCGTATGCCTCGCATAAGGTATAAAGATCGTTAAACGTCACACCATAATTGCCGCAATAAGGCGTTCCTACTAAGTTAATGCCGTTTTCTGCCAACGTTTCGGAATTGCTCCGCAGGTAGGGCCAGCAGCATAAACCGTCAAATAGAATGCGATGCTTTTCTTCACCCTTAAACGTACTTTCTCCTGAAGCAATTTTTTCTTTCAATTCATCTATATACATGCGAAGCACTTCGGTGGTTTCCTTGCGTCCACGCGCGATTACCATAAGCGCCATAAAGTTATAGGCATCAAATCCGCTTACAGGAGAAGGAACTGTTTTACCCATGAGGTCCAGCGCTTCCTGGAACAAGCGGCCATTTTCGGCAGATATTTCCATCACTTCCTGGAACTTATCGTAGTCGAATGCCTTGCCGCTTATTTCTTCGAGCTGTTCGACAATGCCCTGCACCTGCTTTTTCATGTAAGTTATTTTGCTCTTCTTGTAATAACCATCGGTGTTGTAGGGCACATCAAACATGATGAACGGAATATTTAGCTTCCACGCAAGATTTTCGTACCACTTAATTACCGTGGTGCAAATATTGTTGCCTACGCAGAGGAAATCTGGCTCTGGGATATCTAGCCCAAATCCGAAATCTTCATCGCGCTCGATAAAGCCAAGATTGATTCGTGCATAAGAGCACAAATCCATAGAGTAACCTAGGCCTTCCGCTTTTTCGCAGAAGGGAATGGCGCCTTTGTGCGCCGCAACTGCCGCCGCATGGTTTTCAGGATAAATAATGTTGAGATCGAAAACTTCGAAGAGTTCCTTGATGAAATTCGAAGTGGAATATCCAACAGGCTTGCCAGCTGCTTTCGCATCACGCGCTTCTTGGTATAGGTCGCCCGTGACTTCTTTCATGCGAGCGCGAGCAGGACTGTAGTTCTTAGCGTTCTTTTCAACCATAGTAATCAATCCCCTCTTAACCAAGCATTTCAGCAAACGCCTGGATACGCGTAGTAGCCTGCTCGTTAATATGATCTTGCTGAGCTGTTTCTAAGTACAAAAGAGGAACGCCCGCATTAGCAAGTTGCTTTTTAATGACGGGATAGTCGTATTCTTCCTCTTCGCAGAATTTCGTTACATTAATAAGAGCTCCGTCGGCTTTACGCTCTTTTGCGAGCGCCGCTAACGTTTCTCCGCGCTGTTTCGTCGGATCGAGCGCGACCGAAGTGTTTTGAACATCAAGCCAAATGTGCGCAAGCGACACAAAAGGATCTACATTGCCTGGAGCATCCTTTGCGAATCGGACTGATTCTGTCGTTAAAACATCGCCCACGATAGCAATATTCTGCTTCTCGAGTTCATCGAGCAGTGGCTTTGAATCAAGCAGAATTCCTGTAGCAACCAAACGCAAACCAGCAAAAGAATCCTCAGGCAGAGACGCTAGGCTTTCATTAAGCTGCCCCACCAATTCCGTGTGTACGCGAACAGGCAGCACTTGTGCTGCTTTATTAACCACATGGCGCTTCCAGGGAGTAACTACGCTGGGGTGCTGCGCGGCAATTTTGTCGAATTCTCGCATTATAGCGCGCTGCTTGTTATAAGCATTAATGCTGTCTCGCAGAGCCTTGTCGGTAATAGCGTTACCCGAAATCTCTTCCAGCTTTTCTTTCACTTCTTCCAGCTCGCTTAAAAGGTAATCCTCGGCTGCAGGATGAGTTCGATTAGCAGGTTGAACCAAGCTCATTACCGACATTTCTGGTACCGCGAATTTCCAGTTTTCTTCCAAATTGCGCAGTCCATCACAGGTCGTCGGAATAATTACGCCCGATAGATAGCCATATTCGCCACGTAGCGCTCGCTCCATAAGCGTTACCAAAATCGAACAATAAAACGCGGGATAATACCCATTTGCACGACTTATTTCAGTATCGCCACCCCACAATTCAATGGGATACATTCCTGCGGCATCCACCAATTCATAAGGAGCAAAATACGGAATGCAACCTATTGCCTTCTGGTTTGCACTCCTGTACTTTTCGAACGTTTTCTGCGGATCGACTATAGCCTGCTCCATTTCAGAAAAGATTTCATCAATTGTTTTGTCATCAATTGTTTTGTGCGATTTCTCTTCAGCAGTCCCCATACAGCACACCCCTTCTTGTATTTACTGCTAACAGATATTGTCTGTGTCGCTTCTTCTGTTTGTCAAATGTCGCATCCTCGGCGTTATCAAACTAAGCGTTGCGCTTTGCCTTTCGATACGCCTTTAGTGCCGCACCTATGGCACCTGCAAACTGACAATCTTCTGGCACCGATATCGAAACATCAAGTTCTCGCTCAAGCGCGTGTACAACACCTGCATTTTGAGCAACGCCGCCACTCATTCCAACAGGTTCGGTTACTCCTAAACGACGCGCCAAACCAGCAGTTCGCTGAGCGCACGAATTATGAATTCCCGCCACTATGTCGGGGATCTTGTTTCCTTCAGCTAAGTGAGAAATAACTTCAGATTCGGCAAAAACCGTACACGTTGAACTGATTTTTACTGGCTCTGTTGCTTGGGCATCAAGGTTACCCAGTTCGTCAGTAGTGGTTTCAAGAACGCCTGCCATCACATCAAGGAATCGCCCTGTTCCAGCAGCGCATTTTTCGTTCATGACAAAGTTGTCTAGCATACCTTGATCGTTGAGGCTGAGGACTTTAACATCCTGACCGCCAATGTCGATAATAGTTCGAATGCCAGGCAGTAGATGGTTCATACCCAAGGCATGACAAGAAAGTTCACTGATCTCTTCATCTGCCTGTTCGAAACGCTGACGGCCATAGCCTGTAGCAACACAGTAGGCAATGTCGTCCCAAGAAAGATTTGCCTTTTCGAATAGATCTTCAATAACGCGCGCAGCACCACTCGTGCCTGCGCCCAACGAATATAGCGAACGCGCCACAATACGATCGCCGTCTTCAAGAATTACCGCTTTGCTTGATGTTGACCCAATATCAATCCCCAAGGTGTACACAATGATTCCCTCCATTAGTACGCCACTAAAAGCGCTTCGTAATAGCAGCTAAGCTACCGCTACCACCCAGGAATTATCCCTGGTTAATAACACCCAGTTGAACTGCATAAATTACTAGCGCCTAGATAAATAGCATCTAACAACCATTAGATGCTTTCCCTAGAAAATAAGCTTACTCGTGAAAGGAGGTATTCGTTAAGTACTATTCATATTGTTTTTGGGGGATTTTGTTTCATTTTTTGAATACTGAACCTGCTGAGTACATCGAAAAACGATTCGCTAGCGTATCGCAACTTGCGAAATACTCTTGGTAGTCATAGGAATTATCGGGCTTTACCTGATAAGGAAGGAGTAAATGCGAACTGCGTTTTATCAGTAAAAAGCCCCGCCTTGTATTGAAGCACTAGCGGGGCCTTAATGGGAAAACGCTGCCCGAGTAAGCGGGACGCCTTTCACCTGGAAATATAACACACAAAGAGGGTCCGCATAAAGCGGACCCTCTTAATTTAAAGCTTATGTCTAGCTCACCGTACGTAGATTACAGCTTATTACGCTAAATGCATTCTAAACGTATCAGCAGTATTACATCTGCATAGCTACCAGGTAGCCGTCGCGGATTGCCTCGAGGAGACGCTTGAACTCAGGCGTACCATAAGGATCGTTTGCAGCAACGCCTTCCCAATCGGTGTGAGGAGAAGCGTTACCAATAAGGTGGAGATGCTCTTCACCAAGAACACCCTTAGCTTCATCATAAAGCTGAGTGTTGTCGATCATAGTAGTACCAGTGATGATGGTGTCAGCAGGAACGGTGAATTCCTTACCTTCAGCATCTTCGCAGAGAACGCCTTCGTCGGTGTAAGCCTTAACCTTGGTCAAGGTAAGAATCTTTACGCCTTCCTTCTTCAACTTACGAAGCTCTGGGTTCTTGTCGATGATACCGATTTCAGCGCCAGCCTTCTTAGCAGACTCGATAACGGTAACCTCGCGACCTTCGTTCATAGAGGAAGCTACTTCGATACCAGCGAAGCCGCCGCCGATAACAGCCATGCGCTTCTTAACCAGCAAGTGAGTACCAAGACCCCACTGCATAAGTCCCAGAGGAGCACCGAGGATACCCATACCGAAGCAGGAAAGACCCCACATGAAGCCCTTACCTGGGGTGCCCTTACCTTCAACGAGTTCCTTCAAAGCGTGAGAATCGATGACGTTCTTGCGATCCTTACCAGGAACATCTGGAGAAGTGGTCTCAGGACCAACAGCCAAAATCACTTCGTCAGCACCGAAGTCCTTCAAGTAGTTAACGTCAACCTTGGTGTTGCAACGAACATCAATGCCAAGACGCTTGATTTCGTTGTTGTACCAATCAACCATTGGAGGAAGCTCTTCGTTCAATACCTGAGCGAGGTTCAACAAACCGCAAGGCTTCTTCTTCTGATCAACAACGGTTACGTTCTTGAAGCCGCGCATCTTCAAGTTACGTGCAGCTTCCAAACCAGCAGGACCAGCACCAACGATGAGGATCTTCTTCTGAGCCTCTTCGCCAGTTACCTGATGGTCTTCAGGCAAGCCGTACTGTGAGAAGTAAACGTTAGGGTTAACAGAGCACTTGCAAGGCTTACCAATGAAGATGTTGTCGAGGCAGCGAGAGCAAACGATGCAAGGACGAACTTCTTCGGAGCGGCCTTCAGCAACCTTGATACCAATTTCAGGCTCTGCAATCCAGTGGCGAGCCATACCAGCTGCATCGCCGGAACCGTCTGCGAGGATCTTTTCGCAAACATCCAAGTGATTAATACGGGTGCCAGGGAAGCAAGGCAAGGTGGTGTACTTCTTAGCTTCCTTGGAAAGGTAGATGAATTCGCCTTCAGGAACGAGCTGGTTAGCAACAGGGCGAGGAGCCTCATGGAAGCCAGCCTGAATAGACCAAGCATCTACGCCGTGCTTTTCAACGCATTCGATAACCTCTTTGAGGTCTTCAACGCGCTGACCACCAGGCATAAGGTCGTCTGCAGAATAACGAATAAGAATAGGCATGTCGTCGCCGCAGGTCTTGTGGATCTCATCGATGATTTCGGTGAGCAGACGGCAGCGGTTTTCAGTAGATCCACCATATTCGTCGGTACGATGGTTGGAGTACTTAGAAATGAAGCGCATTACCATGTAGCCAATACCAGCATGAATCTCGATGATGTCAATGCCAGCCTTCTTGCAGCGAAGAGCAGCTTCGCCGTACTGCTTAACTACGATAGCAATTTCTTCCTTGGTGAATTCCTTTTCAGGCATGCCAACGAAGGGGCCAGAAACAACGTCCTTAGAAGGAGCGTAAGAGTGAAGTTCGTCTTCACCAGTTGCGCGCCATTCATAGCAGAGCTGAAGCTGAGCAGCCAACTTAGCGCCATGCTTGTGGCAAACTTCTGCGGTACGAGTAAGACCTGGGATGAAGCAGTCGTCCCAAACACCTACAGCACCAGTGGTGGTGTGATACTTAGGCTCGGTATCGAATACGTCGCAAACGTAGCAAGAGCCAAGCTCGATCAGAGCTGCACCGCCCTTTGCGCGCTGCTCGTAAAAGTCCACCAAGTCGTCGCCAACATGATAGTTGTCGGTCTTCTCGATGGTCATCGGCAGCATAACGAAACGATTACGCAGCTCGACGTTGCCGATTTTAAACGGCTTGTTTAACAATTCGTACTTCACTTCGCGGCCCCTTTCGTAAGACAAAAGTGAAATTTCATTCCAGCATATCTTGAGAGCTGATCAGTACTGACCAATCGTAAGCACTCCTTCGCATTACGTTATTGTAAAACAGAATGCAATATAATTTCAGTCAATATCCATTGTTTGTTCTACCGATTCCCCGAAAAAGCAATAGGCGGAGACACATATGGCGCCAATAAGTGACGATTTGATACACATTTTTATAGTTTTGACCAAACTTCGTTGATTGCACGATAAAATAGAGACGCGCATTCGAACAATAGGAGCGCGCATTGCGATGCGGCAGGAGTTCACACTCCCTCACGATGGGGCAGGCGTCCCATTGGGACACTCATCCCAATGCCGCAAAAGCGTGCGCTCGACACGGTGAGGACGCGCGCTGCGAAACGGTAAACTAAGGCGAAAGGAACATACAGTGGGTACGTTTGATACAAAACTGCTGATATCCCAGGCCTTGGTAGATCTGTGTAAAGAGCAACCTTTAAAAAAGGTTTCCATTAGCGATATCGTTGAACGCACAGGTAAAAACCGCAAGACGTTCTATTACCATTTCGAAGACAAAAACGCACTGATCATTTGGAAGTTTCGCTACGACTTAGGCACTGAATTACAGCGTCGCTTCCCTGAAAACATTTTGGTATACGAAAAGGAAGGCGAAGGCACCTACCCCGAGCTTCCCTTCTATATCACGCAAAAATCAGGTGTGCGTTCCTTGGATCACTCGAAGTTTTTCGATACTTTTGCCATCGTTTTAGAGCGCGAACGCAACTTCTATATGCAAGCTTTCGCCGAAACAGGTCCTGCTGCGCTGCGCAATTACCTATATGAGTTGTATTTGCCTGCGCTGCGCAACGATATAACCATCATTTTGGCAAATCGCTATCTACCTGAAGAAAACATCGACTTTTTAAGCGAATTCTACACATGCGCATTTCTGTTCTACTTCACGCGAAAGTGTGAACAGCCTGGCACAAAGCATTTAATTAGCAAT